>CEOQ01132925.1_pt1 | contig 46015 bp, 47 predicted proteins | sample 361351 | NCBI WGS metagenome assembly CEOQ01 (sample SAMEA2619907, study PRJEB7988) | marine metagenome | biome: marine biome (ENVO:00000447); feature: deep chlorophyll maximum layer (ENVO:xxxxxxxx); material: "saline water (ENVO:00002010), including plankton (ENVO:xxxxxxxx)" | depth 60 m | reverse complement strand
TTTTTTTCTGTTTTACAATTTGGAGATAGATCGCAAAAGCTTTTTTCTTTTCATTCAGCTCATCTAAGGATATAGCAAGACGAAATTTAGATTGTTCTTGAATATATAAACTTGTCTTAGATAACAATATTTCAGAAAAGTAAAATTTCGACAATTTAAAATTGTCAGATCTAAGCGCACAATCACCACGCAAAAAAAGATATCGAATATAATCTTTCCCAGAAAGAGAATCCTTCCAGCCAGAAATTAATTCAAGTTTCTTAATATTCTGGATAGAACTTTGACAATCATTCTTCCCGTACCTTGCAAAAGACGCACGAAGCATTTTCTTTTCTATAAGAGACGACAAGTATGAAAATTTCTTAGATTTATTGCTTTTGAAATGAACAAATGCATTTTCATAATTTATGCTTGATTTTAATTCATTCCCTTGCAGTTCATGAATTTCTCCAAGTCTTATATAGGACTTAAGATAAAATACTTTTGCACTGTGATTCTTGTCAGCTAAAATAAGTTGAAAATTCTTTATAGCCAAATCAAATTGTTTTGTCTTTCTAAAAGACTCTGCAAGCAAGAATCTTGCAATAATATTTTTCGTATTTTTTTGATCCTTAATTAAAAAATCGGAAAAAACTTCGATAGCCGGAATATAAAAACCATCTTTGAACAACTTTAATCCCAAAACAAAAGACTTCTCTTTTTCTTTTTCCTTTAACTCCACCGAGAACAAAATATTCTGAGACAAGAAAATAAAAGCCAAAACTGCGCTGAAGAAGATGATTTTTTTCAAAGAAAACATTTTAAAGTTCCAAAGACAAATTATCTATTAGTCTTACCGATCCTATTTTCACAGCTATCATAATGCGAGCTGTGCTTTCTATTTTTTGCAAACTTTCTAAATCTACAGAGCCAACAATATCTATATATTCTATGTATAAATCAGGAACAGAAAGTATCTCTTTTGCCTTTTCGATTAATTCAATACAGTTTCTTTCACCTTCATAAAATAATTTCTCAACTTCCTTCATTGCTTTAATAATTAAAATAGCAAGCGTTCTATCTTTTTGGCTTAGATTTACATTCCTACTACTTAATGCAAGGCCGTCCTTCTCACGAATTATCGGACATAAAATAATCTCAGTATCTAGCATCAAGTCAAAGCACATTCTTTGGACTATTAAAAACTGCTGGTAATCTTTCTCTCCAAAATAAGCAAAATCGGGACTGCAAATCGTTAACAATTTCATCACAACTGTCGATACACCCCTGAAATGTCCAGGTCTTTTTAATCCACAAAGCTTTTCTGCAATCCCCTCTATATCAATCCAAGTAGAATATCCGGGGGGGTAAATCTGATCGGCACTAGGAACAAAAAGTAAATCAACGTCTAAAGAATTACATAATCGAGAATCATTCTCTATTGTTCTAGGATAACTTTTGAGATCTGTTGCAGAATTAAATTGTGCTGGATTTAAGAATATACTAACTAAAGTGATTTCATTATCTTCTGTAGATTTTTTTATTAAACTTATGTGACCATCATGAAGGGCGCCCATAGTAGGAACCAGACCTACATTAAAAGGCTTTTTTTTAAAGTCTGCGCACAATAAACGCATTTCTTCAACAGATGAGATAAGTTCCATTATAACTTGCCCAAATGAAAAAAGATTAAAAATTTAAACAAAGAACATAAATTATTTCATAGTTAAAGTTTAGAATCATCACCTATTTTTTTTACCCAAAATTTATTTTCTGGGACAAATTCGAGTAATTCTCTTATCGTCTTTCCTAAAACTGGATGCAAAACATTTGGAGCGATCTCTGCCAAAGGTTCAAGAACAAAACGTCTTTGGTGCATTCTTGGATGGGGAATTTCTAATGATGAGGTTTCCAATATCGATGATCCGAAAAGTAGAATGTCTAAATCAATAATTCGAGGAGAACCTTTCTTCAACCTAATTCTACCCATTTCTTTCTCTATTTCTAGAATAAGTTCTAAAAGTTGACGCGAAGAAGATATGCAAGAAAATTCCGCAACTGCGTTTAAAAATGCTGGTTGTGGTTCTACTCCAACGGGCTCAGTCTCGTAAAAAGAAGAAAGAGAACAAAAATGCAAGTATTTATTTCCCGACAAAAGTTCTATAGCTTTATTAATTTGAGACGAACGATCGTTAAGATTCGATCCCAAGCCGATAAAAACAGAAATTTCTTCTATCAAAAACCTAGTTTCTTTATTCTATCGAATGCCTCTAAAAGCCTATCCTCCGGAACTGTTAGAGCCATACGAATATAACCTTCACCGTGCGGACCAAATCCAACTCCAGGGGTGGTTACAACACCTGTATTCTTAAGAATATGCGCAGTAAATTCTGTCGAAGTGTAACTTTCAGGACATTTAATCCACATATAAAAGGTAGCCTGAGGATTATTCACTTCAAGATTTAATTCTTTCAAAGCACCAAAAGCAACATCCCGTCTTTTTTCATAAACCGTACGCATTTCAGCAACACAAGATTGATCTGAAGTAATAGCTCTAATGCCAGCTTCTTGTATTCCCTGGAATGCACCTGAGTCGACATTTGTTTTTATAGAACCCAAACCTGCCAAAACGTCTGGATTTCCTACAGCACAAGCTATTCTCCAACCTGTCATATTGTATGTCTTAGAAAGTGAATGAAATTCTATCCCGACCTCTTTTGCTCCGTCAGCATTTAAAAAACTAAGTGGAGGCACACCATCAAAATACATTTCGGAATATGCATTATCACTACATACTATCACATCATAACTTTGTGCAAACTCTACCAATTTATTATAGAAATTCATATCTGCACATGCGGCAGTTGGATTATTCGGATAATTAACAAAAATTATCTTCGATGCTTTTGCAATATCACTAGGAATGTCCTCCAATTTAGGAAGAAATCCATTTCCTTCTAACAGTGGCATAAAATGTACTTTTCCATCCGCAAAATACGTAGCAACTTCATATACTGGATAGGCAGGGTCAGGAACAAGAACATAATCACCAGGGTTTACAAATGCTAAGGGAATATGAGCAATCCCTTCTTTGGAACCAATTAAAGTAAGGACTTCAGAATTTGGATCTAGACCAACACCAAACCTATTCTCATACCATTCCCCACATGCTTCTCTAAAACTTTTCATTCCTATATAGGAAGGGTATTGATGATTTTCAACTTTCCTAGATGCCACATCAAGTTCTTTAATAATATGTTCAGGAGTAGGCAGATCTGGATCACCTATTCCGAGACTTATAATATCTTTTCCATCATTAGCGGCCTCAGCTTTCATTCGATCTATTTCGGCAAAAAGGTAGGGTGGCAAATTACCAAGCCGATCAGCAAGTTTAATATCCATTTAAAGAACAACCTCCTAAAATAACTTGTTAAAATTAAGTTGATTGAAACACGATTATCATTCAAGTTGAGAAAAAGCTCAACAAACTTGTAATTTAAATTAACAAGTTGAGAACAAGAAAGGAAAAACTAAATTTCAAAAATAGTATTGCTATTAGACAAAACTTAAGATATTAATATGTTGAGTCTTTAGTTTTGCACCGCCTAACCAAAGGATTTTGTTTAAATGGTACATGTAATTGCAGAACCATGTGTGGATACGAAAGATACAGCCTGTGTAGATGTATGTCCTGTCGATTGCATACACGAAGCTGGAGACGGTTCAAGCAATCAACTATTTATAGACCCAGTAGAATGTATCGATTGTGCAGCTTGTGTTCCTGCCTGTCCTGTTGATGCTATATTCGCTGAAGGAGATCTTCCTGCAAAGTGGTCTAGTTTTACAAAGATTAACGCAGATTTTTTTACCGCGGCACCCGCTGCCGCCTCAACTACGGCGTCATCTTCTGCTGAATCCCCTAAAGCACCTGCCAAAGAACCCGAACCTGAATGGAAACCCGAACCTATAGATCTTTCAGAAGAAGATATGTACAAATCTATATCCGAAATGAGAGAAGATGTTGCAGTAAACAGAGGACTTTCTGTTCTTTATTCAAAGACCTCAATTCTTCGTTTCCCAATTATTACAATTGCTGCAGTGCTCCTTCTTTTCATTTATGGATTATCCAATAATCTTTCCAAAAATTTCAACAAAACTGTATATGGGAAAATCTCTTCATTTGCACTCAATCAGACAAAACCTAAGATAGCAGAAAACACCTTTACTATTTTCAAAAAAATAAATGGAAAAACATACAAAGCTAAAGTTGTTGATTCTATTTTTGGAAATAGAAATCTCTCATTCATAATACCTTCGGGAGAATTCAAGAGAGAGATATACCATGGTGGAGAAGCTTATTTTGGGAAGCTAACTAATCAAAACAGTCAGTTCTACTATATTTACACTGACGAAAAAAGTGACGGAAAACTTGACTCCGTTTTACTTGTCAGAGAAATATGGTCTTCGAAAAATCGTTTTCTAGGAAGGTACCACAGACCCGTAAAACCAACTTCGGAACATCAGTTGTCATATAAAAAGGCTGCGAAATTATTCGCTAAAGAGATAGGTCTTACGGAAAGTTAGAAATCTACCTTATCTGCTTCATCAGTCTCAGGAAATGGTCCCTCTTTTATTTCAATAGCTTTTGTGTTTTCTTCTAGAAATTCTATGCTATGTCCCTCGTACATAAGTATCAAGTCCCCAGGACTTAATATAGTATCACCAGCATAATCTCCCTCTTTAGAATAAACACCTATCTTGATGGAACCTCTTCGACAAAACATTATCTGATGACGGGTGTCATTCTTTGGACGTTCTGTAACTAAATGATAATGAGGGTGTACGATAGAACCTGGACTTCGATTAAGCAGAACTATTTGCAAAGGCAATTCATCACTCGTAACATGAGCTTTTGTCTTTCTTTCAGATTCAAAATCTTGACCTGAATATGCTTTTGCTAGATGTTCTTTTTCAGAACCACTTTTTAGGAATGGTGGAAATTTTTCATAATCGTTGAAATCATCACGTATAACCATAGCCAAAACCCTACCCGATTCTGACTTTATATACTCAACACTGTCTCTACTTTTCTCCATTTTATTCTCATTTCACAGAAATGTTCTAACCTTTAATTCCGAGGACTTCGTTCATTCCGTATAATCCTGGAGTTTGATCCACTACCCAATCTGCGGCTCTTACTGCCCCTGCAGCAAAATTATCTCGATTCCCAGCTTTGTGAGTTATTTCTATTCTTTCGCCAGAACCAAAGAAAAATGCGGTATGTTCTCCTGGCACATCACCTCCCCTTAAAGTTTGGATGCCAATTGATCCAGGCACCCGTTTCCCTACAATGCCTTCTCTATGAAAAACAATGTCTTTCGGATAAGTCTTCCCAATAGTATTAGATAAAATTTCTCCCATTCTCACTGCTGTTCCAGAAGGAGAATCAACCTTCTGATCATGATGAATTTCCATTAATTCAATATCATAATTACTACCGAGAAGTAATGCTGCATCCTTGATAAGTCTAAAAAGAACATTCACCCCAACACTCATATTAGGAGCAAAAACACAAGGAACTTTTTTTGCAATTTGACCAATTTCTTCTCGTTGCAAATCATTCAGACCTGTCGTTCCAATTACCAAAGCCAATCCTTTCTCAGAGGCAATTTTTGAGTGTTCTAACGTTGCTTCAGGTGTAGCAAATGAAATCAAGACATCCCCATTCATACTCTCGGGATCTGTATTGAATAAAACTTTAAGTTCTCCAACTCCTGCAAAAACACCAACATCGGAGCCAAGACTAGAAAATCCAGGATGTTCTAATCCACCCGAGAGAGTTAAATTTTCACTTTTAACAACTTGAGAAACAATACTCTGCCCCATCCTGCCACCTGCACCAGAAATCACAACTCTTTTAGACACATCAAAATCCTCATGAATACAAGATTAATTTAATTATTGTTCCAAATATTCTTAAACACTACGTCTTTCAAAGGGTTCCTTTTTGCAGGTTTAAACTTTTTTCCAATTGTATGGGCAACTGGAATAAAAGCAACTGGAATAAAGTCTTTAGGAATTTCTAAAAGTTCCTTTATTGGTTCTTCTAAATGTGGAGTAGTATATACAGAGCCTAGCTCACGCGAACGAAGAGCCAACTGAAAACTCCATATTGCTGGAATGATAGAACCGTACAAAGCGGAGGAAAGAGTGCTTTTCATATTGGCAGGCACTTTAACTTCTATACATGGCACAACTAATACAGGAACTCTTTCAAAATTCTCCGCAAGATAAATTGCCGAATCAAAAACACGTTCATTTTGCGTTTCTCCTTGATCTGACGCATTCATTTTTCCTGATTCTAAATAATGGCTGTTTCCCATCCTATAAATATCGGCTAATTTTTTTTTTACTTCTTGTTCAGTCACAACTATCCATCTCCATCCTTGTTTGTTGGAACCAGTAGGAGCCTGAATAGCAAGTTCCAAGCAGTCATATATCACTTTCAAATCGACTTTTTTTTCAAAATCAAGTCGTTTCCTAACAGCTCTGGTCGTTGACAATAATTTATCAGTCTCAGCCAAATTAAATTCATTCATTTCAAAAACCTTTGTATTCAGGGCATCTATGCAAACGCATCTGTCCTAATTTCACCTGTATATACCAATCGAGTATCACCTTCCATATAGACATCACTTGTATTTTCGGGATTTCCATTGAAGTGAATCACCAGAGACTCTCCACTTCGAACCTTAACATTTACAGGTGATTCAACAAGATTTCGTGCAGCAGCCATAAGCGAAGATGCTACAGCACCAGTACCACAAGCTAGAGTCTCATCCTCAACTCCTCTTTCGTAAGTTCTTATTTCAAGGTTATTCTTATCAATAACTCTCACAAAATTAACATTAGTTCCATCTGGTTTGTATACAGTATGATTCCGAATCTCTCTTCCATCATTTAAAACATCTACAGAATCAAGATCTTTTGTATATAGAATCGCATGTGGAACACCAGTATTAATACTATCTAATAATACTTCCTGATCTCCTAAAACAATCTTCGTTGTTTGTGTAAAACTATGCGGTTTTGTCATCCTTACCTTCACACGATTTCCATCAATTGAAGCATCTAAAACTCCCGCAATAGTCTCAAAAGATCCTTCTTCCGAAATCAAACCTATTTCTTTAGCAAAACGTATTGCACAGCGTCCCCCATTTCCACACATTTCACCCTCACTACCATCGGAATTAAAAAAACGCCACTTAAAGTCTGCTTTGTCACTAGTTTGAATAAACATAAGACCGTCTGCACCTACAGACAAGCCTCTTCTGCAAACTAATTTTACAAAATTAGACATTGATTCTTCTTTAAATTCATTTCTAAAGTTTTCGATAAAGATAAAATCATTTCCACTTCCACTTAATTTCATAAACTTTATATTTTCTGTCATTTTCTTATTCCTTAGACATTAGAAATGCAGGTATCTTCTCGCCTTTTACCAAATCTTCGTATGACTCCCTAGTTCTAATTAAAAAAGACTCTTTTTCTTTTACCAACACTTCAGGTGGCCTAGGACGAGAATTATAATTTGAAGCCATAGTGAATCCATATGCGCCAGAACTCATAACGGCAACTAAATCATTTCTTGATAATTCTGGCATTTCTCTGTCTTTTGCAAGATAGTCTCCACTCTCACATATTGGACCTACTAAATCAGACGTAAATGTTGACGTTTTCAAAAGTTCTTCCTGCACTGGCAAAACTTCCTGAAATGCCTCGTATAAACTCGGACGAATTAAATCATTCATTCCAGCATCTACTATTACAAAGCGCTTTTCTGGATTCTCTTTTCTATAGAGAACTTTAGTTACCAAAACACCAGCATTACCAGAAATAAATCTACCGGGTTCAAAAATAATTTTGCAATTCAAATCTTTTATTAAGGGCACTATAGCTTTAGCATAATCCTCTGGATGAGGAGGAACTTCATCTTTATAAGAAATACCCAAACCACCACCAAGATTTAGAAAACGAATTTCATGACCATCACCTCGCAAAGAAGTGACAAGTTCTACTACCTTTTCAACTGCATCAGCAAAAGGAGACGTAGTTGTTATTTGACTTCCTATATGACAATGCACCCCGGAAAGTTCTAAAGAATTAAAATTTGCAGCCCTTGCATATTCATCTCTAGCTTTTGCTATATCTATTCCGAATTTGCTTTTTTTCAAACCTGTGGATATATAAGGATGAGTTTTCGGATCTACGTTTGGATTGACGCGTAAAGCCACTCGAGCAACTTTGTTATTCTTCTCAGCGACTTTATTGATATTAAACATCTCTTCTTCACTTTCCACATTAAACATTAATACATCTTTACTCAAAGCATACTCAATTTCTTCATCCGACTTGCCCACACCCGCAAACACAATTCTTTCCCCTGGGACACCTGCTTTAACTGCCCTGTATAGCTCTCCACCTGAAACTATATCCAATCCCCCTCCCATTTCGGAAAACAAGCGCAGGATTGCAATATTTGAATTGCTCTTCATAGCAAAACAAACCAAATGAGGAATCGAGGCAAAAGCGTTACTGAAACTACTGAATTGCCTTGTAAGTGCAGCATGACTGTAAATATATAAAGGGGTCCCATACTCTTCAGCAAGCCCATTAATGGAAATCTGCTCAGCACATAATTCCCCTCTAACATAACTAAAATCTTCATTCATTGATTACTTATCTCCTCGATGAAATATTCTTCAATTTATTTTCTAGTGGAGCTTTAGGAGGACCTTTCACTCCACAACTAATAAACGTCGCAAAAATAAAAATTATTAGAGAAATCGAAATCAAAAAAGAAATCTTACTCAAAGAATGCCTCCAAGTTTTTTCTTTTCTATTCTTATTTGCCTCTTCACACTTCCCAAAGAAGAACCTCCTTTGCTATTTCTATGTGCAATGGATCTCTCGACAGAGGCCTCTTTCAAATCCGAACTTCTCATGTGGGGCACAAAATCTTTCAAATCTTCAAGCAATAATTCATCAAACGGAATTTCATTTTCTATGGCATACAAAACAATCTTACCGGCTGATTCATGAGCCTCTCTAAAAGGAATTCCTCTCCTAACCATTGCATCTGCAATATCAGTAGCAGTCATATAACTCTCATTTACTGCATTTGACATTCTTTCTTTGTTAAAGGTCAACGATTCTAGTAATAAATACATTACGGTCAAAGAAGAATGCAAAGTATCTGAAGCATCAAAGATTTGCTCTTTATCCTCTTGCATATCTCTATTATATGCGAGTGGCAGACCTTTCATCATTGTTAACAAAGAAACAAGGTTTCCGTATGTTCTTGCACTTTTTCCTCTTACGAGTTCAGCAACGTCCGGATTCTTCTTTTGAGGCATCAAAGAACTGCCAGTAGCAAAAGCATCAGGCAAGTTAATAAAATTAAATTCTTCACTAGCCCAAATTACAATCTCTTCTCCTAAACGACTAAGATGCATCATTGCAATCGATGCAGCTGAAGCGAAATCAATCACAAAATCACGATCACTCACTGCATCTATACTATTTAGAGAAACAGAATCAAAATTTAATTTTTTAGAAACTAACTCTCTATCTATAGGATGACTAGTTCCAGCTAATGCTCCAGAACCCAGAGGAAGGATATTTACTCTCTTCCTCACCTCACAAAATCTCTCATAATCCCTACTGAACATTTGTGTATATGCCATCAAATGATGAGACAGAAAAACAGGTTGCGCTCTTTGCAAATGCGTATATCCAGGAATCAAAACTTCAATATTTTTTTCAGCTTGTGACAAAAGACAAACACGCATTTCCATTATAACACCAAGAATCTCATCAATCTGCTTTCTTAGCCATAACCTTAAAGATGTAGCAACCTGATCATTTCTACTCCTAGCCGTGTGCAGTTTTCCCCCTACTGGACCAATTCTATTAATAAGTTCGGCCTCAATATTCATATGAACATCTTCAAGTCTAGGATCAAAGAAAAATTTATCCGACACAATGTCCAACAAAATTGAACTTAATCCTTTAACAATTTTTTTAGAGTCATTTAGAGAAATAATCTTTTTTTCTCCCAACATCTCTGCATGTGCGATAGAACCTTCTATATCAAACTCCGCTAACCTATGGTCAAAGGACACACTTTCCGTAAAACCCTCAACAAAGGAATTAACTGAACTAGAAAATCTACCTCCCCAAGGTTTTCTAACATTTTTCTTAGCCGAGCCTGCATGTTTATTTTTTTTCATGCACAAAATCCTATAAAACTGAATAGATTAGAAAAAACAGAACAAAAACAATAAAAAATTACATTAATTTTTAGAATAATGTAAACAGGATGAATCTTGCACTTAATTATTAACAAATTCAATCCGAAAGAGACATAATTTTTATTCAACTTTTGGTCTTGACACTTAACAATCGTATTGTTAGTTTTTCCATCGTTAGAGTAATTTTAGAATTTCGCCCTTTTTCAGTAGTTTTTTTAAATTTAGCCCTATCAGATCAGTTTAAAGAGAATAAATTGAAAAGTAGCTTCAAACAATTAAGAGCTGCTTCCTTGGGCTGGAATTTTGTTACTGCTCCTCTAGTAGGAGGGGCTATGGGTTATGGCTTGGATTACTTATTTTCAACCTACCCTTGGATTATGGTTGTGGGTCTAGTATTAGGTTTTGTATCTGCTTTTCGGGAAATACTTAGGAGTGGAAAATAATTGACTGAATTAACTGAATCAAATTCAGATTCAAAGCAAACCGTACAAAAAATTTCATTTTTTTGTATCATCCTCTTGTCTTTAATTTCATTGATGACACTTTTTCTTTTCACTTTAAAAGACTTTGTTGCTGTTTTCGTTTTTGGTCTTCTATCATTATTAAATCTAAAATGTATGGATATATATTTTTTACGTTTAACTGGGAATAAGGCAAATCAAAAAAAAATAACCATACATTTTCTCTACACTTTAAGATTTCTCACTCTTCTTACTTGCATATGGATTGGAGTGAGTTTCATTGAACTTTCAGTTATTTTTATTGTTTCAGGATTATCTATACCAATCGTTTCATTTTTTATCTTCGGAATTACGGAAACATTTAAATCTAGAAATTTCAGAAAGGCTTAATTAATAATGGAAAAATTTCATCCTTTTTTATACATAGACTTCTTCCCTGCTCTTGCTGATTTCCCAAATGTCACATACACATGGACAGTAATGGTAGTAGTATTATTAGTTTCCTTTCTTACAACTAGAGTCCTTCAAGTAATTCCTGTAGGAAAACAAAATGTTATAGAAACACTCTTTGATGCTGTTTTTAGTTTTATGGAAGGACCACTTGGCGAAGAAGGAAAAAAATATTTTCCATTAGTTCTTGCTTTAGGAATATATATTTTCTTATCTAATCTAATTGGAATTCTACCTGGCTTTATGGCTCCAACCAGCAATATTAACACAAACTTAGGTTGCGCGCTTACCGTATTTCTCGCAACTCATTATGTAGGATTTCAAAAAAGTGGTTGGGCTTATTTAAAACATTTCACTGGTCCTATTATGTGGCTTGCGCCACTAATGGTACCTATAGAGATTATTTCTCATTTTGCTCGCCCACTGTCTCTGACTCTTAGACTTTTTGGTAATATTACAGGAGAAGAACTCGTTCTTGGTGTTTTAATGCTTCTTTGTTTCCAAGTGCTTTTGCCTATTCCTTGGGCTATGCAGATGTTTATTATTTTTGGTAGTTTTATACAAACTTTTGTTTTTGTTCTATTAACAATGATATATATAGCAGGTTCATTAGAAGGACATGATCACGACGACGAACACCATGGAGAGTTAGAAACTCATCCAGTTTAATTAAGGCTTAATTTCGTTTTTTTTATTACTACAAGGAGATGAAAGTAATGAAACGGTTGGCAATTTTCTATGCAGTTTTCGCATCATTCTTCGCTATGGCCACAGAAGCTTTTGCAGCAACTGCGGCAGATTCAGAAGTATTGCAATGGAGAATAATCTCTTCCTCATTTGCACTTGCAATCGCAGCAGCAGCTGGTGCTATTTCCCAGGGATGGAGTATCACTAGTGCTTTAAGTGGAACAGCTAGGAATCCAGGAGCAGGTGCAGACCTAAGAGTATCCATGATTATTGGTCTTGCACTTATTGAGTCACTGGTAATTTACACATTCGTTATTTGTTTAATTATCATTCTGGGTTAAATTTTATTTTAGCAGGAAGGAGAAGTTTCTCTTTCCTGCTAAGTTTCACATCCTTTTTATCGTCTCGAAAAAAATCCAGAGATGTCTAAATTAAATCTTAAAGATAAATGGATATTGAGTTTTGACGTATCAATAACTCCAGGACAGATCACATTTTTAAATTGTAATGACAAATCCTCAATTACGGAAGAACTAGACAAGAATCAAAAGATTTCCAGAACTTTATTGCCTCTAGTCCAAGAAAAAATAGAAAAATTAAAATTAAACACAGAAAACTTATGTGCTATTGGATTTTCTACTGGACCTGGTTCTTATATGAGTCTGCGAATTGGAATCTCTACTGCCAAAGGTATTGCTCTAAGTTTAGATTGTCCTATTTTAGGATTTTCATCTTTAGAAATTCTTGTAAAAGATGCTATAAAAAATCATCTGGAGAATTCTAGACTTACTACCGAATCATTAATTTGCATAAGAGGTGCGGATAAAGAGAATATTTTCTTCGCTAAATTTGAATTATTTAGAGAAGAAAATAAAGATGGTTTTTATTACAAAAGAAATACAGATGACAAATTGATTGACTTTAATGAATTTGCAATTGAAGACGAACAAAATACAATTTTAATTTATTCTTCTATTAACGAAGAAAAAATAAGTCTTCTTAAAATGAAACATGAGAATATCTTATTTCTTCCAATAAATACGTCTTCACTCTCTGTTGCTCTATCTACACTAGATAAAATTAAAAAAGGCAAATTACAAGAAAATAAAAATTTGTTGCCAACTTATTGCCGAGATGTAAAATTAGGATGACTTACAATCGCTAAAGACACTTGACGAAAAAATAGTAATCGTTAGAATTCAATTCATATATTTAAATTTTCAATCTTTACTTTCAAACATCACAATCACTAGGAGAAAAATGACAAATCAAACCGTTAATGATGAAGAAATAAATAATGAAGAGAATAATGTTTTAACCCTCCAAACTACTCATCTTCAGTTGGAAAGTGAGCTTTCCGTTTTGGAAAAACAAAGATTTTTAACTGCCGATGAAGAGCAAAAAATCAAAGAGTTAAAGAAAAAAAAGCTAGCAATTAAAACTCAAATTGAAAAAATGAATGAAGAAAGTAACTAAATCCTTATAATTCAAGTACTTACACTAATTCACATTACCTCCCTAGTAGCTTGACCTATTTTACTATAGAAGAGTAAAATCCGGCTGAAGTTATTTGTAACTTTAGAATTTAATCTCGTAATAAGATAGTTTTTTTATAAGAGGATTGATATGACCGCTAAAAAGGTGAATCAAATCAATGAAACTGAGTTATCTGGTGCTGAGCTTATTTATAGGAGTTTAGCTAGAGAGAAGGTAGAGTTCATTTTTGGTCACCCTGGAGCCGTTTTACTGACTGTTTTAGATCTCTTCTTAAAGAGAAAAAATATAACTCATATTCTCACTAGACATGAGCAATGTGCTGCGCATATGGCAGAGGGATACGCAAGAGCAAGCGGAAGAGTTGGAGTATGTCTTACTACTTCAGGACCTGGCGCAACAAATTTGGTTACTGGAATAGCTGACGCCTATATGGATTCGATCCCACTAGTTTGCATCACTGGACAGGTGGCAACATCGATGGTTGGAAATGACGCTTTTCAAGAAGCAGACATTATAGGAATGACTCGCACTGTAACTAAACATAGTTACTTGATTAAAAGTACAAAGGACTTGTCAAAGATTTTTCAGGAAGCATTCCATATTTCACGAACCGGCCGACCTGGTCCTGTACTAATAGATATCCCTAAAGATGTCATCTTAGGAAGTGCAAAAGAAACAATTAATCCAAAAATAATCATTAGAGGGTACAAACCAACTACACAAGGACATCCACGACAAATAAAAAGAGTTTCAGAGGCAATCAAAAATTCCAAACAACCTTTATTATACGTTGGAGGAGGAGCTATACACTCAAACGCACATAAAGAATTGTTGTCACTAGCGAAAAAAGCAGATATACCAGTCACATGGACCTTAATGGGTGCAGGAGCTTTTCCTAATAACCACAAACTTTCTTTAGGTATGTTGGGAATGCATGGAACTGCCTATGCCAATTATTCAGTTGCAGAATGCGATCTTTTAATAGCAGTTGGTGCAAGATTTGACGACAGAGTAACTGGAAAAATCTCTGAATTTGCTAAAAATGCGAAAATTGTCCACATAGATATAGATCCAACTGCTATTGGTAAAAACAAACATGCTGATATACCAGTAGTAGGAGATGCAAAATCAATACTTTCTGAAATAAATAAATCGGTCAAATCGCAAACTAGACCACTGTGGATCAAAAAAACCCAAAACTTAATGAAAAAATACCCTCTTAATTTCAACTCTGAGAAGGGAAAGCCTATTAAACCTCAGGAGGCTATTGTCACGCTTAGTGATGAAGTTGGAGACAAAGCAATTATCACAACTGAGGTCGGTCAACATCAGATGTGGGCTGCTCAGTTTTATAACTGTACTTTTCCTAGGCAATTTATATCATCTGGTGGTTTAGGTACTATGGGTTTCGGTTTTCCTGCCGCTATTGGTGCTGCACTAGCTAGACCCGACAAAATAGCAATCGATATTGCTGGTGATGGAAGTTTTCAAATGGTTTCTCAAGAATTAGCAACAGCGGTACAATACAAAATTAACGTTAAAATTTTTATTTTAAACAATGCAAATTTAGGTATGGTCAGGCAATGGCAAGACCTATTTATGGACAGAAGATTCAGTGAAGTAGAATTAGACTGTTCGCCAAATTATGTAAAACTTGCAGAAGCGTACGGCGCAAAAGGTCTTTCAATTTCAAAAACAACTGAACTTCGTCCGGCAATTAAGAAAATGGTAACTACACCAGGACCGTTCATACTTGATGTCAATGTAGATCCGGATGAATTGGTATTTCCTATGATTCCTGCTGGGGGTAGCACAAAAGACATGATCGTTTATGACTCTAGAAAAGAAAAATTCAGCGCAAAATTAAGCGCACTTCCAGACAATTAGGAGATGTAGATTGGAATTAAATGGTTCTCAAATAATGATAGAAGAACTAAAAGCTGGCGGTGTTGATATAGCTTTTGGTATTCCTGGCGGGGCAATCATGCCTTTTTATGACGAACTGCTGAAATCTGAATTCCCACATATTCTCACACGTCATGAACAAGGGGCAGCTCACATGGCTGATGGATATGCAAGAGTTAGCAATAAAATTGCAGCTGTAATCACAACTTCTGGGCCTGGTGCGACAAATCTAATTACTGGACTTGCTAATGCTCACATGGATTCTATTCCTATGATTGCAATTACAGGTCAAGTTGCTTCACCCATGATTGGAACTGATGCATTCCAAGAAGCAGATACTTACGGTTGTTCGATCCCTGTAACAAAATATAATTGGTTAATTCAAAATGTTAATGATATTCAAAGAATTACCAAAGAGGCGATTAAAATTGCTACTACTGGAAGACCTGGGCCAGTCTTAATAGATTTTCCTAAAGATATACAAGTAGAAAAAACCACATACAAAAATTCAGAAAATATACAAGCGAAAGATTCTTTCGCAGAACTTTCAAAAGAAAGCTTAACAGAGATAGAAAAACTTATTTCTGCTCTAAAGAAATCAAAGAAGCCGCTCATTCTTGCTGGGGCAGGAATTCTTAAAGCTAAGGCATCAAATGAATTAACTAATTTTGCGAGAAATTCTGGAATCCCAGTCATAAATACTCTTTTAGGTCTTGGTGGATTTCCTGGGACAGATAGTCTCTTTCTTGGAATGCCTGGAATGCATGGAACTGCATATGCAAATTTCGCTCTCGAAGAATGTGATTTACTGATAAATCTCGGAGGACGTTTTGACGATCGTGTTACTGGAAAAACTTCTGGGTTCTGCAAACAAGCCAAAATATGCCATGTTGATATAGACCCTGTAGAACTTGGCAAAAGAATTTCTACTGATATTCCAATACTCGGCAATGTAAGAGAAGTTTTAAAAATTCTTAATGAAGATATTGGCGAACTACATTGTGAAGAATGGCTACAAAAAATTAAAAATTGGAAATCTGATTTCCCTCTTAATTATAAAAATAATGGCCCTATCAAACCCCAGTACGTTATAGAGAAAATTCAAGAATTAACTAATGGTGACGCAATTTATGCAACGGGAGTAGGACAACATCAGATGTGGGCCGCTCAATTCATTAGATTTAATGAACCCAATAGTTGGGTATCTTCCGGTGGACTAGGCACGATGGGTTTTGGCCTTCCCGCAGCCATAGGGGCAAAAATTGCTCGTCCAGAAAAAGAAGTTTGGCTCATCGATGGAGATGGAAGTTTCGCTATGACTTTAACTGAGTTAGCAACTGCCGCTCAGTATGGAATTCCTGTAAAAGTAGCCATACTAAATAATGGATATCTAGGGATGGTAAGGCAGTGGCAAGAACTATTCTTTGAAAAGAGATATTCACACTCTCATTACCCTAAGAATCCTGATTTCAAGGTAATTGCAGAAGGTTATGGTGTACACGGAATGGATGTAAAATCTCCGAATGCAGTTTTACCCTCACTCGAAGAAGCATCCAGCATCAATGGTCCAGTCGTAATTAATTTTCATGTTGATCAAGGCGAAAATGTATGGCCAATGGTTCCTGCGGGAGCAGCAAATAGTGAAATGCAATTAAAACAATCTGAATTGGAAAACTAAAAATGAGACAGGTTTTTTCTATACTAGTAAACAATCATCCTGGAGTGCTTTCTCATGTCGCTGGTCTATTTACCAGACGAAGTTACAATATAGAAACAATAGTTGCTACACCAACAGAAGATCAAAAAATAACTAAGATACTTATTATAAGTCAGGGTGAAGAAGATAAATTAAACCAGATCGCTAAACAACTTCGAAAACTCTACGACGTTAAACTTGTAGAAACAATTCCATACGACGCAGATCAAACAAAGGAACTTATTGTCTCTGTATTAAATACTTGAACATTCATCACCAATAATGGAAAGTAAAATAATGTCAATTCCAGAGGAAAATAACTCTTTAGACACACCTCATACAATCGCAGTTTTAGTTGAAAACAAATTCGGTGTATTGGCTAAAGTTGCAAGCTTGTTTAGCGCCAGAGGTTACAATATAGAAAGCCTATCTGTTGGAACGACCCAAGATCCCAGTGTATCAAGAATTACAATTATCACCTCTGGGGATTCCAGAATAGTAGAACAAATACGAAAACAATTAGGGAAACTCATTGATACCATTAAAGTAACTGAAATGAAGTATGGTGAAAGTATACAAAGAGAAATGATCCTAATGAAGGTGTCATCTTCACACGAAACAAGAGGTGAAATTCTTCAAATTGCAGATATTTTCCACTGTAAAGTCTTACAAATAACACCAAGTGAAATGATTTTAGAGACCACAGGAGACGAAGAAAAAATAAGCAATCTTATAGAACTATTACAACCATACAAAATCTCGGAAATCTCTAGAACTGGAAAAACTGCAATTTCAAAAGGTTCTATTATCCTGAAAAATGTCAAAAATTAGAATGTCAGATACCTCAAATAAAAATAGACCTTTAATTGCACGTGAGGGATGGAAATACATACTTTTTTTTCTGTCAATATCGCTACTACTTCTTTTTCTAAACACATATATTCCTTCTATTCTTATTTTTCTTTCAGCAATTGCGATTGGGGCATTTTTTAGAGACCCAAAAAGAAAAACTCCTCAAACAGCAGGATCCATTATTGCACCAGCAGATGGAAAAATAATCAATCTTCATAAAGATATAGACAATAATATTTGTTTAGGAATTTTTCTATCACCCTTAGATGTTCACATAAATCGCTCACCCGTATCTGGCAAAATAACAGAAATCAAATACTCCAAAGGAAATTTTGTAGCGGCCTACAAAAAAGATTCTTCTGAAATTAATGAAAAGAATACTATTGAAATAGAAACGGATTCAGGAGATAATTTCTTAGTTATTCAAATTGCCGGCTTTATTGCTCGCAGAATAGTTTGTTGGAAAAAAATAGGTGACCATATCAAAAAGGGAGAGAGATTCGGTCTTATCCAATTTGGTTCTAGGACTGATTTAATTATCCCTCCGGGTTATGAATCGTGTGTTTCCCTAGGAGATAGGGTTCGTGGAGGAGAAACAATTGTCGCAAAATCAGTTTCCTTCTCGTCTTAAGAATATAAAAAGAAGAAGACGAAGAAAAATTAACTCGAAAAATCATAAATTAAAAAAAGGCATATACCTTTTGCCTAACTTATTAACTACGGGCGGTCTTTTTGCAGGCTTTTATTCAATAATTGCAGCAATAAATAATGACTTCTTCTGGTCTTCGTTATCTATTCTTATTGCAATATTACTTGATGGGATGGATGGAGCTGTCGCTAGAAAAACTAAAACTACTAGTTCCTTCGGAATTCAGTATGATTCCATGTGCGATTTAGTAACATTCGCAATTGCTCCGAGTTTATTGATTTACATTTGGGCACTTTCGCCCTTCGGAAGAATTGGATGGCTAGCTGCATTTGTTTTTTCAGCATGTGGTGCACTTAGATTAGCAAGATTTAATGTTATGGCTGATTCAGGAAAAACAAATGGAGACTTCAGAGGATTGCCTGTACCTGCTGCAGCTGGCCTTTTGGCATCTTTTGTATGCCTACTAGAAAATCCTACATACAAAACATATGTGCCAATGGAATCAATTGCAGTTATAGCGTACGTTCTTTCTTTCCTAATGGTAAGTACTATAAGATATAAGAAGATAGATATTTTAAACAGAAGACTGAAACATCCATTTAGAGCATCTATAAGTGTAATCTTAATTTTATTTATGTCTGCTGCTGCACCTCAATTCATGGCATTCATAGTTATGAGTGTATTCTGTCTTTCTGGTCCTGTAATGATTATTTTCAAGAATAGGAAGGAAAGTAATTCTAACGAAGACCTCTATAAGCAAAATCAGGAAGGAGAACACGAGAAAAGTTGGAATTGAAAAGATTAAATTTTTCTAGAACCCAAACTAAAGAAATTAGAGAAAGATGGTCTATGTAGGATGAACCGAATAATATTTTCCTCTTTTATAATTTCATTGACTATAACCTGCACGTTATCAACAATTCATGTTTTTGCTAGTTCACTCTCAAATATATCAGATCAAATTCAAAGTCCATATCAAAAAGAATTGCCAGAAAAAGACTATTCTTTAGCATTTCTAAAAAATTCAAATTCTGCGACTGCTATATCCGCTGATAAAATTATAAACGATAAAATACGTCAAAGGGTAGTTGGTAAAGGTTTTGCCGACATAAGATTTTTAGGTCACCGTTTGCAAGCAGATCATATAGAAGTTCAAACCATAACCCATGATGGAGTTGCAACTGGAAACGTTGTTTTTCAAACCAAAAACGACAGAATTTTAGGCAGTCGTGCTGAATTTAATTTAGATAGTGAAAAATTAACCATCTTCTCTGCACATGGCTATATTGCAGCTACCTATTATGTAAAAGCAAATGTAATCAGAAGACTATCTTACGATCATTACGAAGTGATTAATGGTTCATTTACTTCCTGTAAAGGTGATAACCCTGATTGGGCTTTAAAATCAAAAAAAACCAATTTCAGGATTGGTGGTTATGCTGAACTGAAGAATCCCAGACTAGAAGTTTCTGGGATTCCCATAATAGGATCGCCATGGGCGATAGTACCAATAAAACAAAAAAGAGCCTCAGGGTTTCTTCCTCCCAAAATAGGATTAGGAAAGAAAAACGGGAATCAAATAGTCGCAGATTATTTCTGGGCAATAAATCGTTCTTCTGATGCTACTTTCGGTCTTGACTATATGTCAAAAAGAGGATTTCGTTGGAAAGGTGAATATAGATTTAAATCTAATGAAGTAACTTATGGTGAAATACAAGGAAATTCTATTTATGCAAAATCTCCTCCCAAAAAAAATAAACCAACCAAACAGTTTTGGGATTTAAAAGGAAAATACAATACCTATTTGCCAGAGTATAGAGCAGAGATAGACGCAAAAATTGAAGAAGCCGGCAGACCTTATATAGATAGGTCTCTTGATACAAATTTACATGACAGAACTAGGCAGAGTACAAAGTCACATATCGATTTTCGTAGAGAATTTATCGACCTCCCCGGTAGACTAAAGCTTCGAAGTAGCAGGACAAGGGGCATTAACGAAAATGATGGTGATGTTTATGATGTTGCTCCAGAAGTAAGTGTTGAAATTGATAATTGGAAACTAGGTTCTAATGATTTATATATGAACCTAAAATCATCATTCCACAAACTTAGAAGAGTAGACTCTCCATCTACAATTTCTTTTGAAAGAATACACTTAAAACCTAGTCTATCTATTCCAACTAAACTCCTTCCTTCTCTTACTCTTACATCTGAATTTGGATTTCATGAAACATTCTGGACTCAACGAAAACTCGACTCTAGCATTGGAGGAAGTCCAACAAAAGAACAACAGCTTTCTTCCTCCATTTCAAGAGAAATGTGGTTCAGCGAATTTCACCTAAAGGGACCGAAATTCAGCAGAGTATTTGGTGCTAATATAGGGAAAATGAGAAAATTCAAACATACTATAGAATTGGAGAGCAATTACAAATACTCTCCTTCGATGGATGCTAGAGACAGACAGCTAATTTTAGAACTAGATTCTATTGACTCTCTTGGAGACAAAAATACAATTGATTACACATTAACAAACAGAATTCTCACAAAATACAAAACTGAACAAGGATTAGAAACAAGAGAACTACTAAAACTCTCTATCTCTCAACTATATAATATCGACGAAAAAAGAAGAGACCAGAAACTTGATACGGATTCTAGACGTCCTGCAGGAGATATAGATATAGAGGCTAAATCTTCCATCATCAAGAAACTCAGCTTAATTCAAAAAGCCACTTACGCGCCGTACGAAAAAGAAATCAATAAATACTCTACAGCGATTAGGTATTCTATCGGAAGAAATGGATATTTATATTTAGATAGGACATGGAAAAGACATAGGAATATTAAACCCGTAAGTACTGGAGAGAGTCATTTTAATCTTTCAGGAGGATTTTCATTCTTAAAAAATTGGTTTTTTGAACTCATAACGAGGGTAAACCGTTCAGACAAGAAAGTTCTTGAGAAAAAATTCATTCTAAGGCGCAAGTCATGTTGCTGGGATACAATAATAACGGTCAGCGATCTTAGCGATAAAACTGAAGTTTTTGTCGGATTCAATTTACTTGGCGTAATCGAAGGTGAAAGGACTCCAACATTCAGAAAAGGTTGGGAGAAGAACTAGAAAAAATATTGAGGGAAATATGCCAATCAAAAGAGTCTTAGTTACTGGAGGAGCAGGTTTTATAGGCACACATCTTTGTATTTCTTTAATCAATTCAGGACATAAAGTAATTTGCTTAGACAATCTCATAACAAGCGAAGAAAATAGATTCCCCAAAAAACTAGATTCTCAATCAGATATGCTTAAATTTATTAAGCATGACATTACACAAAGAATTGAAATAGAAGAAGATATAGATGAAATCTTTCATTTGGCTAGCCCAGCAAGCCCTATAGACTATCTAAAACTACCAATTGAAACTTTAAAAGTTGGTGCACTAGGGACACACAACACTCTTGGACTTGCAAAGAACAAAAAAGCTAAGTTCCTACTAGCTTCAACCTCTGAGGTCTATGGGGATCCAGAAGTTCATCCACAACCTGAATCTTACTGGGGCAATGTCAATCCTACTGGTCCTAGAGGGGTTTATGATGAGGCAAAAAGATTTGCAGAAGCAATCACTATTGCCTATCACAAAAAGCATAATGTCCCAATTCGCATTGCACGTATTTTTAATACTTATGGCCCAGGAATGAGATTTAATGATGGAAGGGCAATACCCGGATTTATCTATCAGACACTCTCAGGAAAACCTATTACTATCTATGGAGATGGAAAACAAACAAGAAGTTTTTGTTACATTTCTGATTTAATTGAAGGTCTTAAGAACCTCATGGATTCAGATTTTACTGAACCTGTCAATCTAGGAAATCCAAAGGAGATGACTATAGAAACACTCGCTAGGACAATATTAAATAAAATTGGAAGTAAGAGTGAAATCGTTTACAAAGAACTTCCTGAAGACGACCCTAAGATCAGACAGCCTGATATTACAAGAGCAAAAAATATTCTAAATTGGAACGCCAAAACATCTTTTGATACAGGTCTCGAAGAAACAATTAAAGACTTTAAAATTCGCTTGGGATTATCTTAAAAAGACAAAGGAATCATTTTCTAAAAATTAATTGTTATAAGATTATTAACTTGAAAATCAGTGCATAATTCGGCTACATTACAAGTATCTGGTTCTTTAATTTTTAATAATCTACATTTTCTGTTCACCGCCTTTTTCATAAACAGTTGCTTTTACCAAAAGAGTATCTCTTAAATGAATTTTTTATTAGACCGATGGCATAATGGCGTAAAGCCCCGTGTATTAGTCATTGGAGATCTTATCTTAGATCGATATATTTGGGGGGAAATTGAAAGAATTTCTCCAGAAGCCCCCGTTCAAATTTTAACCTGGGAAAGAGAATCTTCGACTTTAGGAGGGGCCGCAAATGTTGCAAATAATCTCGCACAACTGGGATGCGAGGTCTATCTTTGTGGAATTTTGGGTCACGATACTGAAGGAGAGGAATTAATAGAAAAAGCAAAATCATTTAATATAAATACTTCTTTAATATTGAAAACAAAAAAATTTCGTACTATCACAAAATCGCGATTTATTTCAAAAAATCAACATGTACTTCGAGTAGACAAAGAAAACAACACTCATATTGATCTAGAAAAAAGATTTATTAATAAACTTTCGCCTTTTCTTAAAAAAACAAATGGAGTAATTTGTTCAGATTATTCTAAGGGAGTTTTCACAAAAGGACTTCTCCAATTTCTTTCCAAAACATGCAAAAAACACAGTATTAAAATAGTTGTTGACCCTAAGGGGAATAATTACAAAAAATATGAAGGAGTTACTGCGATTACACCCAATATATCCGAATTTTCGATTGCCGTCGGGAAAATATCTAAAAAAGAAAGTGACCTAGATCTAGAGGTTAAAAAGCTTCTAAAAAAAACAAATACTCAATACATCCTTCTCACTAGGGGAAAAGACGGCATGACTCTTTTTGATAGAAAGGGTCGCGTTGGACATGAACCTGCTAATGCTAAAGAAATTTTTGATGTTACTGGCGCAGGTGATACAGCTACGGCTGTATTCACAATGGGCCTACTGGGCTGTTCTACTTTAAAAGACACCTTATTTCTCAGTAACCTGTCAGCTGGAATTGTTGTAGGAAAAGTAGGCACATCTACTCTTACTGGAGAAGAGCTAAAAAAATCTGTTGGGAAAAACGAAATCTCTTTATCTAATAAAATAATTACAAAAGAAAAGATTACAACTGTAATTAACAAATTGAAATTGAAAGGAAAAAAAATAGTTTTTACTAATGGTTGTTTTGATATTTTACATTCTGGACATATTGAATATTTAGAAAGAGCAAGAGCACTTGGAGACATTTTAATTGTTGGACTAAACAGTGATTCTTCTGTGAGAAGACTAAAAGGGAAAAGAAGACCTTTTAATATACAAAAAGAAAGAGAAAAAATGCTAGCTTCACTTTCATCGGTAAGTTTTGTTTCAACTTTCTATGAAAACACGCCTTTAAAACTTATCCAAAAAATCAAACCCGATATACTCACAAAAGGAGGAGATTATTCCTCTGAAGTGATAGTTGGAACCAAATTTGTAGAAGAAAATGGTGGCTATGTCCAGATATTACCTTATATCAAGGGTATTTCTACAACAAAAATAGTAGAAACGATTATTGAAAAACACACCTCTCCTAACTCTAAGAAGAAGAGATGAAAAGAAATAAAATTGTTATTACTGGCGCAGCTGGATTTATCGGTTCTCGACTAGCAAAAGAATTCATTAAATCGGGACAAGAAGTAGTCCTTGTCGACAAACTCTCTCACTTTGAAACACGCTCACAAATATCTAGAATTTATCAAGACACAGAAAACACCAATAGAATCGATCGAAAAGATTTTAATTTTTGGCTCGTAGAAAATCAATCCTCCTGCAAGTACATCTTTCATCTTGGAGCGTGCACAAATACATATGAAATGAATAAAGAGTATCTACTCGAAATGAACACTCATTACTCAATGAATTTATGGAAAATTGCCGCTCAAAATAAAATTCCATTTATATATGCAAGTAGTGCTGCGATATATGGAAATGGAGAGGAAGGATATGATGACAGAATCTCTCCAAACGTTTTCAAACCTTTAAATCCATATGGACTTTCTAAACAACTTTTTGACAACTGGGTTTTAAATCACAGCGAAGCGGACAGACCACCTATATGGGCTGGATTTCGTTTTTTTAATGTTTATGGATTTGGAGAAAAACATAAAGGCAAAATGTCCAGTGTTTTCCGTCATGCTTTTGATCAAATCTATGAGAGCGGAAAACTAAAACTTTTCCGTTCTCATAGATTTGACATAGAAGACGGTCTGCAGAAAAGGGATTTCATCCTAGTAGACGATATTATATCTCTCCTTTTGGGATTAACAATTAAAAGTATTCCAAATGGAATTTATAATCTAGGCACAGGACATGCCAAGTCTTTTATAGAATTAGCAAACTCTGTTTTCCGTGTTATGGGCAAGAAAAAGAACATTGAATTTATTGATACTCCATTAGAAATCCGAAAAAATTATCAATATTTCACTGAAGCAAACATGGAAAAACTTAGGTCTGTAGGTTTTAAAAATGAATTCACCTCATTAGAAAAAGGCTCGGAAATTTATTGGAACAAAGCTGAAAATGAATTTTCACTTTCGCCAATAACACAAAGAGGTTAGATCAAAAACAAAATGCAAATTTCTTTATTAGGAAGTGGAAGCAGAGGCAATTCAACATTAATGAAATACGATAATTTCGCATTTTTAATTGATGCTGGATTAAGTGGTAAACAAATCATAGAACGGCTCTCGACACATAATATTAGCCCTACAGATTTAAGCGGCATAATAGTTACGCATGAACATATCGATCATATTAAAAGTGCAGGATCTCTTGCAAGAAAATGGAATCTGCCAATTTGGACAAATAGAGGAACGATTGAAAATGGAAAGAAATATTTAGATGGTATACCTGAATATAACGAGATAGAAGTAGGGAAATCATTCACAATTTGCGGTCTAAGAGCTGATCCTTTTACTGTCCCACATGATGCTGCGGATCCATTTGGACTGATTTTTACCTCAGAAAATGGATATCGCATAGGATTTGCAACAGACATGGGTTTTGCTACACGTTTAGCAAATGAAAAATTGGGTGGATTACAAGGTCTGGTTTTAGAATTCAACCATGATTCAGGAATGCTCTTAAATGGACAATACCCATGGAAGGTGAAACAAAGAATTAAAAGTAAATTGGGTCACTTAAACAATGAAGATGCCGGTATTCTATTACAGAAAATTGGGGGTCCAGAATTGGAATGGGTAGTGTGTGCTCATATAAGTAAAGAGAACAATTCAGAATCTCTTATTATGAAAAACGTCAACAAAGCCCTTCAAAAGAAATGTGAAAAAGACATTAAACCTCAGACAAAAGTCTGTATCGCATCTCAAGAAAAACCAACTGAATTATTGGGATTTATTTGATATACGGAAGGAGGAAGAATTGATAAACAGATACTCTAGACCAGAGATGAAAGAAATTTGGGAAGAGAAGATGAAACTTCAATGTATGTTAGAAGTTGAAATCGCAGTCTGCGAACAATTAGGTGCTGAAGGGAAAATTCCTGAAGCAGCTTTAAAAAAAATTAAAGATAAAGCTAATTTCGATCCAGAAAGAATTCGAGAAATTGAAAAAACGACTAAGCACGACGTAATAGCATTTCTAACAAATGTTGCAGAATATGTCGGTAAAGAATCTTGTTATATCCATTTAGGTTTGACAAGCAGTGATGTTTTAGACACTGGGTTGGCATTACAACTTACTAAAACTGTTTCCATACTTAACAATGATATCAAAAAATTGAAGTCCACTTTAAAGAAAAGAGCCGTAGAACACAAAAATACACTAATCACTGGAAGAACTCATGGCATGCAAGCAGAACCAACTACCTTGGGGCATAAACTTGCAATTTGGTATGGAGAATTTGATAGAGCACAAAAGAGGATGGAAAGAATAAAAGAAATAATCGGTGTTGGTAAAATTTCTGGCGCGGTTGGTGTAAACCCGCATATATCGCCTCAAACAGAGGAAGAAATATGTCTAAAACTTGGTCTAAAAGCGGCACCAGCAAGTAGCCAAATCATACAGAGAGATCGACATGCAGATTTCCTTTTAATGCTTGCTTTAACAGCTTCTAGTATTTCAAAAGTTGCTACTGAAGTTAGGCATTTACAAAGAAGCGAAGTTGGTGAAGCAGAAGAATTTTTCAGTAAAGGTCAAAAAGGTAGTTCTGCTATGCCTCATAAAAGAAATCCTGTTGTATCAGAACAGCTTTGCGGTTTAGCAAGAATTATCCAGTCCAATGCTTCAGCAGCATTACAAAATGTCTCACTTTGGCATGAAAGAGATATAAGTCACTCATCTGTAGAAAGAGTCATCTTGCCTGACAGTTCAATTTTGTTAAATTACATGTTAAACAAACTCAATGAAGTTATAAAAAACTGGGTTATTTATGAAGAAAAAATGAAAGAAAACTACGAGAAATCAAATGGTCTTCTCATGAGCGAACATGTAATGCTTGCGCTAATAAGAAAATCAAAAATGACCAGAGAAGAAGCCTATGGCATTGTTCAAAAATCTGCTATGAAAGTTTTTCATGATGGAGATAATTTTATCGATCTACTAAAAAATGACCCAAAGATAAACGCAGTTTTGACAACGGAAGAACTTCAAGATTGTTTCAATCTAGATGCTCATTTTAAAAATATTGAAAATATCTTTAAACGTGTTTTTGATAATTAAGATTTTTAAAAAAAAGAACTTTTAAAAGAAAGGTCAAAAGATGGAAAAAAAAGAACAACTATATGAAGGAAAAGCAAAAATAATCTATCAAACTGAAGATGAAAGTAAATACATAGCATTTTTCAAGGATGATGCTACGGCTTTTAATGGCAAAAAGAGTGGAACAATTGATTCAAAAGGAATATTTAACAATAAGATTTCCTCGAAGATTTTTGAAGAAATTGGCAAGAAAGGAATTCCGACACATTACTTAGAAACACTTTCTGACAGAGAAATGTTGGTCAAAAGGGTAGAAATTATATTGGTAGAAGTAGTAATTAGGAATATCGTTGCAGGTAGTATGGCAAGAAGAATGGGTGTTGAAGAAGGAATGCCGCTGCCTAATACAATTATAGATCTGCACTATAAAGATGATGACTTAGACGACCCTTTAATAAATGAAGACACTGCAATAGGATTCAATCTTGCCACAAAAGAAGAATTGGAGACCATGAGAGAATATGCTCTAGAAATCAATACTTTTCTAAAAGATTTTTTCTCAAGTAAAAATATTGATCTTGTAGATTTCAAACTTGAATTCGGTCGCTGCCCAAGTGAAAACAATAAAATAATTTTAGCTGATGAAATTACCCCTGATAGTTGTAGGTTCTGGGAAAAAGGTACAGGCAGAAAAATAGACAAAGATCGTTTCCGACATGACCTTGGAAATATAGAAGACGCTTACGCGGAAATAGAGAAACTCGTTTTTGAGTAAATTCCACTATTGAGGATTCAATGAAAAAGGCACGTGTACACGTTACATACAAAAAAGGAGTACTAGACCCTGAAGGTGAGACTGTAATGCACTCTCTTTCGTCTTTGGGATTCCAAGGTGTAGAAGATGTACGAATTGGAAAATATATAGAAATAGACTTCTCTTCTAAAGAGAACAGCCAAAATGATATTAAAAATATTCAGAAAATGTGTGATGAACTATTAGTGAATCTTGTAATAGAAGATTATGAAATAGAAATTAGCGAGTAACATAAAGAATAATACCGAGGGTTTTTATGTCTTTTGCTGTTATTGTTTTTCCAGGGTCAAATTGCGATCATGACTGTTTTCATGCAATTAGCAAACTTTTAAAGAAGCCGGTTCGATACGTCTGGCATAGAGATACTTCTCTAGAAAAAAATGAAGTAGTTATTATCCCTGGTGGTTTTAGCTACGGCGACTATCTTAGAGCAGGAGCTATAGCGAAAACCTCTCCTATAATGAAAGGTATTAAAAAACACGCTGAAGAAGGAAGACCGGTTATAGGAATTTGCAATGGTTTTCAGATTTTAACTGAGTCAGACTTGTTGCCTGGAACACTTATTCGAAATAATTCTTTGAAATTTATATGTAAAAATGTATGGATAAGATGCGAAAGCACTCAATCGATTTTCACAAAAGAATTACATTCAAGAGAAGTACTTCAAATGCCTATTGCCCATGGTGAAGGAAATTTTTTCTGTAAAGAAGATATCCTAAAAGAACTAGAAAATAATCAACAAATTATTTTCAGATACAGCAACCCAAAAGGCTCAATCATTGAATCTTCAAATCCAAACGGTTCTTTAAAAAATATTGCAGGAATATCAAACAAAAAAGGCAACGTTGTAGGTTTAATGCCTCATCCAGAAAGAGCTTGTGAACCCATTTTAGGAGGAAAGGACGGATTGAAAATTTTCAATTCTGCCCTTTCCTATTCAACAAAATGAATATAGAAATTAACGAGCCAAAAATTACAATTGAAACAGCACTAGAACATGGGATTTCTTCAGATGAATGGGAGAAAATAAAAATCCATTTAGGAAGGACCCCAAACTTTACTGAACTAGGAATTTTCTCTGCTATGTGGAATGAGCACTGTTCCTACAAGAGCAGCAAAATTCATCTCAAAAGATTCCCTACAAAAAGCGACCGTGTTCTTCAGGGTCCTGGTGAAAATGCAGGTGTAATTGATTTAGGAGACAATATTGGGGTTGCTTTCAAAATGGAAAGTCATAATCACCCCTCCTACATTGAACCATTTCAAGGTGCTGCAACTGGAGTTGGTGGTATCCTAAGGGACATTTTCACAATGGGCGCACGTCCTATAGTTCTTCTAGATAGTCTCCACTTTGGAGATATAAACCATGAAAAAACAAAATTTCTATCCAGTTCGGTTGTGTCTGGGATATCTTCCTATGGCAACTGTATTGGAGTGCCAACAATAGGAGGGGAAACAAAATTTCATTCCTCTTACAACGGAAATATCCTAGTCAATGTTATGTGTGCAGGATTACTTCCTTGCGACAAAATCTTCAGAGGTAATGCATCAGGATTAGGCAATCCTATAATATATGTAGGAGCTAAAACTGGCAGAGATGGTATCCACGGAGCATCTATGGCTTCTTCAGGGTTTGAAGATTCAACAACTGAACAACGACCTACTGTACAAGTAGGAGATCCATTTAAAGAGAAATTACTACTAGAAGCTTGCTTAGAGTTAATGAACTCAGACGCAATAATTGGAATACAAGATATGGGTGCTGCCGGACTTACTTCTTCCTCTGTAGAAATGGCTAGTCGTTCGGGAACAGGCATCTTACTAGAACTGGATGGAGTTCCATGTAGAGAGATTGGAATGAATCCATATGAAATGATGTTATCTGAGAGTCAAGAAAGAATGTTATTAGTTGCAAAAAAAGGGAAAGAAAAAGTAGTACATGACATTTTTAAAAAATGGGACTTAGAAACCCAAATAATTGGTCAAGTAACGGATGACCAAAGACTGAAGATCATTTTTGACAATCAAGAAGTAACAAATCTCCCTATTGATTTTCTTACAGATGAAGCGCCAATCTACAACAGAGAAATGTCAAAAACAAAAGTTCTCGAACCAGCTGATCCTATTGACAAATTAGACGAAAATGAGAGTGCAGAAAAATCACTACTTGCTCTACTTAGCCATCCAAATCATGGGGATAAAAAACCGATTTGGGAACAATATGACCACATGGTTCAAACGAATACTGTAATCAAACCTGGAGAGGATGCGTCAGTAACTAGAATCAAAGGTTCAAAAAAAGCTTTAGCGTTCACTGTAGATTCTAATGCTAGATACTGCAAATTAAATCCTTATAATGGAGCACTTTACACAATAATAGAATCAGCAAGAAATCTTTCATGTAAAGGCGCAGAACCCATAGCTTTAACAAATTGTTTGAATTTCGGAAATCCAGAGAATCCAGAAATAATGAGAGAATTTTCAAATGTTGTAGATGGAATGTCTAAAGCATGTAGAGAATTGGAAATTCCAGTGGTTAGCGGTAACGTCAGCCTATACAATGAAACCCACGGAAATGACATCTACCCTACTCCTGTAATCGGCATGGTAGGCTTAATAGAAAATCATTTGCTTACAGTGCCTCAGGGATTTCGTAACTTGGACGATAAAATTTTTCTTCTTAGCCCTAAGGATGAAATTCCGCTTCCTAATAATACTCCACATGAATTAGCATGGATCAAAACGGGATATGAAGGCGGAGTTCCTCCTATTTCCAACATATCATCTGCAAGAAGTGTAAATACTGTCTGCCGTGAAGCAGTTATAAATAAAGTAATCAATTCTTCACATGATCTCGGGGAAGGCGGTCTTGCAGTAGCTTTAGCAGAGTCTTCTATTTCATCTTCTTCTTCATCTTTAGGGTCGATAATAAGATTACCAAAAAGTTGTACTGGAAGAATAGATTCGATCCTTTTTGGAGAAACATGTTCTCGTATAATTGTTTCTTTAGATTCAAAAAATGTTTCCAAGTTACATAAAATTGCAGAAGAGAATGAGGTTCTCACAACTGAAATAGGGATTGTTGGTGAAAAATATACTATTTATTCAGATGGAAATTCTCCTTTAATTGATTTTGAAATTGAAAAAATAGCTCACGTATGGGAAAACTCTTTAAAAGGATTCTTTTAATGATAGAAATTCTAGACGATCATCCTCGTGAAGAATGTGCAGTAACTGGCATATACGGTCATCCCGAAGCTGCAAATATGGCTTATTTGAATCTATATGCACTACAACATAGAGGACAAGAAAGTTCTGGGATAACAACATCTAATGGGAAGAAAATACATTCCGAAGTTGGAATGGGACTAGTTTCCGATATTTTTAATAAAGATAGGCTTTCAAGATTACAAGGGCACATTGCAATTGGCCATAATAGATATTCTACCGCTGGACACTCTAACATAGAGAATGCTCAACCATTAACAGTTGTCACTGCCAATCAAACCATTTCTCTCGCGCACAATGGAAATCTTATAAATGGAATAGAACTTAGAAATGACCTTGAGAAAAATGGTTCTATTTTTCGGACCACTACTGACAGCGAAGCTATACTCCATTTGATAGCTAAATCAAAAGAAGAAGAAATAGAGAATTCTATTATCGAAGCATTAAGAATGTTAAAAGGTGCATTTGCACTCACTATTATGACTCATGATAAATTATTCGGAATAAGAGATCCGAACGGTTTTCGTCCACTAGTTCTGGGAAAAGTTACTGGTTCAAAAGGAGAAATAGCCTGGGTTATGTGCAGTGAAACTTGTGCGTTAGATCTTATGGATGCAGAATTTGTAAGAGAAGTTGAACCAGGAGAAATGGTGGTGATAGGAAAAAATGGATTAGAAAGTTACAAACCGTTTCCTAAAACCAGTGTTACGCAGTGTATTTTTGAGTTTATATATTTTGCACGTCCTGATAGCTTTTTATTTGGACACAATGCATACACAATAAGAAAACAGCTTGGTGCTGAATTAGCAAAAGAAAGTGGTATTGATGCGGATTTAGTAGTACCGGTTCCAGATTCGGGTTTAGCTGCGGCCCTAGGATATTCAAATGAATCAGGAATCCCTTTAGAAATGGGTTTAGTAAGAAATCATTATGTAGGAAGGACTTTTATTGAACCACAACAATCTATAAGACATTTTGGTGTAAAGATTAAATTGAATCCTATAAAAAATTATCTAGTTGGCAAGAAAGTTGTAGTTATTGACGATTCAATAGTAAGAGGAACTACAAGTAACAAAATAGTAGAAATGATACGGACTGCAGGGGCAAAAGAAGTTCATATGAAAATAAGTTCACCCCCAATCACAAATCCATGTTTCTTTGGAATTGATATGCCGAGCAAAAAGGAATTAATAGCTTCAACTAAAAGTCCTGATCAGATAAAAGACATTCTAGAAGTAGACTCTCTAAGCTATCTTTCAATAGAAGGACTTTTAAAGTGTGTAAGTCCAAACGAAGATGAGTACTGCATTGCCTGTTTTAATGGCGAATACCCTATTCCAGTTGAACAAGCCCAAAATCAGTTAAACCTATTTAAAAATCTTTCAATAAGTGAACATCGTGGGTAAGTTTAAAAAATAACTAGCAAGGAAAGAGAATAAGCAAAAATGATAAGAATATTTTTTGTCTTGACGGTATTTGCTCTTTTCTTGTCAAGTTGTGCTTCTAATGTTCAAAAGATTGATACCAAAGTAAAGCATCCTAAAAAAATAACAAAAAAAGAAGAAATAAAAAAAGAACTCACTGTAAAACTTATTCCAAAGCAAAATTTGGAATTTAGTCCACCTCATGACATTATTTTACCTACTCCAGAAAAAAGTATTGATGAAACAACCAAAACTAAATTACCTAAAAATCTTACTCCAAATGGGTTCCGATTTGATATTCCAATAAATAGAAGTTCGAGAGTCGACAGATGGATTAAATTTTTCACTTCATCAAGATATAGAAATCGATTCAAACTATTTATAGAAAGAAGTGGAAGATATATACCTCTTTTCAAAAGAATTCTAAGAGAAAACAAAATTCCTGAAGATTTAGCGTATTTAGTACTTATAGAAAGTGGATTCAATTTGCGAGCTAGATCAAGAGCAGGCGCAGTTGGCCCATGGCAATTTATGCCTGCCACTGGAAGGAGATTCGGACTTAGAATAAACTACTATTTGGACGAAAGACGCGACCCTATAAAATCGACAAAAGCGGCTGCAAATTATCTCAAAAAACTTTATGAACAATTTCAGGATTGGCATTTAGCATTAGCTGCATACAATGCAGGAGAGAACAGAATACAAAGAATACTTAAAAAAACAAGAAAAAAAACATATTGGGAAATCATCAGAACTAGATACGTACCCAACGAAACGAAGCAATATGTATCTAAATATATAGCGGGTTTAATTTTAGCAAAGTATCCAAAAGTTTTCGGTTTCGTAAATTTAAACTACAATCTTCCTCTTGAAACTGAGTCAGTTATATTGCCAAGAGGAATTAGCCTAAGACTAGCCTCCAAATTATCGCAAATGAGTGTAAAAGATCTCAGGAAGTATAACCCCCAATTAAGAAGATGGCAGACTCCTCCTGGAAGTGGTCATACGATCCAGCTTCCAAAATGGAAAGCAAGGATTTTCATTTCACGCCTGAGCAAACTTCCTAAAAGAACCTACATCCGTTCAGGTAAATATAAAATACAACCCGGAGATACTTTCAGTTCTATTGCTATAAGGTTGAGAATCCCCATGTCAACACTAATGGAATTCAATCCAAACGTTGCCCCTAAGCTTTTAAAAGTGGGGAAATATATTCAGTTGCCAAAGCTTAAGAAAACGAAAAGGAAAATTGCCAAGAAATATTTAAACTCCAAAGAAACTACACACTTGGTTAAACATGGAGAAACCATTTCAGGAATAGCTAGAAAATATAACACAACTACATATAATATTTTGAAAACTAATGATATAACGCGCGCGAATCTAATCTTTGTTGGGGATGTTTTAATAATCAAGAAAAATATGAAATTGATCAAATCTAAATTCAAGAAGAAAAAATTCAATGTAAAGAATAAAGTAAAAAAACACCTTGTTAGAAAAGGAGAAAATATTTCTCGCATTGCGAAAAAATATAGAATTAAAGTAAAGACACTCCTTCAACTAAACAAAACACGTCCTTCAGGTATTATTTATCCTGGTGATATAATTATAATAAGAAAATAGTCTTTTCTAAATTGGATTGATTACAAAGTGATTAAATCTAAATATAATCTTAATTTAGTTAAATAATTTAATTAGTTGAAAGTTAATAAATGAAAATAAATATTAAAAATTTAAGTTCAACTATTTTCTTTTTAATTTTGTTTGTTTCAATACAAGGCTGCTTTTCCAAACCAAAAGAAGGTGCTCCCCCAGGCAGATTATTGACAATAGGACAAGTCGACCTTGATTCTGAAAGATATGAAAACGCAAAAAAAGCTTTTGAATTACTTTTAAAAAAATATCCAAATAGCAAACACAGAAGAAAAGCTCTCTTTAATCTTGCTGAAGTTTACTATCGAGATGAAGAATATTTAGAAGCGCAAGTACAATTCACAGAGTTTGTCCAACTTTATCCTATTAGCAAACTTACTGACAGAGCTTATTATCTACTCGCTATGTCTTACTATAATGTTACCAACTACCATGACCAAGACCAAGAAAATACACATAATGCACTAAAAAACTTCAAACAATTATTGGCAAGATTTCCAAAAAGCGAGTATAGACAAAAAGCCCTTCAAAAAATAAAAGAAATAAATGAATTTTTATCTGAACACGATTATGCAATCGCCTTTTTCTATTTCAAAAAAGAGCATAATGTTTCTTGCATACCTAGATTCAGAAAAATTATTCTCAAATATCCAGAATCACTAAAGGTTAAAGAGAAATCTCTTTTTTATCTAGGAAATGCATATTTCAAAGAACAAAGTTATGAAAAGGCTTGGAGGGCATTCATGCAATTGTTAAAGGAATTCCCTCGAACAGAACTAAGAAATGACACTATGCGATTTTTAAATTCAATTAAAATGGCTTCTATAGAATTTAAAAATAAGCAAATTCACAAAGAAGAAAAAGGATTCGGATTATTTAATTTTTTTAAAGACACTGCACAAATTAAAAAAAAGGTGAAAAAGCCAAAAAAAATTAAAATAGATAATTCAATCTTAAAAAAAGAGAGCAAAAATAGTTTTAATTTCTTTGATTTTTTCAAAAAAGAACCTACAAAAGAAAAAGAAACTAAAAATGACAAGAACAAAAAAGGATTCAATTTCTTAAAGATATTCAAATAAAAAGAGATATTTTTAAAAACAACTAATACAGGATAACTTTTGAATTTATCAAACACGTTAACTTGTTCGAGAATACTCTTAATTCCTTTAGTCGTATTATTCTTAATTGAAGGGTCTAGAGATTCTAATCAATTTGCAGCATTCTTCTTTATTCTTGCAACATTTACTGATTGGCTTGACGGTCACCTTGCAAGAACAAGAAATCAAACAACATCTTTAGGAGCAATTTTAGACCCCATTGCTGATAAATTATTAATTATATCGGCATTGCTACCTCTGGTCTCACTAGGAAGAGTTGACTCATGGCTTGCCGGTATCATTATTGGAAGAGAGTTCCTTGTAACTGTACTCAGAGGATTTGCAATTAACGAAGGAACAATCATGCCAGCCCAAACTATGGGAAAGTGGAAGATGGGATTAGAAGTAGTATCCATTACCATGCTTATTTTGAATTTATTCCCTCTAATAGCTAAATATTTATTGATTTTAGCTATGATTTTAGCTGTCGTTTCAGGAATTGAATACTTCAGAAAAGCAGTTAAGGAAATTTTCCAATGATTTCTATAATTTTTTGTCTTTTCTTTTCATTTCTTTTAGGATCTATTCCTTTTGGAATTGTGTTTTCTCGTTTGTTTGGCATGAAAGATCCTAGAAAAGTAGGAAGTGGAAATATAGGTGCCACCAATGTTTTACGATCTTCTGGGAACAAAAGTATTGCTGTTTTAACTTTAATCGCAGATATAGCAAAAGGAAGTATTGTAGTTTTAATAGGAACCCAAATTCAAAATCGATACAATTTATTTTTCACACCTGAACTTCTCTGCGGATTAGCCGCAATACTTGGACATATTTTCTCGCCCTTCGTAAAATTTCGAGGAGGAAAAGGAGTTGCGACTGCATTAGGAGTTTTCTTTTCTCTAACTCCTTATCTTTCTTTACTCTCATTAGGGATTTTTGTTCTTATTGCAGTTACTTCTAGAATTGTATCTATAAGTTCTCTTCTTGCTGTTATTACCTTCCCCATTTCTGCATATTTTCTTAACTATTCTCTAAATTTAATTTTCCTATCAATAATCATTGCCTTTCTTATCTTTTTTAGGCATAAAGAAAACATTGTGCGACTCATTAATGGAGCCGAAAACAAATTCTGAGTTGTGCTTTCAGTTAGAATTCGCTAGGAGATGAAATGCTTACAGGTTGTGCCCCCTTCTTTTTAATTGGCTTAATTGGTCTAGCAGCCGGAAGTTGGATTTTTGGAACTCATGTTGCAGCAAGACTTACTGCTATAACTTTTCTATTAATTTTTCTTCTTTATTTTGCACTTCTTAATTGGACAGCCAGAACTAGGATGAAAAACAAGAAAAATTCAAAAACAGAAGATATCCCTACAAATCCACCGTCTAATGAAAAGACTATGACAGAACAAGAAAAAGAAGACTGGTACGATTATCTTGGAAGTGAGGGAAAACTGCTTTGGTTAGGAGTTCTTGTATTACTTGTTGCATTTCTTACATTATTAATTCGTTCTTTCAAATAGATATCTCTAATTTCAATCTATTGGATTCTTTTCAGAATATAAGTGAACATCTCTTTGTGGAAATGGTATTGTGAAACCACTCGACTCTAATTTCAGTTTCGATTCTCTTCTCAATTCAAAAGAAACATCCCAGAAATCTTTGCTTGCAACCCAACAACGCATTTTCAGATTTACAGAACTGTCAGCAAGTTCATCTACAAGAACCTTTGGAGCGGGATTCTCAAGCACTCTTGATTCTAATCTCAAAACTTCCAAGAGTGCTTCAATCGCTTTATCAACATCATCTTCATAACTAATACCAACTACAGAATCAATTCTCCTTGTTGGAAAACGCGAATAATTCCTAATTGTACTACTCCAAAGAGTAGAATTAGGAACTGAAACATAGATACCATCAAACGTCTTCAAATTTGTAGAAAAAAGCCCTATCTCTACTACAGTTCCTGCAACACCTTCTGCGTCAATATATTCACCCACCTTCAACGGAGACAATAGAATCAACATCACACCGGACGCAATATTAGAAAGTGTCCCTTGAAGTGCAAGCCCTATAGCTAAACCAGCAGCACCGAGAACTGTAATTATACTCGCAGTCTGAACTCCAAACTGTGCAAGAACGGCTGCAACTACAAAAACATATATAGAATAGCGTATAATATTGAGTATCAAAGGTTTCAGCGTAGTATCTAAACCAGGGACACGTTCCATACCCCTATTCACTAAGCGTGTAAACCAATTGGCAAAAATCTTCCCTAAAATCAGAATAATTAATGCGCCAATTATATTCAACAAGTAGGTTACGAGAACAGAACTACTCTTTGCTAAAATTACATACCAATCCAAATGTTACACTCCTTAAAAATATTTATACCCAGAATAACAAAAAAAAGTTTGCAAACGAAAATTATTTTTTATTCTTATAAAATTGTTCTACGTTTTCTACTACAAAAGATTGTTCTTCAACTTTCAAACCTGGGAAAATAGGCAATGACAAGACTTCTCTACATGCTAGTTCACACTCTGGAAAATCACCAATTTTGTAATCCAAATATTGAAAACAGGGCTGAAGATGTAAGGGTTCCGTATAATAAATTCCAGTACTAATATTTTTTGATTGTAGATAATTTCTTAATTCTTCTCTATACCCTACCCTAACGACATATTGATGAAAAACATGTCCATCTTCTAACACTCTAGGAGTCCGCACAAATTCCTGAATCCCTAGTTCTTCTATAAATTGATTGTAATTCTTCGCTAACTTTAGTCTTTCGTTATTCCACTCTTCTATTTTTTTTAATTTCACCAACAATACGGCAGCTTGTAACGTATCTAAGCGAAAATTACCCCCTATCGACTCATATATCTTACCGTCAGAAGAACCATGAATTCGTAGTGATGTTATTCGTTTTGCTAACTCATCACTTGAGGTAGTTATCATTCCAGCATCCCCAAATGCACCTAAATTTTTAGTAGGATAAAATGAAAAACACCCAATGTCACCAACAGAACCTGCCATTCCATTTTTATCCTTTGCACCCAATGCCTGTGCCACATCTTCAATAATTGAAAAATCAAAATCCGATTTTAAATTAATCAAAGAATCTAATTTTGCCATTCGTCCATAGATATGAACTGGAATAATTGCCTTCGTTTTTTCATTTATTACCGCAGAAATATCAGACGTATCTAAATTCAAACTTTCTCTTTCCACATCTACAAAAACAGGTCTTGCACCTAACCGAGCGATAACACTCGCTGTAGAAAAAAAACTAAATGGTGTTGTTATAACTTCATCCCCGGCATTAATACCTAAACTCATCAAAGAGAGAAGCAGTGCATCAGTTCCAGAAGAAACGCCAAAAGCAAAAGAAGTTCCCGTATATTCGGCAATTTGTTTCTCAAGTTCTTTTACTTCTTGTCCCATAATAAAATCCTGCCTTTCCATAACGGAATGCATTGACGAGACAATCTCTTTTTCAAGAACTCCTACGTGTCTTTCGAAATCATAAAGAGGCACAAACATAATTTATTACCTATAAACTAAATTAAAAGAATCTTAAAACCTAAAAATAATTACCAACATTCCACCTACTAAAACTATTAATGCTCCAAGTACTACCCGAAGGGTTAAAGTCTCTACTTTTTTCAAAAAGAAGAAACTTAAAATTAAGACCCAGAGTGTATTCAACCTGCTTACAGGAATAATAACGGAAATATCACCTTTATGCATTGAATGCCACATAAAAATTGAAGCAAAAATATTAAAAAATGCTGCAATAGAGAAAAGTCGATATCCCATCTTTTCTGTTTTGCGAATAGAATCTTTAGGAAGAATTGGCCTGGTTAGACAAACGGCAATGGCTCCTGTGCCAAATGCAACTGACATTCCAAAAAATGGGGTGGCCTGGTATGAATAGGCGTATTTAAGAAAAACTGGCATTATTGAAAAAAGGATAGAGGCTGTTAATGAATAAATCAAACCACTCTTCAAATCTTCATTAGCAACTTCCTCTTGCTTCTTTTTTACAGAAAGAGTCCATACTCCTGCAGCGATTAAGAATGTTCCCAAACAAACATAAAAGTTTGGTTTTTCATTCAAAAAAAAGACCGCAAATAAAACGCTCCAAATTGGCGTTACAGAGGTGATAGGAGCACTTCTATTAACTCCAATCTTTTGAATCCCTATCAGTGCAATTAGATGACCAATTCCAAATCCGACAATGCCAGTTACAATAAACCAAAAAAGCGCATGCATTGAGATCTCTGGAATCGTCTCTGTCTGCAGAGAGAAGATAAATCCTACTACACACACGAAGATATTGATGAAAAGTATGGCTACAAAGGGAGAACCATATTCAAGTCCTCTACGAAAAAAAATCAAGGTAATGGAGTAGAAAACCGATGCAGAAAGAGCCATAAAAGCTGGATCTATCGATAGGATCAAAAGACTCTCCGATTTCTCAGCAGAACATTAGTGACGGATAGACTAAACTGAAGCATCTCTATACAGTATCAACTACACAACCATTCTACTCTTTTGCGTTTTTAAAGTCGATTTGTAAATTAATATCTTTTTTTTAGCATTTTTAGAGCATCAGTTCTGGAGAATAATTTGGAATACAGAAGACTAGGAATGACCGATATCACTATTTCTGAAATTGGCTTTGGCACCGGTGGTATTAGTAAATTAATGGTAGAAGAAGATTTCAATGAACAGAGTTCCGCTGTTAACAAAGCTATAAAAAATGGAATCACTTACTTTGATACTGCAGCTGCATATGGAAAAGGAAAATCAGAGAAAAATCTAGGCCGAATTCTAAGCAAAAATTCTTCTAATTTTGTAGTTGGCACAAAAATAAGGCTTATTCCTGAACAATTAGAAAATGCATACAGTGAAGTAATAGAATCGGTTGAGGAGAGTTTGCATAGACTTCAAAGAAGTTACATAGATATCATACAAATCCATAACTTTATCACTAAAGATAGAAATTGGCCTGTTCCACTATCCATTTCTCCTCATGATATTTTCAAAGAACAAGGTATTTTAAAAGCTTTCAAAGAACTGCAGAAAAAAAATAAGGTGAGATACTTTGGAATTACTGGATTAGGGGACCCCCAAATCTTAGATGAAATTATAAACACAAACGAATTTCAAACTATTCAAATATATTACAATTTATTAAACCCTAGTGCAGGTTATCCCGTAAATAAAAAATTCACTGCTATAGACTATAACTTACTCATAGAAAAATGCAAAAAAATAGGAATGGGAATCTTTGGAATACGATCTCTTGCCTTAGGTGCTCTCACTAACGATACAAACTTTCTTTCAGGAGATCTTCCCTTGCTTTCTATAGGTTCTGAATACTATAAGGATGTAGAAAGATCAGAAAAAATAAAATCTATTTTTGCAGAAAGCGATGAAAGTATTTCTCAAAGTTCCATTCGATTTATTCTAGACAATAATGCTATTTCATCTGTTCTTGTTGGATTTTCTAAAGAAAATCAGATTGATGAAATTACAGATTGCTCTGGGAAACTTAAAATCAATGAAGAAAAAATGAAACAGATTAAAAGTCTATGGGATACAGACTTCCAATAAAATGAAGAGGAAGACAATATGAAAAAAAAACAAATCGGAATTGGAGTTATAGGTTGCGGCAGAATTGGAAGCTTACGTGCTAGCCTGGCATCTAGCCACCCTTCTGTTCGATTTCTTGCGCTTTCTGACAAAGACCCTCAACAAGCAGAGAATTTAGCGGAGAATGTTGCTGCCGACTATTCATCAAATGATAACTACGAAATTATTTCTAACCCAGAAGTAGATGCTGTTTTTGTATCTACACCAGAACATGATCATACAGAATCCATTTTGCAAGCAATCGAACTAGGAAAACCTGTTTTTGTCGAAAAACCCCTTACCCTCTCTTTAGAAGAAGCTGACCAAATTATAGAGAAACTCGAGGAAAAAGGAACAGACCTGAGAATTGGATATTCCAGAAGACACGACAGAAGATGGATGCTTGCTAGGGAACAAGTAGAACAAGGAAGATTGGGTAAAATCATCGGAATTCAGTCCAGAGTTTACAGTACTAGAGCACAGATCGTTCAGCCTTTACAACGCTCACCGCATGCATCACCTGTAAACGATGTTTTAACTTACTATGTAGACATGGCTTGCTGGTTTTTAAAAGACTTGTATCCTGTCGAAGTATTTGCAAGAGGAAACTCTAGAGTTTTTAAAGAAATGGGCTTTGATAAAGAAGATGTCACATGGACTATCATCACCTTTAATGACGGAACGGTAGTGAATTTAGGTATTTCCTGTGTTTTACCAGCAAAATATCCAACCTACGGGCAAAGTGCAAGATTTGAGGTTATAGGACAAGACGGAGTCATCCTTTTAGATACAGACAATAAAGATAGCGTTTTGTTTACTGATAAAGGCGTGCCACACGCTTACGTACCTGGCCACGATGCAAATATGCTATTTATGCAAACAAACTCTTCTGGAGATTGGGCCATGGGAGAATACTGGGGACCTATTTCAAATGAAACTAGAGGTTGGTTAGACCATCTTTCTACAGGCAAACCATGCAACCATACGACTGCGAAAGAAGGAAGACAAACACTTGCAGTAACGATAGCAATTGAGGAATCGTCCAAGACTGGACAAACCATCAAATTAAATTCATAGTGTTTTTCATTGAATAATGAATTTATTTTCTACACAGGAGGACAGAAAGATGCCTATTTATAAAATTTCAGAGATGGAAGCGAAAAAATCTAAAGTCGGTCCTGCGACAGGAAAATCTGTAGCAGGTGAACTTATAAAAGTAGGAATTGTTACATATTTAGAAGGGGAAGGACCTCCACCCCACTTCCATCCAAACGAAGAACAGTTTGTACTCGTACTTGATGGAAAAATGAGAAAAATTTTAGGAGATGAAGAAACTATAGTAGAAAAAGGAGATTTAATACACATTCCAAGAAATACAAGACACGGGGTATGTGCTATCGAAGGACCAGCTACTTTTTTTGCAGCAAAAAGCCCTGTTGGAAATGGAGACATGTCGCAAGATTACAATAAAGCTCTAGATGCAGATCAAGTTATTGAAAAACTAGGAATCCAGAATTTAGACCCAAAATAAAAACTTAAAGGAAAATAAAGATGCCTATCTATAAAGAATCAGAAATGGAAGTACAAACTTCCGATAAAGTTGAAGGTCTCGAATTAAAATCAGTAGCAGGAGAACTTATTAAAGTTGGATTTGTTACCTATCAAGAAGGAGAAGGACCACCACCACACTTCCATCCAAACGAAGAACAATTTGTACTCGTTCTTAAAGGGAAGTTCAGAAAGGTCTTAGGTGATGAAGAAACCATTATAGAAGAAGGAGATTTAGTTCATATTCCTAGAAATACCAGGCACGGGGTATGTGCCATTGATGGTCCTGCAACTTTTTTTGCAGTTAAAAGCCCAGTCGGGGACGGTGATTTAGCGCAGGATTATAATAGAGCTACAGACGCAGAAGAAGTAGCAAAAAAACTAGGATTGAATTTAAATAGTTAAAGTAAATTATTAAGAATAACTACACTAACTACCTTATATAACTCGTTGTTATATAAGGTAGTTTTTATTTATGGAAAACTGGGAGGTGAGACCCTTCTATTAGAAGCCGCTTGATAAGCAGAGGCAACCTTCAAGATTAAATCTTCTTTTCCAGGCTCTGCTCTAAAGACTAAAGAAAAAGGAAGTCCTGGTTCTGGAATTTTTGTCAGCGTGTTCGAATATACTGCCTTATAACTTTTTTTATCTTCGCTTAATACAAAAACAGGATCATAAACTGTGGTTACATAACCAGCAGGAACCAACACCTCGGTCAAACCAGCATTTGGTCCAAAACGGGTTTCCAGTCTAATGTTTTGCCAATGCCCTGGCTGGCTGGCTCCTCCAATAATCGCGGGAGGAAAAGGTGTATGCAACCTAACAAGAACATCTAAATTATTCTCTATAAGAACCATCATATCTACTCTGCGAAGAAGTTCTCTTAACATGATACGTTCATTCACTCCTTGCCTATTTCCATGAGGGTTTCTCGGATCCACTACTTCTTCCCAATTTTTAAAGGAAGCTCTATGATCATCTCCCCAAAACTTAGAACGTGCATTCAATGCAGAAAAATCGGTAAGCGTTTCTGTGAAACCTTTTTCTTTCCAATCTTGCGCACGTCTTGTTAAATATTGAGGAATATGAAAACGGAAAGACATCGCAAGCTCTTGCTGCTGGATAGTAGCGATATCAAAATTAGAAGGAGGCTCCACTCTTCCCTCTGCCAGTTCGACAAAATAGTCAATCGGCTTCATAGTTCCTGAACCAAATACGACACCTGGCGCGAATTCGGTAGGAACAATGGATGCAGCAAACTCTTTATAAAGAGGCTCGCCTTTAGCATCTAGCCTAAACAGTATGTCGGGCATAAAAACAGGAACCAGTTTACAAAGCGCTTTCCTGTAATCGGTTTCCATTGTCTCTAATTCAGCATCCTGCTCCCAAAGAGGATCTACAGATTCCACTAAAGTCGCCCCAAGATGCGAATGCAACACTTCTTTCAGTTCTCTATTCGCAGCAGTCACAATAGGTTCTTCACTAATGGATACAGGATCATACACAAAAGATTCTCTTATAACTCCAATTCTTGTTCCTTCTAAAGAACCCTTATTTCCTGACTGACCAACATGCTCCACATAAGAAGTATCAAGTACCGAAGAGCGCGGTATGGTAGTAAAAGGATCTCTGGGATCATAATAGCCGTTTTCCTCATCTTTCAGAGAATCCAGTACTTTCGCGCAGTCTACAATCGTCCTGCACATAATTCCGCTTCTATCACAATAAATATCTGCCCCAATAGCTCCGCCATCAAACCCAAGCATAGCTTTATGCGGAAGAATCAAAGACACAGCATTATGATTAGAGGGACCTCTACAAGAGGCCCTGGTTTCTTCTCCCAAACTTGCCATTACGAGATTAGTACTGACGGACACTGCAGAACCAGAGCTAGAACCTAAAGATGCAGCCCTTGTTGTATCGTAGGAATTCGAAGGATTACCGCCCCACGTTGTTCTTTGATATCCAAGAACAGAAGGCAAAATTTTATCAGGATCGTTTTTTCCACCAGGATTATCTGCACGACCGTTATATTCTGTACTCACCGATTTGGCATAGATAATCGCGCCTTTCTTTCGGAGTTGATCGACGAGGATATGATCCCTGGCAGGAAAATCCATATCGTACGCGGCATCTCCCCCGCCCGTAGAACGCATATCCTTGGTATCAAAAGGATCTTTAAAGGAGAATACAACTCCATACATAGGCATTTTTTCAAAGTCGGGATTAGTTCCGTATTCTTCATCTAATTCTTGAGCACGCTCGAGTGCATCGGGATACTGCCTAAACATCTCACAAGCAGGAGGAGCACCAGGAGGCAGAGGACCTTCTGATGGATGCTTATCGAACTCCCCTTTACATGTAACAGAACGCTCTCCCCTAATATTTAACGTTGCAAGTGCATTGACCTGCTCTGCATCAGGAATCCCGGTAATCATTCCAAACTGCTGAAAGACTTCAGGATCAGAAGAAGTAGCTTCCATTCTTCCATATTCAATAGGAGGACCTTCATACTTATCTAAATCAGGTAAGATAACCGAAGCCTTTACCGTCTCAGTCGGAAAAGATAGTTCCGTTTTTGCTCTTTCCACTCCTGGAACTTTCTCTACGCTTTCGCCATCTTCAGTCACTAGCATACTTGAAACGCCATTATACTTGCGTGCTCTTTCTATATACCTTTCCACTACTTCTTTACATGTTACTTCTCCATTTCGAATCGCGTTATGTAGCTGTTCTATCGTCGCTTCTTCAAGATTAAAAGATTTATCATTCATAATTTATTCCTCAAATTCTTTATTTACAATCACTCTGTCAATGAAATCGATAACCGCTTTTTCATTCTTGGTAAATTTATTCCAATATTCCTCTGATTCCTTTTTAGTCATACAAGAATGTATTTTATCTTTTTTTTTCGTACTATCAATTTCATCTTGCACTTCTTTTTGACTAGCAGAATGGCCGTTAGCTTGATTAAATTTTCGTGCAGCTGGCGAGAATTGATAGTATTTCTCATTTTGCTTTTTCATTTATTTAATTTCACTCTCTTTCATAATCTGTACAATTATTTCAAAACTCATTATCTGGCTTGCTTTCGATTCCATAGTTATTTTCAACAAATTTATCTTTACCCTATAGAACGTTGAAATTTTTAATTTTACGAGCGTGACCAAAATCATAATGATTTTTTAAATATTTGTCGAACTTGTAACTCTCTGCTTTGATAAAGTATGATTTTATAAACAACATCTTAAATAACTTTTTAAAGTGGGGA
>CEOQ01005937.1_pt1 | contig 46566 bp, 47 predicted proteins | sample 361351 | NCBI WGS metagenome assembly CEOQ01 (sample SAMEA2619907, study PRJEB7988) | marine metagenome | biome: marine biome (ENVO:00000447); feature: deep chlorophyll maximum layer (ENVO:xxxxxxxx); material: "saline water (ENVO:00002010), including plankton (ENVO:xxxxxxxx)" | depth 60 m | reverse complement strand
GAATTGATAAATAGAGGTGTTGAAGTTGAATATAATGGGAACATTGGCACGAATCAACAATCTTCACAAAACAACTCAGGTTTTAATAATTCTTCTAATAACACTACCTCTAATAACAGTTCTTCCTTTTATTATGAAGAAGAAGGTAGTAGTAGAGGTTTCCTATTCAATGTGGATGAAGTACCTGAATGGGCTCAAAACATGGGCCTCAACGATGTAAACCAGCTTCTAGACCCTACCGTGATTGCTATCTTTGGTATATTTATCACCTTACTAGGAACAGTAGCTCAAATGGCTCGAGGTCGATAAAGTTAGTTAATTAGCGTCAGAGAGCATTCTAAAAGGGACTAATAGTATTAGGGCAATACATAAACAAATAACTAAAGAAGAAAGTGCCCCAATCTGCCCATATGGTGTAAATGCAGTAAAAACCCACCATAGAAATGAACCAAATAGATAGGCTGCCCTACCAGCTACATTATATAAACCAAATGATTCATTGATATCATTATCATCTGAATATTGAATAAGTATTGGACGATCAGCAACCCAAACACCACCTAATAATAGTCCTGTAAAAGATATTACAATCCACCAAATGTTTTGATCTAGGTTAAATAATGGGATAAGAACAATTCCTAGAAATCCAAGAATCCAGCAACTGATTACAAGAATAAGACAATGACGTGCTCCATATTTATCTGTAAAAAGCCCCCAAAATAGTGCACCTGGTATTGAAAAAATTATTCCAACAAATAAAAACCACGGTATTTTATTTGGAGGGATGCCCACAGTTTCTACTGCAAATAATGAAATAAAAGTTATACCTGCATTTATAGCCGACATATACCAGAATTTAACAAGAAGGAATTTTCTGATTCGAGTATATTTTGCCTCGAATAAATATTGAATCGGATTTGTTATAACACTTTTTAGTTTATTAGAAGTTGATAGAATTAAACTTGAATTTGTAGAAGTAAAGAATAGCAATTGAATTGCAAAAAGAGCCAAAATTAGTGAGATTATAAGAAATGCCAATTCATATGTTCCATATTGAGAGTTGATAAATAAACCTATAATTACGACAAAAAAAGATCCAGCATATCCTACACCTATACCTAACCCACCAATAAGCCCCCTATTTTGTGGTGTAGATACATCAATCAACATTGAGTTATAGGCAATTTCAGCAAAATTTAAAAACACTAAAGAGCATGCAAATAATAAAAGTATCACGAATATATTAGAAAAAAGACCATAGCAAAGTATGAACAGACAAGTAATGAGTGTGAATCCAAACACAAAATATCTTTTTGTAAAATAAATATCCATTATTTTACCTAAGGTTGGTCCTGCTAATAATGTAATAGCTGTTGCTATGGTGATAGTTAATGCAAAATCCGAATCATTTGCCCCTTTTATACTTACTAACCATATGGGAAAGAAATAACCTGTAATACCAGAATAAAATACTGTACTCCCTGCATCAAATGATATCCAACTTATTGCAGATAAAGAGAGGTTATATTTTTTCATGGAAAACTAACTCTTTTTGACATAAAGGATAGTGGATAGAAAAAGGACTTTGTATTATGAATTGATTAATGTGTATATTTTGGAATCGAATCATTTACTTTATTTCTTTGATCTATACGTATATAGACAATTCTAGCAGGTAAGTAGATCGAAAGCTATTCTGGAAATAAAATGGGCCCGGAAGGGATCGAACCTACGACCAATCGATTATGAGTCGACCGCTCTACCACTGAGCTACGGGCCCTTGAAAATAATTCACTAGGTACGAATCGTATCTGATTTATGAGTATTTTGCAACTGAACTAAGTTATTCTATGCCTAAATTTTTTTGATAATCTGGGTCAATATATTTCACACCACCTGTGGTTGGTATAGAAGCAGCTGAATAATCTATAGCCTTATTCCGATATGCTGTGGGAATTTCATTAATAATATCTTGTTCAATTAAGTTTTCAATTAATCTATTATCTTTCCCCATAAGTTCGTTTAAAACATATTTATTAGCTTCTCCAAATGCAGGAGCGAAACCTTTAATTTTTATATGAGATTTATTTAGATTCCATGGACGTGAAATAAGGGCTCGAGTACCTAGGTTTCTTTCTGGTGGAGCAGTCACTTTCTCGATGAATCCACGTTGATGATAATGTGTATTAGTAAAATAGTCTTTTGAATCAAAAACAGGGCCTGATGGTATACCCAATTCTTGTAATAATTCCATCAATTCAAATCGTTCATAATTTTTTGTAAAATTCGCAATTATTTCGTCAATTTCATCATGATTTTTCAGACGTGCTGAATTATCGACAAATTTGGGATTTGATTTTAAGTCTGGTTTTTCCATAGCTATACACAAAGATTCCCAATGTTGTTGAGTTAAAGCAGAAATTACTATCCATTGATCTTGCTCTTTGTTTGTAGGATAACAACCTTGTGGGGCATATTGTGGATGTCGATTGCCAATACGAGATGGTAGTCGTTTATTATCTACCCAGTCTAATATATATTCACCAAGAAAATAACATCCTAATTGATACATACCTATATCAATCCATTGCCCTTTCCCAGTTCGATTTCTATATCTTAACGCTGATGCAACTGAAAATAGGCCACTCCAGGATGCTAAAAAGTCAACGTAAGACATTCCTGCTTTAGATGGAATATCATTGAGATACCCAGTAACTGATGCTGTACCATGAGTTGCTTCCATTGTAGTAGCTTGTCCCGGATATGATGCATATGGTCCTTCACTATGGCCATATCCTGTATTTGATAGCATAATAATATCTGGTTTGATTTTCTTTATGTCTGCATATGTAAGATTCCAGCGTTTCATAACACGTGGGGTGAAATTTTCCATTATGATGTCTGAAATTTTTATTAATTCTATAAACAAGTCTCGACCTTCTTGTCGAGACATATCCAATGTTAAAGATCTTTTACCCCTGTTCATATTATTAAAGCCAGCAGCTTTGTTCCAATAGTCTCCACCATTTTCTCCATCAGGACCTTGTGGCGCAGTTAATCTCCTAGAAATATCGACATGGGATGGGCCTTCAATTTTAATCACTTCAGCACCAAGATCAGTCATTACCCCACCACCATATGGCATAGCTACAACATATGTAGAGTCTAGGATTCTAACTCCTTCTAAAGGTAATTTCATTTTATTTACTCAATTCCTAAATTTTTCTTGTATTCTTTATCAAACCAACCGTTTCCTAATGTTTGAGTACCTCCTTCTCGACCAGTAGATATTTGACCTTGTCGTATTCTGGTAGGAATTTCATTAACTATATCCATATCATGCATAGTTTGTATAAAGGATTTACTTTTAGCTAGTAAGTTATTAAGTATATCATCATTTCCGTCTCCTAATGCAGGACCATAACCTTTGATTTTAATATTTGATTTGTTTAAGTGCCATGGTCTAGCGATCAAAACTCGTGGGCCAATACCCCTTTCTTTAGGACCATCTACTCGTTCAAGAAAACCTCTATCCCAATGATGTTTTGAAATGGAAGAGTCGCGAACATCTAATACGGGGCCAGAAGGGATTTCTAATTTTTGAAGGTGTTCAGTTAATTCAAATCTTTCAAAGTTTTTTGTAAATTCAGATATGATTTTATCAATTTCATCATGATTTGTTATTCGTAGCTCGTTATTAAGAAATCTGGGGTCATCTAATAAATCTTTACGGTTCATAAAGTCACATAGATTTTCCCATTGTTTTTGATTAATTGCTGAAATTGTTATCCATCTATCATCTTCATTAGTTGGATAACAACCTTGCGGGGCATATTGTGGGTGTCGATTGCCAATACGTGATGGTAAACGTGTATTAGAAATCCAGTCCATTAAATACTCACTAATAAAAGAAACGCCCAGTTGGTACATGCCTATATCAACCCATTGGCCTTTCCCTGTACGATTTCTATATCGTAATGCTGAAGCGATTGCAAACAAAGCGTGCCAGGATGCTAAAAAATCTACATATGACCGGCCAGCTTTGTCTGGTAGCTCACCTGGGTAACCAGTGACTGAGGCTGTTCCATGAGTGGCTTCCATCGTTGTAGCTTGCCCGGGATAAGATGCATATGGTCCATCACTATGCCCATAACCAGTATTAGAAACCATAATAATATCAGGTTTGATTTTTTTTATATCATCGTAGGTAAGATTCCATTTTTTCATTACCCTCGGAGTAAAATTCTCAACTACAACATCACTTACTTTAAGCATTTCAATAAATAAATCACGACCTTCTTGTCTGCCCATATCCAATGTAAGCGATCTTTTCCCGCGATTCATTGTGGTAAATCCTGCCTTTTTATTCCAATAATCCCCTGAGCTATCTTGATCTGGGCCTTCAGGAAGTGCCAAACCACGAGTACCATCTAAATGTGCAGGTCCTTCAATTTTAATAACATCTGCACCTAAATCAGCCAAAATACCACAAGTATAAGGCATTGCAACAACGTAAGTTGAATCTAAAACTCGCACACCTTCCAAAGGTAACTTCATAGATGTTAATCCTTGCTATTTTATTTATAAAATATCTAGTTTCTTTTTGAAATCAGGGTCAAAGGATTTCAAACGTCCTGCAGCAACTAATTCTTCAAGACTCATTGTGGGTGTAGGACGTAAGTTTACAGGCACTGTGGTTGTAATATTAGTTTCAACGAGATTATTGTATTTTTGTTCAGTATGTCCGAGTAAATCGACAATAAAATCATGGTTAGAGTCTCCAAAAGGTGGAGCAGGTCGATGTATTTTAAGATCAGATTTATTAGCTTTCCAAGGTCGGCCCATTAATACACGCTTGCCCATTTTTCTCTCTTCAGGGAATTGAATTGTCTCTAAAAATCCACGTTCCCAATAATGAGGATTTGTATTCGAATCACTCGCATCATAAACTGAACCAGCAGGAATGCCTAAATTTTGCAAATCAGTTGTAAGGGTATGCTTATCATAAGATTGCGTATATTTATTAATAATTTGATCAATTTCTTTATAATGTTCTCTTCGGCCTAATTCAGTTTGATATTTTGGATTCTCTTGTAATTCTTTAGCATTCAAAGCTTTACAAAGGTTTTCCCATTCTGTATCTGAACCAATGGAAATTGAAATCCATTCATCAGCACCAGCACATCGATAAACCCCTTGAATAGAACGCCATCTATGTCGATTACCAATTCTTTCTCCTTTAAAGGAGTTAGACATCCAATCAAGTATATATTCAGACGTTAAATAGGCTCCTAACTGATACATACCTACATCAACCCATTGACCTTCTCCAGTTTTATTTCTATGTCGTAAAGCATTAGCAATACCCATTAAGCCAGACCAACACGATAAGAAATCAATAAAGGATTGGCCTGCTTTAGAAGGTATATCATTATCGTAGCCTGTGATATGGCAATGTCCGTGTGTTGCTTCCTGAGTAGTGGCCTGGGCAGGATAAGATGACCAAGGGCCTTCACCATGACCATATCCTGTATTAGAAACCATAATAATATCTGGTTTAATCTTTTTGAGGTTTGGATAATCAAGACCCCACCTTTTCATCACGCGTGGTGTAAAATTTTCCATAAATATATCTGACTGTTTAAGCATATCGACTAATATTTCTCTACCTTCATCTTTACTCAAGTCAAGAGTCAGTGATTTTTTCCCACGGTTTATTTGATTATAAGAAGCAGTTCTATTCCATGAATCATCACCCACAATATTATCAGGATATGCTCCAGCAAATGCTCCATTACGAGTTGTATCTGGCCTCCCAGGTCCTTCAATTTTAATAACTTCAGCACCTAAATCAGATAAAATACCTGCTGCATATGGAAATGCAAATACATATGTAGATTCAATTACTCGTATTCCTTCAAGTGGCGCTTTCATAGTTATAGTCTCCGTTATATTCCTAATTTACTTTTATAATCTGCATCAAAATATGCGAGTCTGCCTGATTGTACTTGTTCTTCTAATGACGAAGTAGGTACTTCTCGTATTTCAGCAGGTTTTTCGGCAATAAATCCTTTTGAAATAAAATCTTTATAATCCTTATCGCTCATACCTATTAATTCTTGCAAAATACGGCTGTTACTTGACCCCAAGGGTTCAATTGGGGCTCTAACGCGAGCATCTAGTTTACTACCCTTCCATGGGCGTCCCATTATTTTTCTCGTTCCAATATTTCTAAATTCTGGATATTCTACACGTTCAATAAAACCACGTTCTTGATAATGTGGATTTAAATTACAATCAGCAGAATCGAATACCGGACCGCATGGAATATTTTGGTTTTGTAGTAATTCCATAATTTCATATTTGTTTTTAGTCTTTGTCCATTCTGAAATAATTTGATCTATTTCGTCATGATATCGTCTTCTATTCAATAAGGTTGCAAATTTTTCATCAGAAGCAAGTTCTGGCTTTCCCATAATTTCACAAAGCTGTGCCCATTGAGAATCTTCGCCTATTGATAATACAACCCATTGATCTATTCCATTACAAGGGTATGTGCCTTGAGGTGTTCTCCATGGATGTCTATTCCCGAATCGTCCTGATTTGTTTTGATTAGATTGCCAGTCCATAATATATTCGGCTGTACCCATAACTCCAAGTTGGTACATCCCAATATCAATCCACTGACCTTTGCCAGTTTTATTTCTATATCTTAAGGCTGAAGCTACTGCAAATAAACCTGACCAACATGCAAGAAAATCCACATAAGAAGCTCCTGCCTTGGAAGGTATATCATTATTGTAGCCAGTTATGTAACAATGGCCATGTGTAGCCTCTTGTGTGGTGGCTTGGGCAGGATAAGCAGAAAAAGGGCCTTCTCCATGACCATATCCTGTATTTGAAATCAAAATTAAATCAGGTTTAATTTTTTTTATATTTTCGTAATCTAACCCCCATCGTTTCATTACCCTTGGAGTATAATTTTCCATCATTACATCACTTATAGAAATTAACTCTTTAAGGTATTCACGGCATTCCTCTTTACTCAAATCTAAGGTGAGTGATTTTTTATTCCTGTTCAATAAATTAAAACTAGCGGATCGATTCCAGTAGTCCTCTCCAGGATTATTATCAGGAAATCCACCAGAAAATTGTCCGCCTCTCACAATGTCAAGGTGGCCTGGTCCTTCTATTTTAATAACTTCTGCCCCCATATCTCCTAATATTCCTCCTGCGTAGGGCATAGCAAAGACATAAGTTGAATCAATAATTCTCAAATTTTCAAAGGGTGATTTAGTCATCACATACTCCAGTAAATTAGATAATTTCTAACTCTCGTAATTTAACTAAGTCTTCTTTAGAATAATTTAAAGTCTCAGTGTAAACCTCAACATTATGTTGTCCCAGGGTTGGTGAAGGAATTCTATATTGACTTGGAGTTTCACTCATATTAAACAATCTGAATGGTACCTTGATCTTGCCAATAACAGGATGATCGACTTCTTCATAAAAGTTTCTAGCTTCTAATTGAGGGCAGTTTGCTAAATCTTCAGGCGTTTGGACTATTCCAAATAACATTCTGTAATCTTCTGAGGCTGTCTTAAACATTTCGTGCATTTTACGATCTTTTGTAGCTTCAGTAAGAACTTCGTCAAATTCAACACCGTTTTGAACACGCAATTCAGCATTTGCAAATTTTTCTTCTCTGAGAACTTCATTGCCATAAAAATCAACAATATCGTCCCATGTAGCACCGCCACCTGGCTGACTGATAAAGTATCCATCAGCACAAGGCATAACGTTACCAAAACCAGCGCCTTCTGACCTTCTTCTACCTTGTACAGCACCAGTCCAGCTATAAAAAGGTTGATTTACAACAAGAGTCGAATTGACTACTTCTTGTATAGAAACATCAACATGTTGTCCTTCATTTGTAAAATCCCTCATGAGCAAAGTAAAAGCTGTTGATAAAGCGCCATTAATACCCGATTCATACTGAGACTGAAACCCACCATGCTTCAAGGGTTCACGATCAGCAGTGCCACTAATACTCATAATTCCACTCATTGCATATGCAACAATTTCTTCGCCTTTATATTTACTATATGGCCCGGTTTGTCCAAACCATGTAATAGAAGTTAAAACAATCTTAGGATTTATCTTTTCTAATTCAGTGTATCCTAACCCAAGTGAATCAAGATATCCTGGTTCAAAAGATTCAACAACCACATCGCATTCAGCTACAAGTTCTTTAAATATTTTTTGCCCAGTAGATGTTTCCAGATTTAAGGTAATACCTCTTTTATTTAAGTTTAAGAGTAGAAAAAATAAGCTTTTTTCTATATCTGGGTCATCTTTATGAAAAGGAGCCATAGTTCTACCATAATCTCCTGTTAACGGTTCAACTTTTATCACATCTGCACCAAAATCACCAAGAATTTTGGCTGCAAATGGCCCTGCTATTCCTTGACTAATATCAAGTACCTTAATGTCTTCTAAAGCTCCAGGTGCAATCATAATTCATAACCTCCATTGCATCATTTTGTATCAAACTTATTTGGAATTTGATCTCATCTATTATAACAAATAGTTACTAAGTATCATCCTAAATTATGCCTCCTTGTTTAAGCATAATCACATCATTCTTAGAATATTCTAATTCTTCACAATATATTTCAGTATTGTGTTCTCCCAATAATGGTGCAGGTCGAGTAAACTGCCATGGGCAATTAGGAAGCCTAAAAGTTTCTCCAGGAATATTGATTTTTCCAATTTTAGCGTGCTCGACCTCTATAAAATATCCTCTATCTGCTAATTGCGGACACTTTAGTAAATCTTCAGGAGTTTGAACTACTCCGGTAACCCAGCCTTCACTCATAGTTTTATCGAAATAATCATATTTATTCCATTCCTCTAATTTCGGTAAAAGTATTTCGTCTAACTCATCTGCGTTTTCAATTCGATCTGTAGCGCTAGAAAATTTTTTGTCACTCAATTCAGGGATATCTAGCATTTCAGCATAGGTACTAAATAGTGGACGTTGTCGTCCTTGTTGAGAAGATGCCCCTATATAGCCATCTTTAGCTTTAACAATTCCTTCAAATTTAATTCCTTTAAAAGAACTACCTTCTACCTTTGTCGCACGAGCTTCTATACCGCCCGTGTAGGAATATCTCGTTGGTCCATTGTAATGATGAGAAGCTACAACTTCTTGCAATGAAACATCAATGTGTTGCCCTGTATTACTCATAGACCTTGAAAACAATGCAGAAGTTATAGTGTAAGCAGCTGTCATTCCGGCCATATAATAGCTCTGTGGATGGCCATGCTTTAATGGAGGCTTCCCATATGCTCCACTTATATGCATTATTCCACTCATTGCATAGTAGATCAAATCATTACCTTTGAAATCACTACGTGGTCCATATTGTCCAAATGGTGTAAGGGACATAATAATTAATTTAGGAAATTTATGTTTTAACTCTTCATAACTAAGCTCTATTTTTTCTAAATATCCTGGTTGAAAATTTTCTACCAACACGTCTACATTACTTAATAATTCAATTAATATCTTTTTACCAGAGCTTTGGTTAATATCTAAAGTTATACTGCGTTTATTGCAATTAAGATAAAAATATAGCAAACTTTTTTCTTTATCAGGATCGTCATGAAAAAATGGACCAATATGACGAGTTAAGTTACCTTTGTTGGGTTTTTCTATTTTTATAACATCTGCACCATAATCTGCAAGATATTTTGTGCAATATGCCCCACTTATATCGTCACTCATATCAAGAACTCTTATATTTCCTAATGCCTTCTCACTCATTGCTATCCCAATCCCAAGTTTATTTTATAATCTGTATCAAAATCTGTAATAGTGCCATCTTCTTTTAGTTTTTCTAATGATGGAGGATTTGCAGAAGATCGTTGATTTATCGGTTCGTCAGCAATTATTCCTAAGTCGTAAAAGTCATCGATTGTATCTGAATCATACCCCAGAAGATCCGATAATACTTGTTCATTATGTTCGCCTAAGCCAGGTCCTGGGCGACGAATTTTTACTTGTGCATTTGACATTTGCCAACCACGACCAGAATAGATTTGTTTCCCAATATTATCTGAAGAATTATGGGTTATCACTTCATAAAAACCCCTATCTTTCAAGTGCTGATCTAATAATAAATCTTTACTATTCATAACAGGACCTGCAGGAATACCTTTAGATTGTAATGTATCCGTTAATTCATTATTGTCATAAGATGAAGTCCAGTCAGAAATTAAAGAATCGAGAGATTCTCTATTTTTGAGTCTTGAAAATGAATCAGAATATTCATCAAGCAAACACCAATCAGGGTTTCCCATAACTTCACAAAGAGCATGCCATTGGGAATCATTTTCAGTACCTATAGCAATCCATCGATCTTCACCTTTTGAAGGATATACATTATGGGGTGCATAGTATTCATGAGCATTTCCCATAACTTGACCGTTTCGTTTATTCGCAACAAAATCAAGAAGTTTGTCGCCAATTGTCGATACACCAATTTGATACATAGCAAAATCAATCCATTGACCTTGTCCAGTTTGTTGCCTATGGAGTAATGCTGACATGATAGCAAATACTGCTGTCCAGCCCACAGGAACATCGTAAAAAGCAGCACCAACTCTTCTAGGTCCTTCGTCAGTGTATCCAGTGAATTGGCTTAAGCCACAGGTAAGTTCGAACATTCGACCAATACCTGCGTATTGTCTCCAAGGGCCAGTATAACCAAATCCAGTATTTGATATATAGATTATGTCAGGTTTTATTTTTTTGATTTCTTCATAATCTAACCCAAGTCTCTCCATACTTCCTGCACGATTATTTTCAATAATAACATCACTTAATGATGCTAGATCTTTAAAAGCATCTTGGCCTTCTTCAGTTCTTAAATTTAGAGTAATATCCAACTTACTTCTTTGTAAGGCATGAAATAATCCATCTCTATTCCAAAAATTATTCCCAGGTTTATTATCGGGGAAAATGCCACCGCCTTCTGAACGTGGAGCAGTATGGTTTTCTATTTTGATAACTTCAGCACCCATATCAGCTAGAATGTGAGTTGCAGTTGGCATAGCTACCATAGTAGTAGAATCTAACACTCTGAGACCTTTAATTAATTCCTCCATCACTCCCCCTGTCTAATGATTTATTGAAAAAAAAGTTTTAGGATTTTCAATCATCATTTGGTTGATTGATTGATCAGAAACACCTAATTCTTTTAGTCTCGGTAAGAATTTGTTTTTAATAAATAAATAGCCATCTGGATTTCTTTCGTGCCTCATTACTCTCATTTCTTCAGAATTAACGAACGAATCAACTGACCAATCATGTCCCAACATAATTCGATTATCAAAACCTTCATCAATAAGCTCTTTAGTAATAACAGCTCGTTGTTCCCATTCAGGAGTTCCTGGATGATGTCCACCTGGTAATCGATCTAATCCTAACCAGACACCTTTGGATAGTAATCCTCGAAGATAATTAATATCAGTTGAATCATTGCTATGTCCAACATAAACAGTATTTGGATCTACACCTTCGTCTTCAAATATGGAAATTTGTTGTTCTCCTACACGTTCAGGAGCCCATGTATGGGTAGATATGGGAGTCTTTGTAGCCTTACTTGCTCGTGAAGCAGCTCTTAGTATTATTTCGCCTTCAGGGGTTACGCCGCCCATATCATTAGCAACTTTTATAATTCCTGGTTTAATACCAGTACCTTCAATACCAACTTCAATTTCACGGATATATAAATCTGCAATTGTATCTGGGGATGCTGTCCAAAAAACTCGAGGTATATCACGCCAAGTTCCTGTTGCGCAAATTACATTTACACCAGATCTTTTAGATACTTCTTCAATTAACCTTATATCTCGTCCTAGATCAAGAGTACTGACATCAACGATTGTATCCACTCCTTCAGATTTAATTTTAGTAAAGGTTTCAACTGCCCTTTCAACTAAACGATCTCTCTGAATTAATTCTGGAAACACCTGTTGTATACCAGCTGATGTTGTTAGGATATGCTCGTGGGATAATGTAAAGCCTAAGTTTGCTGTATCCAGTGGCCCCAACACACTATTAATAATAGCCATAATCACCTCTCTATCTGAATATCGGGTATATGATAACGCATTTAAATTGAATATTGAATAACAGAATTACTTTGAATAAATAGATTAAATTGAAATTTGGAAAAAAATAGCATTATATGGTAATGTATAACTCCAATCCGGGGGTAGCACAATTGGTAGTGCGTCACCCTTCCAAGGTGAATGTTGCGGGTTCGAGTCCCGTCCCCCGGTCCATTAATTTAAACATAAAAATGCCCATAGAATATTATTAAAAGTGTTTATCTATGTGATTTTATTTATATTAATATGAATGTATGGTAGTATCACAAATATAATTTAGGAGTAAATTATGAGTGAATGGAATTATACAAAATGTTCAAAGCCATTTGAAAGTGTTGAAGATGCATTGGAGTTTATGATCTCTAGGTCATTTGAAGGCCAAGTACTTCAACGAACAAAAGGATATACAGCCGTATGTCCTACATACCCTGAAGGTTTTTATCCTGACGCTGTCCCAGTAGCATCCTATTCACCAGATACCGGTGTTGTCAAAAATGACAAAACAATCAATCTCATATTAAATACAAACACATCTGGTAATCTAGAATTAGAATGTTGCCCAGATCCAGTAAACATTACGTCAAATAATAATATTGAAAAAAATTGTTGCTAAATTATGCAATCTCAACGTATTTCTACAATCATACAAGAGTATGATTCTCAGGGATATCACCGAACAGGAACGGTTACAGATCATCTCTCTGCAAATTGGTTAATAGACAAAATCAGGTCGATAGGCCTTTCAGCAATGAAAGAGTCATTCTCCCTAAATCGAGTAAACCCAATTACCTCACATATAAAAATCAATGATTCTATAATTGAAGGTTTACCAATGTTTGATTGCCTATATACAGATGAAAATGGTATTAAAGGAACTATTGGATTATATGGTGATAATGTTGATATACCAGTTTTTGAAATGAATCATGGAAATATTAACTACTCTGAAAATTTACTCTATGCAAGACAATCTGGAGAATATAAAGCAGTAATTGTTTTGACTGTTGGAGAAACACCTGGATTAATGGCTATTAACACACCTGAGTTTGGCCAACACTATGGTGTTCCAGTATTACAAATCTCAGGTGAATATAAAGAAGAAATTACACGTGCAATTTCATCACATAAAAATGTACATATAATGGTACATGCAGATTTTGAACAATCGGAATCATATAATATTATTACTGAAATTAAGGGAAGCAATAATGATCTAAATCCAATAGTAGTTATGACTCCTCGAAGTGGATGGTGGAATTGTGCATCTGAACGTGGTGGTGGTATAGCCTGCTGGCTTGAAGTGATGCAATATATCATTTCAAAAAAAGTTTCTAGAAATGTTATTTTTGTCGCTACTAGTGCGCATGAATTAGGTGCTTATGGTATTCAATCCTTCTTAGATAAAAGACCTGATTTCATCAAAAAAGTATCAAATTGGGTTCATTTTGGCGCAAATATTGGTGCTGCAGTTATGCCTGGTACAAGATTCTGTTCCTCAAACACACAATTAAGACAAATTACAAGTAATGCATTAATAAAAGAAAATATAAATGATGCTATTGCAATTGATTTAGGAGTAATACTCGGAAGAGAATCTGCATTTGTTGCGAATTTAGGTGCAAACGTTGTTGTTCTCCAAGGGACTAATGCTTTGTTCCATCTTCAAAAAGACAGATGGCCTGTATCGGTAGATGTAAAAAAAATAGCTAGGTTATCAAAATCATTTAACCAAATTGTTTTTGAATTAGCGAATACAGAGTAAATAATTTAATTAAGGCCACTTTATACCATCAACAAGTAACGATTCTATCTGAGAACCACCATGCTTATTCACCTTTACATTTACTTTCACGTCATCTGCTGTTTCAATTATTTTTCCTGTATCAACCTGAACAAAATAATTTTCAATACCATAAGTGATATTAAGTTCACGGAATCTTTCTTCTGTATCAAGGCGTTCGATATCATCGACTGTTGAAAGTTTTCCTTTGATTCGAATAAATTCAGAAATATTAGAATTATTATCTGTAATTAAATCCCCTCCATCATATGAGGATGAAATTCCAAATGCGTGCCATATATCACCGGCTGGCTTCAAAAACACATATACATCTTTATCAGTTTCTTCCCAAAATTCATAATAACAGCAAGTGGTTTTGTCAGAACTATTACGTTTTGTTGGATTTTCATTCAAATGTGAAATTTCATAATCTAAAATGACATAATCGCCTCGAAATATATCTCTAGGATCTACTGGCTGAGTTTGTAGTGTTATTATCTTAGATTCTGAAAATCTAATTTCTTGAATTACTACAAATACAATGATAGATATAACCTGAAGAGCAACAATCAGGGACAAATATATTTTTTTTGTTCTAGACATAGTTAGCCCTCATCCAAATGAAATCTATCTAATAAACGTCGTCTAATACGTTCAAAAGACACTCCTCCCAGTAGTAATAAAATACCTGTAATTGCAAAAAACAATCCAGTATCAATCATTCCTATAAAGAGGTCAAAATATTTTGTAAAAATAAATAAAATGGCTGCAAAAAGGCCTAAGTTGACCAACGAATACCTTTTAAGCCTAATACCAACGTAAGTAATCAATAAACTTAATCCTAAAAATATAATATTGAAAACAACCATGATAAAAAATAGAAGATATTTATCAGTAATTTTAGGTGTAAAGAATAAAAACCAGGATAATAATATGAGATACGAAAGTACAAAGGATTCGAGAATTAAAAGTTTAGGTGAAAATTCAAAATTTCTTAAATAATATTTACTTAATTGAATAAGTAGAACTATAGTTGTTAAAAGTATGATGGGAATTATATTGGGGAAGTAGTTAATATCCGTTTCCCATTCATTCCAAATCCCATCCATTGTTAAAATATAAGAAACTGCTAATGATACAGAACTCCCAATGAAAATTAAAGTATTTGTAAATATGTTAAAATTGGCAGTTTTGGAATGTAAGAAACCAATAAGATATATTAAAACACCATATAAAACATAGAATGAAAAAATAAATTGAGAGGCATCCTCTGTAAATAAAGTTGCGAGTTTCCATCCAGGCCAGAATATTATTATTCCCATACTTAACCTAAATAAAGCTTTAGAATAAATTATATATGCAACTGGTAAAACTCCCAAAAGTATCCACAATAATATATCGAAATTATCAGATCTTATATGATACATTTGGCCAATTAAAAAGACACTACCACTGAATAGAAATGCTGCAAGAAAAAATATAGATGCCCCTATACGTTTATAAATAGTTTTATACCTAAGCCAGTACCCAATAACATTTGCCGTTATTACACTAATAACACTCATGGTAATTTTTACGATGGGAGGAATAGAGTTCCAGTTAGCTGCAATAAGTAACACAACCCCTAAACCAACTAAGACTGCACCCAATGTACTTAGAATTATTATAAGTCTAGAGTAACTATTGCCTTTATCGAGAATATCTTTAGTTACACCATAATATTCAAGAATAGAATCTTCTTGGATATTGGTTATTATTCCCCGCTCAACAAAAACTTTAAGATCTTTTCTTATTCTATCTAAGAAATTTAAATTATTTGAAGATTTCATAGTAAATAACTTTCAAATTTTACTATCTTTCAAATCAGTATAACATTAAAAAGAGTTGATTAAGGAAAAAAGGTGTATTGGAATTAATAAAACAGGATTTTTTTGGTATCTAATTTCGATTTTTTTACATAAAATCCATCATACATACAACGATTATGTGTCTAAATTAAAGGAGGAGTCTATGGCAACCTATAATTCGGAATCAGGTGATATAACCATGGTGCTCACTGGGGAATCTCTCATAACTCGAGGAACCTCAATGTTCACTGAAGAAAACTACCTAAAAATGGTAGAAATTATGCGTGCAGGTGATGTCACTTTTACTAATGCAGAAATGATTTTTCACGACTATGAGAGTCCTAATAACCCACATCAATTGGGAACTTATATGCGATCATCGCCTCAAAACATCAAAGAATTACAGTGGATGGGAATAAATCTTGTCGCATGCTCAAACAATCATGCATACGACTTTGGAGAAGGTGGTATTTTAAAGAATATTGAAAATCTTGATAAATATGGTCTAGCACATGCTGGAAGTGGTAAAAACTTAGCTGACGCCCGAGAACCAGGGTATATTGACACTGATGCTGGTCGAGTAGCTTTAATATCACTTACTGATTCTGGACCAGCAGAAGGTAGAGCTGGTGAACAACGACGTGATATGCAAGGCAGGCCAGGTGTAAGTTGGTTACGATCAACGGCAATTTATTATGTAGATCAAGAAAGTCTTGATGCCCTAAAAAAGATAAGCCAAGGCCTTGGATTTGAAGATCAGAAAAAGGCTCGTGAGTTTACTGAAGACAGTAGTACTGAATTTCATCTTTTTGGACAGCCAATGTATTCACCAGTACCCACATTGAAATTCGTATTGAGTAAAGATGGCAAATTTGGACAAACCCGTATTCCTAATGAATATGACATGGAGCAAATTTTAGATCGTGTAAGTGATGCAAAAAGAATGGCTGACTGGGTATTAGTAACTATGCATAACCATCAAGGGGGGGCAACAATTACTGACCCAGGTGACCATCTTGTAACATTTGCTAAAGCCGCTTTAGATGCTGGAGCAGATGTGTATACCGGCCACGGCCCACACAGAGACAGAGGAATAGAGATATATAAAGGGAAACCAATCTTTTATTCACTTGGTGACTTTTTTATGCAAAATGATACAGTTTTGAGAACACCCCACGATCGATATCTTATGGAAGGTCTTGGATGGGATGCAGTTCCAGCTGATTTTTATGACACACGATCAGGCACTAAATATAGTGAAGATCATGTAAATAATGATACTAAAGGAATGCCTGCCGATTTTAGACAATGGGAAAGCACAATGGCCCAAGTTAAATTTAAAGGTAAAAAATTAAGTGAAATCACTTTATTACCGCTGGACTTAGGATTTAGAAGATCTAGAGGAACTAGAGGCAGACCTACATTAGCTACGGGTGAAGTTGCAAAATCTGTATTAGATAATATGCAGCAAATGTCTTCCAAGTATGGAACAAAAATCTCCATTAATGGTGAAACTGGATCGGTAGACCTCAGTTAATTAAGCTAAAATGTAGATTCAAAAAAGAGGCGGTCTTACCGCCTCTTTTTTTATGATTCATCGATAGCTTTAGCTAATGCTTCTCCATTTTGTTTCCACCAATTATGTAGAATATTTATATCAGTACCAATCGAGAAGTGTTTTACTCCCATATCTAGATATTCTTTAGCTTCATCTACAGAATTAATTTCAGCTCGAGGAGCAACGCCCATTTCAAGAGCTTTCTTAAATACAAAATTTCTAGTTTTGATTACATCAGGATGGTTTCTTTGACCACCTTTTCCAGTATTCATAGAATAATCAGAAGGTCCCCATTGAATCATATCAACATTCGGTAAAGATAAAATTTCTTCTAAATGATCTACAGCTCCTTGTTTTTCAATCATAATAGCAATTACAACATCCCTAACAGATTTAATATAATCTTCGGATCCACCATAACCCATATAGCTATTTCTTCTTGTTGAGACTCCGTACAATCCACCATCTTCAGGAGTGTCTGGAGTAGCAATTCTTATACATTCTTTCACATCATCTACATTTCGAGCATCTGTGAACAAAATACTACCAAATCCAGATCCAATACCTCTTTGTGCCAGATATGCTTGATTACTCTGATCAACTTTCAACATCATACCTAAGTCATAAATATCAGCAGCTCTAGCTAAGTTGTCCAAATCATGTAAATCTGATGGTCCATATTCGGCAACAAATTCAACATAGTCATAAATGTGAGCATGTCCTATAGCTTCGACAACAGATGGCCATACTGAATGAATATGAGTGCTAATTGTGGACTCATTATTGTTTAATTTTTCACGTAATATATTTCTTCTCATTATTCCCTCCATTGACTACCAGAAAAGTTTATTGCTATTTATTTTTCTCTATGATACTAATATTCCATGACTATTAGTAATACAAAAACAAACAAAAATATAGTTATTGCCGGTGCAGGTATAGTTGGTGCGTCTATTGGATTTAATTTATCACAAAGATCTAATATCAACTTGACAATAATTGACATTGATATTCCTGGACAAGGAGCCTCAAAACATTCATTTGCTTGGTTAAATTCGTATTATAAAATGCCTGAGCACTATTGGCATTTAAATAAGATGTCTATGGATATGTGGCATAGATTTGCATCAGAACTAGGTAATGATGTCGGTCTTGTTGTTGGTGGAGATATACGTTGGGTTAAAACAAAAAAAGACGCTGAAGATTTAATTACTAAAACAAAAAAAATGCAATCACTCGGGTATAAATGTAATTTAATCGATAAAGATGAATTACAGGCACTTGAACCAAATTTACAAATTGATGAATTTGAAGTTGGTTATTACGGTGCTAATGATGCTCATGTAGAACCATTAAAAGTTATTGATGCATGCTTGGGAAAAATTCGTGATAATGGCGGAACATTTCTGCCAAACACACGGATAGATGAATTGATTTTAGAAAATGGTGTTGTAACAGGATTAAATACCTCCAAGGGTATTATTCAATGCGATACGTTTGTTATCGCAGCTGGGATAGGGACGCCCTCCTTAGCAAGTTTAGCAGGAGTCAATATCCCCCTTGTGGAAAGCCCAGGCTCTGGCGCTAGGACTTTGACTATACCTCCATTACTAAATACAGCTGCTCTTATTCACCTACCTGCAATTGATAAAAATAATGGGCAACTTCATGTCAGACAATTTTCTGATGGTAGTTTAATGATTGGGGAAGGCTCACAAGAAAGTGTATCCAATGATGATAGTAACGAACACGCATTGAACCTGTTGGATAGAGCTCGACATTATCTCGCAATTCCTAATGTAGACGTAGCACCAATGGGAATTGGGTATAGACCAATGCCTGCAGATGGATTACCAATTGTAGGATTCTCCGACCAAGTACCCAATATGTATATAGCAGTTACTCATAGTGGTGTAACTTTATCTCCAATACTAGGAACTTATGCTGCAATGGAAATACTTGACGAACAAAAAGTTGATTATCTAGAAAATTATCGATTAGAGCGCTTTTTAGATGGTGAAGGTGAAATTATATTTAATGGCAAAGACCAAAGATTAGATGTCTGGAGTAGAAAATTAGGATACAACAAAAGCTCGTGATTAAATGTGTACATAATTTATTGAAATGATACACGTGGTATTGTAATATTGATCTCACGATAATTATTTTGTAAATCTAAGGAGAAATTTTTATGTGTATGGTTTGTGGAAAAACTACAAGTGAAGAAGGCCAAAGAGAAGTAACGGGTCAAACAGCTCACGGGGCTAATGAAGTAGATCCAACAGAAGGTACAAGAAGATTCCACGATGGTAAATGGTATTATTTTAGCAGCATGGAATGTAGATCTCTTTTTATGGCCAATCCTGACAAATATATATCTGAGTAATTTCATACTTTAAATGAAAGAAATACATTTAGGAGTTGTTGATCAATCCCCTATACGTAAGGGTGGGACAGCTCGTCAAGCACTTACTGAAAGTGTTTCCTTAGCACAAGTAGCTGAAAAACTTGGTTATGAAAGATACTGGGTTGCAGAACATCATAATTCTGGCGGTTATGCAGGAACAGCTCCTGAAATACTTATAGGACAAATTGCTACACAAACAAATACAATAAAAGTTGGTAGTGGTGGAGTTATGCTTTCCCATTATTCGGCTTTTAAAGTAGCCGAAGTTTTTCGATTATTAGATACATTTTTCCCTGAAAGAATTGAAATTGGAATTGGAAGAGCTCCTGGGAGTGATCAACTTACAGCTGCTGCCCTATCCTATCCAAAGTACCCAATGGATATTCAACAATTTCCTCAACAAGTTGTCGACTTAATTGGACACTTATCTGAAACCTTGGACCAAGAACATCCTTTTGTGAATATCAAAGTACAACCAGGATTAACTCCGAACCACATTCCTGATATATGGTTATTAGGGTCTAGTGATTACAGTGCTAGGCTTGCCGCAGAGCTGGGTTTACCTTTTTCTTTTGCTGATTTTTTTGGAACAACTGCTGCTCATGGCCCTCAGATCGCAGAGCTTTATCGAAAATCTTTTAAACCTTCAGGATACTTAAATGAGCCTAAATTAAGTGTTGCTTTAAATGTAATGTGTGCTGAAACTGAAGAGAAAGCCCACTTTATTACGACAAGTAGAAATATTTCGAGAATCAATTCTATACGTGGAATAAGAGAGCCAATGATTTCTCCAGAAGAAGCTAGTGCTATAACTCTAAACCCAAGTGAAATACAGCACCTTGCACAAGTAAATAGTAATCAAATATTAGGAACGAAAGAACAAGTAAAAGAAAAAATACTTGCTAGTTCAGAAAGTTATCAAACAGACCAGATTAATATTGTGTCAAATTGCTATTATTTTGAAGATCGTATTAATTCATACACATTAGTGGCTGAGGCTCTAAAGGAATGAATGCCAATCTTTAGATTGTATTTTGTAGAGTTCTATGGCAATAATTCAACCATTGTTGATAAAAGGTATGGCGATGCATTTTCCAAACATTTGCTGGGTTTTCAAAATCAAAGTTACTAATTGGAGGTACAGCTGGATCTGTTGAATCTCTTCTAGCTTCATATGCCAATCTACCTGAATTGTATTCAGGATGACCTATGTGAATCAATTGTTTATGATCAGGGGTTTCATATATTGTATAACCAGCCTCTTCTCCATAAGCCAACAAATTTAAGTCACCTCTAGATTCAGCTCTTTGCATGTCTATATCATCCATGCCAGCATTTCGGCTTTGAGGACATACAAATTTGTCATCACTTGCACCCATAATCACATGGTTAGATATTTGATTCTCAAGCTCAAATACACCGAATAGTTTTTTTTCGAAAACATTTTTTTTAACACCAACCAAATGTGCCATTGCCATGCCAGCCCAGCATAAACCTAAAGTACTAGGACAATAATCCCGGGAATCATTAATTATATTAACTATTTCTCTCCAATAGGTAACTTCTTCAAATCTTAAATGCTCTACAGGGGCACCTGTAATAATTAATCCATCAAGGCGACCTTGGTCTTTAGCCTGTTCATAAGTTATATATTCTCTATCAACATATCCTTCAGGCCATGTTTTGTAGGTATGAGATTTCAATTTAATCCAAATTGGTTCTACTTCATAAGTTGTAAAACCAAGCGAATTTAATATATTTAATTCATATTCGTGGCCTAGTGGCATAATATTAAGTATACCTATCCTAAGATGATTAGAAGAGTTGTTATTTTGGCCAAGTGGCGTCCATTGAACAATATCATTATGTTCAATATGAGGAATAGCGTGATAGTTAGTAGGAAGTAGTAATGACATATTTCTCTCTATATTAAAAACTGTGATGAGGAATATCCTCATCACAGTTAATTATAATCATCTACTTTATTGCGTCAAATGCTTGTGCAAAATCTTCTTTGATATCATCAATATTTTCAGTACCAACCGAAACACGTATAGTAGATGGAGTAACACCAGCAGAAACTTGTTCATCAGGAGATAATTGTTCATGAGTAGTGGAAGCTGGGTGTATTACTAAAGTTTTAGAGTCTCCAACATTTGCTAAGTTACTAGCAAGTTTTAAATTATCTATAGTTGTAGCAGCACCTTCAAAACCCCCTTTAACAGTAAATGTCAAAACTGGGCCATATCCTCTATGTAAATACTTTTCAGCTGCAGATTTACTTGGGTTTGAAGATAATCCTAAATAGTTAACAGAATCGACTTTTGGATGAGTTTCTAAAAACTGAGCTAAAGCTAATGCGTTATCACAAATACGTTCGACTCTTAGTGATAAAGTCTCTAAACCTTGTAAGAATAAAAAGGAATTAAATGGACTTAGTGCTGCACCGTAATCTCTTAAAACCTCAAAACGAGCCCTAATACCGAAAGCTATATTCCTATTACTAGGTACACCTAATGCATTACACAAATCACTACCAAATCCAGATACGTTCCAATGTACTAATCCATGGTATGATTCACTTGGTTCTGTATACAATGGGAATTTTCCATTACCCCAATCAAATGTACCAGCATCCACAATAACCCCACCTATACTTGTTCCATGTCCACCTATCCATTTTGTAGCGCTATGAACCACTACATCTGCTCCATGATCTATGGGGCGAATTAATGCTCCTGCCGCACCAAGTGTATTATCTACAATCAAAGGAATATTATACGAATGGGCTAAATTTGCTATTGCTTCAAAATCTGGGACATTTATTTGTGGGTTACCTAAAGATTCTATGTATAAAGCTTTTGTATTCTCATCAATATTAGACTCAAAACTAGACACATTATCTCCATCAGCAAATTTAACATTTATTCCAAGTCGTGGGAATTGTGCCTTAAATTGATTATACGTACCTCCATAGAGATAAGAAGTTGAAACAAGATTATCACCAGCCTGTAAAATATTAGCTATTGCTGTAAATTGAGCTGCTTGACCTGATGCTGTTGCCAGTCCTAATAATCCACCTTCCAAAGCAGCTACTCGTTTTTCAAATACATCAGTGGTTGGATTCATTATTCGGGTATATATATTACCTAACTCTTTTAAGGTAAATAAATTTGAGCCGTGCTCTTGACTATTAAATACAAACGAAGTTGTTTGATATATTGGCACAGCTCTAGCATTCGTAGCCGGATCTGGTTCTTGACCACCGTGCAGTTGTAATGTTTCAAATCTATAATCACTCATTCTCTTCCTCCAAAATCCTTATATATATAAATACCTTTAATTCTTAATTTGATCTATTACCGTCATTTAACTGAGAGTAAAAAAAAAGACCTCGTTACGAGGTCTATTACAATTTGTGAAATTTTTTCTACAATCAATTATATGCGCAAAACCTCTCTTTTCTGGCAACCAGAAAACATAGCACTAAGCATAGTGCACATCATCATGTACATCATCATAAAGCGCATATTTTGCATTGCAGTAAAATTCATCTATTAAGTCTCTCCGGTTAATTAGTGAGCCGTTGTATATTAATTGATAAAAAAACTGTTGTCAATTATTTATTGAAAGATAATATAGAATTTAATGGAAACAGATAACCCACACAATAGCATCAAGAATAAGAGTGTGAAAGGTAAACCATATAGAACCACCAATTGCTATATTTTTCCATAGATTGACTTTAGGAGTACTTTTTACCAATAAATAGGTCATAAAACATGACATAAATCCTACAATATACAAGCTACCAACAATTAGAATCCAATAAAACAAAGAAGAGGTATCCACATACCAAACAGTTAAAGGCATCCATATCGAAGCTGAAACTAAGATAATAATGTACGTTAGATTATACGGATAAAATGAATCATCAGTAATAATAATATCTCGTCCATATGCAATATAAAGAGTGTAAACAATATACCCCAAAGCTGCTATGAACATTGATCCCGTAATATAGGATATATATATTTCAGGCATTTCCCCCCATAGTGCCATAGGATCTTCAGCTGAATAGATTCCCCAAATATAACTAAGTAATACAGTTGTTCCTAACAACCCGTTTATAGCAAACAATGATAATCGTGTATTCATAGATATTCCTTTCATTCTGTGTTAAAGACCCCAGCATTCTATAGCCGTTTTTGATAAGACATGGTTTTTAGCGTCTTTCGAATTGAAGATATCTAGGTTTAAAGGATAGTTTAGAGCATTAGCATATCCTTCACGTTGACTAACTGGAGTGTAATCACTTCCCCACATTAATCTTTGAAAGCCAAAAGCATCTACAGCCAATTCGATTAATGGAGGTATATCTTTGAACCCGATATCTGCAGTTAATGTATTTGGTCGTTCACAAAATTCTCCTAATCCACCAAATTTCATATATGTATGGTTATATTGTGCTAATTCAAGAACTTTTTTGAATGAGGTGAAAGGAGATTTGGTAACTTCTGGTGTTCTAGAAATATAAACTCCGCCCAAATGCTCTAGTATAATTTTGGTATCTGAAATAGTACTTACAAGTTCTTGGAATTCATGAGTAGCGCATAAATTGGCGTTAATAGCAAAGCAACTTACAACCAAACCTTCAGACTCAGCTATTTTCCATAAAGTTAGAGGATCTCCATATTTAAATCGTTCGTTTGGTCTCAATCTTACTCCCACGACATTTGGATTATTAGCTAAATTTTTTAATATCTCTGGAGAATTAATATCATTATTATCTACACAAACAACTGCTGAAAACTTCTCTGGTTGATTTTCTGCACATTGAATAATGTAGGAATTATCGTAATTGCCTCCATGTTGTATTAGTATTGCTTTAGATACATTATTTATTTCCATTTGATACTGAAGCAATTCAATTGGTTCAAACCAATTGAGTCCTGCATGGCAATGACTATCTATTATCATATCCTCTCCAATACTTGTATTAATTTAATGATTGAACTAACTTGTACTCTCTATTATATTACGAATAATAATAAATTTATAAGAACTGGAGAATTAATGTCTAAACAAATTATCATGTATGGAGCTGATTGGTGTGGTGACTGTATAAGAGCAGAGCGCTTTTTAGATAGGTATGGCATCTCTTATCAAAAGATTAATATTGATCAAGATGAAAATGCCAAAAATTTTGTAATTAAAACTAATAATGGTAAACAAATTATCCCTACAATAATCTTCCCTGATAATTCGGTTTTAGTAGAACCATCAAACAAACAATTAGCCGATAAACTCAATATAATGCAATAGCACCCCAGGAGGTTGTCATGAAGATCTGCAGATTCAAAGCAAATAATAATCAAGAAAGTTATGGGATCGTTTTTGAGTCAAATATAATCTATAAAATTGATGGAGATATTTTTGGAGAATTTCAACAAACTGATAAAAAATTTGAACTTAAAAGTGTGAAATTATTACCACCCTGCACGCCTAAACAAATGTATGGTCCAGGTTTAAACTTCTTAGATCATCTACAAATGGCAAATGAAGCACTCGGGACAAATGCAACTACTATTGAGCAACCTGATCCATGGTTTAAATCTATAACTTCAATTATTGGTGAAGGAGAAAATATAATTATCCCTAAGGACTCACCTAGCGGTATTCAATATGAAGGAGAATGTATTGCAATTATTGGTAAAACCACAAGACGCGTTGATGAAAATACCGCATGGGATAATATATTGGGTTACACATGTGGAAATGATATATCCGAAAGAACATGGCAACGTGATGACAGAGAATTTTGGAGAGCAAAAGGGTCTGATACTTTTGCTCCGATTGGGCCATGGATAGAAACGTCTTTTGATCCAAGAGAACAAAACGCAATGATAGTAAGAGTCAATGGTGAAGAAGTTCAAAAAGCATATACTTCTGATATGTTTTTTAATTTTGGCAAATTAATAAGCTTTATAAGCCAAGCAATAACGTTATCTCCTGGAGATATGATATGGTCTGGGACTTCTGGTCATCCTGAAAATATGAGTCACGGGGATATTGTTGAAGTTGAAGTGGAAAATATAGGAGTACTTACAAATAAAGTAGTTAATGAATAGGAGAATGTAATGGCATACAAATTTAATCATGTACACATTAAGGCTGACAACCCTGAAATAGTCGCAAATTGGTATGTTCAAGCATTTGAGTTTGAAATACTAAGTAGTGTCATGCGAGATTCGGGTGACCAATTTGTACGTTGCAAAACAAAGGATGGAGTTGCAATAAATATATCAGGTGCCAGAACTGATGAATCTCTACCAGAATTAGGTTCTGGAGTACATCTTGGTATCGAACATTTTGGTATTGAAGTTGATAATATGAGCAAAGAATTAACTAGACTAGAAACTCTTGGAGCAACAGTATTAGAGGGACCAAATGTTAATCCCGCCACTGGTATGTCTATAGCGTTTATAGGAACACCAGACGGTAGCAGGATTGAAATAATGGAAATACCTGCAAATTAATTATGAATTTAGATATATTCCTTTAATTGCTCTGCAAATTTTGACTTATTGGGCACCCCTATAAATCTAAATAATTCTTTATTTGAATTATTCAGTAATATAAACCCGGGTGTACTCAATGAGTATTCGTTACTAAATTCATTACCATATTCAGTAAGAATATCAATCCTTTTGATATCAATCTGAGGGTCTAGTTCAATCTCTAGCTGATCCACGATCGGCTTTGCATTTTTGCAACCAATTCAGTAGTCTGAATATAGATAAACTAAACTTAAATTATAGACAGTATCTACATCTTTTTCTTCATTTTCTTTTGAATAGTTATTAGAGTTTAACGATTCTTGAAGTTCAGTATTAATAAATTCTTTAGGATTATTTGTAGGTTCCGATTCTTTTGTATTATTTTTGCTAGTAGCGGTTTCTTCAACGTTAGATTTTACCAATAAATCTTTGTTATCATATTTAACGTCATACTCTGATTCATCTAATGCAATATCTGAATTTTGGTCTTCTCCACAACCAATAATGGCTATTAATAGTATAGTGAATAGAAGAAACACTCTTGTTATTTTATTCGATGAAAGAAGTGTAGTTAATCTATCCATTTGTATCCTTTATTTCTTTCTTGATTCGTTCTATAAATGTTTTAGAATTTGGAATTCCAATAAACTGCCATAACTCTTTATTTTCATTATTAACTAAGACAAATCCAGGTGTGACACGAACAGAGAATTCCTCTCTGAAATCTCGGCCTGCTTCAGTCATCACATCTAGTCTAATTACATTAATTTCATTCTCTAAATCTTTCTCTAGCCGATCCACGATCGGCTTTGCAGTTTTGCAACCAATTCAGTAATTTGAATATAAAAATACCAAGTTAAAATCTTTGGTTTGTATTTCCTCAATAGCATTTGCATATGAATTTATTCCAGCCGTTTGTCGTGAGGCATATAAAAATTGTGAAAGAATAAAAACACTGGCAATTAATACAGTAAATAATATGACAAATTGTGGACGAGGTATATATCTATAAAAAATTACCCCAAAGAATAATATAGCTATCGTCAATGCCCACAAAAATGAAAATCCATTAAATAAATACCACATTTTATATATATATCTCATATTTTTGATACACTGTATCCATCATTATTATCTTCTATTTGATACCCAAGCTCAGAAAGTTTTATTCTTAATCTATCGGCTTGATCCCATTCTTTATTTTTCCTTGATTGTAATCGCATTTCTGCTAATTCAATAATATTTTGTGGAATTTCCTTTACTAGGTGATTGTTTATTACAGAGGATTTGTTTTCAGGCATAATAAAATTACCTAAATCTTGTAATTGAAATTCATCGCCATTTCTATATATTTTTTCATTTCCAGCTTGTAGAAGATGAACAGATCCTTTTCCAACTACATTGACAGTTTGTTTAGAAAAGTCTAAAAGTAAACCAGTATGCTCATCAATCCCTAGCACAACTGATTCTATAGGAAGCATATTTAAAAGTTTATCCACTCTTTCTTTACCTAAATAACATCTGCTAGTATCAATTTTTTTGCCACCATCATTATTGTTCCAATGAGGGATTATTGATAAATCCAGGTTAAATCTAGAAAAAAAATCTAAACCTTGTTGCCAGTACAAATCCAAACCAACTTTGAAAATTTCATAAACAGGTAAAGACCATTTCCCAAAAGCTATTGAAGAAGCGCTAGTCAAACAAATCGATGAACCATTTTGATGTTGGTTATGAAGATTTTCTAAAGCGAGTGTATTTTCTAGATGTTTAACTAAATACGTAGGGCTACCAGCACCTAGGTATATATGATCAGCAGTTTTGATATCACTAATTATTTCTTCTGAATTGGTACTAAAGTCACCATCGCGCCTTCTAGCAGGGATTATTTTTACATCAGGGTGATAATTTTGAAGTTTTTCAATAAAAAAATCAGAAACTTCTAAAGCAACTTGTCTGGAATTAGGTTCAAAACCTGCAGGTGTTTCGAGAATTGCAACATTAACTTTTTTCTTGGAAAGCTTTTTGAATAGTTGCTCATGTAATATACGCCCAGCTGATGCAGTTTCACCTGAGCCGAGAAATAAAATGGAGCCATAATTTAGATTAGGAGTAGAATTATTCAAATGTGAAGATACCTATTTTTAAATACTCTATTATTATTGTCCAATAGAAATTAATAAAAATCAAATCAACCAAAAAGAGTATCTTTCGATTTAAAAATAGCATCAGTTACAAGCTTTGGATTTTGAATAGGTACATCGTGAATGGATTTTTTTAGCCATATAACTTCAGAGTTATGTAGTTTGGAACTCGCGATATTTACAGCTTCCTTTTTACTTACTCCATGCATATTAGGGCTAACAGATTCATTATTATCAGATGATACAGGCAATATAAGTACTGGAGAGTCAATAGACTCCAATTGAAATAATATGTTTTCATTCCAGATTTCATATAGTATCTTCATATGATTTTCTCTAGATAATCTAGGCTTAATTAAACCGTTAATAACTTCAAAAGAATTCGTTAAAACATCTTCAAAAGCTACATTCCAGTCTTCTTTTCGATTTTCCCGGACTCTTTGTAGTAATTGATTTAATGTTAGGTGTGTTAAAACTGGAGGAGCCAAACGAGTTTCGATTTCAGACCAAGTAGAACGATTCTCTTTTGATATATTTAACACTCCGCCATCAACTAACACCCCTCCTTTGAAATAATGACTCGTATCTTTGGCAAGGGATTCAATGACAACATTAGCACCCCAACTATGCCCAACAATTATTGGAGTATTTAAATCTAGATTTTTACAAATAGAAGTAAGGTCGCTAGTGATAGACTCGAAGTCATAACCATTATCTGGCTTAGAAGAAAGGCCATGCCCCCTTTGATCAACTGTGTACACATTAAAGCTTTGTGATAATATTGGTGCAACTAAATTCCATATATTCAAATTGGAAGCTAGGCCATGAAGTAATACAATATCAGGACCATCACCTTTATAATGATGATAATGAAAAGAATAGTTATCTATTTCAATGAAGCTCATATAGTTATATTACTATTGATTTGTCTTCATTGGTACTATGAGGGTTGCAATTGCACTAATTGTCATCATAATTCCAACAAACCAAAAAACTGCATCCATAGTTCCATAAGTTTGTTTAAGATATCCGGCAAATACAGGGCCAAAGGCAGAAAATATTGCAGCTCCTGTAAACATAAGTGATGTAGCCGATCCTTCTGTACCTTTATTTGCAGAATCAAGAGCAGTAGCTAACATAATAGGATTGACAGTATATAGGACAGCACCCAAAAGAGCCAAAATTATGGTCAACATTAATCCTGTACCAAAAGGTATCAATAAAAATACTAAAATAGCGGTGGAGGCAATAGCAAAAAAGATTATAGATCTTCTTCCTTTTCTATCAGATATCATACCCATGATTGGAGCTGATATAACGCCAAATAAAGTAAGAAGAGATAAGTGGAAACCTGCTGTAAACGAACCAAAACCTAGGTCTTCGACCATATAGATCATGAGAAATATAGACAATGAATTGTGTGACATCCCGCGTATACCAGATAATAGCACCATACTAAGAACGGCTTTGTTTTTTAGTAAAGGAATAACAGCAACAAAGTATTCGTTAATATTTAATGAATCACCTGCAATACTTGATTTATTTCTAAAAAATATTGCAACTAAAATTGCACATAAAGCTACAGGTATACTCATGAATAATGATAGGGATTCCCATTGAATAGAATCGGTTGTAAGAAATGAAAGACTTATTCCTCCAAGAATCGCTCCTATGATAAAAGGGGCTAATGTATCACCTATTGAGCCTCCCATTCTATGACCAGCCATAGCTGTTGCCTTTCTGTCTGGATAGACGACGGCCAGAGAACCAAACGCAGGTGCATGCCACAAAGATGTGCCCATACCAGTAATAGCAATTCCTAAAAACACAACAATAAAGTTGGGAGCTACACCCAACAGAAAGTAACCAATAGCCAAGGAGAGTAAACTAGCTGTCAACATGATAGAAATTTTATCTCTCCAAACATCAGCCATTATACCAGCAGGTATATTCATAGCCGATGAGAAGATTGTACGAGAAGTTCCTAATAGTCCTACCTGAACATCTGTTAAACCGAGTGATGCCTTAACAAAAGGTATTAATAACAATATACCTTGTTGGTAAAAATGTTTTACCATATGTCCGGTAGATAAAGCGATTAGATAGGACCAAGATTTTACCATATAAAATTCTCCAAGATTGTTAACAAAAGAGAAGAGCGCGATTAATAATCGCGCTCTTCATTAAATTCAGTTTCTATTTACTCAATTATTTATTGAGCCACTGATTTTCAAATCTTCTTGCTGCAGAATACTGACCAGCATTTTTCTCATCAGCAGGATTCATTACATAATTCCATCGGATAGAGAATCTGGATGGCCAGAATAAATGAGCTGAAGGAACTTCTTCATCAAGAATTGCTATAGCCTGAGTTGCTAAATCTTTAAGTTCAGCTGTTTCAGTTGCTTTTCTCATGTCTCGGAGAAGTTGATCATAATCTTCATTACACCAACCACGGATGTTTTCAAACAATCCCTCTCCACAGAATCCCCAGTACTCTAACCAGTTGTATGGATGGTCAACGTTTGCTGAGTTAGCAGAACCAAATTCCATCATCCATTCACCTGTTTGCTGTTGTGCTTCATTCCAAGCACCAGTTTCTTTAACATCGAGAGTAGCTCGGATATTTAAGGTTTCTCGTAATAAGAATTCAGCAACTGGACAAAGTCTCTCTGCATAGTCAACTGAGTCTCTACACAAAGCGTCAACTTCAAATCCATCTGGATATCCAGCTTCAGCCATAAGTTTCTTAGCTGCTGCAATTTCTGCATCCTTACCAGGACCTGCAGGAGCCCAACCAGGTTTGTCGTTCAATGCAGCTCGGTCTGTAATACCATAGGTTGCTGATGGTAATTGATAGCCAGGGAAACAAGCTGGGATTGCCTGACAGATTGCATCTCTATCAATAGCTAAGTTAACAGCTTGTCTAACTCTCTTATCTGACCAAGGACCTTCTTTTCTGTGGTTGAAGTGGACACCTCTACCTACAGTATGAAGACCTTCATACCAAGTAACTTCACCTTGATGTCGTTTTTCCATAGCAGTCGCAATATCTGAATACAAACCATGACTACTACCCATCAAGATAATATCAAGTCGTTTTGCTTCGAATGCAGCAAATCGAGGGGTTGGGTCACGAATAATGAATGTATCTATTCCGTCAAGATATGGAAGACCAGCTTTAAAGTAGTCACTGTGTTTCCTATATTCAATCTTTTCACCAGGTACATGGCTAGTCATAGCATAAGGACCAGTTCCAACTGGTGCATCTTTAGAGCCTTCTTCATCGAAGTCAGCCTGAGTCTGCATATTCATGTAACGTTGACCTAATTGTGGGAAGAAAACAGAATCTGCTTCTACCAAATCAATAATTACCTGATTTGGACCGTTTGTTCTTATATCTTTAAAAATAGATTCCCCACCTGTTGATACGCTTGAGTGTGGAGGTCGGTTATCTGATTCAGCACCAAGCCATTCAAGTGTAAATTTAACGTCCTCAGAATCAAATTTGTTACCATTGTGGTTAACAATATTTTCATGAAGATCGAAGATATATGTCTTACCAGCATTCATAATAGTCCAGTCTTTAGCGATGTCGCCTGTAACCTGGGTATGAGTTGGTGGTGCAGTCCATAATAATCCGTTAAATACAGGCATAGAAGCTGCAGTTTCATCACTAGCAGTAGAAAGGTCCTGTCTAAAGTATCGAGGGCTTCTTCTGTGAGCTTGGTTCAAAATTCCACCACGTTTGATTGATGTAAATGAACTTTTATCCACAGTTACTGGTGTTGCTTTTGCTACTTCACCTTTTTGACCTTCGCTGTAAGCAGCGATACCTGTAACAACGTTAGTTGCTGTCGATGCCTCAGTAGTTGTTGCGGTACTTGCAGTACTAGTGCTTGCAGTACTCGTACTGGTACTTGCTGTCGATGTACTTGCAGTTGAAGATGAATCATCATCTCCACCACAAGAGATTGACAAGCCTGATACCAAGAGAACCATACAACCAAGGGTCATAAGTTTGGTAAACTTGTTTGTCATAACAAAACCTCCCATTAATAACACACATAAATAATAAATGCTAAATAAAGGCTGAACATACCTATTGCATGTTAACCTATGTTCTTATCACATTAACAACAAACGATACAGTTGAGTGAGTATATTGTCAATAGGAAAAACCCCAAATGTCTATAGAGAATTAAATATGAGTATATTTTCACTACTATTTCTATTTATCTAAGAATTTGTCTTATTCTAAGTTTTAAACGTAAATAATTTATTGGATTAAATTCAACTATATATAAAGCAATAGTAATTAACAAAATTTGTGCAAACCCACGTATTATGTGTCCCTGTGTCGTAAGTTTATTCCCGTCAATAGGTATATCAAATATCCACATATTAATATTAGCGATATATATAACTATTAAAAATATTACTAAACAAACTCCTGAAATTTTTCGTGTGAAAGGAATTATTAAAAACGCCCCTAATAGGATCTCAATTAATCCACTGAATAAAACCCAGAATTTTGGGTATCCTAGGAAAACTGGCACAATAGGCTCAAACCATTCAGGGTCTACAAAATGTTGTATACCTATGTATATAAACCAACCACCATAAACTAATGTAATAGTATTTTTAATTAACCATAAAAAATTTGAGGAAGTAACATAATTCAATTTATGATTTGTCTCTCATAAAAATATTAGTGTTATGGAAAGATATCTCGATGTTTTCTTTTTTAAATCTTTCGGATATTGCTTTGATAAATTCATGTTTTACAGCCCATGATTCGAAATATCCTTTTGCTCGCAAAACTGCCCAGAAATTTATATTATCATCACCGAATTCTTCATACCAAACTGTGGGATTATAATTAGAAACTGCCCCTTCAGTATTTAACAAAACTTCTTTGGCAACCTCTACAACAACGTTTTCTACATATGCTAAATCTTCAAAATAGCCAACACCTATTCTTAAATAGACAGACATCTCATCATATGGAAAACTATAGTTTGTAGCGATAGTATCTGCTAACCGATTGTTAGGCAAAATTACTGTATTGTTGCCCAGTGTTCTAATTCGAGTAGTTCTCCAACCTATGCCGGTAACAATTCCTGAAAAACCCTCTGAGAGTTCCACATAATCACCAACTCGTATACTCCCATCAGTCAAAACATTAACTCCTGCAAAAAAATTACTAAGAGTTCCTTGTAAAGCTAATGCTACTGCTAAACCTCCTATACCCAAACCTGCAATAAGAGGTGCTATAGAAATTCCTATTATGTCTAGATTTATAAGAATTGCTAACGAAACTATTATTAAAGTAAATAGCCAATGAGCAGTAGGAATTAAAGTTTTAACAACTTTAGTCTGTGGAGAGTTGTCATAATTAATTTTCTCTGAATACCATTCTAATAAATGGTTTTTCGCTTTAATAAGTGAATAGGAAACAAGGAGGACGAGAAGAATCGTAAATACTTGGTTGAATTGTGAAATGCCGTCACGCAATTCATTAATTGAAAGCAATCCTAAATAAATAAAGACAAATACAATAGTTAGTATGACTATTGTGTCAAAATCGGATATTACTGAAGCAAGTTGATGTTGGTTATTTTCTTTTAAGTTATTTCGTATCCTTCTAAATACAAAATATGTTATGAGTGCAATTATGAAACCCAGAAAAAGTATTACCAAAGCAGTAATAGCTTCTGTTATAGAAATTTTCGTCAGTAAATCAATATTCATTTTACCTCCAATAAATTACGTAAAATATACCACACTTATCAAAAAGGAGTTAGTTTATGAATAATAAGTCATACTATCTAGATAATTGGCATTTTATGCTAATTTATGTACTTGACCGATAACAATTAGAATTTTCTAATGATATCAAAATATAAAAATACAGTAGTAATGAGAGAATCTAACAACACAACAAATTTTGAAGATCTAATAATATTAGAAATTGGAGATTATATATCTGCACCTTATTGCACAAAATTATTTGCCGATTATGGGGCAAATGTAATAAAAATTGAACCTTTACAAGGTGATTCAAGTAGAAAGTCTGGACCTTTTCCAAAAAACATACCTAATTGTGAAACAAGTGGATTGTATCTTAATTTAAATACTAACAAAAAAAGTATCACTTTAAATTTAAATACAATGGATGGAAAAGCTATATTTATTGAATTGATTAAAAAGTGCGACCTTCTAGTTATTGATAAACCGTCAAGCTTTTTAACAAAACTAGGATTATCGCTAAATATACTGCAAGAATTAAATTCAAGTTTAATTATTACCCATATTACTCCATTTGGTGATTATGGACCATATTCAGAATATGAAACAAACGATTTTATTTCATTTGCCTTAACCAATAGAATGTCACCGCATGGAATAGCAGAAGGCCCTCCGTTACAGTATGGGTCTGATGTCATTCTATATCAGATAGGGACGACTGCAGCAGCTGCCTCTATGGCGGCTATATTTGCTTTAAATAGCAATTCTAAGGGTCATCTAATTAAGATATCTGGTATGGAAGCCCAAATTGGCAATGTTGATACACGTACAGTATTTGATCAATATACCAAAAGATTACTACAAAGAGGGTCAATAGACCTTAGATACCCTACTGGATGCTACCCATGTCAAGATGGGTATATAGTATTTGGTTCAGGAGAGGACAGGTTTTTTAGACGACTATGCAGTGCAATTGGAAAAGAAGATTTGTTAAAGGATCCTAATTGGTCAATACCAGCAAAAAGAGAATCCAAACAAGAAGAATTTGAAACATATCTACTTGAATGGTTACTTCCAAGACGAAAACAGGAAGTCTTTGAAATATGCCAAGAATACGGAGTAATGTGTACCCCAATAAACCAAATTGGAGATCTCTTCTTAGACCCCCAATTAGTTCATAGATCTTATTTCTTTAAGTCTGAACACGAATTAGCAGGTGAAATTACATACACAGGAGCCCCATTTCGTTTTTCTCAACTTGAATGGGGAATAAATACCCCTGCTCCTAAATTAAGCCAACACACTAAAGAAATTTTAATCAAATTTCTTGGTGTTCCTGTAAAAAATTTATCCATATTGAAGTCTAATGGAACAATTTAATGCATTTAAATAATTATCCTTTAAAAAATATACGCATATTGGAATTGACCGAAGTTTGGGCAGGCCCTATGGGAAACTCCCTTATGGGGGATTTAGGCGCAGAAATAATTAAAATTGAATCGTACCCCAGAGCTCCAATAACAAGACCACATGATGTAGTTTCTGCGCGCAGAGGGTTAGTTGAAAATAAATTAAGCCAAGAGCGTCCATGGGACGGATACGCTAGCCACAATATGGCAAATCGAAATAAAAAAGGATTATCTATAGACTTAAAAACTGAAATTGGAAAAAAAACCTTATTTGAATTAGTAAAATGTAGTGATGTAGTAATCGAGGGATACTCTGCTGGAACTATGGAAAACCTAGGAATATCATATAATATACTGAAACAATACCGACCAGACTTAATTATGGTATCTATGCCCGGATGGGGAGTTGATGGACCCTATCAGAAATATGTAACATTAGGTAGTGGCCTCGATGCATTTACAGGGCATTGGTTACTTCGAACCCCACCCGATACTGAACCCACTGAAACTATGTCTATATACCATACTGATGCTATAGCAGCACTAAACTTAGTAATATCTGTTTGCATGGCACTATTTCATAGAAATATAAATGGAACTGGACAAAGTATAGATCTTTCACAGGCTGAAACATTTATTCCTCATCTTACAAAATACTTAATGGGATATAGTATGAATAATCAAAACCCAAAGCAGATAGGAAACAGGCACCCCACAAGAGCACCTCAAGGTGTTTATAAATGTGAGGGAGATAATCAATGGATAGCGATATCAATAAGAAATGATATGGACTGGGAAAATTTATGTAGCCTATTTAAATCTAATGATCTTTTAAATAATTCGCTATATAAAAATGCTTTAGCAAGAATAAAGTATCATGATGACATTGATAAAACCCTAAATAAATTGACTTCACAATATGATAAATTTCAATTAATGCATTTACTACAAAAAAACTTTATCCCTTCTGCGGCGATAATGAATGAACGCGAGATCGTTGACAACGAGCATTTAAATACCAGAGATTATTTCATTAAAATCGATCACCCCATTGCTGGTGAACATAGTTACCCAAAAAACATTTGGGAATTTCAGTATATTAAAGACCCTCTATTTAAGCGTGCAAATATATATGGAGAAAATAATGAAGAAATACTAGGGTCTATACTAGGAATCAAACAACAAGAAATCAATGAAATGTGGGAGGAAAAGATTATTGGGAATAGTCTATAAATATTTACTTTTTTGTTGGCATGTTTAAACGCGCTTTCCCACCAACAAGTCTAGAACCTTCGTTATTTTCAATATAAACGTCACATTCAATATAATTTTCCGTGTCTTCAGAAACGGTATCAGTTACCACCCCTACTAAATTAATTATTTGATTGTGAAGAACCAATTGTCGAAAAACAACATCTAGTTGGGTTATAGTCCCGTTTGGCCAAGCAGTGTTTAATAATCTAGCGAGATAAGCCATACTCATAATTCCTGGAACAATAGCTCCAGGAAGACCTTCACTTTTGGCAAATTCTTCATCAGTAAATCTTGTAGGAGCAGCATTAAATATATTCTTGCTATTTTCCTCTTCGCGAATCCATGTTTTGCAAAAATCGATTACATCATCAGGCTTAACCTCAATTTGTATCGGACCAAATTCATCTCCCAAGTCTACATCTTCAATATATTTCATCACTCTCTCCTCACATGAGATTCTCTTACTTTTGCGGCGATATTTCCATTTTGATTTCTAAATATATGTTCCCATACTATAAATACCATTTGACCTGATCTGCCTGTTTTAACATATACATCACTTAATTGTATCGAAGCATTAAGTGTATCTCCAACACATATTGGTTCTAAAACATCAATTGCTTCACCAGCGTGAAACCCAGATTTCCCAAAATTTAAATTTATATTAGGCCTATCAAATCCTCTCACAAAAAGAGCGCAAAATGTGGGAGGAGCAACAATATCACGATATCCAGCTTCTAATGCTTTTGATTTATCATGGCATATTTCAGATTGTTCTCCAATCGAATTACAATACATGGATACTTCTTCTTCTGTTACTAAAAAAGAACCAGCAGGATATTCTTTACCAAGTTGACTTTTATCATAATCAATTTGATCTTTATTCAAATCTTCTGACATTTTTACCTCAATTCATTTAACCTGGAATTTTTGTTTCTTCCAGGGTAATTGCTTTGAATGTTTTTTCATTTAAAGCTTCTACTAAATCTTTTTCATTATGAATACTCTCTCGGAATTCAGTCAAGCATGTAGCTATTGCACTAACAAAATGAGCATCACTACCACCTGTTCCCAAATATCCCTTTTCAGAAATTAATTTCTCTGTTCTTTCTAATTCACCCGCACGATAGCTCCCATTAAGGTGTTCGACTATACCAACTTGATTAAAATCAAGACCAGTATCGGAATATTCACAAAAACCAATACCAAATCTACCCGGATGAGCTGGAAATGCTATAGCCCCAGATTGTTGAGCAATCCTCATTAATTCAATTGAGTCCATCTTAACATTCCCAAAATCTATTTTATCTAGCATTTGTTTTGTAACGCCGTAAACTAAAAAGTGGCCATGTCTTGTATCAAGCTCAGATCCTTTAAGAACTAAAACATCATATTTTTCAGACAACTGAGTGTAATCTATGTCTATATCAAACTTTCTATGCTCGGTAAGGACAATGCCATCTACGACATATCCTTTTTTTCTTAAAGATACAATCCATTTAAGATATTGCTCAACAGTTGCTCTCGAGTCATCAGAAGATACAGAGTGACTATGCAAATCTAAATTCATTAATTATTACCTTTCCAAGCAAGAATAAAACTCTTCAATTAATCATAAATTATGGTATAATAACTTACACACGGTAGCATAATAGCTACAATGTGTACGGGTCAATCTCTATCTAACAAATACAATGCATAATTGGTAAATATTGATACCTATTTAGTATGCAATAAAACAAACAGAATAACAAAAGGAATCAAAATTAATAAAAGGAATCAAATGGCAACAAAAAATCCTACAAGCGAAAGCGAATTTGATGATGGTACGAATGTAGAAGTAAAAGATTCTATTGCAAAAAATTATCAATATGGTTTTATTACAGATATAGAATCTGAAACTGCACCAAAAGGACTGAATGAAGATATAATAAGGTTCATTTCAAATAAAAAAAATGAACCTGAATGGTTACTAGAATGGAGACTCAAAGCATATAAACATTTTCTTCTGCTTGTAGAACGCGAAAATATCCCAGAATGGGCTAATATAAAACACGATCCCATAGATTTTCAGGATATGTATTATTACTCAGAGCCAAAACCAAAAAAAGAATTAAAAAGTTTAGATGAAGTTGATCCAGAGTTACTAGCAACCTATGAAAAATTAGGTATACCTATCGCAGAACAAAAAAAATTAGCAGGTGTCGCAGTAGATGCTATTTTTGATAGTGTTTCAATAGCAACTACTTTTAAAGAAGAATTATCCAAGTATGGTGTAATATTTTGTCCTTTATCAGAAGCTGTCCAAAAATATCCCGAGCTTGTTCAAAAATACATGGGCTCTGTTGTGCCATATTCTGATAATTTTTATGCAGCTTTAAATTCAGCTGTTTTTTCAGAGGGATCATTTTGTTATATTCCTAAAGGAGTACGTTGCCCATTTGAATTAACCACATATTTTCGAATCAACACCCAAGAAACTGGTCAATTTGAAAGAACATTAATAATCGCCGAGGATGATAGCTATGTGAGCTATCTTGAAGGTTGTAGTGCTCCTATGTTTGACACAAACCAACTTCACGCAGCTGTAGTTGAATTAGTAACATTGAATAATGCAGAAATAAAATATTCCACAATACAAAACTGGTATCCAGGAGATGAAAATGGCAAAGGTGGGATTTATAATTTTGTCACTAAACGAGGTAGATGTATCGGGGATAATTCTAAAATTTCTTGGACACAGGTTGAAACGGGTTCGGCAATTACTTGGAAATATCCAAGCGTAATTCTACAAGGAGACAACTCTGTTGGAGAATTCTATTCAGTAGCATTAACTAAAGGGCATCAACAAGCTGATACAGGCACTAAAATGATACATTTAGGTCAAAATACTAGAAGTACTATTATCTCAAAAACTATTTCTGCTGATAAAGGTGTTGGTACTTACCGAGGACTTGTTCGAATTAACCCTAAAGCCGATAAAGCTTGGAATTTCACTCAATGCGATTCATTGCTTATTGGTGATCAATGTGCAGCTCACACTACGCCATACGTTGAAGTCAAAAATAACACTTCGCATTTAGAACATGAAGCTTTTACTTCAAAGGTTAGTGAAGATCAACTTTTTTATTGTAATCAAAGAGGTATATCTACAGAAGATGCCCACTCGTTAATTATTAACGGATTCTGTAAAGAGGTATTTACACAACTGCCACTAGAATTTGCAGTTGAAGCAACAAGATTATTAGATGCAAATCTAGAAGGGGCAGTCGGATAAATGTTAGAAGTTAAAGATTTACATGCTTCAGTTAGTGAAAAAACTATTTTAAATGGAGTTAACCTAAAGATCAATCCTGGAGAGATTCATGCCATAATGGGGCCAAATGGTTCTGGTAAAAGCACTTTATCATATACTTTGGCTGGAAAACCAAATTACATTGTAGATTCAGGGGATATCCTTTTTGAAAACCAAAGTATTTTAGAAATGCTTCCAGAAAGAAGAGCACAATTAGGTATATTTTTATCCTTCCAGCACCCTTTAGAAATTGCAGGAGTACGAATGGACCAATTCATGAGATCTGCCTACAACTCTATCCAAAAACAAAACAATAAAGAAGAATTAGATGTATTGAAATTCAATCGACTCTTAAAAGGTAAGTCAGAAGAGCTTAATGTTGATTCGGATTTAATACAGAGATTTGTTAATCATGGATTTTCTGGCGGAGAAAGAAAGAAAAACGAAATACTCCAAATGGCTGTCCTTGACCCCAAATTAATGATTCTTGATGAGCCAGATTCTGGTTTAGACATTGATGCAGTACGATCAGTAGCTGATGGAATAAACAAATTGCGATCTGAATCTAAATCGACTATCATCATCACACATTACCAAAGAATACTAAATTATGTAGTTCCTGATTACGTACATGTTTTCATGGATGGGAAAATAATACAATCGGGCGATAAATCCCTTGCTCTTCAAGTTGAAGAAAAAGGATACGAAATATTTAATTAATAACTTATGTCCACTCAAAAGATTTCAAATACAAAACCATATATTTCTATATACAACGATGTTATTTCCAAAATTGACACTGCGTCTCAGTTAGTTTTGTCAACAAAAAAAAGAGCGTTTGACAACCTAAATACAACTGGATTTCCTACACATAAAAAAGGAAACGAAGATTGGAAATATACTGACGTAAATAAAATACTCCAAAATGAATACAAACTTTTTGACAATGATCTCAAAACAACAGACAAATACAAAGATATAATTTCAAATCTTCCTTCATACAATTCAGGTAATTATCTTATTTTTATTAACGGTGTCTTTAAGCCTGAAATATCACAAATAAGTAATGATTCAATAATTATAGATTCTTTAGGAAGTAATTTAGAAAAATATTCTTCGATAATATATCCCCACTTAGAAAGTTTACCAGAGGCAAAGGATCCGTTTATCAATTTCAATACTGCTCTTTTTCAAGATGGAGTTTTTATTTATTTACCTAAAAATACAAAATTAAGTACCCCTATTCAATTAATAAATATCGAATCGAATAATTCTCCAGGTGAACATTTTGTTATTTCACCACTAATCTTAGTTATAGCTGATAATGAAAGTTATGTTGATTTAGAAGAGTACTGTTTAGGTTCAGATTCTTCGTCAAATTTAATAAATACCGTTTTTAAATTTGTTGTTTCTGAATCTTCACAACTAAATTACTCGAGATTCCAAAATTACAGTGAAAAAACAAATAACGTAAATAACACTCTAGTAACTTTGAAAAAAAATGCTACTTTTAATTCTTTTTACCTAGATTTTGGTGGACAAATAATTAGAAACAATATCAATGTAGATCTAATTGGAGAAGAGTCCTCCGCAAATTTACTTGGATTGTATCTGCCAAATTCAAATCAACAAGTTGATAATCAGGTCATAGTAGATCATAAAAGCCCATATTCGTATTCTGATCAAACATACAAAGGAATACTAAATGGAAATGCACAATCGGTTTTTCATGGAAGCATAATTGTCAGAGAAAAAAGTATCAAGGTTGATGCAGCACAAGAAGATAAAAATTTATTACTTTCTACTGAGGCTGAGGCATACACAAAACCTGCCTTTTGGATTTATTGCGATGATGTGATGTGTAAACATGGCGCTGCTTGTGGTCAAATCGATGAAGAAAGTATCTTTTACTTAACAAGTAGAGGGATTAGTAACACAGTAGCCAAACAACTGTTAGTAAGAGGGTTCGTTGGAGATGTGTTAACCAGAATTGAAAGTAATACTGCAAATCGAACTTATATAGAAAATAAAATTGAAGAAAGACTAGATCGTTGGTTATAAAATGATTGATATCGCTAGTATTAAAAGTGACTTTCCTATTCTACAAAAACGAATCAACAATATACCTTTGGTATATTTAGATAATGCTGCATCAACTCAAAAACCTAACCAAGTTATACAATCTATCGTAGAGAGCTATGAACTATATAATTCCAATGTTCATAGAGGAGTTCATACAACAAGTATGGAAGCAACTGAACGATACGAACTGGCCCGAGAAAAAGTCGCGAAATTTATTAATGCTAATTCAAACGAAGAAATAGTATTTGTAAGAAATACTACAGAAGCATTAAACCTTATTGCATATGCGTGGGGACTTAACAATCTTACTTCGCGTGATAATATTGTTGTTACCGAATTAGAGCATCATAGCAACTTGGTTCCGTGGCAATATGTTTCACAAAAAACAAATTGTGAACTAAGACTAATCCCAACCACACCACAAGGAACTTTAGACCTTGAAAAAATAGATGAATTAATAACCGAAACAACAAAAATTGTTTCGGTCGTCCATGTTTCTAATCTTACTGGAACAATAAACCCTGTAGAAGAAATCATTAAAAAAGCAAAATCCATGGGGGCACTAACTTGCATAGACGCTGCTCAAAGTGTTCCTCATATGCCTGTAGATGTCCAAGTTCTAGACTGCGACTTCCTGGCATTTTCAGGACATAAAATGTTAGCCCCACCGGGAATTGGTATATTATACGCAAAAACTTCTGTACTAGAAAAACTAGAACCCTTTCTCAGGGGAGGAGAAATGGTAAAAGAAGTTACATATACCACTGCCACATGGAATGATGTTCCAGCCAAATTTGAAGCAGGTACCCCGAATTTTATTGATCCTGTAGGGTTAGGGGTTGCTATTGATTATTTATCTAATATTGGTATGAATAACGTAAGACAACACGAAAAAGAATTAATATCGTATGCTTTAGATAAATTAGTAGAGATACCAGGGTTGGAAATTATTGGCCCCATAAATCCAGAAATTCGCGGAGGGGTTGCTACCTTTAGTATGAATGACATCCACCCACATGATATCGGTACTATACTAGATCAAAGAGGTATTGCTATAAGAACTGGTCATCATTGCGGTATGCCTTATCACAAAAAACTAGGTTTATCTGCAACAGCACGAGCTAGCTTTTATATTTATAATGATTATAATGATATTGATAAGTTAATAGAAGGAATGAATGACGTCATTCATTTCTTTAAATAATACAGGAATTCAAATAATTAAATGTTACCAAATGAATTAAATGATCTATATAAAGAAGTTATTTTAGATCACTATAAAAATCCTCGAAATACAACAGAAATTGTTGATCCTGTTCACAAAGCTCGCGGATACAATCCATTTTGTGGAGATGAAGTCAACCTACAAATAAATCTTGATAACAATCAAGTAATTCAAGACGTTGGTTTTCAAGGTCATGGTTGCGCAATAAGCCAAGCAACAGCTTCTCTAATGACTGAATCAATTAAAGGTAAATCAATCGAAGAGGCATTAATTATTCGTGAAGAATTTAGAAAAATGATGCAAGGTGAAGAAAGCAACTTAGAAGTTTTACAAGATCTAGAAATACTTGAAGGCGTCAGAAACTTTCCTGTACGTATAAAATGTTCACTACTTTCCTGGTCGACACTTGAAGACTGTATTTCCTAGATATTATGAAAAGACACATGATAGAAAATACTATAGTCGCATATTTAGGGCATGAAGATAGTCCAGATATATCTAACCCTATCCATTCAACAGAAGTTGCTCAAGCCTATGGGTTTAAAGGGCCACTTGTAGGTGGTGTAACTGTTTGGGGGTGGGCAACAGACACAATTCTTGAGGCACTAGGTAAAGAATGGCTAAGTAGTGGATGGGCAGAATACTCATTTCGCCAACCAACATTTCCAGGAGACAAACTAACTATTCAAGCAAATCAAGATAGATCAACCAATAACTGGACGATAAATATGTTTAATGAATCTAACACAGTATGTGTTACAGGTGAAGTTGGATTGGGGAATGCTCCTTGGACAAAAGAATTTGTAAAACCTTTATCAATGACACCAAATCCAGAAGATAATTCTAAACCAAGTCTTTCTTTAGAGGATACTCCAATAAATAATGACTGGAACGCAATGCAAGTAACGTTTAATAATGAACTAGCTACAGAGTTCACCACAATTAAACAAATTACAACAAACCCAATATTCACAGGAGAATCAAAAATTGCACATCCCTCATGGATTGCAGGATGGGCTGAACAACTCATGAGACACAATTTTGACATACCCACTTCAATGCATACCAAAAGCAGAGTACAGCACAAACAATGTGTTCCTATAAATACTCTAGTTATTGGAGGAGCACATATACTAGATATCTATGAAAGAAAAGCTCATCATTTTGTTAATTTTGATGTTCTTTTGCAAGACAATAAGGGAAATGAAATAGCTCAATTGCGTCATTGGACAATATTTAAAATAGCTACGGAAGAAGAGCGCGCAAAATTATAACTTTTTCTTGTTATTAAAGTATTCCAAAGCCTCTAGATAATTAGATTTGGTATTAAGATCTAACAAAACTATCTTTTCATTTAAATCAATCTTGTTGATAAATCCACTATATTTTTTCGTTACATACCTTAGCCCATTTGATTCTTCATTAATATCATTTATATCATTAAATGTTACTCTGTTAAATATAATGGGATGCCCACCCTTGCCATGATAAACAGGGTATGAAATAAGAGATTCCGAAGTAATATGTTCGTTTATTACAGTTTGAAGGATATGCTTAGTTCTAGGTTGATCGACACCTAGAATCAACAAATTTTCGATTGAGGTATATAAACTGGAAAGACCTAATTTTATTGATGACGATCGGCCTGACTCATAATCTTTATTTTCTACCAAAGTAACGGAAGGATATTTATCCTTTATAAAATGGAATCTATTTGACTGATATCCTACAACTACTGTAATTTTATTAATGTCAGAATTTATTAATAGATTGATTTGTTGTTCAATTAAAGTGAGACCATTCCAGTTCATTAATGCTTTATTTTGATTCATTCTAGTAGACAAACCTGCACAAGTAAGAACAGCTCCTACATTTTGGTAAACCATAAATTACCTTCTAAATTATTATCGATTTGATCCCCTTATTGGATGCAGAACACTTTGATTATAATCGATAGTTTTTGGAATTTTAGATTTCTTTTGTAGTTTGTTAAAAATATTATCGATTTTTTGATCTTTAATCTTCAGGCTTCCACCTTTGCCACCAAGTCTATATTGAATCAATTCGGCTATAATACTAACAGCGATTTCTTCTGGTGTTGCAGCTTTAATATCCAATCCAATTGGAGTATTTATAGTTTTTAATTTTGCAGAATCGACACCTCTAGAAAGCAATTGTTCAAATATCATAATTGCTTTCCTTTCTGAACCTACTAATCCAATATAACCAGCATTAGTATTTATAGCTGATTCTAAAGCAATATCATCAAAATTATGTCCTCGTGTTGCAATAACAATCATAGAATTTTTATTCACTTCAAATTGGTTCGAACTAAATGCATTCTTATAGTCTGAAACAATTGTACATTCTGCTTCAGGAAATCTTTCAGGATTAGCAAAATCTTCACGATCATCAATAACAATCATCTTAAAACCAACAGATTGAGCTAAAGGAGCTAAAGATTTAGAAATATGCCCACCACCTATTAATATTAAAGTTGGATGACTCGCATAGGTTTCAATAAAAACTGCATGGTCTTTATCTATATCAATCATTTTAGACTTACCATATGGAAGTAAATCTAAAATTGAATTATATACTTCTGCATCTATTTGTTTGTCATTAAATGAACCACTTGGATTTCCAGTTGAATCAAAATATATCTTTTGTCCAGTAGATGAATTTTGTTTATTAATAAGTGTCGCCAAACCTACGGGTTTTTTCCCACTGTATGCTTCCACAACATTATTAGCAAATGAATTAAATAAATTATCCTGATAAAAAGGTTCTATAAGAAAATACATAGTTCCACCACAAACTAATCCGTCTCTAGCTGCAATATCTTCATTCAAAAAATATTCTTTATATTCAGATTTTGCTTTGGTTTTCAAAATTTCTGTAGCAGCAAACCATATATCTCCTTCAACACAGCCTCCGCCCAATGTCCCCACAGAAGATCCGTCATTTTTAATAAGAAGTTTAGATCCAGTTTTCTGGGGAGTTGATCCTTTAGTTTTAACAACTGTAGCTACAGCAAAATCATTATTTTGCTTTGTTTCATTTATTATTGCTTC
>CEOQ01271701.1_pt1 | contig 46586 bp, 48 predicted proteins | sample 361351 | NCBI WGS metagenome assembly CEOQ01 (sample SAMEA2619907, study PRJEB7988) | marine metagenome | biome: marine biome (ENVO:00000447); feature: deep chlorophyll maximum layer (ENVO:xxxxxxxx); material: "saline water (ENVO:00002010), including plankton (ENVO:xxxxxxxx)" | depth 60 m | reverse complement strand
GAAAATTTAATTAAAGATATAAAAGAAAGAGCTAAGCAAACACTTGTAAAAGAATTGGGAGAATTAGAAAAGAAAAAAAAAGAATTAAATATTTCTGATGATATTCAAAAAATAAAAAAATTTACAATTTATGATTTAATTAAATTAGGAGAGAATAATATTAAAACTTTGAATGATTTAGCCGATCTTTCTAGTGATGAATTATTAGATTTATTAGATGCAAAAAATATTAAAAAGGTGGATGCAGATGAAATTATAATGAAATCAAGAGAAGGTTGGTTTAAAAAAGATAAAAAATAAAATTTTGGAGATTATTAATGAAAGATAAAAATAGAGAAACAACAACAATTAAACAAACTTTTTCTTACGGTAAATCTAAAACTGTAACTGTGGAAGTTGTTAAAAAAAAGGGTAAGGGTAATAAGGAATTGCCTGTTAAAGAAACAGTTGAAAAAAAAACAAATGAAGATAATAAACCAAGAAAAAAATTAACAATTAATAAAAAATTTGTATCAAATTATAAAAAAAAAATTAAACAAAATAATGAAAAAAAAATAAGTGATGATAAATCAAGTGAATTAAATACTAAAAAAAAAATTATTCAAGAAGTAAAGATACCTGAGATTATATCAGTTCAAGAATTAGCAAAACGTATGGCTGAAAAATCATCAGAAGTTATAAAGTCATTAATGAAGAATGGCATTATGGCAACAATTAATCAGAATATAGATGCTGACACAGCAGAAATTATCGCTCAAGAATTTGGACATAATGTTAAAAGAGTTGATGACAGTGAATTGGATATAAATTTAAAAAAAGAAATTGATAAAGAAGAAGACCTTATCGAAAGGGCCCCTATAGTTACTATTATGGGACATGTTGACCATGGCAAAACAACTTTGTTAGATGCTTTTAGGTCCAGCAGCGTTGCAACGAAGGAACACGGAGGAATAACTCAGCATATTGGCGCGTATAGAATTAAAACAAAATCAAATAAATTTATTACCTTTTTTGATACACCAGGACACGAAGCATTTACAGCTATGCGTGCAAGGGGAGCAAAAGTAACAGATATAGTGGTTTTAGTTGTTGCCGCAGATGACGGTGTTAAAGAAACAACAATAGAGGCAATAAATCATGCTAAAGCTGCAGATGTTCCAATAATTGTTTGTATAAATAAGATCGATTTAAATGATTCAAACCCACAAAATGTAAAAAACCAATTAATGGAACATGAAATTATTTCAGAAGAAATGGGCGGAAAAAATTTGTTTGTAGAAGTTTCTGCAAAAGAAAAAAAGAATCTTGATAAATTAGAAGAAGTTATTTTATTACAAGCAGAAATTTTGAATTTAAAATCAAATCCATCAAAAAGAGCTAGTGGAATTATAGTTGAATCAAAGATACAGCAAGGTAAAGGAGCAACAGCAACAATTTTGATTCAAGAAGGATCGTTGAAAGTTGGAGATTTATTTGTTGCCGGCCCATCTTATGGAAAAGTAAGAGCAATGAATGATGATTTAGGAAAAAAAATAATTAATGCAAAACCATCTGTACCTGTAGAAATTATGGGAATTACAGGAAATCCAACTGCAGGAGATGATTTTATAGTTGTTAATAGTGAAAATAAAGCAAAAGAAATTGCTAGCTATAGATTGCAAAGATCAAAGATTAAAAATACAGAACCATTAACAAAAGAAAATTTAGAAAAACAACTTAGTGATAAAAGTAATGAAAAAATTAAAGAATTAGGTTTAATTTTAAAATCAGATGTTCAGGGTTCTTTAGAAGCAATTATTAATGGAATTAATAAATTTAAAAATGATGAAATTAAAATAAAAATTATTCATAAAGGAATTGGAGAAATTAATCAATCAGATGTAGCTTTAGCAGTGGCATCAGAAAGTGAAGTGATTACAGTTGGCTTTAATGTTAAACCTAATACATTAGCTAGAGATTTGTCAAAAAGAGATAAAATAGAAATAAAATTTTTCACAGTTATATACGAGTTACTTGATTATATAAAAGATTCAATGAGTGGATTGCTAGTTCCAGACAAAAAAGAAGTTTTAAATGGTAAAGCAAAAATTAAAGAAATTTTTAAAATGTCTAAAGTTGGAAAAATTGCTGGTTGTGAAGTTATAGAGGGAAAAATAGATAAAAAATCAAATATTAGATTGTTTAGAGATAATAAATTAATTTATGATGGAAAATTAAATAGTTTAAAAAAATTTAAAGAAGAAGCAGCCGAAGTTAAAGAAGGAAGCGAATGTGGTATGGTTTTGGAAAATTTTCAAGATATTAAACAAAATGATATTTTAGAATCTTATGTAATTGAAGAACAAAAAAGAAGTTTGTAAATTTTTTCTAAAAGTTAAAATGAAAAAAAAAATAAAGTCACAGAGACAACTAAGGATTAATCAACAATTAAAACATTTAATATCTGAAATTATTACTATGGGGGATTTTCAGAATAAAAAAATAAGAGAAATTCCATTAACAGTAACAGAAGTTGATATAAGCCCAAATCTTAAAAAAGCTATCATATTTGTAGTTTCTAGAGATGGAAAAAAAAGTTTTGTAAAATTTTTAAATGAAGAAATATATATTTTTAAAAAGGAAATTGCAAAGAAATTGTATTTAAGATTTGTACCTGAATTAGTTTTTAAATACGATAATACTTTTGAATATGCAACTAAAATTGAAAAAATTTTAAAAGAACCTAAAGTAGCAAAAGATTTATAATTATGAATTTAAAAAATAATAATTTAGATGGCTGGCTTATAATTAATAAAGACGAAGGAATAACTTCAAGAGATGTTGTAAATATTATTAAAAAAACATTAAATATTAAAAAAATAGGTCACGCAGGAACTTTAGATCCTCTTGCATCTGGTGTTTTAGCATTAGCTTTAGGCAAAGCTACAAAGTCTGTAAAATATATAATGGATGGAATTAAAAAATACAACTTTACAATTAAATGGTGTGTTTCAACTGATACTGAAGATGCAGAAGGGCAAATTATTTCAGAATCTAATAAGATTCCTAATGAAAAAGAAATCGATATTGTTATTAAAAGTTTTGTTGGGCATATAATGCAGGTTCCACCAAAATTTTCTGCGATAAAAATAAATGGCAAAAGGGCATATGACTTAGCAAGAAAAGGAAAAAAATTTTCAATAAAACCAAGACAAGTTTTTTTAAAAAAAATAAATATTATTAAAAGTAATAAAAAAAATAAAAATCTAACAACATTTCAAATTGAGTGTGGGAAAGGATTTTATGTTAGAAGTTTAGTTAGAGATATATGTAAAAAATTAAATGTTGACGGGCATGTAATCAAATTAAAAAGAATAGTATCAGAGCCTTTTGATTTAAAAGAATCTGTTTCTATAAATAAATTTTTAAAATTACATAAAAAGAATGATTGGCAAAATTTTTTTTTACCTATATATTCTGTTTTAAATAAAATTAAATATGTTGGAAAATAATTTAACAAAAAATAAGATTATTAGCGAATATCAAAAAAAAGCTAAAGATACAGGATCTTCAGAAGTTCAGATTGCTTTATTGACAAATAGAATAAATTTATTAACTGAACATTTTAAAAAGAATAAAAAAGACAATCATTCAAGGGAAGGTATGATTAAATTAATTAGTAAAAGAAGAAAATTAATCTTATATTTAAAAAATAAAGATTATAAGAGGTATGAGGAAATAATAAAAAAACTAAACTTACGTAAATAATATTAGTGTTTAAAATCATAAAAAAAGAAATTAATTGGGGCGGAAAAAAATTGACCCTAGAATCTGGCAGAATTGCTAGACAGGCTGATGGAGCGGTACTAGCAACCTATGGTGATACTACAGTTTTGTGTACTGTTGTTGCTTCAAAAGAACCAAAGGAAGGTGTAGATTTTTTACCTTTAACTGTTAGTTATCAAGAAAAAACATTTGCGGCAGGTAAAATTCCTGGTGGATTTTTCAAAAGAGAAGCAAAGCCTTCAGATAAAGAAACATTAATTTCAAGATTAATTGATAGGCCTATAAGACCTTTATTTCCGGATAATTATTTTAATGAAACGCAAGTAATTTGTACTTTGTTAAATTTGGATAAAGATACTAGCCCAGATATTGTGGCGTTTATAGGAGCATCAGCAGCATTAGCATTATCTGGAGCCCCTGTTCAAGCAACAGTAAGTGCTGCAAAAGTAGGTTACATAGAAAATAAATTTGTTTTGAATCCATCTAATTCACAACTTGAAAATTCAGATTTAGACCTTGTAGTAGCTGGTACAAAAGAAGGAGTTTTAATGGTTGAATCAGAAGTAAAAGAATTACCAGAAAAAATAATGTTAGATGCGGTGATGTTTGCACACAAAGAATTTCAAGAGGTAATAAAGTTTATTGAATCTTTTGCTAAAGAAAAAGATATAACAAAAATTGAATTTAAGAATGATAATGTAGATAAAATTTTAAAAGATTTATATGGAAAGATTGAAAAGAAGTATATGTCTGAATTTACTAAGGCCTATAAAGAAAAAGATAAATCTAAGAGATCAAATTTATTATCAGATATTAGATTAAAAATAACTGATGAATTTATTTCAGAAGATAATGAAGAAATCACAGAGAATTTAATTTCATCTGCTACAAAAAAAGTTGAAAAGGAATTAGTTAGATCAAGTATTTTAAAGTCTGGTAATCGAATAGATGGTAGAGATACTAAAACTGTAAGACCAATAAAAGCAGAAGTTGGGGTACTCTCAAGGGTTCATGGGAGCTCACTTTTTACCAGAGGAGAAACACAAGCTCTTGTTGTTACAACACTTGGAACAAGTTTAGATGAGCAAATTATAGATGATTTAGAAGGAGAATTTAAAGAGAGATTTATGTTACATTATAATTTTCCACCATATTCAGTCGGTGAAGCAAGCATGCTAAGACCTCCTGGTAGAAGAGAAATTGGACATGGTAAATTAGCATGGAGAGCAATAAAGCCTTTGATGCCTGGTAAAGATAAATTTCCATATACAATTAGAGTTGTATCTGAAATTACTGAATCAAATGGTTCATCTTCTATGGCAACAGTTTGCGGAACTTCATTATCTTTAATGGATGCAGGCGTACCACTAGAAAAACCTATAGCAGGAATTGCAATGGGATTAATTAAAGAAGATAAAGATTTTGCTGTACTTACGGATATTTTAGGCGACGAAGATCATTTAGGAGATATGGATTTTAAAGTTGCGGGAACAAAAGATGGAATTACAGCATTACAAATGGATATAAAAATTACAAGTATTACAAAAGAAATTATGGAAAAAGCATTATCGCAGGCTTTAGATGGAAGAATTAAAATTTTATCAGAAATGGATAAAGCAATTGCTTCTTCACGTAAAGAATTAAATAGTAATGCTCCGCAAATTAAAATTATAAAGATAAATCCTTCTAAAATTAAAGATGTAATTGGATCAGGAGGTAAAACCATAAAATCTATAACTGAGGAAACAGGAGCTAAAATTGATATAGATGATGATGGAACTATTAAAGTAGCGTCAGTTGACTCAGAATCTGGGAAACTAGCTTTAGAAAAAATTGAGGATCTTACAGCTGAGCCAGAATTAAATGCAATATATAGTGGAACAGTTGTTAAAACAATGGATTTTGGAGCATTTGTAAATTTTATGGGCGCAAAAGATGGCTTAGTACACATTTCAGAATTGGCCGATAAAAGAGTTGGAAAAACAACTGATGTAGTAAATGTTGGAGATAAAGTAAAAGTAAAAGTAATTGGATTTGATAATAGAGGTAAAATCAAATTGAGCATGAAAGAAATTAAACAAAAAAAGGAAAAAAATTTTAATCAAGCATAATATGCAAAAAAATGCTTATAACTATCAAGATTTAATAAGTTGTACTGAAGGTAAGTTATTTGGAGAGGGAAATGCAAGATTGCCAGCGCCTCCAATGCTAATGATGGATAGAATAATCAAAATTACAAAAGATGGGGGAGATTATGATAAAGGACAAATTGTTGCAGAATTAGATATCAAACCTGATATGTGGTTTTTTGATTGTCATTTTAAAAAAGATCCTGTAATGCCAGGATGTTTAGGATTAGACGCACTATGGCAATTAGTCGGTTTCTTTTTAGGATGGATGGGTGCGCCTGGAAAAGGAAGAGCATTAGGAGTTGGGCAAGTTAAATTTTCTGGCGAAGTTTTGAAATTTGCAAAAAAAGTTCAATATACACTTAATATGAAAAGAGTAATTATAAAAAAATTGGCTCTTGGAGTTGCAGATGGTATAATGTCAGTTGATGGTAAAGATATTTATTCTGCAAAAGATCTTAAAGTTGGTCTTTTTAAAGAAACAAAAAAATAGTAAGGTTTTCAATTGAAAAGAGTTGTTGTAACTGGAATAGGAATCGTTTCGTGCATCGGTAATAATGTAAAAGAAGTAACAGACTCTCTTTATAATGCAAAATCAGGAATTACTTTCAGTAAAGAACATAAAGATCTAGGTTTTAGAAGCCATGTTTATGGTAAACCTGATATTAATTTGGAAGAAAAAATAGATCGTAGAGCTTTAAGATTTATGGGAGATGGGGCAGCTTTTAATCATATTGCAATGGAAGAAGCTATTAAAGATGCAAAATTACCTGAAGATTTAATTTCAAATGTTGACACTGGGATAATTATGGGATCTGGAGGCCCTTCAACTCGTAATATAGTAGAAGCAGCTGAAATTTTAAAAAAAGAAAAAAGTTCTAAAAAAATTGGTCCATTTAGAGTTCCGAGAGCAATGAGTAGTACTAATTCTGCTACATTAGCGACAACGTTCAAAATTAAAGGTGTAAATTATTCAATTAGTTCTGCTTGTTCAACAAGTGCACATTGTATAGGTAATGCTTATGAACTTATACAAATGGGAAAACAAAAAATAATTTTTGCGGGAGGAGGAGAAGAACTAGATCCTACTTTATCTGTATTATTTGATGCTATGGGAGCCTTATCTTCAAAATACAATTCACAACCTGAAAAATCTTCTAGGGCATATGATAAGGACAGGGACGGATTTATAATTTCTGGGGGAGCAGGAGTATTAGTCTTAGAAGAGTTAGAAAGTGCAATTAAAAGGTCTGTAAAAATTTATGCAGAGATTGTTGGATATGGAGCAAATTCAGATGGACATGATATGGTACAACCATCAGGAGAAGGAGCAGTTAGATGTATGAAACAGTCTTTAAAAAATTTTAATTCAAAAATTGATTATATTAATACACATGGAACTAGCACACCTATTGGAGATATAAAAGAAATTGAAGCTATGAAAGAATTATTTAAAGAAGATATGCCAGTTTTTAGTTCAACAAAATCATTAACAGGACATTCGCTTGGGGGTACTGGGGTGCAAGAGGCAATCTATTCTATTTTAATGATGAATAATAATTTTATTACAAAATCTGCAAATATTCAAAATTTAGACCCAGAAGTTGAAGGTCTACCTATTTTATTAGATACAAAAAAGGATTGTGATTTTAATACATTGTTAAGTAATAGTTTTGGCTTTGGAGGAACTAACGCTTCACTTGTTTTTAAAAAATTTGATGCTAATGGTAAAAATTTTTTTGTTGAAAAAAATGTTAATGATCAAAAAGAATTTGAAGGAAAAAAAGGACTTATTTTTGGGGTTGCAAATGACCATTCTTGTGCATGGGGAATTGCAGAAGGTTTGTTAAAAAAAGGAGCAGAATTATGTGTAACTTATCAAAATGATTTATTAAAAAAAAGAGTAGAAAATTTATGTAGTTCTAAAAATGTAACTCAGATTTTAAAATGTGATGTTTCAGATTCAAATGATATTGATAATTTATACAAGGAAATAGAAAAAGAATGGGGGGAAGTTGATTTTATAGTCCATTCTGTCGCTTATTCAGATAAAAGTGAATTATCAGGAGATTATATAGATACTTCTAAAGAAAATTTTTTAAATACATTGCTAGTTTCTTGTTTTTCTTTTACTGAAATTACGCAAAAATTTTCAAATATAATTAATAAAAATGGATCGTTGTTAACTTTATCTTACTTTGGCTCTCAAAAAGTAATACCTAATTATAATGTAATGGGAATTGCAAAAGCAGCTTTAGAAACAAGTATTAAATATTTAGCTGTGGATTTAGGTGATAAGAATATTAGAGTTAACTGTATTTCTTTAGGTCCAATGAGAACATTATCAGGCGCAGCAATTAAAGATGCTAGATATATATATAATTGGACACAAAAGAATAATCCGCTAGGTAAAAATATAGATTTTGATGATTTATCAGGTTCGAGTAATTATTTATTAAGTCAACAATCAAGTGGTGTTACCGGTGAAATTCATTATGTGGATGCCGGTTATAATGTTATTGGCATGATAAAACCTCCTAAAAATACTTGAAAAAAATATTAACTAGCATAATTTAGAAAATATATGTTAGATAAAAAAGATAAATTTAATTCATTTTTTAAAAGAGCTGGTTTAAAAACAACAAGGCAAAGAAATTTAGTTGTTGAACAGCTTTTAAATGGAAGAAATAGACATTTTACAGCTGAAGATTTATATGAAGAAATGAAGTCAAAAAGAAAGAATATTTCTTTAGCAACAATTTATAATACACTTCATAGTTTTGTTGATAAAAAAATTTTAAAACTTGTTTCTGTTAAAAAAGGAAAAACAATTTTTTGTACTAATATGAAGAATCATTATCATTTTTTTAACTCTAAAACTGGAAAATTAATTGATATACCTTTTAAAGATATAAGAATTAATAAATTACCTAAGCCACCTATAGGGACTAAAATAGATAATATAGAAATTACAATAAACTTAGTAAAAAAGAATTAATTTTTTTTTATTCCCCACAAATATTTTTTTTCAATCCAACCTTTGAAATAATTAATTTTTACCTTACAAAATTTTTCTTCACATCTTATTATTTTTCCGATTACACGATCATTTACAATTGCAGTTATAATTTCAGAGTTATCTTTATACTTTAAAAGATTTTGTTTTTTTTGATTTATAAAAGTTTTTTTATTTGAAATCATACTTATATGTACCCAGCCCCATTGATTATCAATATCTACAATTTTTCTCCAATTATCTTTTTCATTTATTATTAAAACTGGTAGGTTTTTTTTTTTATAAATAAATTTTACATCTGCATCAAAACTTGCATTAAACCTGGCAAAAGTTTTTTCTTTTTTTAAAGATGCATATTTAGGTGTAATTGGGTAAATAATTGCTTCAAGATTTATAGATAAAAAAAATAAATAAATTAAAAGAAAATATTTCATATTTAATTACATATATTGCAATTTTTGTTTTTTTCTATCTTTATTTTTTTAAATTTATTATTTAATAAATCAATAATAATTAATTTTCCTATAAGTGGTTTTCCAATATTAAGAATATTCTTTAATACTTCAACTGATTGAAAAGAACCAGTTAATCCTGCAACCCCTCCTATAACCCCATAATTTCTACAATTTTCATTATTATTTAAATTTTTTGTTTCAGGAAATATACATCTATAGCATGGATTATTTTTTGATTTAACCCACCCTTTAATGCTTGTTATTTGTGCTTCAAAACCTTGAATGGCACCTGAAATTAAAATTTTTTTATTTTTTACACAGCTATCATTTATTAAATATTTTGTTGAAAAATTATCACTCCCATCAACTATTACATCATATTTTGAAATTATTTTATCAATATTTTTTTTTGTAATTTTTTTTTTATAAATATTAATTTTTAAATTTGGGTTTATTAACAATAGTTTTTTTTTTGCTATTTCAACTTTTGATTTATTAATATTTTTTTGATCAAATAATATTTGTCTTTGTAAGTTTGAAAGCTCAATTTTATCAAAATCTGCTAGTCCGATTGTTCCTATTCCAGCGGATGCAAGATACATTGAAACAGGAGAACCTAAACCTCCTACCCCTAAAATAAATACTTTTGCTTTTAATAATTTTTTTTGCCCACTAAGCCCAACTTTTTTTAAAATAATTTGGTGAGCATATCTTTCTATTTGTTTTTCTGTTATTTTTTTTAACATTTTTATTATTTAAATAATGCAGTTGATAAATAACGTTCTGCAAAAGATGGTATTACAACAATAATTTTTTTATTTTTCATATTTTTTCTTTTTGCTACTTCTATACCTGCAGCTAAAGCTGCTCCAGAAGAAATGCCAATTGGCAACCCTTCAACTTTAGCAGCCATTTTAGCAGTTGAAAATGCTGTTTCATTTGCAATTTGAATTACTTCATCTATTAATGATTTATTTAATATTTTAGGTATAAATCCAGCCCCAATTCCTTGAATTTTATGTGGCCCAGGATCACCACCAGATATAACAGGACTGTCTTCAGGTTCGACAGCAATAATTTTTATTTTTTTATTTTTTTTTTTTAAAATTTTACTTACTCCCGAAATTGTTCCTCCAGTTCCAACCCCCATAATAACAGCATCTAATTTTCCATTTGTGTCATTTAATATTTCTACGGCAGTTGTTTTTTCGTGAATTGTAGGATTAGAATTATTTTCAAATTGTTGAGGCATAAATGAATTTTTTGTTTTTTTTTTTATTTCTATAGCTTTATTTATAGCTCCTTTCATTCCCTTTTCTGCTGGAGTTAAGATTAATTTGGCTCCTAACAATATTAACATTTTTCTTCTTTCTACAGACATAGATTCAGGCATTGTTAATATAAGTTTATAACCTTTAGCAGCACAAACAAATGCCAAACCAATTCCTGTATTTCCAGATGTTGGCTCTATAATTGTTGTATTTTTATTGACAAGTTTTTTTTTCTCAGCATCTTCTATCATTGCCATGCCAATTCTATCTTTAACTGATGATGTAGGATTAAAAAACTCTAATTTGCATATTAATTCTCCATAACAATTATATTTTCTAGATATTCTTTGTATTTTTACTAAAGGTGTATTTCCCACTGTATCCAAAATACTTTCATAAATTTTATTTCTTATAGTTTTCATTTTTAAATTGTAAAATCAGTTTTATTTTCTTTATTAGTATTGATTTTATTTTTATGCAATTTTTTGAATAAATCATATACTGTTGTTTTTTTTAATGAATTTATAGCTTCGTTAGATATGTTTTTTATCAGTGGGTTTATGACTTCTATTCTAATTCTAGTGTTTATATTTTTATTTTTATTTTTTTCTGTTTCCATAATTGCATTATAAATTTCTATGAGAAATATATTTCTTTTTTCTTTTCCTAAAGTATAACCGCCATTTGGCCCCCTTGTTCCCTTTAAAATATTTTTATGCACTAGTTCCTGTAGTATTTTTTCTAAGTATCTTGTTGGGATCCCTTGTCTTTTGGTAATTTCTTTTGCTCTTGCAGGAGTGCTTGCTGAGTAAATAGATATATCTAATACTGCTTCAAGAGCATGTAAAAATTTTTTATTAAAAATAATATTCATTTATAATCCCGTTGATCCAAATCCTTTATTATTTCTTTTTGTTAAATTATTTAATTTTTTTTTTTGATTCCATTTAATTTTTTCTACTTTGCAAATAATGATTTGCGCAATACGCATACCTCTTTCAATTATAAAATTTTTTTTTCCGTGATTTATTAAAATTATTTTAATTTCTCCTCTATAATCTGCGTCTATTGTCCCAGGAGTATTCAATATAGTTATTCCTGCATTAATTGCTAAACCGGATCTTGGTCTAATTTGTGCTTCTAAATTTTTTTTTAATGCAATTTTTATACCTGTAGGTACTAAAATAATTTGTCCCTTTTTTAAGTTAATTTTTTTTTTTATAGCTGCATGTAAATCTAAACCAGAACAATTTTTTGAACTGTAACTAGGCAAAGGAATATTTTTCCCATGTGGCAATTTTTCTATTTCAATACTAAACATTTAATTTATATAAAGTGATATTTCATTAATAATTTTTTCTGCTATTTTATTTTTTTTCATTCTTTTCCATTTTATTTCTTTGTTTTTACCTATCATTGAAATTTCATTATAATTATTATTTATAGGATTAAATTTTGTTGAAATTTTATTTGCAAAAATAAAATCACAATTTTTTTTTACCAACTTACTTCTTGCATTTTTTATTATTGAATTTGTTTCAGCCGCAAAACCACAAACTATTTTTGGCCTATAATTTTTTAAATTTGAAATTGAAGATAAAATATCTTTATTTTTTTTAAATTTTATTTCTTTAAAAATATTTTCATTTTTTTTAAACTTTTTGTTTGCAGTAATTATTTTCCAATCTGAAACAGCAGCAGTTAAAATAGCAGCGTCAATATTTTTATATTCTTTGCAAATATTTAAACTTTTGTTATACATTTCTTCTGCTGTTTCAACCTTAATTATTTTATTAGCATGTGGTAATTCTATTGAAGAAGGTCCTGAAATTAATATAGTTTTAGCACCAAAATTATTAGCAGCATTTGTAATTTCATAACCTTGTTTTCCTGAAGACAAATTAGATATACATCTAATTGGATCAATCATTTCAACTGTTGGTCCAGCAGTTATTAATATATTTTTTCCTTTTAATTTATCTTTATTCAAAAAAAAATTATTTATTTCATCCTTAATGATTTTAATATCTTGTATTCTTCCCATACCTATTTCACCACAGGCTAAATTTCCACTTATTGGTCCTATAATTTTTATTCCTCTTGAGATCAGTTTTTTTATATTTTCTTTATTTGCTGGATTCTCCCACATTTTTTTGTTCATAGCAGGGACTACATAAATTTGTTTATCTGACGCGGCCAAAGTCGTAGATGCTAGATCATCAGCATAACCATTGGCAAGTTTTGCTATAATATTAGCACTTGCGGGACAAACTAAAATTAAATCTGTTTTTCTTGATAAATTAATATGTTTCATATTATTGTTAGAATTATCGTTGAACATATCTGTATGGATTTTTTTATTTATTAATGAAGAAATAGCTATTGGAGTTACAAATTCTTTACCAGATTTTGTTAAAATTACCTCAATAGAAAAATTTTTTTTAATTAAATCTTTTATTAAATCTAGATTTTTGTAAGCAGAAATGCTTCCTGATATTATAAATAATATTTTTTTCAAAATTATAATTTACTAAATAAATTTGTAAATTATAACATTAAATTAAAAAAACTAAAGATTACATTATTTTTTTTTACATGAATAAATAGCTACTAAACCAAATGTTAAATTATAAAAATTAACAATATTAAATTTATTTGATTTAAATATTTTTTTTAATTCAATTTGCGAAGGAAATTTTTTTATACTATTAATTAAATATTCATAAGCATATTTTTTCCCGGTTATTTTTTCTCCTATTTTAGGAATAATATTTTCTGAATATATTTTATAAATTGAATTAATTAATAAATTATCTATTTTTCCAAATTCCAAACATAGGAATTGGCCATCAATTTTTAAAACTCTGTTAATTTCATTTATTGTTTTTTTTAGATTTGTAACATTACGTAAACTAAAAGACATTGTTATCAAATCAAAACTATTATTCTTAAAAGGGAGTTTTTCTCCATAAGAATTAATCCAAATATTATTTTTATTTTTTATTTTTTTTTGCCCTTGTTCAATCATTTTTAAATTAGGATCCACTAAATAAGAAACATAATCTGATAATTTATTTGAAGTATTTATTTGTGAAATAATATCTCCTGTACCACATCCCAAATCGAGTAATTTTACATTTTTATTTTTTTTCAAATCAATATAGTTAATAAATTCTTCTTTCCATTTTCTGTGAATTCCAAAACTCATTAAATCATTCATTAAATCGTATTTATTTGCTATGTTATGGAAAATTTTATTTACATAATCTTTTTTCATTTTTTTAATTAAAAAAATTTAATTTTAATATAAATTTATGCCAGAATTACCAGAAGTAGAAACAACAAAAAATGAATTAAAATTAATAATTATTAATAAATATATAGATAAAATATTAATTTTCACAGATTCTTTGAGATTTCAATTAAATAAAAAAAATTTAAAAAAAATTGAAAAAAGTAAAATTATAAAAGTTATAAGAAAAGGTAAATATATTTTAATTTTTTTTCTTAATAATTATATTTTGTTAATACATTTAGGAATGTCAGGAAGGTTGATATTTAAAAAAGAAATTTTTAACAAAACTAAGCATGATCATATTGTTTTAAGAATAAAAAAAAATTTTAATATTATTTTTAACGACCCAAGAAAATTTGGAATTGTAGATGTAATTAAAAAAGATTTATTGCTTAATTCTAGATACTTAAAGAAACTAGGAGTAGATGCCTTATCAAAAAAGTTTTCTTATAAATATTTTGAAAATGTATTAATTAATAGAAAAACAAATATAAAAAATATTCTTTTGAATCAATCACTTATTTCAGGGCTTGGGAATATATATGTTTGTGAAAGTTTATTTGAAGCTGGTATTTCACCTTTTAAATTAGCAAATTCTTTAAATAAAAAAAATATTAAAATTTTAAAAAATAAAATCCAGAAGGTATTAAAAAAGGCTATAAAATTAAAAGGCTCGTCAATAAATGATTATAAAACACCAATGGGAACTTTAGGAAGTTTTCAAAATAATTTTAAAGTTTATAATAGAGAAGGAAAAAGTTGTAAAAATATATATTGCGGAAAGAAAATAATAAGAACTATAATAAGTGGAAGATCTGCTTATTTTTGTAAAAATTGTCAAAAAAATTAAAAAATAAATAATGGACTATTTTATTTTTTTTACTATAAAGTTAGATATTTTTATATATTTATAATATGCCAATTACAAAATCAGTAAAAAAAAGAGTTAGACAAGCAAATGTTCGATATGAAAGAAATAAAGTTTTATCACTATCAATAAAAAAAGTTATTAAAGAATTTATAGATTCTTTATCAAAAAAAGATAAAAAGAAATCTTCTGATCTTTTTAAGTCATGTCAAAAAATGATAATTAAAGCAAAAAATAGAGGAATTTTAAATAAAAATAAAGCTTCAAGAAAAATTTCTTCATTAAATGCTAAATTAAAATAAAAAACTGATGTTTTTAAGTGTGTTGCTTTAATAAACTAGGGCTTTTAAGCATGTTGCTTTTCAGCAACACTAATATTTTAATTCATTTTTTCCAAAATTATAATTTTAGAAATTCGATTATTAAAATATAATCAGTATATAAGTTAATTGTGTCGGGGGAGATCGCATATCTAAGAATAAAATAATTAAATTATTTTAATAATAAATAATTTATGGAAAAAAATAGTAATATTAAAAAAACTATAGGTCCGGATGAGATAATTTGGTCCAGTATTAAATTAAAATTAAAATCTATATATGGAGATGCTGAATTTTCTAATTGGATTAAATTATTAACATTTAATAAAGTCGAAAATGATCTAATAATTTTTTTTGCTCCTACCAAATTTATGTGTGATTGGATAAATTCTCATTATGGAAAGAAAATACTATCTTTATGGAATGAACAAAACAAATCAATAAAAGATATTTCTATTATAGTCTACAAAAATGAGTCTAAAAATAAGAAATCAATAGATAAAAATATAAAAAAAGAAAAAACATCAAAACTTATAATAAATAATGAAGAATTTGAAAATAATTTGGATCCAAGATTTACTTTTAAGGATTTTGTCGTTGGAAAATCAAATGAGCTTGCTTTCTCAGCTGCCAGACGAGTTGCAGATTCTAATGATGTTCCGTTTAACCCATTATTTTTATATGGAGGCGTGGGTTTAGGCAAAACACATTTAATGCATGCTATTGCGTGGCAAAAAAAAAAAAACAAATCCTAAATTGAAAATTCTATATTTGTCTGCTGAGAAATTTATGTATGAATTTATAAAAGCGCTTAGATTTAAAAATACGGTTTTGTTTAAAGAGCAGTTCAGATCAGTAGATTTATTAATGATTGATGATGTACAATTTATTATTGGAAAGGAATCTACACAAGAAGAATTTTTTCATACTTTTAATGCTCTTGCTGATCAAAATAGACAGATGGTCATTTCAGCAGATCACTCCCCTTCAGATTTAGAAGGACTGGAGGAAAGATTAAGATCAAGATTAGGGTGGGGATTGGTTGCTGATATTCATCCAACAACTTATGAATTAAGATTAAGTATTATAGAATCAAAAATTGAAAAATTTAATTTAAATTTGTCAAAAGATGTTATTGAATTTCTTGCACATAAAATAACAACTAGCGTTCGTGAACTTGAAGGTGCTCTTACAAGATTAGCAGCCCATGTTACATTAGTAGGTAGATCAGTTGATTTGGAGATTGCTGAAGATTTATTACAAGATTTATTAAGAGCTAGTGATAGAAGAGCAACAATTGATCAAATTCAAAAAAAGGTAGCTGAACATTATAATGTAAAATTATCAGATATGCACTCCGCTAGAAGATCTAGGATTATTGCTAGACCGAGACAAATTGCAATGTATTTAGCAAAAAATTTAACTACAAGATCTTTGCCAGAAATAGGTAGAAAATTTGGAGGAAGAGATCATACAACAGTTATTCATGCAATAAAAAAAGTACAAGAATTGACAAAAAATGATTCTAACTTAGCTGAAGATATTGAAATTTTAACTAGATCGTTGCAAAGTTAAATTTTTTTAATAAAAAAATTGTTGTATAATTGGGTTTATACTAATGAAATTTAAATTAACAAAATCAAATTTTGTAAAATCACTTTCTTTTGTTCAAAGTATTGTTGAAAGTAAAACTACTATACCAATTTTAGCTAATGTTTTGCTTGAAACGAAACAAGGTAGATTACATGTTTCAGCTACAGACATGGATATAACATTATTTGATAAGATAAAATTAAATAATATAGAAGTGGAAGGATCAACTAGTGTTCCTGCACATACTTTGTACAATGTTATTAAAGAACTATCAGATGATGACCCAATAGAACTAAGTTATGATGAAAATAATAAGAAATTACATTTAGTTTCTTCAAAATCAAAATTTGTTTTTTCTTGTTTGCCTAAAGAGGAATTCCCAGTATTAGCAAATGAAAATTTCAATATAAACTTTGAACTAGAATCCGACCTTTTGAAAGAAATAATTGATAAAACATATTTTGCTATTTCAACTGAAGAAACAAGATATTATCTAAATGGACTTTATTTACATGTTGCAAATATTAACAATAAAACTTTCTTAAGGACTGTTGCAACAGATGGCCACCGTTTAGCATTATTTCAAATTAATGCACCACAAACAATTAGTAAAAATAATTTTGGAGTTATTGTTCCAAAAAAGTTAATTTTTGAGATAAGAAAATTAATAGATGATATAAAAGATAATATTAAAATAGATTTATCTGAAAGAAAAATAAGATTTTCTTTTAAAGAAACTGTTATTGTATCAAAGTTAATTGATGGAAAATTTCCTGATTATGAAAAAGTTATACCAAAGAATACAAAAAATAGTTTTTCAATTAATCGAAAAAAGTTTTTGGAATCAATAAATAGAATATCTACAATTTCATCAGAAAAATCCAAAGCAATTAAATTAAATTTAAATAATGATAAATTAACTATTTCAGCAAGTAATTTAGAAGAAGGTGGTAGTGGTATTGAAGAAATATCTATAAAGTATGACGGTCCATCATTAGATATAGGTTTTAATGCTATATATTTAAAAGAAATTATTAATCAATTTTCTTCTGAAGAAATTATAATATTATTTTCAGACTCAACGGCACCAACAATTATTAAAGATAATACAAAATCAGAAAGCCTTTATGTCTTGATGCCTATGAGAGTATAATCTTCTTATGAAATTGAGATCTCTTTATTTAGAAAATTTTAGATCTTATAACAAATTAAATCTTAAAATCGAAGATAGTAAATTTATTATTTTAACTGGAAAAAATGGAGTCGGAAAAACTAATTTGTTAGAAGCAATATCTTTTCTATCGCCAGGTAAAGGATTTAAGAATTGTAATATAGAAGAAGTAGTAAAAAGCAATTCAAATATTCAAAAAAGTAATATTTTTTTTGTTATTAATGATGGAAAGGAAAAAAATGAAATAGGAATAGAATTTTTAAAACAAAAAGATTTTAAAGATAAAAGGGCAAAAAAAATTATTTTCTTAAATGGGAAAAAAATAAAAAAGCAAGCTTTATTACCAGACGTGGTTTCTATTATATGGCTAACTCCAGAAATGGATATTTTTTTTAGGACAAATTCTATAATTAGGAGAAAATTTTTAGATAGATGTATTTTTAATTTGAAACCTAAATATTTAGAATATTTAAGATTTTATGATAAAAATTTAAAAGAAAGAAATAAAATTTTAAAAGACATATCAAAAAAAGATTTATTTTATGTTTTAGGAAAATATAAAGAAAAAGATTTATGGTTAAAGAAGATAGAGGAAAAAATAGTTGATATAAGTTTAAAAATTTTTTCAGATAGAAATAAGTTTGTAAATGATTTTAATTCTTTAACAAATAATTTTAAAAATTTTCCAAAAATTAAAATTTTTTTAAATGGTAAAATAGAAGAATTATTAACTAAAATAAATAGCGAAAAAATAAAAGAAGTATATTTAGAAAAATTGATTGATTGTAGAAAAATTGATTCTATAAAAGGAAGTATTTCTTACGGTCCAAGTAAGAGTGATTTAAAAGTTTTATTTTTAAAAAAAAAGATTTTTGCAGAGGAGTGTTCTACAGGTGAGCAAAAAATTATATTAATTTCTTTAATAATTCAATTTTGTAAACTCATGAATAAAAAAAAAAGTTTTCCTATTTTATTGCTTGATGAAATTGTAGCCCATTTAGATGAAAAAGTTAAAAAAAGTCTTTTTGAAGAATTGAAAAGCTTAAAAAACCAAGTATGGATGACTGGGGCAGAAAATAATTTTTTTATACCTATAATCAAAAGTGAAGATGTATTAAATTTAAAAATTGAAGATTATATAAAAGAATAATACAATATAAATATGGTTAAATCTAAAGAGAATTTAAATAAAAAAAATAAGTATAAAGCAGATTCTATTAAGGTTTTAAAAGGATTAGAAGCTGTAAAAAAGAGACCGGGAATGTACATCGGTGATACTGAAGATGGATCAGGTTTACATCATATGGTGTATGAAGTAGTTGATAATTCAATTGATGAAGCTTTAGCGGGCCATTGTAAAAAAATTATTGTAAATTTAAATTCAGATGGTTCAGTCACAGTTGAAGATGATGGAAGAGGCATTCCGGTTGATATTCATTCAGAAGAAAAAATTTCAGCTGCTGAAGTGATTATGACGCAATTACATGCTGGTGGAAAATTCGATCATAATTCTTATAAAGTTTCAGGAGGTCTTCATGGAGTTGGAGTCTCAGTGGTAAATGCACTTTCTGAAAAATTAAAATTAGAGATTAATAGAGATGGAAATTCTTATTATATGGAATTTAAAAATGGTAAATCTTTAAAACCATTAAAGAAATTAAATAAAAATAAAGGAGAATCAGGAACAAAAATAACTTTTTATCCATCAAAAAATGTTTTTAAATCAATTAATTTTGATTTTAAAAAATTAGAGGATAGATTTAGAGAATTAGCATTTCTTAATTCTGGAATTGAAATTGAAGTTTCTGATGATAGATCTTCAGAAAAAAAAATTTCAAAACTTCGTTTTAGAGGCGGTATAGAATCTTTTGTAAAATTTCTAGATAAATCAAAAGAAAATTTTATTTCAAAGCCAATTACTTTTACAGAGAAAAAAGGAGATTTAATTGTTGATGTTTCAATTATATGGAATACGGGTTATTACGAAAATATGCTTTGTTTTACAAATAATATCCCACAAATAGATGGAGGAACGCATTTAGCAGGATTTAGATCATCACTGACAAGAGTAATAAATAAATTTGCAAATGAATCAGGAATTTTAGAGAAAAATAAAATTAATTTAACAGGAGAAGATTGTAGAGAAGGAATGACTTGCGTTTTATCTGTTAAGATGCCCGATCCTAAATTTGCTAGTCAAACTAAACATAAATTAGTATCTTCTGAAATAAGACCTGTTGTTGAGTCTGCTGTTAATTCAGGTTTGGAACAATGGCTAGAAGAAAATCCAAAAGATACTAAATTAATACTAACGAAAATTTCTGAATCTGCGCAAGCTAGAGAAGCTGCGAGAAAAGCCAAAGAACTTACCAGAAGAAAAGGCATTTTAGATTTTGGAAGTTTGCCTGGTAAATTAGCTGATTGCCAGGAAAAAGATCCTTCAAAATGTGAACTTTTTATAGTAGAGGGAGATTCAGCTGGTGGATCGGCTAAACAAGGAAGAGATAGAAAGCATCAGGCAGTTTTACCTTTAAAAGGTAAAATTTTGAATGTTGAAAAAGAAGCTAGGGCAGATCGTTTTTTAGGTTCAGATGAAATAGGGGCTTTAATAAGTGCAATTGGAACAGGTATAGGAGATGAGGAATATAAATATGATAATATTAGATATCATAAAATTATTTTAATGACGGATGCAGATGTCGACGGAAGTCACATAAGAACTCTATTATTAACATTTTTTTTTAGGCAATTTAAAGATTTAATTATAAAGGGTAATTTGTATATAGCGCAACCACCTTTATATAAAATAAAAGTTTCAGGCCAAGGGCAGCAATATTTAAAAAATGAAGAAGCTATGACACAATTTTTGATAAATAATGCAATTAAAAACATAAAATTAAAAACAAGGAATAAAAAAGTATATAAAGATAATGAATTAAGTTCTCTTATAAAGAAAACTATTAAAATTAGAGATACAATCTCAGAACTTGGAGATAAAGTTGGTTCGGTTGAGCTTATTGAAAAAGCAGCAGCAAATGAATTTTTTTGTGGCGCTATAAGAAATTTTAAGTTGTCACAAAAAGATATGGAAAAAGTATCTACACATATAGTAAAAGCTCTTAATTCATTTTCGAATGATATTTCAGAGTGGCAAGGTAATTTTATTAATAATAAAGATACTAAGGAAAAATATTTTTTATTTAAAAAAGAATCAAGAGGAGTTACAGATGAATTTAAAATTACAGAAAAAATGATAAAAGATTCACCAGAAGCAGAGGTACTTGGAAATAAAGAAAATAGAATATTTTTAGATAATCTTTTATATAAAGGGGAATCTACAATTACTATTAATGAAAAATCTTTTTCAATAAATACAATTAATGACTTTTTAGATAGAGTTAAGGAAGCTGGTAAAAAAGGAGTAAATATTCAAAGATATAAAGGTCTAGGAGAAATGAACCCTGAGCAACTATGGGAAACAACATTAGATCCAGAAAAAAGAACATTATTAAAAGTACAAATGGAAGATGAAAATACTTTAGATGAAACATTTGTTAAATTAATGGGTGAAAAAGTTGAGCCAAGAAGAATTTATATTCAAGATAATGCAAAAAAAGTTGTTAATCTAGATATTTAATAGAGTAAAAATGTTGAAAAAGCTATTTTTTTTTGTTTTTTTTATTAATTTTTTTTATATTTCGGTTATTTTTGGTGGGGATCAATATAGAAAAAAAGATCCTAATTCACTAGAAGATGATGCGAGAGAAAAACAACTTGGTTTTGAACACAAATATAGAGATTCTGCTTATGTTTTAAATCAAAAATTAATTAGATATATTGAGCTTAATCAATTAGATAAAATAAAGATTCACATTAAAGAAAATGGAAAAAATTTAAATTTTCAGGTTGATGGTACAAATCCATTTGTTTATGCAGCAGCTATTAATAATATTAATGTATTAAAATATTTTTTAAGTGAAGCAAAAATTGATATAAATTACGAGGATTCTTTAGGTAATACTGCATTAATAAAATCTAGTGAAAAAGGAAATTTAGAAATTGTTAAATTTTTAATAAATTCAGGATCTAATATTAATCATCAAAATAAACAAGGTATGACAGCTGCGATGAAAGCAGCAGAAAATGACAATTATTATGTATTAAAGATGTTTATGGAATATAATATAGATAAGAATAAATCAGATTATTCAGGAAGAACTCTTCAAGAAATTGCTGAAAGTAGTAGAGATAAAAGATTAATTAAGTTGTTTAATTAAAATTATTTAATTTTTTGGTGCCCCAATACAAAAATTGCTAGTGTTAAACCTATAATTATAGGACCAGTTTTAATATCATCAATTGGCTGGGCAAGAAATGGTATTGGATTATAAATAATAGCTATTCCCGCGAAAATTGCTGCAAAGATATTATCTTTTTCCTCTGTATAAAATTTGTAAGCTAATACGACTGCACTAACACATAAATAAATTCTTAGAATTATATAATAAAGTGGTGCTTTAATTAAAAGGCCAACTAATAATAAAATACCAGGTACAATTAAAAAATATGTATTAGCATCTAAGCTTAATAATTTTAACGAATATTTTTTTAGTACATCAAAATAATCATTAAAATTTTTTAAATCAAATTTCTTTGTATTTTCTTTTTTTTCTGCCATAAGAAATATATAGTTTTATTTTTTAAACTACCTAACTAATAATACTAATATTATATAATATTTTAAGTTTATATGAAAAAAAAAATTGATTTAAATAGAATATTTCAATCCGAAGTAAGTAATCATATTTCAAACGCAAACGCTTTTTTGAAGGAGAATTTTACTGATTTTAAGAAGTTCATTTATGTAATTATTTCAAGTTTAAAAAAAGGAAATAAAATAATATTATTTGGGAATGGGGGAAGTGCATCGGATGCACAGCATATAGCAGCAGAATTAGTTGTAAAATATAAAAAAAAAAGAAAATCGATCCCAGCCATATCTTTAGCAACTGATACTTCAGCTCTAACTGCAATTGGCAATGATTTTACATTTAATGAAATATATTCTAGACAAATTGAATCTATCGGAAATAAAGGAGATGTTGCAATTGGAATAACTACTTCAGGAAAAAGTAAAAATATATTAAAAGGATTGGAAGTGGCGAAAAAAAAAAAATTAAAAACTGTAATTTTAACTAAAAAAAATTATCCAAATAAAAGTAAAATAAAAAAAATATCAGATTTAATTATAGGTGTGCCAGGAAATGAAACGGCAAGAGTTCAAGAATTGCATATTTTAGTTGGACACTTAATGTGTGTAGTTATAGATGAAAATTTTTAGTTAATGAAATGTCTGAAAATTTATCAAAAAATATTTTATCTCTTTTAAATAAAAAAATATTTTGTTTAGGTGATCTAATGCTAGATAATTATATTATAGGAAATACTAATCGTATATCACCTGAAGGGCCGATCCCTGTTTTGGATGTTGAAAATAAAATAGAAATGTTAGGAGGAATAGGTAATGTAGTTAGAAATTTAAGCACATTAGCTAGCGAAACGCATTTGGTAAGTATGACTGGAAATGATGAGGTGGCAAAAAAAATTGAAAAAAAGTTAAATCAAATAAATTGTTCAAAAAAAATTGTTAAAGATTCAAATAGACCTACTACAACAAAATCTCGTTTTATTGCAAATAATCAACAAATATTAAGAGTAGATAATGAAAATGTTAGTGAAATTAGTAAAAAAATTGAAGAAAATATATATAAATTTTCAAAAAAAATAATTTTGAAATCAGATGCAATAATTATTTCAGATTATAAAAAGGGAGTGTTAACAACTAATTTATTAAGAAAAATAATAAGTTTTGCGAAAAAAAATAAAAAATCAATTGTTCTTGATCCAAAAAGCTCTAATTATGAAAAATACAAAGGAGTTACAATTATTACACCAAACATTAATGAATTAGAATTAGTTTCAAAAAGAAAATTTTTAAATGATAATGATATAATAGGATCATCTAAAAAATTAATATCAAAGTTTAATTTTAAATATGTTTTAGTTACTATGGGAAAATCTGGAATGATTTTAGTTTCCAGTAAAAAAAGTATTAAATTAAATGCTGAAGCACAAGAAATTTTTGATGTTTCAGGGGCGGGAGATACTGTAGCTTCATTTATAGCTGCTGGATTAGCGAGTTCATTAAAAATTGATGATATAGTAAAGATTGCAAATATTGCTGCAGGAGTAGTTGTTAATAAAACTGGGACATCTGTAGCTCATTTATCAGAAGTTTTATTAGCAGTTAATAAAAATGATTATCATTTATCAAAAGTAATGAAACTTAATGAAGCTATAAATACTGTTAATTTTTGGAAAAATAAAAACGAAATAATAGGTTTTACAAATGGATGTTTTGATTATCTTCATCCTGGGCATATTTCATTATTTAAACAAGCAAAAAAATGTTGTTCAAAATTAATTGTTGCAATTAATTCAGATTCATCAATAAAATTAAATAAGGGCCCTTTGAGACCAAGACAAAAATTAAATAAAAGATTGCAAGTTTTAAATTCTATACCTTTTATTGATTTAATTATTGTTTTTTCAACTAAAACTCCTTTAGATATAATAAAAAAAATAAAACCAAAATTTTTAATTAAAGGATCAGATTATAAAGAAAGTGAAATTATCGGATCCAAAGAAGTAAAAAAAAATGGTGGAAAAATTATAAGAGCAAAAATTTTAGATAATTTTAGCTCATCAAAGATTATAGAAGAAGTATTAGATACCACTTTTTAAAAATTTATTTTTTCAAAAAAATTATTTTTTTTTAAGAAATTACCAATTTTTTTTTTTGATTTAAAAGTTTTATAAGCTAAACATAATTTAGCATATGCAGTTTCAACGGTTACATCTTTTATAGAAATAACACCTAAATTTAATAATGTTTTTAAACTTTTGTAAATAGTTTTATTTTTACTAGTAATTGGAGTTATATAAAAAGATATATTTTTTTTATAAATTTTAATAAATTCTTCAATAGAGGTGCTAAATTTAAAATTTTTTTGTGTACATGCAGTCCCTGAATGATATAAAGTTTGTAAAATTGCTTTTGGTTTTTCTTTCTTAAAATTTATGTAATTATAATTAAGTCCTGGAAATGGATTTATAATTAATATTTTATTTGAGAATCTAAAATTTTTGTTAAGTTCTTTTTTTTTACAATTTTTTTTTATATCTTGAATTGATGGGTTTTCTTTTTTATTAAAAAAAAATTTTTTATTTTTGAAATAACAAAAATAATTACTTATTTTAGAATTTAATTTATTATCAAAACTATTAATTTGTTTTACTCTACTACCTAAAAAAAATGATACATAATTATCGTTTGGATTTTTATATGCAACATATGTTCCAGGCAATTTAACTTTTAAGATAAAATTTATAGCTGCATTTAAATTATCCCTTCCATTTGCCTTTTTTTCATTTAATGGTTTATCACTACTTACAAATAAAACTGGTTTAAAAAAATTGTAAAAATATTGAGAAATAGCAGAAGCAGAATAAGATAGTGTATCTGTGCCGTGTGTTATAATAATACCTGAGAAATCTTTTTCCCAATTTTTTTCAACACATTTTATAATTTCATTCCAATTTTCAGGAACTGCATTCTCGCTAAGAATGTTAATTGGTTGAATTATTTTATAAATTACATCATTATTAAGAAATTTTTTTAAAAAATTTTTTTTTGAAATATCAATAATATTTCCTTTTTTTACACTTCCTATTGTTCCACCAGTTAAAATTATTAATATTTTATTCATAATAAGTATTATAGAATATTAAATTATGAAGAAAATGTTTCGATTATATTTAATTTTTTTACTATTTTTTGTTTATAGCTGCTCTTCATTAAATACAGAGCCTAAATTTACCATTAGAACTTTTGATGAAGATAAGCCAAGAATATTATTAATGCCAATAGATATTGAAATTTGTGAATTGACTCTAGCTGGAATGTGTGAACCTAAAGCGTCTTGGACACAAGAATCTAAAAAAAATATTATTTCAAGCTTTAAAGATATTTTGCATTCAAGAAGTGCTTCTTTAAAAAAATATGATGCAAAAGAGCAAAATGATAAATTTAATCAAATAATTAAATTGCATACACAAATGGGACAAGAGATAATTAATAATGAGTATGGCAGTTTTAGACTTCCTACAAAAGAAAACTTTAAGTGGTCTTTAGGTAAGGATGTAAAATTACTAAAGAAGAAATATAATAGTGACTATGCACTTTTTATTTTTTTTCGAGACCAATATTCAAGTAAAAAAAGAGTTATATATAATATAGTGACTGCAGTTTTGTTTCCAGGAATAATACCAATAGGAGGATCTCAACTTGCTTTTGCAAGTTTAGTTAATTTAAATAATGGAGAAGTTGCTTGGTTTAATGGGTATTATAGGTCTTTTGGAGATGTCAGAGATTTAGAAAATGCAAAGAACACAGTGAGTATACTTTTTGAAGATTTTCCAGGATGAAGAAAATATTTATAATTATAATTTTTATTTTAAGTAGTTGTTCAACACCTATAGGAGGTGTAAAGGACATTAAAGATATCAAACCACAAGAAAAACCGTCTTTAGAATCAATAGAAGCAGGTTTATGGATGCAAATGAATAATTACGAAGAAAAATTAAAAACATCTGGTTCTAGATTAAAAGATAGAAATTTAGAAAAATATTTAAAAAACATTTTATGTAAATTAACTTCTGAATATTGTAAAGATATCAGAGTTTATGTTCAAGATATCCCATATTTTAATGCATTTATGTCACCTAATGGGATGATGGTTGTTTGGACAGGATTACTTTTAAGAGCACAAAATGAGGCACAAATTGCTGCAGTTATAGGTCATGAAGCAGGACATTATATAAAAAGACATTCACTTAAAACTTGGCTAGATGCAAAAACTAGAACGGATTTAATGGTTATGCTTTCTATTGGTTTGGCACTAGGAGGAGTTCCAGCTAGTGGTGATATTTTTAATTTAACCCAATTATTTCAAGCAGGATTTATGGCTAAACATAGTCGTGATAATGAAAGAGAGGCCGATGAAATAGGGTTGGATCTGTTAATTAAAGCAGGATATGACCCAAAAGAGGTTCCAAAAATATGGGAAAATGTTATAAGAGAAATGGAATTAGGTGAAGGGGTTAAGCCATTATCATTTTTAGCTTCCCATCCGGCTCCAAGTGAAAGAATTGAAAACTTGAAAGAACAAACAAAGCAATATGAAGATAAAAAAAATATAAGAAATAAAGATGAATTATTAAAAAAAATTAATCATCATTTAAATTCTTGGATAAAAAATGAAATTAGACTAAATAACAAAATTGAACAAACAAAATTTATTTTAAGTAACAGATTTGATGATGATGAAAATCAATATTTATTAAATTTTTATAAAGGTGAAGTTTATCGTTTTAAAGGTGATAAAGATGATAATTATGATCAAGCAGTTCTTGCATATAAAAAATCTATAAAATTAAATAAAGATTTTCCAGAGGCTTATAAGGAATTAGGTTTAATACAATTAAAAACAGGTGAAAATGATAAAGCAAAAAAGAATTTAAAAAAATTTTTAGAATTATCTAATAATTCTGGAGATAAATCTATAATTGAGAGTTATATAAAATAAATGGTAATTTTTAAAAAAATATTATTAATTAGTTTTTTTTTAGTTTTATTATCTTGCAAAGCAGATAAAAGATATGTTCTGATTGAACCAGGAAAAGTTGAATTAAATAAAATTTATTCAGTTAATACAAATAAAAAATGGAGTCAATTTCAAGAAAGTGAATACAATTTTCTTTTTTGGACTGTAGATGGTTATACATTACAAAGAATAGTTTTTTTTAAACCAATTGAAGAAGGAAATTCTCTATTTGATCACGATAGTTTTTTTACTAGAGAAAATGATAAAAGGCCAATATTTAATTTGAAAATGAATAAATTTGAAATAAAAGATTTTTTTGAAAATTGCATAATTTGGTCAAGAGAATTTTCATCTTTTAAAACAAGTAATTTAAAAAATTATAAATTAAATGATCAAGATGGTCTGTCTTTTGATATTGAAGCTCAGAATGAATTAGGTTTAGATTACAAAGGCTTTGCTATATCCGTGATTAAAGATAAAAAATTATATGTTATATATTTTTTAGCAACAAAAATTGAATTTTTTGAAAAATATAAAAAAGAAGTAAAAAAAATAATTTCATCTATTGAGATTTTGTAAGTTTTATAAAAATATCTTCTAATTTTTTTTCTTTAAATTTTTTTCTTATTATATTTTTTTTTTCAGATAAAATAATTTTTCCTTTATCAACAATACATATTCTATCACATAACCTTTCTGCTTCTTCAATATAATGAGTTGTTAACAAAATTGTTTTTCCTTTTTTTTTTAATTTGTTTATATAATTCCATAATTGTTGCCTTAAATTTACATCAACACCTGCTGTAGGTTCATCTAGAACTAATATTGAAGGGTCATGTACAAGTGCTTTTGCTATCATAAGTCTTCTTTTCATACCACCCGACAAGCTTCTAGTATAAGAATTAGCTTTATCTATTAAATCCAAGTCTCTTAAAATTTCTTTTGTTTTTCTATTTTTTTTTTGTATTCCATATAAACCAGATTGAACTTCTAATATTTCTTTAGGTGTAAAAAAAGGATCAAAATTTATTTCTTGTGGAACAATTCCAATTTGACAACTTGCTTGTTTTCTTTCTTTATCAATATCAAAATTATTTATTTTTACTGTTCCTGAACTTTTTAAACACAAACCTGCTAATATATTTATTATAGTAGATTTTCCAGCGCCATTTAAACCTAATAGACCAAAAAGAGAACCACTAGGTATTTCAAGATTTATATTAGTTAAAGCTAAAATTTTTTGTTTTGTTTTATTATTAGCAAAAATTTTATTTAATTTTTTTATTATTATTGCTTTTTTAATTTTTACTTTCCTCTAATTAAAAAATTTTTTAATGTTAATATAAATAACTTCTTTTTTTAAAATGTATATAATTAGTTAAAATTGAAAAATTTATTTTTAATTGATGCCTCGGGATTTATTTGGTCCGCATATTACGTACTTCAAATGCAACATTTGAAAAATCCAGATGGAATTCCTATAAGTGCTGTATATGGATATTGCAATTCGATCATAGATTTATATCAAAAATTTAAACCTGAACAAATAATTGCTGTTTTTGATACTAAAGCTAAAACTTTCAGAAGTGATATATATAAAGATTATAAAGCTAATAGAGATGAACCGCCAGAAGATTTAATACCACAATTTCCTATAGTTAGAGAAGCAACGGATGCTTTGGGAATTCCTAGGATAGAGATAGATGGATATGAAGCTGATGATATTATTGCAACATATGCTAAGGAGGCTGAAAAAAAAGGCATAACAGTAACGATAGTATCTAGTGATAAAGATTTAATGCAATTAGTTAATAAAAATACAAAAATGTATAATCCATGGTTTAAAGATAAAGAAACAAAACAAAGAGGTAAATATTTTGGAATTAAGGAAGTAAAAGAAAAGTTTGGTGTTAGTCCTTCTAAAATGATTGATCTTCAAGCACTTGCAGGGGATAGCGTTGATAATATTCCAGGAGTTTCAGGAATTGGTCCTAAAATTGGAGCTGAGTTAATTAATGAATTTGGAACTTTAGAAAACTTGTTAACTAACCTTGATAAAATAAAACAAGAAAAAAGGAGGCAAAAATTAATTGATGAGAAAGAAAAAGCATTAATAAGTAAAAAGTTAGTTACTTTAAAAGACGATTTAAAACTGAAAAGTAAATATAATTCTAAATTATTTAAAGGAATAAATCAAAAAACTGCTTTGGAATTTTTTAAAAAACAAGGTTTTAATAGTTTAATAAAGAGGTTTGAAAAAAAAAGCGATAATAACTCTATTGATAAGAGTATAACAAAAAATAAAATAAAATATTCGGTAATTCAGTCTTTAGACGATCTAAAGAGTTTAGAGAAAAGAATTCAAAAAAAAAAAATAATTTCAGTAGATACAGAAACTAATTCAATAAATGCAAATTTTGCAACTCTTGTAGGAATTTCATTGTCTTTAAATGAAAATGAAGCTTTTTATTTGCCATTTAAACATAATATAAATGATAAAGATAAATTTAAAAATTTAGAATTATCTAAATGTTTGCCAGTTTTAAAAAAAATTCTTGAAGAAAAATCTATAACAAAAGTAGGTCATAATATTAAATATGATAAAATTATTTTGTCTAATGTTGGAATTAATTTAAATTCAATAGAAGATACTATGTTGTTATCTTATGTCTTGGATACGGGTAAACTTAGACATAATTTAAATGATTTATCTAAAATTTATTTAAATAATGAAAATATAAAATATAAGGACGTTGTGGGTGTTGGAAAAAAAGAAAAAACTTTTGATAACATTAATATAAACGATGCTTATAACTATGCTTGTGAAGATGCGGACATGACTTTAAGGCTTTATAATATTCTAAAAAAAAGAATTGTTTCTGAAAAATTATTAAGTGTTTATGAATATATAGAAAAACCTTTAATAATGGTTTTAGTTAAAATGGAACAAGAAGGAATTAAAATTGATATAGATCAAATAAAAAGTTTAAGTAAATTTTTTAAAAAAAAATTATCTAAAATAGAAAAAGAAATTTTTAATTTATCAGATTTAGAGTTTAATATTGCATCTCCAAAACAATTAGGTGAAATATTATTCGAAAAAATGGGATTAGAGGGTGGTAAAAAAGGAAAAAGTGGTGCTTATAGCACTAGCGTTGATGTTTTGGAAAATTTATCGTATCAAGGACATAAAATTGCAACATATCTCTTAGAATGGAGGCAAATATCAAAATTAATAAATACTTATACAGATTCATTAATTAACGAAGTTAATAAAAAAACATCAAGAATTCATACCTCTTATTCAATGGCATCAACTAGTACTGGTAGATTATCTTCTACAGACCCAAATTTACAAAATATACCAATAAGAACAGAGGAAGGAAAAAAAATTAGAAATACCTTTATTTCAAAGAATGGATTTAAGTTAGTATCTTTAGATTATTCACAGATTGAATTAAGACTCCTTGCACATATTGGAAAAGTCGAAAGTTTAAAAAATGCTTTCGAGCAAAATATAGATATACATAAAAAAACTGCGTCTCAAATTTTTAATGTAAAATTAGAAGATGTTACAAAAGAACTAAGAAGAAAAGCAAAAACTATAAATTATGGAATTATTTATGGAATTGGCTCATTTGGGCTTGCAAAGCAATTAAATATTAAAAAATCTGAAGCAGAATTAATTTTAGATGAATATTTTAAAAATTATAAAGGAATACTTGATTATACAAAAAATATAACAGAATTTTGTAAGAAAAATGGATTTGTTAAAACATTATTTGGAAGAAAGTGTTATATTGAAGGAATTAATAATACAAACCCAAGGTTTAGAAATTTTGCTATAAGAGCAGCAGTTAATGCACCTATACAAGGGTCAGCAGCAGATATAATTAAAAAAGCTATGATTAATATTGATAAATTTTTAGAAGAAAAAAAAGTAAAATCAAAAATGATACTTCAAGTTCATGATGAATTATTATTTGAAATGTGTGAAACAGAGATTAATTATCTTTCAATAGATATAAAAAAAATTATGGAAAATGCTGCTTTACCAGAAATAAATTTGGACATACCATTAATAGTAGATTATGGGAAAGGAAGTACATGGGCTGAGGCACATTAAATATATAATATGAAAAATACGGTTTTTTTAGTTGATGATGATAAGAATATTTTAACTTCTTTAACAATGTTACTTGAAACTGAAGGTTTTAAAGTAAATACTTTTTCAGATGGAGAATCTGGTTTAAAAGGAATTTTAGATGAAAATCCTGATGTTGCAGTTGTTGATATTAAAATGCCTAGATTAAATGGCATAGAATTATTAAAAAAGTTAAGAAAGAAATCAAGCATACCAGTTATTTTTTTAACTTCTAAAGATACAGAAATTGATGAATTATTGGGATTAAAAGTTGGAGCGGATGACTATATTACAAAACCTTTTTCGCAAAAAATTTTAGTTGAACGAATAAGAATTTTGATAAAAAGATCAAATTCTTTGGGAAATAAAACTGATATTAAAGATGATAAAAATAATTTTTTAAAAATAGGAAAAATAATTTTAGATAAAGAAAAATATTTATGTAAATGGAAAAATAAAGAAGTTAATTTAACTGTCACTGAGTTTTTGTTGGTTAATTTATTGATTGATAATTTAGGTACAGTAAAATCAAGAGATCAGTTAATAGAAGCAGCCTTTGGAAACAATAAAGAGAATATAGACGATAGGTCAATTGATCATCATTTTAAAAGAATAAGAAAAAAATTTAGAAATATTGATAAAAATTTTAATTCCATAAAAACAATTTATGGTGGCGGATACAAATTTTCTGAATAGAAAAATAAAAAAATGTTCAGAAAGAAAATAAAAATATCTCCTTTATTATTAAGACTATTAACTCTTAATGTTTTAGCACTATTATTTTTACTTGGGGGCCTTTTTTCAATTGATAGATATCAACAAACATTGCACGAAAATGAATTTCAAAAATTAGAGGATGAAGGAAGAATATTGTCTCAAGCAATTGGAAGAACTATTTTGCCTAAATCTGATTTAAAAACGCAAGTAATTTTGAATAGAGAATCCCAAGAAACTATAATGTTTCTTCTTAATAAAAGCAGAGTAAGGATAAGATTGTTTTCATATGGAGGGGATCTTTTAGCAGATTCTGAAAGATCAGTAGGATTCCAGACATTGATAAAATCTGAAGAATTACCTTCTCTGCAAAATAAGAATTTTTTTAGAATTTTTTTTGAAGAAATTTATAATTATGTATCTTTGTTTTTAGTTAAAACTAGTAAATTAGATCTATATAAAGAAAATACACTACAACAAGCAGAAGATTATAAAGAAGTTTTAAAAGCATTATATGGTGACGAAACTAGATATTTAAGACGTTTAGATGATGGAAAAAAATTATTTAGCGTTGCTATGCCAGTACAGTCTTATAAAAAGATATCTGGTGCAATTATGTTAACATTAGATAGTTCAAATATTGAAAATAAAATAAAAGATTTCAGGTTTGAAGTTTTTAAGATATTTTTTATTGCACTGTTTTTGACTATTTGTGTTTCAATTTATCTTTCTGCAAATATTGTTAATCCAATAAGAAAACTTGCAAATGCAGCAAGAAATATAAATCCATCTAAAGGAAGAAATTTAACAATTCCACAATTTATAGATAGAAAAGATGAAATAAATGATTTGGCAATTTCCATTAAACAAATGTTAAATTCAATTTGGGATAGAATGGATGCAATAGAAAATTTTGCTGCAGATGTATCACATGAAATTAAAAATCCATTAACTTCTTTAAAAAGTGCAGTTGAAGTAGCAATCAATACTAAGGATAAGAAACAACTAAATAAATTATGGAAAATAATAAATCAGGATATTCATAGATTGGATCGTTTAGTAACTGATATTTCAGATGCGTCTAGATTAGATGCTGAAATTTCTAGAGAAGGAATGAAAAAGGTTGACGTAAAGAGTATTTTAGTTGAAATGGTAAATTTTTATAATAGAGATAAAAAAAAGGTTAAACTAAATTTAATAAATGATTCAAAATATTTTATTACTGGAAACGAATTAAGATTATCACAGGTATTTAGTAATATTATTGATAATGCTTTATCATTTAATAATTCTTATAAAAAAGTTGAAATAGATTTAAAAAATAAAAAAAATAATATTCTTATTGAAATAAGTGATTTTGGTCCTGGCATTCCTAAAAATAATATAGATAAAATTTTTGATAGATTTTTTACTGAAAGATTAAAAAAGGAAGAGTTTGGAAAGCATTCAGGATTAGGTTTAAGTATAGTAAAACAAATTATAGATGCACATGGTGGTGAAATTAGAGTTGAAAATAGATTAGGTTTAAATAAAAGAACTATTGGGGCAAAATTTACAATTATTTTAAATAAATTGACTTTATAAGTATAATATTACATTGATTTAAAAATTTTTTTTAGTAGATTTTATTTATCATTATGGATTACAAAATAAAAGATATTGGGCTTGCAGATTACGGAAGAAAAGAAATTAATATAGCGGAAACAGAAATGCCAGGACTTATGGCATTAAGAAAAGAATATAAAAAAAAAAAACCATTAAAGGGAGCTAAAATACTTGGTTGCTTACATATGACAATTCAAACTGCTGTTTTAATTGAAACTTTAATTTCATTAGGAGCAGAAGTTAGATGGAGTTCATGCAATATATTTTCAACACAGGATCATGCCGCAGCTGCAATTGCAAAAAAGAAAATACCTGTTTTTGCGTGGAAAGGAATGAATGAAAAAGAATTTTGGTGGTGTATTGAACAAACTATCGTTGGAAAAAAGAATTGGAAACCAAATTTGATTTTAGATGATGGTGGAGATTTAACAAAATTAATGCATCAAAAATATAAAAAACTTCTTAAATCTATAAAAGGTTTGTCTGAAGAAACAACTACAGGCGTTCATAGATTATATGAAATGGAAAAGAGAAAAAAATTATTAGTTCCTGCAATTAATGTTAACGACAGTGTTACTAAATCAAAATTTGATAATTTGTATGGTTGCAGAGAAAGTTTAGTTGATGGTATTAGAAGAGCAACAGACGTAATGTTAGCTGGAAAAGTAGCAGTTGTATGTGGTTATGGAGATGTTGGCAAAGGATCTGCTGCAAGTTTAAGAAATGGTGGAGCTAGAGTTATGGTTACAGAAATAGACCCTATTTGCGCATTACAAGCTTCAATGGAAGGGTATGAAGTTGTTAAGATTGAAGATGTTATAACAAAAGGAGATATTTTTTGCACGGCTACTGGAAATGTAGACGTTATAACTCTTGAACATATGAGAAAAATGAAAGACAGAGCTATTGTTTGTAATATAGGACATTTTGATAGTGAAATACAAATTGAATCACTTAAAAATTTTAAATGGGATGAAATTAAACCTCAGGTTGATGAAGTACAATTTCCAAATGGAAAAAAATTAATTATTTTATCTAAAGGAAGATTAGTTAATTTAGGTAATGCGACAGGCCACCCTAGTTTCGTTATGAGCGCTTCTTTTACAAATCAAGTTTTAGCACAAATAGAGTTATGGACTAAGTCAAATGTTTATAAGAATAAAGTTTATGTTTTACCTAAAGAATTAGATGAGAAAGTTGCAGCATTACATTTAGATAAATTAGGTTCAAAATTGACAAAATTAACAAAAAAACAAGCAAAATATATTGATGTTAAAACTAATGGACCTTTTAAACCTCATTATTATAGGTATTAAAAAATAAATTATTAAAATTTCAAACATATCTTTAGAAAAAACAAAAAAAGTTGCAAAGCAATTTGCTAATCAAGCAAAACCAGGAAATATTTTTTTTTTGAAAGGCAATTTAGGTTCTGGGAAAACTACTTTTGCGAGATTTTTTATAGAAGAAATTGCAAAAAAAAATAATAAGAAAATTAAATGTCCAATAATAAGTCCAACATATAATTTAATAAATAATTATGATTTTGGTAAAAATTTAAAAATTTGCCATGCAGATTTGTATAGAATTAAAAATATTAACGAAATTATAGAAATTGGATTATATGAAGAAATGGAAAATAGAATATCTTTAATTGAATGGCCAGAAAAGATTTCAAAAATATTTAAAGAAAGAATTGATATTTTCTTTTTAAAAAAAAAAACAATTGATAAAATTGATTTAAGTATAAAATTTTTTGGAATGAAAAGTTTTTTGATAAAAAGGATATGAATTTATCTATTTTAAAAAAAAGTGGAATTAAAAATTTTAAATTAAAACAAATTAGATCTGATGCATCCTTTAGAAAATATTTTCGTATTAATATTAGAAATGATAATAGAAAACTTTTATTAGTTAATTCGCCTAATAAAACTGAAAATAATTTAGGTTATTTAAATATCTCAAATATTCTTAAAAAAATGAACTTGTCTGTTCCTGAAATAATTAATTATGATATTTCTAAAGGTTCTTTCCTAATAGAAGATTTTGGCATAAATACTTACACTTATTCATTAAAAAAAGGGGAAAATGAAAAGAAGCTCTATAATTTGGCTACCGAAGTTTTAATTCATATAAATAAATGTTCTAAAAATTTAAAATCAAGAGTGCCAATTTATTCTAGTAAAAAATTAATTAACGAAGCATTATTATTTTTAGAATGGTATTGGCCAATTATTCATAAAAAGAAAGCAAAAAAAAAAATTTTAAATGAATATATTTTTATTTGGAAAAAACTATTAAAAAATAATTTAAAAACAAATAAAATCTTAGTTCATAGAGATTTTCATATCGATAATCTTTTTTTTTTAAATAATAGAAAAAAAATAAAAGCTTGTGGCTTGATAGATTTCCAAGATTCCGTAATTGGCCCCTCAACTTATGATTTAGTTTCTCTTTTAGAAGATGCCAGAAGAGATGTTAATGAAGAAATAAAAAAAGAAATGTTTATAAAATATTTAAAAAAAATTAGAATTGAAAATAAGAAAAATTTTCTAAATGAATATAAAGTTTTATCATTAAACCGTCATCTAAAGGTAATTGGTATTTTTACGAGATTATTTTTAAGAGATAGTAAAAAAAGTTATTTAAAACATATTCCTAGAATTTGGAATCTTATTGAAAAGAATTCTAATTTAGTTTTTTTAAACGAGATAAATGAATGGCTTAATAAATATTTTCCAAAAAATAAAAGAATTACACCAAAAAAATAATGAAAAAAATAACTAATATAATGATTCTTGCGGCAGGTCTAGGAAAAAGAATGAAATATTATACTAAGAAAAAACCTAAGCCTTTAATAAAAATTGATAAAGAAACTTTAATTGAAAAAATTATAAAAAATTTAGAAATGAATGATTTTAAAAAAATAGTTATTAATATTTTTTATTTAAAGAAAAAAATAAAAGATTTATTAAATAATAAATTTAAAATAAAAATTCTTTTTTCAGATGAGAAAAATTTACTTGATACAGGCGGTGGTATTAAAAATGCTCTAAAACTAATTAATTCTGAAGAATTTTTTGTAATAAATTCAGATATCATTCTGGATATAAAGGAAAATCCTTTTGTTCAATTGGAAAAATTTTGGAACAAAGATAAAATGGATGCTTTATTGTTGCTTTATCCCAAGGGAAAAAATAAAGGCGATTTTAATTTAGATAGTTCAAATAGAATTTTAATTGATAAAAGAAATTTAGAATATGTTTTTACAGGAATTCAAATATTAAAATCAAATATTTTTTTAAAAATAAAAAAAAAAAAATTCTCATTATCAATTTTATATGAAAAATTGATAAAGAAGAAAAAAATATTTGGAATAGTATATACAGGAAATTGGTACCATATAGGAACTTTAGAAAGTTTGAAAGATTATAAAAAAATGATATTATAGTTTTTGATATGACTGTTTTATCAATTAATGAAGATGCTTTTGAAAAAGAAGTTGTTAATTCTAAATTACCAGTTTTAATTGATTTTTGGGCTGAGTGGTGTGGACCGTGCAAAGAAATTTCACCTTTGTTAGAGGAAATTTCTAGTGAATTAAGCGAAAAAATAAAAATTGTTAAAATAAATATTGATAATAATCCAAATATACCAAACCAATATAATGTTCAAAGTATTCCAACATTAATAATTTTTAAAAATGGAGAACCGATAAGTACAAAAGTAGGTAGTGTATTAAAATCAGAATTATTGTCTTGGATCGATTCGTCTATTTAAATTTTTTTTATTTTATCAATTTAGAAAGTTCTTTGTACATATAAAAAGAACCACAAATTAATATTTTTCCAGGTATTTCTTTTTTGATTATTTTTTTTAAAGCACTTTTTATATTTTTTGCAGTTTCAACATTGAATTCATTTAATTTAGCTATTTCATAAAGTTTTTTGTTAGAATAATACGGAGAATCTCCTTTAACTGTAACAGTTATTAATTTATTAGTTATATTTTTAAAATTATTTAAAAAATCTGTAGGATTTTTTGAATTTAACATTCCAAAGATTAAATATAATTTTTTTATGTTCCAATTTTTTAATGTTGTAGATAAAGCTTTGCTTGCACTTTTATTGTGCCCTCCATCAAACCATATTTCCCATTTATTAAAATTTATTTTATTGAATAAATTTTTATTTATATTTATTTTTTGTAATCTTCCTGGCCAATTTACGTTTTTTAAACCTTTTTTTAATGATTCCTTTTTGAATTTAAATTTTTCATTAATTAGATCTATAGTTTTTAATGCAATCCCAGCATTTATTATTTGATGCTCGCCTTCTAGATTTGGTAAAGGAAAATTTTCTTTTGCTTTTTTATTTTTAGAAAAAATAATACAATTCTTTTTTTTATTTAATTTTATAGACCAATCTTTTTTATAAAAAAAAGTTTTTGCATTAAGTGTATTTGCTTTATTAGTTATAATTTTATATGCATCTTTAATTTGATTTCCCAATATTACAGGAGTGTTTTTTTTTATTATTCCTGCTTTTTCACTTGCAATTTTTTTAATATTTGAACCTAAATAATTTGTATGATCAATAGAAATTTCATTGATAATTGTTATTATAGGATTTTTTATTACATTTGTTGCATCTAATCTACCTCCAAGACCAGTTTCCAATATTGTAAAATCTGCAGGTTTTTCTTTAAAAGCTAAAAAGGCGACAGCGGTTGTTATTTCAAAGAATGTAATAGGTTTTTTATTATTTTTTTTTTCACAAATATCTAATAATCTTTTTAATAATTTATTAGATATATTTTTACCATTAAGGTTTATTCTTTCATTAAAATTTATCAAATGAGGTGAAGAGTATGTATTTACAGTGTATCCGGAACTTTTAATAAATGATTTTAAAATAGCTAAAACAGATCCTTTCCCATTGGTACCAGCTATATGAATTATGTTATTTATTTCTTTTTGAGGGTTTTCTAATTTTTCAAGAAGTTTATTAATTCTTTCAAGAGATAAATTAATTTTTTTTGGGTGTAATTCCTGTAACTTTTTCTCAAGATTTATACCAAAGCTTATTTCATTTATTACATTATTAGATTTTTGAAACATTTAAAAAAGATTTTTTTATTTTCTTTTTTCTAAAAATTTTAGAATTTTATAAATTTTATTTTTTAAGTCTTTTCTATGAACCACTATATCTACCATTCCATGCTCTAAAAGATAATCTGCAGTTTGGAAATTATCTGGTATAGATTCTTTAATTGTTTGTTCAATAACTCTTCTTCCTGCAAAACCTATAGTTGCTCCTTTTTCAGCTATTAATATGTCTCCAAGCATAGCAAAAGAAGCACATACACCACCTGTTGTTGGATCTGAAAGGACAACAATATAAGGTATTTTTTTTTCTTTAACTTTTTGTATAGCAGCTATTGTTCGGGGCATTTGCATTAAAGAAAGTATTCCTTCTTGCATTCTAGCACCACCTGATGATGGTATTATTATTAAAGGCAGATTTTTTTTAACAGATATTTCACAAGCCTTTACTATTGAGTTACCAACATTTATTCCCATTGAGCCACCCATAAAATTAAAATCAAATACAACAAGCAAAACTGGGATACTTTCTATCTTTCCTTCAGCTACAACCACTGCATCATCTTCTTTAGTTTTTTTTTTAGCATCTTTAAGTCTACTTTTATAATTTTTTTTATCCTTGAAATTTAAAGGATCTGTTTTTGCGATTGGAATTTTTATTTTTTCAAATTTATTATCATCAACGAGAAATTTAATTCTTACATCTGATGGTAATCTCATATGTGTGCCACATTCATTACAAACACCAAATGATTTCTCATAATCTTTGTAATATATCATTGTCCCACATTGACACTTTAGCCATAAATCTTTTGGTACATCTTTCTTTTTAACTAAAGATTCTAATTTAGGTTTTATATAATTTGTTAACCAATTCATTTTTATAATGCAGATGTTAAACTCTTAACATATTGTAAAACATTATTTATTAATTTCTTCTTATTATATTTTTTTTTTAATGCATCTTCTACTTTTTTAATTATAGAAGACCCGACAACTATTGCATCTGCAGTTTTAGATAATTTTTTTATATCATTTTTGTTCTTAATTCCAAAACCTACAGCGACCGGCAAATTTGTATATTTTTTTAAATTTTTTATTTCAGATTTTACTTTTTTATTTGAATTATAATTAGCACCAGTGATTCCTGTAATAGAAATATAATAAATAAAACCTGATGAATTTTTTGTAATTTTTTTAAATCTATCTTTATTAGTTGTTGGAGTTGCTAATTTTATAAAATGTATTTTATTTTTTAGAATCGGAATGCATAATTCTTCGTCTTCTTCTGGAGGTAAATCAACAACAATTACACCATTTATTTTATTTTTTTTAATTTCTTTTATAAAATTATTTATTCCAAAGTTATGTATTGGATTATAATAACCCATAAGAATTATAGGAGTTTCACGGTTTTTTCTTCTGAATTTTTCTACTAATTTAAAGGTTTTTTTTAAGTTCATATTATTTTTTAAAGCTCTGTCGTTTGCTTTTTGTATTACAGGTCCATCTGCCATAGGATCTGAAAAGGGCATACCTAATTCAATTATATCCACCCCACAATTTGGAAGATTTTCTAGAATTTTATAGGAAGTTTGAAAATCTGGATCACCAGCAGTAATAAATGAAATAAAACCGCATTTTTTATTATTATTTAATCTTTCAAATTTTTGTTTTAATAAATCAACTTGTGGCATTAAATTTAGATATTAATTTTTAATTTTTTTGCAACAGTAAATATATCTTTATCGCCTCTTCCACACATATTCATTATTATAATTTTATTTTTGGGCATTTTTGGGGCATTTTTAATTAAATATGCAAGAGCGTGTGAAGGTTCTAAAGCAGGGATAATTCCTTCAATTTTTGAACAAAATTTAAATGCATTTAATGCTTCTTTATCAGTAACACTTACGTATTTAACTCTTTTTGTATCTTTGAGCCAAGCATGTTCAGGGCCTATACCAGGATAATCTAAACCAGCAGAAATAGAATGTGGTTCAGTGATTTGGCCATCGTTATTTTGTAATAAATATGTTTTGCTCCCATGAAGAACTCCTAGTTTACCTTTTGCTATAGATGCAGCATGTTTTTTATTTAAACCTTCTCCAGCAGCTTCAACTCCAATCATTTTTACTTTTGTATCATTTAAAAAAGGATAAAAAAGACCTATTGCATTGGAACCACCACCAACACATGCTATTAGTAAATCTGGAAGCCTTCCTTCTTTTTTTTTTATTTGCTCTTTAGCTTCAATACCAATAATAGACTGAAAATCTCTTACTATCTGTGGATAGGGATGTGGACCAGCTACACTTCCAATAATATAAAATGTGTCTTTTACATTTGTCACCCAATCCCTTAATGCTTCATTCATTGCATCTTTAAGTGTTTTAGAACCACTTTTTACTTTTTCAACTTTTGAACCTAATAATTTCATTCTAAATACATTAGGTAATTGTCTTTCATAATCTACTTCTCCCATATAAATTGTGCACGGAATATTAAATAATGCACAGACAGTTGCAGTTGCTACCCCATGTTGCCCAGCGCCTGTTTCTGCTATTATTCTTTTTTTGTTCATATGTTTAGCAAGTAAAATTTGTCCTAAAGTATTATTTATTTTATGTGCCCCTGTATGATTTAATTCATCTCTTTTAAAATAAATTTTAGGACCATTGAGTTTCTTAGTTAAATTTTCAGCTAAATATAAAGGAGAAGGTCTTCCAACATAATCTTTCAAGTATTTTTTAAATTCATTAACAAATTTTTTTTTCTTTCTTATTGATTTATATGCTTTTTCAACATTTAAAATTAAAGGAACTAAAGTTTCTGCAACAAACCTACCTCCATATTTACCATAGTGACCTGATTCATTTGGGAATTGTTTATAAGTGTTTATTTTCATATTTATAATTTAGTTGTAATTTTTAAAAAATTATCAATTTTTTTTATATTTTTTTCACCAATTTTATTTTCTAAACTTGATGAAACATCAATAAATTTAATACCAGATTCTTTTACTGATTTATATATATTATTTATATTTAAACCACCAGACAAAATTAGTGATTTTTTATTTTTTATTTTTTTAATAATGTTTGTATTTAATTGCAAAGTTCTTTTTTTGAAATTTATATTATTTTTTTTAATTATTTTGCTATCAATTAAAATAAAATCAGAAACCTTCCTAAATTTTTCAATTTTTTTAATGTCATTAATATTTTCTATTTTTAGAGCTTTAATTATTTTTATTTTAAGTTTTTTTTTTATTTTTTTTATAAATTCAAAAGATTCATTTCCATGAAATTGTAAATAATCTAATTTAATTAAACTTGTTATTTTTTTTATCTCTTCAAATTTAATATTTGCTACAACACCAACTCTTTTAATTTTTTTTTCAGCATATTCTGAAATTTTTTTTGCCTTTTTTAAATCTATATATCTGGGAGATTTTTTATAAAACATTAAACCAATCATTTCAGCATTACCCTTTATAGAAGCTTTCACATGACTAAGTGATGTAACGCCACATATTTTTACTTTTAAACTCATTAATTTTCTTTTAAGTAATTTTTAATTTCATTATTAATTAATTCCAAACTTTTCTTTGGATTTCTAGAATTTGTTATTGGTCTTCCAATAATTATATATGTAGCTCCATTTTTAATTGCTTCTACAGGAGATAACGATCTTTTATGCTCGTTTTTTTTATTTTTTTTTGTTCTGATTCCAGGAACAAATATTTCAATTTTTTTATTAATTTTTTTTACAATATTTAAATCTTGCGGTGCTAGAATTAATCCGGAAACATTATTTTTTAAAGCATTATCTACCAATTTTTTTATTTGTTTTTTTATTGGTTGATTAATACCTATTTCATTAATATTTTTTTGATTATGATTAGATAAAAGAGAAACTGTTAGTATTTTTGTATAATTTGAAGCTTTAACTGCAGCTTTAATCATATCATTGCCTCCAATACTATGAATACTTACATAATTTGGTTTAACATAATTTATCGCTTTTACAGCTTTAAATACTGTTGTTGGTATATCATGAAATTTTAAATCTAAAAAAATTGGCAATTTATATTTTTTTCTAAATTTTTTTACAATATCGGGCCCATAATAAGAAAATAATTCCTTTCCTATTTTAATTCCTGCTAAATCATCTTTTAATTTTTTAAGGAATTTTTCTGCTGATTTTATATTATTTGTATCTAAGGCTAAAAAAACTTTTTTAAATTTTTTTTCTATCAAAATATTAAATTACTTTGGATTTAATTTTTTAAATAAAATTTTTCCCATTTTAAATTTTGGATGTATTTTTTTATCTATTTCAATATTTTTACCATTTTGCGGATTTATGCCTGTTCTTTTATTTCTTAACTTTGTATAAAATGAACCAAAACCTCTAATTTCAACTCTTTTTCCGTCAGACAATGCTTTTTCTATTTCAATGAAAAAAAGATCCAAAATATTTTCAATTTCTGAAACTTTATATTTCTTATTTTTAGAAAGTAAATTTTTTATTAAATCTGATTTATTCATTTTTTTCCTTTTTTAATTTTTTTTTTCTTTTTTTTTTCACCTAAAATTTTTCCAAGTGCCGCACCACTATCTACAGAACCAAATTCTTTTTTCATTTTCTTTTGTTCTTTTGTTTCTATTTCTTTAATAGATAAAATTAATATTTTATTTTCATTATCAACTTTTTTTATCATAGCATCAATATTTTCGTTAGCAGCAAATCGTTTTGGATTTTGTTCTGTTTCATCCATTGATAAATTTTCTTTTTCTATAAAACCGTCAAGATTGTTTTCTAATTTTACTTTTACACCATTATCTTTCACATGTATAACTGAACAAGTAACAATATCTTTAATTTTAATATTTTTAATTTTTTCTTTAAATGGCTTATCATCTAATTGTTTAATACCTAATGATATTCTTTGTTTGGTTTCATTTACGTCTAGCACTATAGCCTCGACTGTTTCGCCTGATTTAAATTTTGTTGTTGATTTATTATCCCATTCCCACTCTAAATCAGAAATATGAACCATTCCGTCTAAATCATCTTCTAAATTTACAAAAATTCCATATTCTGCAATATTTCCAACTTTACATTTTATTTTCGTTCCTTTTTTGTATTTTTTTGAATATTTTAACCATGGATTTGAGCTATCTTTTTTCATTCGAAAGCTAAGTTTTCTTTTATCTAAATCCAACTCAAGAATTTGTATATCTACTGTTTCACCTAAAGAAACAATTTCATTTGGATTATTTTTTTTCTCCCATGTCATTTCTGAAACATGTATTAATCCTTCAATTCCATCTTCTAGTTCTATAAATGCACCATAATCTGTAATTTTACTAACTTTTCCAGAGTAATTTTTTCCTTCTTTATATTTTTTTTCAATATTTTTCCATGGATCTTCGCTTAATTGTTTAATACCAAGTGATATTTTACTAGATTCAGGCATAAATTTTAATATTTTGACTTTAATCTTTTGTCCAATTTTTAGAAAATCTGTAGGATGATTTATTCTTTTCCATGAAATATCTGTTAAATGAACAAGGCCATCAGTTGTTCCTAAATCTACAAATGCTCCATAATCTGTAATATTTTTAACAATTCCTTCGACTTTATTTCCTTCTTTAAACTCTTTTTTTGAATTATTAATACCTTTTTTTAAATTTTCTTCTAAATACGCTTTTCTTGAAATTACAATATTTCCACGGTCCTTATCAATTTTTATAACTCTGAAAGTTAATAATTGCTCAACAAGGTGATTTATATCTTTAACAGGTTTTACATCAACTTGACTTCCTGGTAAAAAGGTTATTACTCCATCTATATCTACTGTATAGCCTCCTTTTACTTTTCCATAAATTTTTCCTTCTATTGGTTTTTCTTTTTTAAGAATTTCATCAAATTTATCAAAAGCAGATTCTTTTTTTGCTTTTTCTCTACTTAGAACAGCTTCTCCATTTTTATCTTCTAATTTTTCTACGTATACGTCTAATTTATCACCAACTTTTATTTCTTTTTCTTTATCACAAAATTTAAGTTCATCTATAGAGATTTTACCTTCACTTTTTAGTCCTACATCAATTAAAGCATGATTTTGGTCAATTGAAATAACCTTTCCGTTAACAACTTTTCCTTCAAAATTTTTTATTTTTTTTAAAGATTCTGATATTAAACTTTCAAAATTTTCAGTATTTTCAGACATAAATTAGTTTTCAATAGACTTTAGGCATTTTTTTTAACTTTTTAAAGCTTTTTTTTTAACTTTTTTTTTGAAATCTAGCGCCTATTTTTTTCATGACATCAAAAAAGTTTGGAAAACTAGTTTTTATACAATCTATGTTATCTACAATAATTTTTTTTTTATAAGCCAGGCCCATAATTAAGAAAGCCATAGACAATCTATGATCATAAAACGTTTTTATATTAACTGGCTTATTATCTATCTCTTCTTTAATTTTGCTATTTATAATAAGACCATCTTTTTTTTTTTTGATATTTATTCCACATGCTTTTAAGCCTAAATATAAGGAATGTATCCTATCACTTTCTTTATTTTTTAATTCTGAACCTCCTGAAAATGATGATTTACCTCTAGATAAAGCAGCCAATATAGCAAATATTGGAATTTCATCAATCATATCAGACACAATGTTTTTAGTTAAATTTATACCTTTTAATTTACTTGATGAGAAAGTAATATCTCCAATTTCTTCACCTGATATTCTTCTTTTATTAGTTATTTTTATTTTTGCGTTCATTTTTTTTAAAATTTTAAAAAAAGTTATTCTTCTTTGATTAATATTTATATTTTTTATTTTTATTCTTGAATTAGATGTTATTAATGCAGCAGCCCCTATAATTGAAGCTGCGGACGGATCTCCAGCTATATTTATATTTTTTGCAATTAATTCTTTTTGACCCCGTATTTCTATATGTTTTTTTCTTTTTTTTTTTTTTAATATTAATTTTAGCTCCTAAAATTTTTAATAATATTTCAGTATGATTCCTTGTAGGGATATTTTCAATAATAACTGTTTTTCCTCTAGTATTTAATGAAGCAAGCAAAATAGCAGATTTAATTTGAGCTGAAGGAATTCTTTGATTGTAAAAAATTGGTATACTTTCACTAATTCCTTTTATTTGAATTGGTAATTTATTATTTTTACATTTAATTTCAGCACCTACTTTTTTTAATTCAATAATTAAATTATTCATGCTTCTATTACTTAAACTTTTATCACCAGTAAAAATAGTTTTAAAATTTTGATTACATAATGCACCTAATAATAATCTTGTTGCAGTTCCAGAATTACCCATATACAAGTTCTTTTTTGGTTTATACAAACCTCCAATTCCTACGCCATGCACTATAGTT
>CEOQ01094793.1_pt1 | contig 48183 bp, 46 predicted proteins | sample 361351 | NCBI WGS metagenome assembly CEOQ01 (sample SAMEA2619907, study PRJEB7988) | marine metagenome | biome: marine biome (ENVO:00000447); feature: deep chlorophyll maximum layer (ENVO:xxxxxxxx); material: "saline water (ENVO:00002010), including plankton (ENVO:xxxxxxxx)" | depth 60 m | reverse complement strand
AATGCTACCACTTAAAACAGTGTTCGGGTTTAGTCTGCCACTACAAACCGACCCTTTCGTTGAGCGCTTACAACTGGCGTGTAGTGGCTTATCGAGTATTGAGTTATACGTACATGACGGCAGTCAGGGTGAAAAGCTAACGACAGATCAACTCCTCACTCAACATACGCAGAAAAATGCGATGGAAGTATGGTTTTGCGGCCCCTCAGCTTGGGCCAAAATATTAGAAAAAGAGTTACGAGAAAGCTTAAAAGGTGCCTTATTTTTTCGTAAAGAAGCATTTGAGCTACGATAAAACAAAAAACAGCCTTGCTTTCAGCTTACTGTCAGAAAGGCCGTTTATGATGAAACCTGTAATCAACAGAACCAAATCAACAGTTCAATAAAAAAGGACATATATCATGAAAAATATCTCAAATAACAAACTTATTACTGCCTTTATTGCCTCATGTTTACTTAGTGGCGCAGCCTTAGCAAAAGATGACTGCACTGACCCAGTAACAGACTGGCAGCCTAAGGAGCAACTGCGGCAGATAATGGAAGACAAAGGCTGGGACGTAAAACGCATCAAAGTGGATGATGGCTGTTATGAAATTAAAGGTCTGGATCGTAATGGTCATAAGGTAGAAGCCAAATTTTCACCCGCCTCGCTGAGAGTGATAGAACTTGAAATTAAATTTAACGGTTCAGGAGATACTTCCGACTACTTGGATTTAGGCGTCCAATATAGCCCTGAAGAATCTGGCGCCAAGATGAATTCAAAAAATAAGGCAGCAAAACATAAAGCTAAAGCAACGATCGACTAAATTAATCACTATCAAATAGCTATCAGGAGTCAATACGATGAAACATTTAGTAATGATACTGTGCTTGCTCAGCGCCTTGGCATTAAGCACACAAAGCACTGCGCGTGAAATAGTTCTGAGCACCGAACTACAAAGCTATAGCGGGAATGGTGCCTATCTGGCGATCTATTTAACCAATGCGAAAGGTCAATACCAAGAGACGCTGTGGATCGCTGGGCAGAAGTCAAAATATTACAAACATTTGACGGGCTGGGCCCGTGGTAGTGGTCTGCGCACTAGTGAGTATGACGGGATAAGCGGTGCCAGCGTGACCAGCGGCAAAACATTAACGGTAAGCCTTGAACTGGCGGATACTTATATTGATACCGGTTTTCAGTTGCGAGTGGATTCGTCGGTCGAGGATATGCGAGACAATCGCAACGATGTTGTGGTGCCATTAACCAGCGAAGGTGCCGGTAAACTTGTCAATGGTAACGGCTACGTCAAAACCTTTACTTATTCTTTTTAAACGGTCAATAGGAAGCTCTGCCATGCTCCGTAAATTTCACTCTTTGTCTGGTTTAATGGCAGCGCTTCTCATTGTAGTGCTAGCCATTTCGGGCGCAATTTTATCGGTCAACCCATTTTTGGAGCGCACACAAGCCAAGGTAGCAGGAACAGCGTCCATCAGTGTGGCCGAGTTAGCTGGCAAACTAGCAACTCGCTACCCTGGGGTGGAACAAATACAGCGAACGGCCTCTGGCGGCCTGATCGTCTATTTTACCGACAATAACCAGACCGGGGCCGATCTGATCAACCCGATAACGGGCGCAACTATCGGGGCTTATTCAGCCTCACCTGTTATGGTTTGGGTGAAAAACCTACATCGATCATATCTGCTTGATACGCCCGGTCGAATTGGTGCCGGTGTTACTGCTTTTATTATGCTGTTATTAACGTTTTCAGGTGCCTTCATGTTGGCAAATCGACTGGGCGGCTGGCGTCATGTTTTCCGACCCATTCAAGGCTCTTTTAAACAGCGCTTACACCTTCAAGTTGGTCGAATAGCCATACTTGGCCTGATACTATCGGCGGCCACCGGCCTTTATATGTCAGCTATAACCTTCGAATTGATACCTGATTACCAATCCGCTGAACCTGCTTTCCCAGAAAAGGTGAATGGCGGTACGCCGGCATCCATTGACACGCTTTCAGCATTAAAGGCCATTTCTGTGTCCGAGCTTCGAGAGTTGGTTTATCCGTATACAGAAGATCCAAACGATGTCTATTCAATCACAAGCGATCAGGGGCGTGGTTTTGTTGATCAGTCAACAGGTCAATTACTAGCCTTCCAGCCCTATGCTAGCAAACAGATAATCTATGAGTTTATTTATATGCTACATACCGGCGAAGGGTTATGGTGGCTCGGTTTGCTATTAGGTCTGAGCGCACTTACTGTGCCACTCATGACATGGACCGGCATCCAGATTTGGTGGAATCGTAAACAGTCGGCCGTGACCATCAGCAATAATACTGCCCCCCGACTTGCAGATACCGTGATACTGGTTGGTAGCGAGAGCAACAGTACTTGGGGCTTTGCTAAAACCTTGCATAATGCCCTTAACTTGGCTGGACATATTGTGCATACAAACTCAATGAACAGTTTTACAGGCAATTACCCACAGGCAAAACGGCTGTTTATCCTGACGGCGACCTATGGCGATGGCAAAGCACCCGCATCAGCTAGTCGCTTTCTAACACAGCTAGATAAGATTACCAAAACACCCGACCTTCCCGTTGCTGTCTTGGGCTTCGGCGATCGTCAATTCCTTGCATTCTGTCAATTCGCTCATGACGTCGAAGCAGCACTCCTTGCTAAAGCTTGGCCGCAGTTACTGCCGCTCGATAGCATCAACTGCCAATCGTCTCAAGAGTTTGCCCGCTGGGGCAAGGCAATAGGTAAGGTGATTAATTCTGAGTTGACTCTGGTGCACACCCCAGTGCATCGACCTACTAAGACGCTGGAACTTGCCGAGCGGGTGGATTACGGTGTGGCGGTACAAGCCCCCACTGCAGTGCTGCGCTTTAAGTCACCCGAGGGTGGCAGCAAAAGTAGGCTGAGCCGCTTTTTTGGACGTACAAACTTGCCGAATTTCGAAGCGGGTGATTTGGTCGGCATCCTGCCGCCGGATAGCAGCGTAGCGCGCTTCTATTCCCTAGCCTCAGCGTCGAAGGATGGCATCTTGGAGATCTGCGTGCGCCAGCATCCCAGTGGCCGGTGTTCAAGTTTCCTACATGCGCTATCTGTGGGAGACACCATTGAAGCCTTTATCCAACCCAACCCTAACTTTCGACCTTCCTCTGGTAAGGCACCGATAGTGTTGATCGGAGCAGGCACAGGCATCGGGCCCTTAGTCGGTTTCATCCGTCATAATAAAGCGCAGCACCCCATACACCTCTATTGGGGAGGGCGTTGTCCCAAGTCCGACTTCCTTTATGAACCTGAACTCAATAGCTATATCAAGGACAAGCGCTTAACGAAGCTAAACGCCGTTTTCTCGCGTGTCAATGAACATGCTTATGTACAGGATAAGATCGTGTTAGATGGTGTGGAGCTGCGCCAATTGATTGAAAAAGGTGCACAGGTTCTGGTTTGTGGTGGTCGAAATATGGCAAACAGCGTTATGGTGGCTTTGGACGAAATTATCGCGCCACTAGGCATCGACGTACAAACACTTAAAGCCCAAGGGCGCTACCGTGAAGATGCTTATTAGGCTGCTCACTGTTGTTAGGTGGTTTCCAATTAAAGATTATTCTTCCCATAAAGTAGACCATCTAATTAAAGCCAGCTGCCGGCCAAAAATATCAAAAAAACACAAGGCAACTTTCAAAACTATTTAGCCTTTTTTAGCCCGAATTAAATTAAATATTGTCAACGAAAAGCTATCAGTTTAGAACTCAAAAGTTTGGTATATTCATTTTTCGGAACTGTTTTGAACAGCTATTATTCACTAAATATTTCATTTTCTTTGAACGTAAAAACGTCCTCTTTGTAAAAACTTCTGACCAGGAAAAGACGATCATTTACAGCGAAAAACGTTTCTTCAAAGGGATCGCTTTGCTCTTGAAGTAAGCTGTTTTGGGCCAGTCAACAATGAACGCTTTTGAAGTAAATCCTTAATTCTTCTAGCAAGCAGAAGTATGACAATAAGGCCAAACAAATTTGAACCTTCAACGGCAAGTTATGGCACAACCAAGTCCAAGTTACACCTATCAAAATCGTATCTGATCAAAAACTCTGAGCGCCACTTAGTGCGAAAAGACAACATTGATTATTTATACTACGCCCCAAAAATAAAGAAAATCAGGATCTTTTTCGAAGGTGCCAGTATGTGTGGAAGAATTGAAGTTAAAAAGGACTTGATCGATTCACTTGTATTCAAAACACTACATGTTCACTTTGATGCCATCCATAATCTTGATCTTCGTCCAAGCCAGCAGGCTTCTTGCTTAACCTTTTCTCATGATCACTTAGCGCAAGTGAATGCTTCCTGGGGGATTCAGCCTGAATGGTCGAAGCATCCCATTATTAATTCACAAGCGGAAACAGTCACCGTTAAGAAAACCTTTAGCGCGGTCTATGCGCTACATCGATGTGTTGTGCCCTGTTCCGGCTGGTTTGAATGGACAGGAAACAAGGAAAATAAGACAAAATACCGATTTGGACATTCTTCTAACCAGGTCTTGTTTATGGCCGGCATCATGTTTCCAGATCATCAACGTGATTGCTCATTCGTTACCCTGACCACGCAGGCCGATGAACAGTGTGCAAGATACCATCACAGGATGCCGCTCTTCATTGATCCTTTAAAAGTAAGCGACTGGCTTTCGCTTCCACAGATGGATCAAACACCCTATATGTCGTCGATTAAACTGCCATTTACTATTTCGGAGCCAGCTTGATTCGAAGTGGTCATAGATGCCTGCCCCAAGAAATGCCTATTTTAAGCAATATTTGGTGGCATACACACTAGAGTCTATTTTCAGGGGCCTGACCCCATGGAGTATTCTCTGCGGCAATTTTGAAGCGCAGCGTAAAAATTAACCGCAAGCAGTGTCTTGCTAGCTTTCACTAGATCACCTTCGAAGCCGAAGTTTTTATTGTTGCGCACTGTATTGAAACCATCGGGTTAGACCAAGGTGAAATCTATAACCGCTATCGCGTAGTGCCTGCTATTTACCGCAAAATTAAGCTCGCCAATACCCGCTTAGATTCGGTGATGCGCAGCGATATTAATTTGCATAACCGTGATGATCTTGAACAATTCGTAATGGCCTATATTTTCTTTGCGGGTATTTTTGAAGGGTGTTGGTTCTATAACGGCTTTAGCCCTATATTTGCCCTGCAACGTAGAGGGTTGATGAAAGGCACCGGGGAGCAATTGCAATACATCATGCGAGACGAGGTCATGCACTGTGCCTTTGGTATTCGTGTGGTTAACCAGATTGTAAAAGAAGAAAACTTAACGCTAGACCCAAAAGCGATTCAAGCGATGTTTGAAGAAGCAGATGCGGCAGAGCAGATGTATGCTGACTATATCTTGCAAGACCCCATCTTAGGGTATTCAGCAGAGGAGCATAAAGAGCAGTTTAGGTTTATTGCCAATCGAAGGGCAAAGCAGTTAAAACTCACCGTGCCCTTTGCTAATGCTAAAAGCACGCTACCTTGGCTAGATGAACAGGCCAACATGCGTAAGGAGAAAAACTTCTTTGAAACGAGAGTGACGGAGTACCAAACGGGCTCGTCATTAAACTGGTAGAAAACCCTGTCGTAAACGTTTCTATAGGCTCATAGCGCTCAAGATGAGCGACAAAAAACCAACCTATGTTAGGGCGGACTTACGTGTCCGCCCTAACCATTTAAGGCGCTATCCGCCCGACAATAGCATGAAGCAGTTTAGCAAACTGGATCGTTTCTTTATCTTTAAACTGACGGCTTACGACCTGAACATTCATTGGCATCCCCTCTTTTGTGGTAGCAATAGGGGCCGACGTCGCAGGCAGCCCGAGTATGGTGGCAAAGGATATCCAGGGAAATAACTCGGTATAGTTTCGTTTTTCGCCATTAACGTTGATGGTTCTTAAGGGCACATCTCCCTTTTGATTATGCGGAATAGCGGTCGTCGGCACGACAGGCATCAGGATAATATCGTACTGATCAAAGGTGCTTTGTAGACGAGCTGCTAGCTTCAACCGCTGCTCATTGGCTTTTTTCCACGATCGATGTGATTGCCCGACTGACCTCAAAGCATTCAAGAAGGTTGGCGGAAAACCGATAAATCGACCTATTAGCAACAGCAACGGGCTCAGTAACGCGGCTTTAAGGCGTTCTTGCAGCGGCATTGCACTGGCCACCTCACCCACCAGCAGTTTTAAATAGGGAACATAAAAATCAATCAGTGCGAGATTGTCAGGTGCGCCTTCATCCACCTGAGCCCCTTGCTCTTTTAATGTTTCAACTAGCGCCTGATAACGCTGTCGAAGCTCATGTTCAATAGGGGCGGCAGGGTCATCAAACCAAGCGAGCACTTTGTAATCACCGAGTGATTTTTTTGAGCTTGACGGCAGCTTCAGCGCCCAGCCTTCAGTGCTGGCTTTGTCAGGGGCTGTCAGTATATCCAGCAGCATGTCGAGGTCTTCGGGCGTTTTAGCCATCGGCCCGGCTGTGGCCAAGTCTGGCATTGCGAGTGTCCCTGGCTCATCAGGAACATGGCCTTTTAGGGGCACAATACCGTAGCTGGGTTTATGCCCAAAGATACCACACCAATGACTCGGTGTTCGGATAGAGCCGCCAATATCGCTGCCGAGTTCAATCGGGCTTAACCCCGCAGCCAGTGCCGCCGCAGCCCCACCTGAAGAGCCCCCGGGGGTTTTACTAATGTCCCAAGGGTTATTGGTCGTGCCGTAAATACTGTTAAAGCTCTGGATATCGGCCGCGTTGATGGGGACATTGGTTTTGCCGAAGACGATAGCCCCGGCGTTGACTAAGCGCTGAACAGATTCTGCATTGCTATTAGGGAAATGGTTTTTGTAAATCGGGTTGCCTGCTGTGGTGGGCATCCCCACGACTTCAAAACAGTCTTTTATCGTCATGGGCAAACCATGTAAAGGCCCCCAATCTTCGCCATTGGCTAGGGCTTCGTCTGCGGCAATGGCACGTTTTTTCGCTGCATCAAAATCGGTCGCGACAATGGCGTTGATTCGGCCATTATGCAATTGATACTGGGACTGATAGTAAGCTAGCAAATCTTGGCAAGAAAAATCCCTTGCCTTAATTTTTGATACGATCTGTTCAGCACTCAGCGTATTCAGGCTATCGGCCGGTATAGTTGTTGTGGGTGGCGCCAATGTACTCATAACTCGCCTCTGTGACGATTAATTGAAATAAATAGTAATCTGTAAACGTCTAAGTTTAGAGCACGGTTTGAGAGCCCATCATTTTTCATAGACCGTTTCTCCATCGATTATTGTCATGGTGACCACTGTTTTACCGATGTCAGCTGGTTGGGTGGCGAACAAATTTCTATCGACTAGGGTAAACGACGCAGATTTACCCACTTCAATACTGCCTAGCTCATCTTCTCTACCTAACTGATAAGCGGCTTCAATGGTATTTGACCTTAATAAGTGCTCTAAACTGACTCTTTGATCAGGTTGAATAGCATCTGGAATCGGCCCTGTTGAGCCATTGCCATAATATTGTCGAGTCATCCCGACCTCAATGGCTTCAAAAGGGTTTAGGGTGGTAAATGGGTAGTCACTGCCTGCAGTGATGCGAGCGCCTGAGTCGTACATTGTTTTAAACGGTAAATATAAGCGGTGATTGTGCAATCTCGGCCCAATGGCATGTTCAATATCATTCAAATCAACAGGCTTGCCATTTGAACTTGGCAGGTCGCGCCGAGCCCAAGAGGGGCTAATATTAATGCCTAAATTTAAGTCGGCTATACGCTTGATGTCCGAAGAATCGGCCACTTGTAAGTGCGTGAAGTAATGGCGTTTTGAAAATGACATTGTCTCTGATAGTTCAGAAAAAGCATCAACTGATTCGCCCAGAGCAGCATCACCAATCACATGAAGGTGGGTGTTTAGGTCTTCTGCTTCAGCCGCACGAATATACTCTTTTATAATCTCGGTGTTGAAATACGCTTGGCCCCTATTAGTCGTATTCTCATAAGGTGCTTTCATATAGGCATGCCGGTTATCAATCATGCCATCAATCCAAAACTTGGCTACATCATATCTGAGGGAGTCTGTTTCCAGCCATTGTCTAACCGTGGCAATTTCGCGCACTCTTTCAACACCTTGGTCAGGCATGACAATCATTGCGAGGTTGCCCTTCAGCTTGATTAAGCCAAACTTGTTCATTAAGTAATAAGCCAATGCAATATCATTGCGTGAAACCCCGGCATCCATATAGGCGACATAGCCCTGCGCCGCCATTTCACTAAAAATCGCTTGAAACTGCCGGTACATTGTTTGATAAGAGGGCAGCAAACGGCTGTTATTCATGATCAAGTTAAAATTGGCTTGGTCTTCTAGAATACCACTGGGCTCTTGGCTACCGGGTACTCTATGAATAAACCCACCTTGAGGGTCTGCCGTTTCAGCTGTGATATTAGCATCTTCTAGTGCGGCGCTATTCAGCCACCAAACATGCATGTGGTGTGAAATAAGAGCAACAGGGCGATTAGGAAAGTGCTCATCTAGTATTTCTTTGGTAGGCATATCATCGGAAAACATACCGATAGGAAACCCAAAACCAATCACCCAGTTAGATGAAGGAGTGTCTTTTTCGTAGGTCTTCATCAATGCGATTAATTCATCTACATTGCTGGCAGGTTGCAGAGAAGGGTAGCTAGAAAAAAGGGCATACAATAACGGGTGCACGTGAGCATCTATCAGTCCTGGCATTAACATGCCGCCTTTAAGGTCGATTATTTGAGTGCTTTCCCCCACCAAGGCTTCTGCGCCAGTCAGGTTGCCCACATAAACGATTTTCCCCTCATCAAATGCAACGGCTTGAATGTCCTTAGTATCGGTGGCGTTAGTAGTATCGGTGGCGGAATAAATATAGCCACCATGAATCAGCCCATCGACCCCGCTGTCAGGCTGACAACCCATCAGGCCTAAGGTGAATACACTGATTAATGCATACAAAAAAACGCGTTTATGCTGTTTCAAAGCCAGCCCCCGAGTAGCTGATAAACAAGATTTATATTCCCATTAAGGGAATGTAAAAGCAAAAAGATCTCAAGTCAATATATAATCCCATTTAGGGAATGTATTGAGGGATTGTTATCAAGCCAGTATAAACGTCTTAATAAACAGTGAATGGGAGAGCAATAAGGTCTAGCTGTAAGCTATGGATGTGAAGAGCGAATTTATGCTTTTAGCTCTGAAAGCAGGTTGTAAGCAATTTTCTTGCTTGTCAGGTCAGGGCAAAGAGCAATATTGCTCATCCATCCGCTGCCGAAAGACAAGCAAACGATATTGTAAGCATACTCTCGTAATTTATTTTCAGGCTGATGGGGGAAGGTCGCTTTAAGCTCAGCGATTAACTCATCTAGGAACAAACCGTACATTTTATAAACGACGGTTTTGATTTTAGGGTCATAAAGGCTCGCAGGCAAAAGAGCGGCGACTAAGCGCGCATTTGGCTGTAAGTAAAAGTCTTCACTGGGTATAGGAAGTATAAAGCACCTTTTCACCCCTAAGCTGAAGTATCATACCCGAAATTGCTGCTCATTTTTATTGCCTAAGCCCCAGAATTTAGCTTCACAGCGCCCAAAGCAGGTCGTATTTTGGTCGATTTGACCGAAAAGTGCCTGGCGAATGGATCTCTAGCCGACAGTTGCCCCACCGGCCTGCCGCAAAGGCTGACAGTGCATGGATTGAGAACTTAGGAGCGTCAATTAAATAGGCGAGTCTGCGATGGGTCGAACAGGCTGGGAGTCAGTGGCGGGGCTCGCTCTGGCGGCAATTCGTGCTGTTTGGCAGCGTCAACCTTAGCGGCTTTCTGCCTGAGGTAATTAAGAATCAGCTCAATCACCTTCGGGTCTTCAATGCTTGCAATCACTTTGACTTGGCCACCGCAGTGTTCACAGACCTCGATGTCGATGGTGAAAACACGCTTGAGTCGTTGCATCCAGGTCATAGCGCGGTGGCGCTCTGCAGGGCTCTTGTCACACCAGTCAGTATCGAGACCTTCCGATTGATCGGGCTTTTTGCCCCGCTTAGCGGGTGTTACTTGAACGCGGTGTTTGCTGTTCGGTGCAAAAAGCCCGTGGAATCGAGTAAGGTTGACCCTAGGCTTGGGTACCAAAGCCGCTAGCTTGGCAATGAAATCCAGTGGTTCGAAGATCACATGCGTAGTGCCATTGCGGTAAGGGGTTTTGAGCTCGTAGCGGATTTGTCCATTGGCGGTCAATGCCAGACGCTTTTCCGAGATCGCTGGCCGACTGATATAGCGACACAGGCGCTCAAGCTTATCTCGCTGATGCGCTTCGGCCATCACGCCAGCGTGCAAGGAGAACCCTGCGTGGTTGGCTACTCGGCTGCTAGCATCAGCCTTATCTTCTCGCCCCGGTAAAGTTTGCAGAGTAAAGACCTTGCGCCCCTGCTGGGGGCCGGTGGCAATGCGGTAAGTGACCGAATGGCCGTGTAATTGGGTGAGCGTATCCTCCTCGCCCTCTTCCAATGTCAACCAGGTATTTTCGACATCTCGCTCGAGTAGCCCTTGCTTTTCCAGGCAGCGAGCTATGCGGTGGCTAAGGGTGTGAACGAGGGTATTCAGCTCATCGTGGGTCGGCGCTTTGACCCGATGGAAGCGCTGTTTACCATGGCCGTCTTCGGTGTAAATCCCGTCGAGAAACAGCATGTGGTAGTGTACATTCAGATTCAGCGCGGAGCCAAAGCGTTGGATGAGCGTTACCGATCCACTTTGTGCCGTAGCCTTGGTAAAACCCGCTTTCTTAATCAGATGGGTTGAGAGTATACGGTAAACGATGCTCAAGACCTTGCCCATCAGCTCCGGGTAACGGGCCAGCAAAAAGCGCAACTGGAAAGGAAAACTCAGCACCCATTGGCGAATAGGCTCTGCGGGAAATACTTCATCCACCAAAAGTGCGGCACTCTCCACCATCCGGCGGGCACCGCAGCTGGGGCAGAAACCACGCCGTTTGCAGCTGAAAGCGACCAAACGCTCGTGATGACAGTCTTCACAGCGCACACGCAAAAAGCCATACTCTAGCCGACCACATTGGAGAAAATCCTCGAATTCTCTCTGAACGTAACGCGGCAAACTTTGTCCCTGGTCATCTAAAGAAGACTTAAAGACCGGATAGTGCTGCTGAACCAATTGATAGAGAAGCGTCTGTTCGGGCCGATGACGTTCATAGTTCGGTACTTGACTCGCCCTGGCATTCCTTGCCGATGACATGAGTATCTTCCTTGATACTGTGTATATGAACAGTATACAGAAGAAGCTTCTAACTGACGATCAGGAATAATTCTGGGCACAAGTTTTTAGTCCGCTCCTCACCAACAGCCGACTAAAAACGGACTATATCTCAAGGTCTGCTTTGTGAAGAAGACAGACTGTGAGAAAGGTAGTGCTTTGTGCTCAAAGTCAAAATTCTGCGACAACCTTAAATCAGGATAACTAGGCCATATTGATAATGGCCTATTAGGTCTGCTTTTGGCACTTTTCTGTCCCATGATTTAGTCCGCTCTTCTTTCATTGCTGAAGTCACCGGCGACGTGCTTTACGACAAGAAATTTGTAGTTTGAGTCGACTTTCCCCCAAAGGAAAGGCCCTCTTTGTTTTATATTTCTGAAAAGCTGCGTCTCAAATGATTGAGTTACCCACAGATTCTGTTAGTAAGGTTGTGCATAACTAACAATCATTAGTTACGGCTCTAGAAAATAAGTAACCTCTAGGCAGACTGATCATTTAATATGCAGCTTAGAGTAATGAAATTAGTACATTAAATAGTTATATAATATTTTATGGGAATCTCTAAACGCCATATATTTAGGGTCATATATAGATATAATTATATATATTGCTATAGAGAGAGAATTTGTGGATAACTCTTGGTATAATCTCTGCCATGACTTGATATATCTGGGCTGGACCCATTTGGTTAGAATATGATCAGATTACAGAACAAATTAACTGATTATCCGTTCAGTCGTCGTGAACGGTTCTACAACGTACTCGGACTGATAATCCTTGCGGTGGCAGGGATTGCAGCTCTGATTGCGTATGGCCTGGGTCCACTATTCACTGGTAAGCCTTGGCAGCTCGTATCACCGTGGCTTCATGTGATCTCCGCCATCACTGGAGCCTTATTGGTATGGCTGGGTTCAGGCCATGCTATCAAACAGGAGGGAGCCGCAATGGATGCTTCTTTAAAACGGTTTTGGCCGTATCGGGTTTTACGTTGGATAGTAGCCAAGGTGTTTAGCATCATCTGGTTTGTCATCACCTTAATTTTCTTTGCCTGGATCAGGCAAACACCATCAAGCTCACCAGGAGCATATGACCAACGTGAGCGAAATGCTGATGACATCTGGGATGGACACCCGAAACACTATTATGACAATGATCCACCAAAGCCGTTTTCATAAGTCAGGCTAATCCCAAGAGTATCTGGCTTTCTTGCCTGAACCCTTTCCGAGGCTTTTTCGAGAAATAACCTTTGATTCAAATTCAAAGTCTTCACTGATTTTAACAATAATTAGCTTGTTAAAATTACCAGCCCTTTTTACCTCAACGTTGTTACTACCTTTCTCAGGAGATATGGTTTTAATTTCAACCCAATCGTTACCTATACGACCGTCGGAACCTTGTGTGCCTGGTCGATGACGCTGAACACCATGTTTTATTTCCGCATAGAGCTCACCTAGCTCCCCCCATATTTGAAGATAGCGCCCTGTCAGCAGGTGATATTCATATGCTGATCGCACTAAATCCTCGAAAACCTGAATGACCTCGACTATTTGTGCTTGGGGGTATTCAGATATGAGCTCTTGGTGATGCAATTGGCTATTTATCCAGTCCCAACTAATCCATTCACCGTCTTCATATATGCCGTCACCGGACTCCATTGGACGACCCGTCATCGAACATCGCATAAAGTTCCTTCGCTTCTTTGCAGTCCCCTGGATGCAAGGGAGTAATTTACATCAAGGCTTAATTTCTGTTATCGGAATCCAGCGCTGACCATCCTTTTGTTGAAGCAGAACCAGGTTATTCTTAATCTCGACAACCAACCCCAGTTGCGATTGATCTCCGGGCTTTAGGTTTGCCAAGAATTTGGCCTGATCACGCATTTGTTCATATTCTGGATTCGCCCCATAAGCCAGAAAAAGAGAAGTAAGCTCAGGAATACCTTTAACCGCCATATAAGGAGTTTCAATGTAATCAACATTGCGCGCTGAACCATACTCAGTTTTATTGATTCCCTTGTTGGGATCTGCCCCGTTATCAAGAAGCATCTTCGCGAGATTTCGTCTTTGCTCGACATTGAACTTCCGTTCTGTCGTTACCTCGTAGAGCAATGGCTTGTTCACGAAGACATAATCTAGGTCGAAGCTGGACATAAATGGTTTGAACATATCAACAAACTTCACTGCTGTTTCATAGCTTGAATGATAGTGCCCAGAGACTCCAAGATAGAACGCTTTACTGGTTGGCTTCATTCCCAATCTTAGGAGTTCGTCAACAACATCAATCGCTCCCCATGCAGTAGCCTCCTCCAGGGCATCGTTACGCTCGTATCGTGCTTCCTTTATGAATTCCGGATTAGCACCTTGCTTTAACATCGACAAGGCAGCGTCATACTGCTTATCAAGCAACAGGCATTGAAACAACGTCTGATATTTGCTTTTCAGATTTGGATCGAGTTGATAATTACTCGTCACGTCATAGGCCAGACTGCAAAGACGCTGATCCATAGCTTTTTGAGCGATGGCTTCGATTTCAGGCTTGGTGTATGCGCCAGATTGAATGGCTTCTATAACAGCCTTGTTGTCTTTGTTTATACTTGCATCAAATACCAGTTGGTCCGGTGATTTCTTTCCAATCGTTGAGCAGGAACTCAGAAAAATACCGCAGGTAATCAGAAGAGTGATTTTTGTAACTCCAAACATTTAGTGTTCCTTGCTCTTTAATAGTAATTTAGCCTCAAGACTTCTCTTCAGGCACCAACGTCTTTTATATGCATTTGCCGTTTCTGATTTGACAGCTACATTGAAGTCTCCATATGACCGTGCATTAAGAGACGGAAGCCAATATATCATTAGGTCTTCTGCTAACTGTCTCGTTTCAAGGTACGCAGCACTTCGTTCATACGCTAGCCGACCAGCTACAGATAATCTGAATGTCATCGTGCTTATGAGGTGGTCGCAATCCCAATCTCTCATTTGTGGCCTGATGGCATTTTTATCAATGTTGCTTACTTCGATGAAATAAACTTTATCATGCATATTACTTTTCTTTAAAAAAGCCCTGCTTTTGCAGGGCTAGTATGCTTCTTTGTTACTTCTTGCCGCCGCTTCTGCCACGGTAGGCCCGATAAGCTGCACCTCCAGCCCGACCAGAAGCCCCTCGGAATGCCCCAGAGCCGGAAGCGGTACCGCCACCTACTCCTCCCATACCCATACCACGAACCATTCCTGCGCCAGCATAGGCCATAATGGACAGCCAAATACCGGGTAGCAGGATAATAGAACCGGCACTGACAGCAGAGACAAGGAAGCTGTTGGTTGCTATATCAAACCAGCCCGCTTGGGACATATAAATGTCCAATACCCGGTTATCAAACCAGAAAGCCGCAGCCCAGATTGCATTGATAAACTCAAAGCTGAAGTAGACCAAAGCGATAGAAACAAAGGCACTTAGCCGGTACTGGCCGAACAGCAAAACAAACGGTGCCGCCATAATGACGACCATCTGAATCAAGGCCAGAATCATTGGCCCAGCAACCTTAACCATCTGTCTCATCGTATGGGTCTGTAAAAACTCATCAATGCTGGTAAACAGGCCTGCGCCAGCGAACACCACATCCGCGGCCTCTTTGTACCATGACTTGTCTGTATCAAAGTTATTGCTCAGATCCACGTCGGTCTGAGAACTCAGGTTCGCGGCATCAGCTTGGAGGATCATCTTGATGATCAGGTCTTCCTTGGTGTTGTCATCCGCTACACCAACGGTTACAACTTGTGATCCCCAATCCATCCAATCATCAAGAATATCACCGGCCTCATCGGCTGGGATGTCATCGAGGATAAGCTGTCTCAAGCCGAGGGCTTCGTTCACGACACCTGGGCCTTCTTCACCAAGCCAGACTTCCCGGCAATACGGATGAGCGCCAGTTTCATGCGCAGCGTCAGAATCCCTGATTGCCGCTTGCCGGTTGAATCCAAACCTCTCCATGTTCCTCATATAGGCTTCTGGGTGCCGGTAGTATTCATCCACCGCATTCAGCAAAGTTCGAGAGCCGATCCAGTCTACATCCTGAACCGCTGAGATATTTGCCGGTAAAGCGATAGGATTCAGCTCGAAACGCTCCAGCGCCTTTTTGTAGCAAACTTCATGGAAGTCACGAACGCGCTGCCTCAGTTCAGGATCTTGAATGGTGATCTGGCTGATACGCATCAGCATGAACTCATAGTTGTTCACGCAGGACATGGACTTGATTGTTGTATGGGTGACTGCGCTGGACAGAAATTCCACGAACGACCAGGCTACTGGCTTATACACACCGATTCCGCCCATATCAGCGAAGCTGTCATCATAAGCGGTGGCCGTATTATCGCCCTGCCCTTCCGTATTCGCCGGAGGATTACAGTCGGGGATCTCCAGATCATATTTGACCGTGGCCAAGTCGATTTCCCAACCTTTATAAGGAATCACGCAGAGCATCAACACCAGAATCATGCTCACGACCTTGATTTCTAGTCCTTTAATGGTCGATTCGGCATCGCTGTCTTCATAGTTGTCTCGGAAGTTTGTGATAACCGCCGCGATAAACGGAATCAAAGCCAAACCAGATCCCACAAGGACATCCCAAATGGCTTCATACATGTTCCACCCAAATAACAGGGTGTAAATTTCGAGAAGATTATTCGCTACCATTCTTTTCAGAGCCCAAATTGCTGGATGATGACCACTTCAAAGAACGCCAGCATAAGCGCGACTTTCCACCATTGTGATTTCAAATACTGAACATCACGCTCTCGCTTCTCTGCATATTGTGCTTGGTCTTCATCGGATAGTTCGCCTGGATTAAACCGAGGCCTCGTCATAAACCGGCAAATTGGTGTCCACGCCGCCATTACAGCCACGTAAAAGCCGATGCGGTACCACATCCAGCCACCAATCAGGTCTACTCCCTTAATTTCGTCTGGTTTGACATCAAAGATGGCGCTGAAAATCATGCCAAGCACCATGAGGGCCAGAAGGCCCCCAACGCTGATGACAAAGAATTTGCCTACGCTTTTCATCAGTTCGGCTGTCCCAGTTGGTTGGTACCTGAAGCCTTGCCGCGATCAACTTTGCGTGTGTTCTGAACGTTCTTCTCTTCCTGTCCCAGGATTCGGAGAATGGTGTTCTGAGCAATGGCTTGTCGGGTTTTGATTTCAAGGTCCAATTGGTCCAGTTCAACCTGCAACTGATCAATCGCATCGTTCACAACAATCTTTGCCGGTTCAAACGCCGCGACGTTTGGCTCCTTGACGCCAGTTCTGAGCAATTGAGTTAACAAACGTCCTTGCTCTACCAGACGAGCGTAGGCAATCTCACCCGCCAGCTTGCGGATCATTTCGCCCTGCCCTAGTGCATCTCGTTTGCGAATGGCCATGATGATAGCGTCATTAACGATTACCCCAGGAGGAGCTGAAACACGATTTAAGTTCTGCCAGGTCAACTGAGTTGCACCGGTAACCAGGTCTTCCAGATCCTCAATGAGGTCATCGGTCATATCCCTGTGCATGTAGGTCAACCCTTTGCCCGGCGTACCGCGCATCTTCTTACAGCCATCACAGGTTCTCATCTCGATGTCACCAAGAACTCGTGTTGACCAGTTCGAGGCAGCGACCGGCCCGTTCCAGTATTCCCAGAGAGGAGTACCCTGACCGTCAGCAGGTCCTACGGTGGAAGTGGCACAACTGTTTGCCCGATCAAACATGATGTTGTAGCCGACCTGAACCACGTCCGTCAGAGCACGAATAGGTTGCTGGCCAGTTCCCCCTTTATTGGTACCGCAAGCCCACTCTGCACCGGCATTACCGTGGTTGGTATCATCAAGCGCTTCCTTGGCACGAATCGCATCCCCACCAGAAGCATTGATTTCCTCAGCCCAGTTATTCGTCTTAATGGATAGCTTGTACTTCTCAAACGGGAAGGATTGCTCTCCCATCAATACCCGAGACATCTCCTCACAGGAGGTTTCTGCCCACTCAAAATCCATCTTGCCCTGCAAAATACCCTGCTGAAGCATGTCATACAGACCGGGATTGGCACGCTGAATTGCCAGAGCTGGCAAACTCGCTACTGCACCGGTTGCAGACTGAATGATGTTATCCATCATGTTCCGGAAGCCCTCGGTAATACCGTTAAGCTGGTTACTCACCGAAATGCGCGGATCGAACTCACCACACTCCATATTCAGGTCCCAGCCAATCCCTAACTCCAGGATGGGCACGGTATGGATTCGAGTAGGTGCATCTGAAATGTAACCACCACCAATTTCGTAATCGATGGCACCCTTCAGACGTGGCGAGTGTTCGAGGCTGTCTGCGGTTGCTACACCCGAGAGCGCAGCGCACAGCATGACTGCCAGACCTTTATATAATCTGATTTGCATTGTCGTTGTTCCCCTTCATTAACCCGTATGAAAAATCAGTTGCTGGCCTTGCCGCGTACAGCACTTGTAAGACTTCCAGAAATTCCAGATATAGCTGCCATCAGTAGAACGCCGATTACTCGAAGGATTACCGCCATACGGGAAACGCTGGCAGGAACTGTCGGTACGAGGATAAAGCATCTGCCAAATACCCGTGTCTTCTCTGTCCTTGTCCAATGGATCGGATGGCCAGTACCCGTCCTGGTCGGCTTTATCAATGGTGTAATAAAGATGAGGCTCACCAGAGCGAGTAATGAAATGTGCCGCACGGAACGCGGACAGCACTCCTGCCTTCAAGGGGTCTTGAGCCGTCATAAAACCGTGGCGCGGGTAAATTGCACCATAGTTGTTGGTCACTGAACCAAGATCCCAGGTGTTGACCAGCGGTAACCATGACTGCGGGTAGAACATCTCCGGCACGTCCCAACGCCATGCAATGGAATCCAGGTTGGATATGAAATACGGGAAAAACGGAAACGTCTGTCCGGCACAGACAAGGCCAAATGTGGTTTGAGCTAAAGCGTTATACGCAATCAGCGACGGGTTACCGTAGGCATCCACCAGCTTGAAGTAGAGGTTGGCGTGCTGGTCTTTCTTCGCCTCTGTACTCACCCCACCACGGATACCAACATCATCAACGTTATAATCCTCAATCCAGGAGATGATGGTTGTTACCCATGAGGAATCGGCATCCCCCTGAGAAACCTGGTTAATATCCTGCGATTCCGTCCAAGGTTCGCCATTGGCCCGGTCATAGGACTGAATAACCAGATCAGGTACATGGTTCTTCACCTTTAATGAGGTACTGAATGAGCATACCGGTGGAACCAGACAAGTCATCCAAACGCATATTCCGCGAAGCTCCCAGTTCATACAGGACAGTGCCGCTGACATGGTAGCCTCACTGATCTCCAGGGTATTCATTACTCCATCATATTGATCGTTCGTCTCACCATGACATGCAATACACTCAACGCTCCCCCGCTCCTCCAGCATTTGCTGGGTATTCCCCATAGTCTGGTCACGAGCTGCATCAAGGTCATTCGGGTCAAACTGCGTCCATGTATCCGGATACGCGAATGCTTGACCTGCCATGCCGGATAAACAGAGCGCGATGACGACAAACAGTAGTTTCTTCATCTATCACCCCCTTTGTTGTTGAAGATTCTGATCGCCTCTTGTAAGGAGGTAACGCCGTAGACCACTGACTTGTCGTTAAACACAATGGCTGGCAGCTTTTTGATTCTGAATCGAATGGCGTACTCGATGGCCTCGCCACCCTCTTCCATCTCTTCATAAAGCGAACGCCAGTGCGGTCCATTAAGTACTTCACTGAATGCCTGCTGATTGGCGTCTCGATAATTTGAAGGCCCAACATTCGAGCTAAGCTTGGCTTTCACCATCTCGTTGAGCTTGGCCGTGGCATTGTTTTTGGTGTCCATGTTGTACACATGAACCACCATGTTGGGCGGCAGCTTGAGGTCTTCTCGAACAGGAACAGCATCTGTTTGGAATACACGGATATTACTGATTGGATTGGCTAATACCGACTGGCAGCCAAGCACCAGAAGTACAAAAAGAAATCTTACGGGCGTCATACAGAAACTCCCTCTTCCTGGTCAGCCTCAATATCTTCCTGCAATACCTTCAACACTTCAGAATTTGCTTGTTCTTCTGAAAGTGCAGCACTCTCACGCTCAAGACGGGCGAGAGTTTCTCTGGCTAACGCTTTTTCCTTGCTCATAGCCTTGCGCGGCTTAGGGTCTTCGGGCTTTTCAGCGATACCACGGTAGTAGTCAATCATGCGACCGACATATTCAGCAGCTTCAACTTCCGTGATACCAAACTGCCTCATGTACTTGGCACGTTCTGTTTTTTCGTCTTTCTCCGTCCCTGCAAGACTGAGGAAAAGTGAAGGCGGTACGTTCCGGAATAGAGCTTCCATGTTTTCCGAAAGAACCACCCCCCTCGGTGTACTTTTTGGGTTCCTTCTTCGCAGAGAGCATGAGTTGCTTCTGCTCTTCGTTGAGACTCTTGAAGCGGGCGATGTCTTCAATCTCGTCTTGAGGCATTACCAAGCAGATCCACCACTCAATCATGTTGAGCATCTTCTTGGCTGCATTCGGGAAATCCGCCATGTTCTGCGTGGCTACCCACCACCAGGCCCCCAACTTACGCCACATTTTCACGACCTTCACAACAAACGGTGCCAACAGCGGGTTCGTTGTGATGATGTGGCCCTCGTCCGTCAACATAACGATAGGACGCTCATCGTGTTGATGCTTCTCCGCAAGGTTGTTAATGCGCATCATGATGGAGGTGTATGCGATAGCAAGCTGGGCGTTGTAACCTTCACGGGCAAATGTAGCCAAGTCCACGATGGTCACATCGGTATCAGGCCAAGCTTCTCCATCGGTGTTGAACACTTCACCCTCAAAGCCATCACAGAACATCCGCAGAGATTCACCCATCTCAAAAGCACGCATTCTTCTGTGCTCAGGGTAGTTGTCATTTTTGTTGATCATGCTGAAGCCATCAGCAACATCTGAAGTCATGGTACGGCGACCTTCCGACCGCGCTTTTCTTGCACCATTGAGAATGGCATCCCGAATCATTCGACGGTCTGCACGGGTGAGCTTTTTAGCCTCTTCTTCTTCACCACCGGTGATCATGAGTGTGGCTATGATTTCCATCTCACCCATAATGTCCCGCTGTTCATCTCCCTCATCGTCACCGTCGCTGTCTTCTGCCATCATCATCTCGGCGATGACATCCATAGCGGCCTTATCTCGAACGTGCTTTCGCTCCAGCTCAGTCAGTTCGTTATAGGTTTTGTAGGTATCGTCGATTTTAATTTTCTCAGGGATATGAGCTCTGAGGTCATCTTCAGTGATCATGGAGGTGTCACTGACGATTCGAGAGCCAAGAAGCTCCTCTTCGTCTGCATCCAACAACTTGTCCGCATCAACGAACGGCGGCAGCGTTACGCCAGCACCGGGCTTCAACTGCACTTTGTTAACGGTCATGTCCTTGTCAGCGAAATAGTCCGCCAGAAGTCCAAAGGAGTTACCGGCTTCGATGATGTACAAACGAGGCCGTAGCAAAGCCATGATTTGTGAGGCCATATTGGTAATCGATGCAGACTTACCCGCACCAGTAGGCCCGAGGATCAGACCATGCGCGTTCTTCTTCCGGTCCTGACTATGGAACGGATCGAATGATATTGGTTCGCCGCCACGGTTATACATGGTCTGGCCGGGATTGCCGGTACCGCGATGTCGGCCAAAGACCGATGAAAGATTTGCCAGGTGCTGAGACCAGACCGGACGAGTGGCTTTGTAATTACGATCCATCTTTGGCTCGTAAACCATCGGCAGGTTGTATATGTAGGCATCCAGACCCAGAGATTCATCTTCTTCGCGTACTGGCGCTAACTGATTGGTCAGCAACATTGTGCTGACCTGGTTTGACTTCTTGCGCAAATCCTTCAGGTTTTCACCTCGGATGTACACACACATCATGGCACGGTACAACTTGTGTTTATTGCCCATGAGGTTCTTGGCAATATCACAGTCCTTACGTGCCATAGTCGCATCTACAGATTCGCCCTTGGACTTATCCTGGATACGATTAATGTGATTCTGAACTTCATCCTGGGGAGTAATGATGATCGTGGTGGCCATAATGGTACCAGGAGGCATTTTGTCCATCATGCAACTGGCTTTGCCGGTTGAAGCACCATCTGGTGTCACCGAGCCGACTTCACCTGAGATCTGGCCAATCTTTGGGGTTCGACGGAGTTTGTGTACGCGAATACAGCGATGGGGCAGCTCATCAAAGGTCCATGTCTGATTTTCAGCGTCTGACTTCGGCAAATTGAAGAACAGGCTTTCCGCTAGGTCATCGCCGTAGGGAAGATCATCTTCATCAACGTAGCTGGCCAACTCACGGAATTTACGCTTATCGCCATTCGTCAGAAGTGGACGAGGATTGAACCAACCCAACATCCACTCGTAGAACATCTTCCCGTTATTCCGGATCAGCGAAATACCAGCATCCCTGAATGCGGTTTCCAGTTTCTGGATTACATCATTCAGCTCTTCTTCTGGCGTCATGCCAGCATAAGATTTCCACTTTGGCGGAAGTCTGCGATAGACCACCATTTTGATGCGGCGGATCTTGCCTCCCCAAGGAGCATCAAGGACTTCTTTATCCTCGAACAGACCGCCCTCCTTACAGATGCCCCGTAAGTGCGCCTCCATGATGTCCAGCCACTCTTTGGTGTACTTGGTATCCTTGCAATAGGCCTTCGGATAAGCACGGAGTTTGTCGATATACTCCTCCATGTTGTCATCGTCATAGGTATATTGCTGAATGATCCACGGCCCAGATGGAAGCTCCTCGAAGCAGTCCTGAAGAGCATCTTGAATCATGTCACGACGATCCTGGAGCCAGTTGTATGAACGGCCTTCAGTCGCAATCGGCACTATGTCGAAAACAGCACCTACGGATTTGCCGTCATCGAGTAGGATGGTCTGAGATTCTGTTTGGAACTCGTACCAGGGAAGTTTCTGCACAAACGACGAAGGTCTGCCATAAATGCGAGCAGCGTCCATCGAGGTCAAAGGTTTCTTCTTCCCTTCTACCTGTTCCTCAGTCTCGGCTTCTGGCTGAGGCTGATTTGCAACAGGCTCCTGATCGTCTTTTGGCGGAATAAAAACTTCCTTCAGCTTTTGCGCAAAACTCATTCTCACTCTCCCTCAAAGCTGGATTTCATATCGCTGATCTCACCTGGCAACGCATAGTGCTCCCGCTCCCACATTTTGAATTCGGTGAGATAGCCTGGAATCGGCACTTGCGTATCGGCAGCCAGGTGTGGTGCAACAAACATGTACATGGTTGGATTGGGAAGCGTTTTGAATCGAGCTTCAAGCTGAGTCTTCTCAGTACGGACGTAATCGCTCAAGACCACATCTCCCTCAACCATTGGGCGACGAATCAACGAACGTTTGTCATACAGTTCACCATCCCCGATGCCCTGCATGTGTCTGTTGTAGACTTCCTTCATGTCGTGCTCTGGTACCGGAATAATGGAATCCTTGGTAGCACAGGCACTCAACATACTAATCAAGGTGACGGTCAGAACGACGGTTAATATTCGCATAGTGATTTACCTTTCTACCTTCTGGGTCATAGTCAATTTTTAATTCCTCTGAAATGTGAATAGCCAGCTCGGTACCAGGTGGTACATAGATGGCGTCAAAGGAATTTTCTTGTCGTGCATCCAGCCAATCAGTCACCTCGTTAAGGCCTTCTGAAATAGCTGTATTTTTGGCAACAATCTTCGGATCACCGGTTAACCCACTGGTCAACCCGCCATTGTTATTGGATTGTGTGGTGAACTGGCTTGCGGCTTCCGCATTTGCATATGAAGCGGCTGCGGTAAGCCCTACCCGAGATGTCAGATATGAAGCAGCGTTTGTAATTCGCTGACCAGTAATGCATGGGATACCATTCTTGTCTGAGAACCATGCGATCGGATCTGTTGTTTTTGTACCTGGTTCCGGGAAGGTCACAATGGTTCCATCCTGGAATGTGAACGTCATGGAAGTGATCTCCCCACTCACACAAGAAAGGGTCCAGTCTCCCTTAGCAATGCCCGACATTTTGATGCCGGTAACGCCTGGTATATGGATGCCGTTGGAGGACAGGTTTTCCTCACCCACCATCACCTTAAACGGATAAGGGTCGATAACCTGACCATTGATCGGAATACGTCCAAGCATGGCCGTCATGGAAACTGAGCCAATTAAGGTACCGTTAATTGGAATGGTGTAAGCTTTGACAGACCGCTCTTCTTTGGTTTGCTTCTTGGACTTGGTTGGTCCTTTAGCTAACGCTGGAAGATTTTCTTCTGCTGCTGCACTGAAATCAGGAAGACCGATCTTTGTCGGATCACGCGGGTCCACATTGGCGTCAATCGGATTCGTCCAAACAACCTGATCAAAATCAACCTGCATACCGTTTTCGTCGTATCCAAGGCCGCTCGGAATACCTGCACTTCCAATGTCATAACCACTAGCGGTTGTGTTACCACCCTTGTCTTTACCACCCTGCTGTAACTCCTCAAGGCGTTTTTCGAGTTTATTAATCAATCCACGAGTGAGATCTTGAGTATGCTCTAATTCCCTCTGTTGCTGCTCTGCCTGCTTTTCAGCATTCGAAAAACGGCTATTAACTCGCTTATTAAGGCTTTCTTCCATCTTCAAAAGTTTGTCGATCTCTTGCTTCAGGCGTTTGTTCTCTTCCTGAAGCTTTACTGAGTCTTCGCGAACCGCACGAGTTTCATTGGTAAGCGTTCTCATAGTCTCAACTGGACTATCAACGTCTACACCGTACTCTTCTTCAAGAAAACCCTCTTCAAGTGGGTCAATAGCGAGGCCGTTGTCCGGTTGTGCAGGACCGCTCTCAATAGCAGACAACCCGGTCAATTCAGTCGCTTGACCAGGCGCTTGTGCGGTAACTTGCTTTTCCTTGCGGCCCTTCATCACAACAACCAAAAGGATGACGACGATTACGACCGCCAAGGCTTTGATAACAATATTTGATTTCATACCGAAGCCCCTTACTTGTGTTTATGGCGGTTGCGCTTCTTCTCCGCCTCCGCTTTTTCTTCGAGTCGCGCCATTTCTTCAGCCTCCGCTTTGAGGTCCTGATAGTAGGTCCAGGGGTAAAGCGTCTCCTTCAATGGCTTTTCTGAAATCAGGTACAGCACAGTGCTGTCGCCCGGTGTACCGTTTGGATACAACATATGATGTTGGAAAGTAGCGTGAGAAAACGGCAGATTGAGATCGAGGTAGTTCAGCTTTACCTCATCTTCAGAGGTGTTCTTGATGTGAATAGCTGCCAGATAATAACCACCACCCTGGTAGGCTAATATCGGTTTGGAATACGTCTTGTATTTGTTCTCACCCTTAAAGACACGAACCGCTCCCTTTACTCCCAAAGTCGTCTCAGTGATTCCGGGACGATCACGATGTAGTCTCGTTGGTCCATATAGTCGTTGTGCCGCAAACCGAGTCAAATCAACTGGTGTAATAACTGGGATGTCCATCGGAGAATCTGATACCTGACGCTCATCTTCAGGAACGACGTTTTCAGATTCCAGAAGTATCCGAATGTCTTCCAGAGGTTTCGCATTTGGATCTTCCTTTCCGGCAATCAGGTCCAAGAGGATTACCTGACCATCTGTCAGGCGCTTGATTTGAACACGCTGCTTATCAAACTCCTCGTAGGGAAGAAAATGCACCGCTCCCTGAGCGGACTGTACCCGGAACAGCTTTTTCATCTGCTGTCCTTTGGTGATACCGACCTGAACGTGATCGCCAAACTGAATGCTGCGCTCTTCACCCTTTCGCAGTTCGATAGTTACCGGCAGGTTGGTGTAGTGAATGATTTCTGTCGCTAAAGATGAGTTGCTATAGAACCCAACCACCGCGACAATCAATGCTGCTTTATTGAGTAGTTTTTTCATTGTTATCTTCCTGCCACTTCGCCGCTCGTGTCCTGAACGTTTTCATTTTCCTGCTGGTTACCTTCAAGACGTTTCGGATTTTTATAGAAGCCGTCCAGAGCTAAGCCCCAGAGGTTGCACTCCGGATCGACATCCCAACGAACAATGCGAACGGGGTAACGCACAAAGATGTCCTTCACGATTTCTGATCGGAAGGTCTCTTTGATATTCACATCGTAAAAAGCAACCCACGAGTCACCGGACTCAACGTAAACACGCTTGTCGGTATAGGGACGGTCTGGCATTTCTTGAAGCGCACGAGTACGGTTGAGCTCATGTCGTTTCAAGCGTTGTTCGTAGTCACGCTCAAGCTCTCCTTTAAATCGAGGTGTGATGTAACAACTCAAGCGATTGATTTGTTTCTTATAATCTTCAATACCTTCAACCGGCCAGTTATTCATTTGCTGGAAGATGTAATAGCCGAAGGCGTAGACGTTAAAAGGGTGACGTTCCTGGATACCGCGTGTTGACCCAGAACGAAGATCCGGTGGAATATCAATCTTGATGTGTTCGGGTGCGGCCTTCCATCCAGCAATTGAATAAAGCAGGGCAATTGCCAGTATGCCGATAAGGATTCGCAGAGTCAGAATGTGAGAGTCCCGACCATCTAACGCTTTCTTTAATCTTGCCATCTAGCCTACTCCTCGGGCTCCATGTGGATTTTCTTAACGGGTTGATCTCGTCGGATGTCCCAACTCTGTGATGTCTCGATATATCCGAAATTGAAAAATGAGTATTTTTTCTGCGCTTGCTTTTTGAGGTACACCACATGCAAGCCGTCAGGCATTCGTCGCTTGAGACCTTGAAGGTATTTGCCAACGATCAGCAAAGTGCCAATGGCCATGCCAAAGCCAATACCCACTCCGAACAACGCCCAACCAAATGGAATGAGCAAGAGTACGCAGACGGGAATCCAGAAAATGATTGCGGCCACGATAATCATCACGACCTCGGTATCGGTCAGTCCCCGAAAGACGACCGGCTCTTCGATGAGCCGGTCGGGGATGAACTCGATTTCTCGTCCGTTCATTCCAGGTTCTTTCATTAGAAGATGATCCCGGATGCCTCAGTCAGCAGGTACACAACGAATACCAGCAGCAGTACGCCCATGCCGCCGTGCATACCCATGTCACCCCAGGTCTTCTTACCTGCACCGATTTCGTTGTATACAGCAATCATGTTTTTGGCTACAGCCAGAAACGCAATAGTGCCCAAGATCAAGCCCAGGACAATTGCGATATCGAACGCATAACCCTGCAACAGGCCGATGTAGTCACCATCAGCAGCCGCGTTGGTCGGGTCAGCAGTGTCAGGTAGAGCAGCGTGAGCGCTGGAGAAGGCGAAGAACAACATAGTGGCCAGTGTAGTTTTCACTGCGGCCAGCTTGTCTTTGCAGGTTACGATCAGGTTTTTCATAGGATTAACTCCTTTAAGTACTTTGAAGGTTGGTTAGTTAACAAGTAGGTAAAGGAGTACCATCATCACAAAGACACCACGAAACCATACGATTATCATGTCCTTTGCAGTAATGACCTCCGCCCCATAGTCGTCGTATGCGCGGTAGCACAGCCAGGCGACATAAAGAAACACTGCCGTTGTGCCGATTGCCTGGATAGTCCAGAGAAGTTCAGCAGCGGTAAAAAAATCTCCCGTGCCTTCTTCAAATGCAGCAGATTGAGCAGCGTTCATTTTTGATGCTCCGTATAGTCACTACTGAGAGCATCGATGGACGATGGAACCACTGGCTCCATCGGCACTGTCAGATGATGAGAAATTCCGGCTTGGATCTTTCTCAGGTCATCTAACAGAACCTGGTAATCGAACGTCGTCCGATCGTTCGAGTTACTGCGCATCTTGGCGGTCATCACCAAGGCTTCCAGCGCAGCCAATTCATTTTTAATTTTTGCCAGCGCTTCACGCTCAGCCCATACATCCGCCATAGACACCTGCGGAAGGCTCACGAAGCTCACCAGGAGAAGAGTTATCAATTTGTTCATCATCGAGTCACTTGAATTTCAGGTGGAATTGCGATGGTAGGAATTAGAACAAACGAAAAGGCAGGAAATCTGATTTATTGGGTCATTACTCGATGACCCTTTTTTGATGAGAAAATGGCCGCTGAGTCGCGGCCATTATGGGAGTAAATATTAAGTCTTTGCGCTTAGAGGTACTTCTTAAACTTGCTGGTCATGACCATCAAAACAAGTCCGAACAAGACAGCAAAAGGCGTGATAATGAAATTGGGGTGTATGCTACTGGGGATGGCCAGATATATTACCCACGCCATAATCAGTATCGGCATGGCAAAGCGCTTGGCCCAGTGATAGATGTACCCAGATTCATTGCCACCACACCAACGCCGTAAATCCCTTTGCATAAGTCCATCCGAGACACCAACTAATCCGAACAAGAAAAACGCCGGTATGGACAAGACCAGGATAGACAGTCGGATTAAGAACATAATCAGAATGTAAATGGCTGCCATAAAGTAGTTGTAATACTCAGCAATCAGCCCTTTGACCAACCGGACAAACTTACCATCATTTGCCTCCGGGGTTTTTGCTGAAGTCAGCATGTCCACTATCCCGGAATCAATGAAAAGGAAGTTCACCACATCGGTAACCTTCCCACTCGCGGCTTGGACAGCCTCACCATTCAGGGAGTCACCATCGAGAGAGCTTCCCAGGTAACTGATTTCCTTCCGCATCATTTCTTCGGCATGTTCATACCCGGTGTATCCCTGCTCTGGATAGAAGAAAACCATACCGATCCATTCAATGATGATGGACATTAATGCCGAAAAGAGAAGCAACCCAATCACCTTGAATATGAGGTCCAAGGTCTTCCCGATAAAACCTTTCTTGGCAACAGGGTGCTCTGCCCTGGCTACGCTAGATTCCGCCATCTGCTATACCCACCATGCTTCTGCCGTGTGATAGTTCTTTTCCATTTCCTTGGTCAGCGCCTGTAAGTTCTGAGGCATCTCTTCATCGTCCTCAACGGGAAGCGGAAACCGTACTTTCCAAAGATGACCTCCATCCAGAAGACAAAACGCCTGTCCTTTTGGCAACGCGGTCACATGACTTGGTTCCAGCATGGGCACGCGAAGCATTGAAATACGGTCCTGAGTACTGGAGGTAAAGTCGATGTTGTTCTCTGTATCAGAAGAGTCCGAAGCACCTGATACGGTCATCTTCTGTGATATTTCCACTTCAGGTAGCTGATTGGTAAGCAACTCAGCCGTGTCCTTTTCTTTCACACGGAGCATGATCAGGTTGTTGAAGTTGCCCTCTACCTGGCGTGCCTTGGCTGCATTGCCGAGTCGAGCTTCAATGTCTCCCCTGGACTGGGTGTAGGCAGTGATCTGCATACCAGAGCCACCCGATTTGTTGACCATCGGTAGGAACTCATCACCCATCAATTCATTGAATTCATCTGCATGAAGGCAGATCTTGGGCATTGCGTTGGCTTTTCCATCTAACATGCCGTGCTGGAACCCGTGCTTGTAGATCATGCCCGAGGTCGATACCAAGTCAGAGAACATGGAATTGCCCACGGCACTTGCAACCTCCGTATCCGTCATGGCATCGAGTCCAACATAGACAATACCGCGCTTCCGGATTATCTGAGTCCAGTCAAAGATAGGCCGGTCATCATTCACATCGAAATAGTCCGGGGCGATGAGTTTGCCAATCTTTCCAGTTGTGAGCTTTTCAAGAAGTGGCAGCAGAGAAGCTACCAGCTTATCGAAGTAGGTGCGGTCATAACGCAGTGCCGAGAGTAAGCCAAGTACGATCGGATCGCTCACTCCCATCTGTTCAACGTATTTCCGCAATGCTTCAGTCCGAGCGTTTGCATGTTTTGCCAACCTGGGATTTGACTTGTATTGCTTTTCTGCGTCGTGGGTCATGTCGTTGATGTCTTCAACCCAGCCTTGCTCTGCATTACGAGGAAGCCACCATTCCAGGTACTCGCAAAACAGAGGTTCGATGTCGGTTACGTACCGAAGAATGTTGTTGTAATCCGGACGCTGGCCAAGGGATACGAGGGCACGAGCAACGATATTGATGAAGCGCCAAGCAAACTCTTTAAATGCTGCACTGTTGCCTTCGGATGAGAGCTGACCAGAGATACGACTGGCCACTTCTGTAATTCTGGCAAAGTTGCCCACTGCGTTGTAACGGGCCGATATATCAGGGAACCCCAAATGAAAAACGTAGAAGTCGTCCTCCCTACCCATACGTTTCGCGGCCATATACATCCGTGTTAATAACCCGGCATCAGATTTAGGATCAAATACAATGACCGGACCATCGCCGCGTCGAATATCCTGCTCTATCAGAATCTCTGCTAGACGTGTCTTACCCACTCGTGTCGTTCCAAGAACCAAGGTATGCCCTACCCTTTCACTCATTGGTAGAAGGACTTCCTCTTCGTTGAGCTCGACAGCATGAATGGCAGGGTTACCTCCGATTGGTGGTAGCGGTCTGAAGGGATTCAACACATGATCTTTACTGGTTAGCCGACCCAGAGCTTGTAAACCAGTATTTTCAACGTCTCTCTCGAACTTCCTGACTGCTGAGTAGATCTTGGATGGCTCCAGGTATCGCTTGGCCGCAGGTGACAACGTATCTTTAAGGCGCTGAGTATGTTTCTGTCCCCACTTGAACCCCTGCCCTAGATAGAGGTGATTTCGGTAACAGGGTATCTGTGAAGATGACATCGCAAATCGCGGGAGCCGTTTGAGATTACGCTGATACCTGAGTATTTGAGAGCCCTGATTCAGCCGATACAAACCAAGTCCAGCAAGGATAGCAGCAGAGGTATATCCCACACTTGGGGTCATCATGAGTGTTGACGGCGCGGTGCCACAAATAATGCCTGCTGAAAGGGCGACAGTTCCTGACCACAACTCTACTGGCGGCCTTAATAAAACCTCTAATGGATGATCTGCCATTAACGCATCACTCCCTGATTATCCATGTAGAACGGGTAATGTCTGATTTTTAAATGTTCAGCTAAACGATCGCCTGGAGTTGGTTGCATCAATACGCCTTCACCAACAATTGATTGAAGCTCTTCCATCTGTTCTTTGGTCTGGATATTCACTACAAGCCCAATAGCTTTCTTCTCCTTCAACAACTCTTTGTTTGAAGACAGCCATTTGATCGAAACAGGATCGTACCCGATGATGAACATGGGCCTCGTTGCCATCTGATACTTCACATCTCTGGCCTCATCCTCTGTCACCCGACCAACAGACATAGAGGCAGTTACCACCGGAAAGTGAGAGTGAACCAGCTTCTTTGAACGTCGTTCGTCGTAGAGCTTTTTCATGTGCTCCAGTGTGTTGTTGTTTTTTGGCAGGTATGGGTCAATAGGTTGACCTCCACGATCTTCGATAACCTCGGTCTCAAACCAAGGCATATGCGGGGATGATTTCTGCTCTACCGCGAAGGTCTGGCTGAAAGCCACAACCGTCCCAATCAGGACGGCTATAGTTGAAAATTTTTTTAGATTTTTGCCCATAATGAAATGACCCTTTGTGTATAGTTTCTTGCTCTCTCTTTGTCCTGTATTCGCTGACCAGGGCGGTGATAACATCCAACGGCCAACTCCCAGCTATTACACTCTGTCCTATCGTATTGTTCTCGTAGGTGTTGCGCGGCTGCATTGAGATTGGCGTAGGGGTCAAAGGCTTCCCATAGACCTTTAAATCGCTGCTCTTGCCATCGCCAATTCAACTGTCCAAGCCCGACATCGAATTGTTTATCCCCTCGGTCTAACAAAGACTTCGCGAACAAGTACGCTTTCTCTCTACTGGGAAAGAAGTGAGGCTGCCCTCGATGGTTGATTGTCCAAGGCCAAGGCAGAACTTTTGATCTCTCCCCTGATGAAGTCAATGATCTGGATTCATTCAGAATGAGCGCGTAAAAAAGTTTCGCCGGTACCCGATTTTCTTCAGCTACCAGGCGATACATATCTGGAACGGCGCTTTGGTTGGCAATTGCAGAGAACGATACAAGTCCAAGTAAGACAATCAGAAATATTCTCATAGCTCGCCACTACTTGTAGGTTGCTGTTACTGCTCCGGACTTGAGATCGACTACCCTCACCTGGGGCAGAGAGTTCATATCAATCCCCAGCTCCGTCGATTTGCCTTCATCGAAATTCAAGGTAATCGCTCTTGCTCGAACAACCTCTGGCGATATTTTCATGAACGAGGCCCATTGGCCTATTTCATCGGAGGAAGCACCTTGCTTGAAGAAAATGTCGAGTCGAGCGTTATCACCAACGGATGCATGAAGTTCTTCAAACATCGACTTACAGGATTCTTTGCACTCAGAGTCAACGAACAGGATCACCTGCTTGTTGACCTCAACACGCTTTTCTTCCCACTCTCTTATCCAGGATGTGTTGTTGACTGCCAACTGATTGCCGAGGATGCGGCTGGCCGCGCGCTGACGTTCAACCTCAAACGCCATTTCTAATTCCGCCCTCCTGGTTTCCATCTTTATCCAAAGCTCAGCGTATCGCTTCCGCTCCTGCGGGTCGGTCTCAGACACTCCTAAAGCGGTGATTGGATCAAGGCCGGGGGACCAGATTCCACGAGGCCCACTCATGATTTGCTTGTACTTAACCCAGTCGGTTTCAGAAAGCATCCATTGTTTGGCCAGGCTTCTATCTTTCTCGGTTAACGACGCGGCAGCTTCTTTATCGAGGGTGGACTTCATATCTGAGATCACAGTCGCACTGTTGCTACCCTGTGTGCTTTGATTGTTTGCATAGGCTCCTGAAGTTACCAATAAGCCTAATACGATATATGCGAGCTTTTTCATCTATCCCTCACACTCGATGTCAACTTCAGTTACCTGGATCTGACCTTCATCGCTTCTTGGTGCCGTCAGGTCCGCAGTAAGCACAGGCCGATAACACCCATCCACCTTTTGAGGAGCTGGTGTGAGGTTGCTGATGTAATAACCGTCTTCAGCACGGTAATAGCGGCCCCGCTCAAACAGAGGTTCAACTGATACAATCGACTGCTCAGTGACTATCTCCACGGCTACAGGCTCTTGAGGTTCTTCTTTACCCCAAAGCTCATAACCGCCAATCAACAGGACAAGGCCAACGATCCATTCAACAGGTTCCATATTGCTACTCCTTAATGGTCAGTCGTTTTGTTTTTGAGCCATTCTGGAAAACAGCCTCAGAACCAATAGCGCCCTCAAGTCTCCAGCCCTTGTAATAATCACCCATAGTTAAAGGCACCCAGCTTCCGTTTTCCTCACGCAACATGACATAAGGCTGTGTTCCCCAAAGGTCGATGGAAGCAACGTAGGCACCTTCAATCAGGCTAGGGTCAGTATTCACCTTCTTCACCGGTGCTTTCTGAACAACTTTCTTAGGCGCACTCGCAGCCCTAGCGTTGAGCTTTTTTATCTGATCACTCAGCTCATCAATCTGTTTTTGGTGCGTGTCAATGGATGCACTGTTGGCTTCCAGATTTCCTTTGAACGCATTCACCTCACCACGTATTGCACTGATGGTTGCTTGCAGCTCTTGGATGTTTTTATGGATGCCGTCAACGCCGACCAGGCTGTCTGAATTAGACTGAACGGCCTTCTGGGTTCCTGCCAGTTCCGCTGTCAACTCGTCAGTTCTTGTATTTAGCGTGCCAATGGCCGAATCCAAACTTTCCATGCTGTTCATGGCTGCCGCCTGGCCAGATTTTTGGTTAATCACTGAGTAGCCAGCTATACCTGCCGCACCTACTGAGACAAGGAGAGCGATCACGCCAATAAAGCTACCCGGCTTCTTCTGCGTGGGCGCTTTTACTTTTTTGGGCTTAGCGTTAAGTGGCTTCTCTTGCACCCCAGAAGAATGGATTTCTTCCACTTCGCCAATGTGTGGTTCCTTGGCAGAAAACGAATCTGCGTCTGACGCATTGAGTCCAGAAACACTGCCTTTCATTTCGGCTTGATCGAATGCATCATCGACAGGCATATCCAACAAAGACTCATCTTTGGATTTACCACCGTCGATCGTGCGCATGAGGGATTGGCCTAATTTTGACTTGGACATCATTCACTCCTCGCTAACTTGGTTGACAACTCGTAGGCAACTTTCCGGTGTACTGGATCGACAACCAATTCAAATGCATCACCACTCAGCGTATGGAGTGCTTTGTCCAGAGTCATTGGACCAATATTACGATGCACTTGAGGTAACGGGAGACTGAGAAGTGTTTTAGCCTCTTCGCTCAAAACAGTTTTATCCGCGAGCACGTAACCGGATCTTGCAAGAAGAAACTCAACGGTTTGGCCAACTGTTTCCACGCTTTGTGGAATCCGAGTCTTGATGACAACCTTGAGAGGATTGAGCTGATCTACCGGGGGGATGTTTTTCACATAGGTATATCGCCCAGTCTGCATTACTTCAATGCGATCGGACTCCCCTATGTCTAAGGGTTTACTTTCTGCTGATGCCAATGTGCTGAAACAGCACATAGCTACAGCAATTGCGGTCTTCTTCATGGGTATACCTCCAACATTATTTGGCAGAGGTACAGTACAAGATCACATCTTTGAAATTACTTTTTTTGGGTCACCACTAAATGACCCTTTAAAAACAGAAAAGCCTGCGCGGTGGCAGGCTTTTCAAATTCTTACCAAGGCTCGCTTGGTATTGCAGTTCGGGTATAGCGAGTACCCCTGTTAAAGTACGATCCTCTATGGGGCGTTCGGATCATTGTTCCCCAGGATTTCGTGCAGGCTTATAGCACTTGCACGGCATGGCTGCGCCACACAAAAGCCACTCGTATAGTGTCATCATCATCACAAGATTTGCTTGCTGGCTAACCGAGTTCATTAGCAATTCTAAAGTCACTGTCGTGAACGCTAATCAGAATATCTCCAAGACAAGAGATACTCTGATTAGCACTCACAAAACAGATTGTTGCTCAAAACCAATTCGCGGTAGTTTTGAAGGATAAGCACTGATGGATGCTCTGAAGTGAAGAGTAGCAAAGCAATGCTTTGCAGCTAAGCCCGAAAGCTGTCAGGAAGTAGTAGTTGAATTTTTGCAGATGATCTCAACTTGGTCAAGGACATATGCCTATCATGACCTGCTCATATGATCGCGGATCTTAGCTCGGCTTTTTCATCGACCGCCTGATCTATGGAATCCAACATACCCTTGATCAGTTTAAGGTTCGCATTGATGTAGATGAGCTCTTCTTCCGTTTCTTTCAATCGAAGTTTTCTTTCGTCATCGAATACGCGGAGATACTCAACAATAGAACCGGCATGAAGCCTGTTGTACTTCCTATCACGCTTACTCGACTTAAACCGCCAGTAATACTTTCTTGAGTTACCATCCGATCGCGCTGCAAGCGTCAGCTCAAAATTCTCTCCAAATAGACTCACCAACTCTTCTTTGAGCTCCTCTACTCTCTGCCCGAGCATCTCCTTGAATACTTCAATTTCTTTCCGGTACAGATTCAGGCGTCCCGCCTTATTATCCTTAAAAGGTATTATTAAATTTATATTTAAAGGAGACGACATTGTTTTCTCACTCACGATCCATGCTACCCATGCTGTTCTGAGCCAAGTTTACAGGGCTATTCTGAACCTCAGAATGTTTGTATTGATCCAGGTTTTGAGTGGTACTGACCCAAGACCGGTCCACGAAAAAAAAGGTGCCAGAAGCACCTTTTCCGCTATTGATGGCGATTCGGCCTCAAGCTGTTGCAACCTTCTTTTTGGCAGTACGTGACATTTCTTCATCTGCCTGCTTCAACACTCGATCGAGTTCTGCGCCCAGTTCATCATCACTGTCAGCCTCTTTCTGCTTTTCAGCCGTTTTGGGCTTTTTGTCAGCTTTATCTTTGTCTAGAGACTTGCCCATCGTCTGGAGCCGTTTCATTGGCAAGGGCGGAGCATTATCTGATCTTGTGGTTCCTTCTATGTACCCTACTTCCAGATCCCCCATCAACTCCTTGGCCTTTTGAGCCTTTTGGTTATTGGCGGCCATATCATCTCTGGTAACACCGGTATGACGATAAGAGAACACCATGTGAATTACACCGCGCACGCGCTTTTCAACACGGGCCAAGGTTTCAAACTTCTCCTTGTTAGGCAGCAAGCCAATATGATTGGCCAAAAGCACCTTCAAGACTATTTGATCGACTTTAAGAAGTTGATACACAAGCTGGAAACCAAGGCGTGAAGCAAACCGGATCGGAACCACCACTGGGTTCTTCGAGCCTATATCGGGAAGCCGCATTGCAGGGGGGATATTTTCATCAATGAAGGTCTGGACATCTTTCAGCTCACTATCCAGATCGAACGTCAGATCCTCAATCGCTTGCTCAATACGATGATAATGGTAGTCAGCATAAGGATCGTCTTCTCTTACAGCCTGTTCCACCCCTCTGACAATCTTGCAAAAGCCAGGAAGTCCGAGAATACCGTGACGCTTTTGTGTTTTTTCTCTACCCTGCCACAACCGAAGTGCTGGTCGTGTAGCGAGCTCAATTTCGATGTCCTGTTTGGCCCCAATGGCCGCCATTTTTTGTGAGTTGCTGTCAGCCATGAAAGCCTCCTTATGCGCAGATTTTGGTTTTTTTTGATTGACTGGATTTGTTCGTGATTTCCTCAATTTCCTGGACTTCACGATAGATCTTTGACATGGACAGGTTTGTTGCCCTGGCTACACAAAGCAGTCGCTCGCGGTAGTTGGCAATTTTTATTGAATCCAGCCAAGCATCATAGATCTGACGTTGCTCTTCCAAGGTAGACACTGGGAGGCGTCCCTTTACCGTTGGTAAATTTAAAAACTTCTTCCGGCTGGCAACCTGTGTCGAACGCATTCCGAATAACTCAGCCATCATCGTCTTGCAGGCTCCTCGACGTAAATACTCATCGATCATCTCGTACTGCCGGGTTTCTTCCGCTGCCAATTCGATAATCCGCGATATTTTTCTTGAGTCGATCTGGAATACTTCCAAGGCACTCAGGTCACGCACATAGTTGCCGGATATATTGAATATCTGATCGGCTCGTAATCTGTCTAATTTTTGCATTGTCTCAATTGACAGGCCGAGCCGTTCTACCAGTTCCATATCCCCCTGCTGGCAGCCTTCTAATGCACTCAACAATAGGGAAGAAATGAACCTGGATGACTCGTCCTTTAGCTTAGTGCTCAACGCCATCACTGATTCTCCATAGATTGATTATTACTGTTAAAACTGGTCCTGATTCCGGCGATCAGCCGAATCAACGACTCGAATCCTTCCTCACTGGCATGGCAGAAGACGCGGGAAGGAAGAGATGACAAATCTGTATTTGTCAGATTGAGATGCTCTCTTACGCAAGAGGCAAGGTCTGCTGGATCAGAACCAATATCCTTCAGCCCCATAGCCGCTAATATCTCGGGGGATACACTGCTATCGAAGACCCCAGAGAGACTCGCCAGGAAAAAGCAAACTTCGGCCTGGAGAGGGCTACCAACATGCTGAGGGAGACTTACAATAAAACCGGAAGGAAGCTCTTCTGATCCTGACACTACATGAGAAAGACCAAACGCATCAGAAACACTTTTAGCTATTGCTTTATTTGACCGAGAACCTGGAGTAGTTGGGGAAACCACTTTCTTCAGAAAGTGCTCTCGGATTTGCTTCAATGACAAATTGCCGGGTTGAGAGTTAACGTACTCAACCAGTGCGGAATCGAACTTTTCGCTTGGCATCTCCTCCGCTAGGTCATTTCGTAACGTTCTGATGGCGTCAACCACCTTCCTACTTACACAATCCAGAAATGCTTGATTCGTAATGTATGGTGCCAACTCTTCAGCCAGGTACATCATCGACGTAATAGATTGCCGACGGATTGGCATCCCTCTGCTGGACATCTCCTTTGCCAAGAGCTCTTGAGTTGGCTCGGAACCTTCAGCTAAGAGATTCCTGATGTTGAGCACAGCATTTGCTGTCTCCAAAAAGGTATTGTCACCACGAAGGTTGTTCTCTACGAGATGACTGATGCACAAATCAAGATCGGACGTAAATTTCTGCTTTGAGACAGGGGGGTAAAGAAAGCTCTCAGCCTTGGTTTCGTCATAAAGCTCCCGGCTGATTAAAAGCCTAGTTTGTCCCCCCTGGGACAAAACCCACTTTTTCTGTACGGGGTGGAATACGATGTGAAGAGGGTCTTGAATGCCCTTGCTCTGGATGGACTCCTTGATTTCGTCATACATTGGATTCTTGGAACGGCGCTGATTGAGGTAGAAAACCTCAATCTCAAAGCAACTTATCTGTCCCTGCTCGCTGCTCAGTATCGAAGCGAGCTTAGATGTAGCACTCATCTTTAACCAAACCCCAATGTTCAATAATTATTGCACATTCTGTTTTTATCCAAGTTTTAAGTCAATAAATATTGCCCTAAATAGTGTGTTTTTATTTATTTGTGCAATTAATATTGCCCATGAGAAGGGGGAGTGCAGCAGAACCCGCACCCTCTTACTGTTGAAACATGGCTCTGGCACCTCACTAATTAGTCACATGACTAAATTGAAACAGCAAGAAGACTAAAGAGCCAATATGATTTAGTCACATGACTAAGCATAAGAGGTAATCTATGGTATTTTAGTCACATGACTAAATAGAGGTAATCCAATGAACAATCTTCCCTACCTAATCGACGCGGATGAAGCTATTGAGTACTACAAAGGTAAAAGCGATCTCACGGATGCAGAGAAGGCATACGTCGTCGCGATACTTAGCCAGGAAGGCTATTCCAATAAGTCGATAAGACGGTCACTAGGTATAGAGAAGGTATATACAGTTACCCACCTCAAAAGAGCGGGGGCATCTCTGTCCGAGTCGGAATTAAATCTATGGCACAAGAACCCTACCCGGATAACATTGGGCCATGTTCGTGCTATCGCCAAGCTCCCTGCAAGCAAAAGAGAAGACCTGTTGAGGAACTTGCTGACCAAGAGAATACCTGTCCACAAGTTTGAGTCACTAGCACAAGGTAAGGACGAAGGCCGTGATGCTGACATTAAACGATACGAACTAATCATGGGAGAGGTGCTCGGGCGACAGATAAAGATTCGCTTTAATCAGGCAAAACGTTCAGGTTCACTGACCTTAGATTTCTACGGCTTAGATGACTTGGACCACATTTCCCGATGCCTTGGATTCAAAGCTGAGGATCACATCTAGTTCGCTGACCTTTAAAATATTTAAGTCAAAACATCACCTAAGCACTTAAATTTTTTAAAGTTTTTATTGGCTCAAAACCCGACAAAACCCTTTATTATCAATGACTTAAGCAAAAAAAAGGGCGCTATTCCCGCCACGGGAATGCACCCCTATCGATCCAAGTTCCCGCCACGGGAATCTACCGTTCTCGGTTATGCATCAACCTTAAGAGTTGTGGTCAAGAAGGACAGAATCTTCTCAAGCTGAGAGTCGTCCACACCAGTTATTTCAAACTTAGTAGCGCCCTTATTCGTGACGGAATGCTTCAGAGTTTTGCCATCTTTTGATTTGTATACAACTGGCTTCCACGCCTTTGGCTCTTCCACTTTAGTTCTCACAGCACTCTTGAGAATTTTGATCACCTCCTCTACATCAGGAAGCTCTGTCTTTTCACTAAGGGCAGCTTTTCTCATATCAAGCAATTCTTGGGCTTTGCCAATCAGAGCGCGCTCACCTTTCTTCTTCAACTGCGCAATCGTTTCACCATAAGAGAGTGGCATATCGGATGGCGATGGAAGGATACGAACAAAAACTTCATCCAGCTCAACGCAAGCACGATAACGTGATATGTGCGAAGAGCTAATTCCTTTGGACGCACCCAACTGGGTCCAATTTTCATACTCTCCACGCTCAATCTGCTTCTGATAGGCCTTGGCTTTTTCATATGGACTTACATCTTGGTGCTTATTTTCGATGATGCCGAGTTCTCGCACATCTGCATCTGGCACATCACCAATAAGTGCCAAGTATTCCTGCTTTGCCAGCTTGACCGATGCTAAACGTCGAGAACCTTCAATCAACTCAAACCGGCCATCTTTTGTCGGGCGCAATGTACCAGGCTTTTGCTGCCCGTGTTTCTTAATGGATGGCAGTATGTCCTGGAGAGATATTTCATCCAGGAATTCTTGAATACGCTCATTCTCAGGAGAAACATCAATTAGAGACGTATCAACACGTCGAAGCTCGAATGTCACTTCCTGCTTAGTTACAGGCATAGTGAGCACAATGGGAGCACCTTCAGACCCAGAGTTTTTTGCTTCTTCTAATGCTCGAAGAAGATCAGCCTTCTCCATTTCAAATTTCTGCTGGGCCTCTTCGAGTGCTTTTTCCGCTTTCTGCTTATCGGCTTTCAAGCCATCGGTAACGCTTGTTGGGCGCTTATCACCAGTCATCACTCCCAATGCCGGAGAAGGTCTCCTGCTTCGGCGCGGAGTGTTACCCTCTGCTTCCTCAGTTCCTGCTCCAGAAAGCAGCTCATCAATGTTGCCATACTTGTCGTTTGCCATAATTACATACCCTCCCCTGCTTTAGCCTTTGCTTCCTCCAGATCTGCTTTGACTGCATCTGCATTTGCCATGATTTGATCAATTTTATCTAAGTGTGAAGTTCTCAAGACTTCCTCGTAGCACGTCTCCCAAACCGCATCGTGCATTTCTTCAAACAACTTGTCGAACATGTCGCAGGTAGATTTCAGACGCTTACGATTGTCTGACTCGGCGGGATTCTGTTCATATACTGAGTAAGTGGAGTTTGTAGCCTTCCCAATTTCGTCAGAAGCATGTGCTTCATTAGATAGAACATCCCCTCTTTCGACAGAAAACACACGGCGAATAATCTGGCCCATGAACTGTGCATAACTACTGCCGGAATACTTTGTAATAAAGAAACGCATATCAGGGACATTTGGATAGATTCCGCCTTCGTCATATGTCTCGATGGTTTCAGCCACCAAGCCTGCGAATTGAAGCGTTGATGCAAAGTCCAACATGGCCGCTGGGGTTGGCACAAAAACCATGTCACACGCAGATACCACGTTAAGCGTGCTGATGTTTAAAGAAGGGGTCCCATCAATAACAATGAAGTCGTAATCCTTTCCTACCTCAACCAACCCACTACGCAATTTCATAATTCGGTCGATGAAAGGGACGTTCGCATCATCCATAACCTTCGGCATCATCAAGTCAATATTAAGGTTCTGCAAACAACTCGGAATAATGTCGATGTTGTCCCAGTAGGTTTTCTGAATCGCATAATGCAAAGACCGAGATGCGCCTTCTGGATGTCCGGCCTCTACCAACGCTTCGTCATCTTCCAGAAAGAACGGTGCGATGGTGTTTTCATAATGAACGTTATCGTCGGGTCTCTTCCCAAAGAAGAAACTCAATGACCCTTGGGGATCAGTATCAAGTAAGAGAACGCGATAACCCTTCATAGCAAGGTACTGAGAAAACAAGTGACAGGTAGTTGTCTTCTGACTTCCACCTTTCAGGTTGAGGATGCCGACCACAGCAGCCGACGCACCTTCAGGTTTTCGAGGAGCCGTATTGAACACCTGGCGAATATGATTGATATGATTCATGGTGTATCCAGAACGAACCTTCTTAGCCGTATCTAAGCGATACTCTGGTTCTGGTAGCCGCCCATCTTGTTCTGCCGCGTAAAGGAGAGAGTGGCTGATACCTGCAAGCTCAGCAGCCTGAGTTGTACCGTAACGACGTTTCTGAATACGTTCATCTACCTGAGCGACCTCCAGCCACTCCGGATCATGCTTGGATTTTTGTGTCTTGCGGACCAGGCCAGGAATCTCTTTCATGATGGTCTCGCCGCGCTTGACCACTGTGCTGATCTTTTTAAGTGAAGCCAGCAGGTAGCTTTTTTGGGTGTCGTTATCGGTCATTTCGGTATCCTTTGCTGTTCAAATTGACTTTTTTCACGTATCGTGGATAATCCGATTCTATATTCACGCTTTACTAAAAAAAAGCACTATTTGGTGAATATGCTAATTTTTAAGGGCAATCTGTTAATATAAGCCGTATTTGGTGCTCTAATGTGATCTTGGGTAAGAAGCTTTTGTTGCGGTAGGAATAAAAAATATGAATAAAAATGATTTGGAGCCGATTAAGTCGCAGCAACTTAACCTTGATCTTTTCGAGCTTGACCCACTACTGGACAAGAACTACAGCAATACTCTCGAAATCTACGATCTCGCCGGTAAATTCTTATACGACAAGCACAATAAATACCTGAGTTCAGCTTCGGCAGAAGAAACAGAATTCACCCGCATAACCAACTACAAAGACATGGAACTTCGGATCTCTGTCACTGCGGCAAATATTGAGCGTGTAAAAGGTGGCACAAAGCAAAGGGTCTTTGTTTTTCCAGGCGCAAGGGAAGAGATCATAGAAGACGTACTACGCAAGCTTGCTACCGAACGAAGAGCTGAAGCCTATGAAGCAACAACAGGTACAAACGCTGGCACAAAGTTTGTCGGGATTGCCTTCACGCTTTATGAAATTTATGAAGAGCTCAAAAGGGTAGGGAAGTCATATTCGTATTCTGAGATCCGAGAAGCTCTCCATATAATGAATCGTTCCATACTTTCGATACAAAGTATGGACAACTCAATAGACCTATCAGCGCCATTTTTCCCAATCATGGCCATAGCGGACAGAGGCAATAAAAAGGAAACACGTTCCTTCGTCTGCTTCCATCCAATGGTCACTGATGTGATCCTTACTTTGAACTTCAGACGGTACAACTACGCAAAAGCACTGGAATTTAAACGCCACTACACCAGACTAACCTACAAAAGGTTGTGTCACCGCTGGGTTCAGGCATCTCCAGGTAAGCCTTATACGATCTTGCTCAGTACACTGATCAGCGCAATGAAGGACCCATATCAGAATACCTACCAGGACAAGGCACTTTTTAAAGACGTTATGGATGACCTGGTTAACGAGGATGTGCTCGAACGTTACGAAATGATCCCTAAAAAAGAAGGCAAAAAAATAGTTGATTGGCGGTTCGAACTATATGCATCCAATACCTTTGCAAAGCAGGTAGCTGCCAACAACAAGGTTGCGAACGCGCTGCTGGGTAACGATCCGAAGCCTGAAGAGCATTCAGTCTCAGGCATCCAAGAAATCAAAGACGAAATCGACTTTTAAAATCCTTTCTCTACGTCAAACCTCAGTTTTTGCCGGGATCTAGCTGACTACCGGCCTTTCTCTACCCCAAACCTCACCAAAAACGCCTCCCAAAGTCCAAAAATCACGCTGGAACAGCATTTTTTACTTAGGTTTTAGATAGAGTTGGGCATCAAATTCATAAAAAGCGATGGAAGCAAAGGTTTGGGATAGAGTAGGGCAGAGCATAAAAAACTCCCAAATAAGGTAAATTTCTATGTTTTTGTACAAATTTCATTTGTAATTAGTCAATTTTTACAAACACTTAGCTAGGACAAGCAACAATACAAGCCCAACTCTATGCCAAACCTTACTAAGGTTTGAGATAGAGCAATACCAAGGTTTGGCATAGAAAGGGCATATCTGGTCAAAAATCGAACTACAAATACTAAGGTTTACGCTAGGGAAAGGGGATTATGAACAGCCACATGTGCATAAACATGTGATTAAGGTGTTGATATGCTGTGCATATCGTGTGGACGGGGCTGTATAAAAACGGACGGGTAGGGTTTGACGTAGAATAATACCAAGGTTTGGCGGTGAATACCACTTAGGTTTCGCATAGAACAGTAGCAAGGTTTGACATAGTAAAGCACCAAGGTTTGGCATAGCGTAAAAATGAAGGGGACTAGTAATATCAAGGGTTACAGGGCGATTATCGAGAAACCCTACCGTTGGCCTACCGTTTTTAAACTGTCATTAATCCGTTATTTATTCTTTTTAATCAGATAATAAATACTTCGTATTTATTATAGTTAATCCGACCTACGGTCCAAAATATGAAAGGAGCAAAGATAATATTTATATTATTAAGAAGGAAAGAAAGCCTTCACACAGACGTAAAGGCTGAATCATCAGGAACTCATTAAGAGGCCGTAGAAACTATTTTGTCATCTACCCTTAAGCCAGCCTCGCGAAACTTCAGATACGTCACCACCGCTGTATAGAGAGCCCTCGTGGTGTTGCAATTCCACTGTTCTTCCAAAGCTTTAATCTGATCAGCAGTATTACTGACGTAGTAAGAGCGGTTATCACCATCTTTTGGATTTGCTATAGCGACTAACTTTTCTTTGTTTTCCATCGCCCAATACACAGCGGCATCGAACATTTGATATTGATACTTGAAAGCACTGTCTACGGCACAAACGAGCTTCATCGTCTGTCTATCATCGTCACTCAGCTTGAGAGTGAATGCGGTCAGCTTTGTTTTGTCTTGTGTCATATCCAGCCGTTTACCATAGTATGAAGTTTAAAGTTTCCGATTCTCCAGATTTTCCTACACAAGACCTACCGCTACGATGCTTTTTAGGTCAGGCTCCACTGACCCTTTTTCCCTCCTTTACGGTTTTAGACTAAGGCATTCTATCGTTGCGGAGGTATACCCATGTTAACTACATTTTTTAGACGTAAACCGGATCAAAACGAAGTTGTTCAGTCATTACCCAAGTATTCGATTGCGAGATCCGGGAAGGACCTTTTGAATACTTCTGAGCGGCAAGCCCTGATAAGAAAGATCAAACGACTCTTCAGCATCACTGAAGAGGTATGGGCTAATCACTACCTCTATGCGATAGAACAATTCGCTGAGTTAGTTCAGGAGGTTCCCGCTTCTGAAATCCACCATCATTCAAAAGCTGGAGGCTTAATTGACCACACTCTCGAAGCGCTCCATGCGGGCATCAGAATTGCTCAAGGATATGTCCTACCTCCAAATTCAGAACCAGAACATATTGCTTCAGCATCTGATCGCTGGAGGTTTGGAGCTTTCATTGCGATTCTCGCGCATGATATAGGCAAGATCGTAACCGATATCGAGGTTGTTTACAGGGAAAGGGGAGGGGAATTCGAACATTGGCATCCCTGGTATGGAAACATTCCTGTTGAAGCTGAGTACAGTTACCGATACAAGAAGCGAGCTAGTAACGCCAAGATAGCGAAATCGCTTCATGAAAAAGCTGCAATGTCTCTTTTGCCAAGGCTGCTGACCAGGAAAGCTGCTCAGTGGGTTTTTGAAGATACAGAGCTGCTTGCTCAACTCTTTAGCACAGTGACCCACTCAACCTTTGGTGGACAGGCTATCGCAGAAATCGTAAGAACTGCTGATAGTGCAAGCGTAGCTAAAAATCTTGGAGCTGATACTGGCATAAGAACGGATCATTCGAGTTCCATCCCCCTACATGAAAAGTTGATAGTTTCTCTAAGGAAGCTAATCAATGACGGAGATCTCAAACGCAATAAGCCAGGTGCAGCCATATGGGTAACTGAAACTGATACATGGGTGGTATCAAAAGCAACAATGGAGGCGGTTAGAGTCCAGTTACTAAACGAAGGCCACAAAGGTATCCCCAAAAACATTGTGCGCTTATTTGAAGTGTTGAGGGAGCATGATTTACTGATACCGAACTCAGAAGGGGATAGTGTCTGGACCGCAGAGATAAACGACTTTGCTAAGAACTGGCAACAGAAACTAACTTTCTTGAGATTTAAGAACGAAATCATCTGGCCAACAAGTAACCCTGATACCTTTGATGGTGAAGTGCTACCGGTCGATAAGGCTGGGAATGTTATTGAAAGTGATCCGGAGGAATCTGAAAACGCCACTCAAACACAGCAGCCTGTCGTGGATAAGAACGCGGAGGTACTAAATCAAAAGATTGATGATGATAAGCCGCTTATACAGCCCCCAAAGGAATTGCCTGAAGCTAAGGCCGAACACGAAGTTTTACAAGTCAAGCAGAGACAGCCTGAAGTCAAATTGCCAACAACGAAGTCTCTGTCAAACCTTACTGCTAAGCAAACACAAGTACAGATCCGGGAAGATGCTCAAAGCTCTGTCCATGCCAGTACCGGCGTTAGCTCCAATGAAGCTAAGAACTTGTGGAAGCATTCCAGAAGAGTGCAAGAAGACCTTCTTGTGCAAAACGACTTCGTTGCCTGGTTGTTGAAGGGCATCTCGCGCCGGAACATTCGAGTGAATGAATCAAAGGCTCCGGTACATATTCTAGAAAACCACGTTGCTTTGGTAACACCGGCGATTTTCAACCTGTACCTGGACAAAAATTCGCTGAAGAAACGCTTATACGAGAAAAGGGCAGAGGACAAGAAAGTCTATACCTTACTCCAGAAAGAACTGGAATCACTTGACATTCATCAGCGAGGCTCGAATGGCCAAAACATTGTCAGGATGTCAGTTGAAGGGCAACGATCCCAATCTGAGTTGAGGGTATACCTTCTCAATAGGGAATGCTTTCCCTCTCTAGCAAACTTCAGTGCAAACAAGGCTATGACTATTCACCTTTGACGGACCCGAAGGAAGGATAGCCATAGATCGGCCATTTTGGATGTCCATCATGGACTTGAGCTATCAAAATGAGTATATTTGATTCTATGATTTTTATTGCACTTTGGCCCCGAAAAGAGGCAACAACTACAATAAATTGTGCCGTAAATAGGAATTTCGTCGCCTGAGCCCCTATTTGTGGCTGTCCATGCTGCAATATAGGAGACTCGCCCCAAAAAGGTGATAGCGCGAACAATGAACACTAACCGAAACACTGAACTTGAAGCCTTTGAACTACCAGGCGACAGACTTAATCACATTCTGGACCAAATAGGCTTCAAGCAAGGACGGGGTAGGGTAGCCGAATTCCAGAATTATCTCGCTGACAAATCCCCAAGAGTTTTTGCTGATCTGAAATACACAACCGTTCGTTCGTGGTTTCAGGAGCACTCTCCACCGATGCGGAAGATTGATGCTGCTATCCAAGCGCTTCAGTTTGAGTACAGATTTCGCCACGACATCTCTCAGATAAAGACCTGGTGGAAAGTTGGAGGTTTTTATCCATTCGTCAACGAATCTGGCGAACCGGCTCCGTCAATTACAGATCTCCAACAGGAAGCAAAAGACAACGAGGAAAAACTACAGTTTGTTATCATGTCGCTTGTTACTGAGGAGACAGGCGAGCATTTTAAATCGTTGTCCAGTAAAGATCTCGTCAAGCTGAAGGATAAAGTTGCCCAATTCGCACAAGACTACTCTGATCCATTTAAAACGGACTGCCCATCTGATTATTTGCGTATGGCGATCAAGGCAGAGTTGTCCGAACTTCTGAATAAAAAGAAAAAATGATATGCGCCGGTTTCCACAAGGGAATTTCGGCGGACTTCTGTTTGGTTGCGCTCTAAATGCCCTCGCAAGATTGGCTTGTGCAGAAGTCATGGTTGTTGTCCCTGAACATTCTGATCAATATGCCAGTCTTGCTCATTCCATAATCCAGGCTGCACCTGGAAGTGCAGGGCAGATGAGGCTGTATACTCATTTACCGCCATCACTCGATGACTATGAATTGGTAGTCACTATTGGGGCTGAGGCTACCCAAGCAGTCAACCAGGACGAGCGCTTCAGACACATTCCCGTTTTAAGTGGTTTTATTCCACGATCTGAATACCGTGCTGGCCCCTTACGGTCGGCAGTATTCAACGATATTAACCCCTCAATACACATCAAGCTTATCAAGCAAGTGTATCCCGAGCGAGATCCTCGTATCGGAGTTTTTGTTGATAGCGAGACATATTACCTATTTCGGCGCGTTTCGCCTGATAAAATTGGTGGTTTTTCCTTGGTCCAGAAGGAGTTGAATGAGACTGAGAATCCGGCTCAGCTCATCGCTCGATTCGTAGAGGACAACAATCTGGATGCATTCATTGTTATACCGTCCAGTATAATTTATGATCCGCACTCGCTGAAGGCGATGTTCTATTCACTCTATCAACTCAAAGTTCCTGCGATCGCGTATACGCCGAGATTGGTTGAAGGGGGAGTAGGATGCGTCGTCGCCGCCTACTTCGACAAGGATCTTGTCTTGTCGGAAATTGTAAACAGAATTCACTCATTTTATGAAACGGGAGAGTTGTCTACTACGACCTCGATACCAACTAAGGCCAAGGTAGTTGTTAATTCAAAATTAGCAGAGGCGTTTCAGTTGGATTTGAGAAATCTCATGAAGTATGGAGAAATACATGAGCAGTAAGAAAAGGATTTCCTATAAGACGTTACTTTGCGCATCAGTGGTACTAATTTCTATCGTCATTTACGCGCCGATTATTTTTACCATACACCATCAAAATGAAAATCTTGTTGATTTAGAGCTTAAAAATATCAAGGGCATTACCGAGCTCCATTCAACAAATATCCTTGCCTATGCAATTGAAGCTGGTAACAAAGAAATCATTGACGCTACTCTTGATGATCTGAAAGATTACAGCTTTATCTACAGTATTACTGTTCTTGATCAGGATAATACCATTATCGCCTTTGTAAAAAGCGGTGGATATGATGGTGTAGAGGTTTCTGATCTTAGTTCAAAAGAATTACCGATCTACTCAGCGTCGTCAATAACTAAGTCGGTAATCGAAAATGATCTTTTGAATGAAGATAGTGACCTTCCTGACGAAAAGCATGTGGGGACATTATTAATTTCGTACACTGATATTTTCGGTGCCAATGCAGCGCTCTCTCCCATTTTGAAATCCCTGCTATTTTCATTTTTATTTGGCGTCATAACCGTCATTATCTTTTTTTTCGTTCTCCGATCCATCACCAGGAATTTCTCTAACATGGTAGTCT
>CEOQ01037079.1_pt1 | contig 48990 bp, 47 predicted proteins | sample 361351 | NCBI WGS metagenome assembly CEOQ01 (sample SAMEA2619907, study PRJEB7988) | marine metagenome | biome: marine biome (ENVO:00000447); feature: deep chlorophyll maximum layer (ENVO:xxxxxxxx); material: "saline water (ENVO:00002010), including plankton (ENVO:xxxxxxxx)" | depth 60 m | reverse complement strand
TTTAACAAAACTGCAAGAAAAACTAGCTGAATTTGAAGTGGATGGGATATTAATTACAAACCCAGAAAACAGATATTATATTTCAGGATTTTTAGGTTCTGCCGGATACTTATTCATAACCCCAGATGCAGCTTATCTTAATACTGATTTCCGTTATATTGAGCAGGCAACAAATCAAGCACCATCGTTTGAGATCATTAAAATAGATTCTGAACTAAAATGGTTCATTGATCTACTTATTAAACATAGAATTAATACACTTGGCTTTGAATCTGAAGATCTAAGTTTTGCTGGATATTCACGATTTTCTGAAATTATAGAGAAAAATAAATTGAATAAAATTGTCAATTTAAAACCACTTAATGCATCAATAGAAAAAATCCGTGCTGTTAAATACATGGACGAAATAGATATATTAAAAGAAGCTATAAAAATTTCTGATGAAGCAATGAATACTATAGCACCAACTATAAGAGCTGGTATATCTGAAAGAGAAGTAGCATTACAGCTAGAAAATAAAATGAGAGAACTTGGAGCAGAAGGTCCTTCATTTGATACTATAGTCGGATCTGGTCCCAATGCTGCGCTACCGCACCATAGAGCTGGAGATCGAATTATTCAAAAAGGCGAATCAATTGTTATTGATATGGGAGCAAAATATCAAGGATATTGTAGTGATTTAACAAGAACATTTTGTGTAGGAAAACCTGATGAAACATTTAGAAAAGTATACGATACTGTATTTACAGCACAACAAACTGCCATTTCACTTGTTCAACAAGAAATGACAGGTACTGATTGTGATGATATTGCTAGAAAAGTAATAGAAGAGGCAGGTTTCGGAGATAAGTTTGGACATAGTTTAGGACATGGTGTAGGGCTTGATGTACACGAATACCCACGAGTAAGCCCAAATAGTCCTGACGTACTGATAAACAATATGGTATTTACAATAGAACCTGGTATATATATCCCCGGTTGGGGTGGAGTCAGAATAGAAGATATAATCACTCTGCAGAATAATAAAGCAGAAGTATTGAGTTCTGCTACTAGAGATGAAATTATTGGAGGATAATAATGGTCATAGGTGTTGGAGATTTAAAAAAAGGAATAACAATTGAATTAGATGGTCAACCTTATCAAGTTGTCGATTACTCAAGCCAAAAAATGCAACAAAGAGCACCTACAGTAAAATTAAAACTAAAAGAATTAAAAACTGGCAGATCTATAGAAAAAACATACAACGGATTCGACGTTAAATTAAACCTTGCTGCAGTAGAAACTAAACCTGCCCAATTTATATACAGAGAAGACAAAGATTACTACTTTATGGATTCACAAACCTTTGATCAGTTCCCAATTCCTACCGAACAATTAGGTAATGATTCATTATATTTAAAGGAACAAATGGAAGTAGATATAATCTTCTATAATGATGCACCTATATCAGTTCAGCTTCCCACGTTTTCTGAATTAGAAGTAACAGACACACCTCCTAGCGTGAAAGGAAACACGGCACAAGGCGGTACAAAACCAGCAACATTAGAAACTGGTTTAGTTGTTAATCTGCCCTTCTTTATCAATATAGGAGATACCATCCGAGTTGATACCCGAACTGGAGAATATCTAGAAAGAAAAACCTAAAAAACATGCTAAGAATTGGATGGTTTTCTTCAGGAAATGGGATAGGGTCTATGCAACTTCTATCTAAAGTTAATCAAGAAATATCAGATAACAATCTTGAGGCATCAATAGAATTCGTGTTTACCAACAAGGATCCAGATGAAGGTAAAGGTATAGAAAACTTTTGTAAATTTGTTCAGTCTCTAGAGATACCACTTATTAATATTTCTTCTAACAAATTTAAATCAAAAAACTGTGCAAAAACTTTCGATGACATTCGTAGTCTTTATGATGAGGAAATTTTATCCAGTATAAATCAATACAATATTGATCTGATTGTAATGGCAGGCTATATGTTATTTACAGATAAAAAATTATGTGATGAATTTTTTATGCTGAATTTACATCCTGCTCCACCAAATGGACCCCAAGGTACTTGGCAAAAAATTATTGAAGATCTTATTAATAATAAATATTCATTAGCCGGAGCTCAAATTCAATTAGCTACAATAAAAAGAGATCAAGGACCTATTATTAGTTATTGCACTTTCCCTATTAAAAACAATGAAGTTTACGATCAATTATGGGCTAATTTAGATAAACATAGCAATATACATTTATCTGAATTATTCCAACAAATTAGAACTGATATATTAAAAAGAGAACCTCTTTTACTCATCGAGACACTAAAGTCATTGGTTGATAAAAAAATCGCACTAAATAGAAATCAAAATCGTAATTATTTGTGTTTAAACGAAAAAATCGAAAAACACATAAACTTTAATTAAGCAACATTCCGTCCCACAATTGGTATCTCAGTTTTAATCACCAAATCATTTTCATCAAGCAACACAATACCATTAGATTTACCGGTAACTGCACCTGTGTAAACTAAACACTTTTTTACATTCTTCAAGGAAGGAATATGATACATTAAATCTAAAAGTGTATCTTCTAAAATCGATTTTAGAGCACGAGCTCCTAATTTTGATTTGATTGCTTCAGCAGCAACTGTATCAAAAAACTTTCCTCGAAATTCCAATGATATATCCTCTAATGCAAAAAGATATTTATATTGTTCAATAAGGGAGTTTTTAGGTTCGGTTAAGATTCGAACCAGATCTTTTTCAGATAAAACATTTAAACCTACTGCTACAGGTAGCCTTCCAACAAATTCTGGGATGAATCCATATGAGACTAAATCATCAGATGTAACATTTTGTAATTCTTCGTCTATAGATCGTTCCCTTCGAAAACCTAAAGAGTTTCTTCGATTTTGTTGCCTAGCATTTACTATATCTGTTAACCCTTCAAAACTACCCCCACATATGAACAATATACCTTCTGTATTCATTTGTATAAACTCTTGCTGAGGATGTTTTCTTCCTCCTTGTGGGGGGACATTAGCAATAGTACCTTCCATGATTTTTAGTAGTGCTTGTTGAACTCCTTCGCCAGAGACATCTCTAGTAATTGAAGGATTAGAATCTTTTCTAGTAATTTTATCAATCTCATCAATATAAATAATTCCAGATTCTGCTTTTCCTATGTCAAAATTTGCATTTTGTAATAGTCGTAATAAAATGTTTTCAACATCTTCACCAACATATCCTGCTTCTGTGAGTGATGTCGCATCACAGATAGAAAAAGGCACGTCGACTAAATTTGCTAGAGTTTGTGCTATTAATGTTTTACCTGATCCGGTTGGCCCAAACAAAAGAATATTATTCTTCTGGATTTTTAAATTATTGCCCTCTTGATTCTCTCTTATCCGTTTATAATGGTTATAAACAGCGACACTGATAATCTTTTTAGCCCTATCCTGACCTATCACATACTCATCTAATAGATTATGCATTTCTTTAGGAGGTATGATATTAAAACTGTTTGTAGTATTAGTGATTTCTATAGAATCTTGATCTTGGGGAAATAACATTTCGTGTGAAAGCAAAACACATTCATCACATATCAATGAATTATCCAAACCTTTAACTAAATTCTTTGTGTCTTCAGGTTTTCGGCCACAAAAAGAACATTCCATAAATTACCTCTAAATTATTCTTTGTCAGAAAGATTAGCCAATACTTCATCAACTAATCCATATTCCTTAGCTTGTTCGGCATTTAGATAATAATCACGATCAGTATCTTGCTTGATTTTTTCGTAATCTTGGCCTGTTCTTTCGTGAATAATTCCACGAATGATTTCTTGTACTCTAAGTATTTCGCGAGCTGCTATTTCTATATCTGACGCTTGTCCTTGTGCACCACCAAGGGCTTGATGCATATGAATTGTTGAATTTGGAAGTGCAAATCTTTTCCCTGCTGCTCCTGAACATAATAATACTGTGCCCATACTAGCTGCCATTCCTACACAAATCGTAGAAACATCCGGTTTAATCAAATTCATAGTATCGTAAATTGCCAAACCAGAACTAATAACACCTCCAGGACTATTAATATATAGATTAATATCTTTATCTGGATCTTCTCTTTCAAGATAAAGTAATTGAGCAACAATTAAATTAGCAACTTGATCATTTATCTGTGTACCTAAAAAAATAATTCGTTCACGTAGTAATAATGAATAAATATCAAATGCTCTTTCACCTCTAGCAGAAGTTTCAATTACCATGGGAATTACATTTTTGTTATCTATATTTTCATTTATACCATTAATGTCATATAACATATAGTTCTCCTTATTTTGATGATTTTGGCTTTGTAACCTTTGCTTTAGTTTTTGTAGTTTTGGGTTTAGTAACCTTAGGCTTCACACCCTTTTTCTCCTTTTTGGGAGAATCGTTTTCACCTTCAGCAATCGCAATTAAGCGTTCCAAAGTTTTTCTTCTTGAAAGCATGTTTCTTAAATTATTTCTGGATTCTTCTGTAGAAAATGTTTTTTCTATTTCTTCTTTTCTTTCCTCGGAAGCTTCTATCGCATCGCTTATTTCTTTATCTAAGTCTTCTTCTGTGACAGTAATTCCTTCCAATTCCGCGAGGGTTTCTAATGCATATGTAGTAGTAAGGCGATCAGTTGCTGATTGCTTAGCTTCCTCTTGAAATTCTTCAGGTTTTTTACCAATTATGGTTAAATATTGTTCTATATTAACCTTATTTTGCTTTAGTGTTTCGGCTTGATTATCAATTATTGCCTGGGTTTCTTGATCAACCAAAATAGGAGAAACTTCTAATGTTGCTCGATTTTTAAGCTCTTCTAATATTTTATTCTCATATTCTCTTTGTGCAGTCGTATTTGCATTTTCAAACAAATTATTTTTTATTTGTTCTCGTAATGCTGCAACACTTTCAAATCCATCACCGACACCTTTAGCAAAATCATCATCCAGTTCTGCTAAATCTTTAGCCTTTACATCTTTTAAAGTAACAGTAAATTCACAGTCTTTTCCAGCAACTTCTTTGTCTTCATATTCTTCTGGAAAAGGTATTGTAAAAGTTTTGGTTTCATTCAATGCCATATCTAAAAGGTATGCATGAAAACCTTCTACTGGACGATTGTTATGTTCTGTAACCAAATACACTACATCTGTTTGATTAGCAACTTCTTTATCTTCAACTTTTGCTATGAGATCTATAGTAATTTGATCATCGTTTGCCACGGGTCGTTCCATTGGCACCCAATTAGAATTTGCCCAACGTAAATCCGTTATTACTGCTTCAATTTGCTCTTCTGGAATTGCAACAGGTTCTTTTGGAACGCGAATTTCTCTATAAGCATCTAAAGTTACTTTTGGCTCTAAGCCAATATTAATTTTTAATGTTAGTGGGTCTTCCGATACTATATTTACCAAGGGTCTGCCAACACTTTCATCAGCATTATCTACAATTGCATCCTGTACTATTGAAGGCATACCTATGTTAAAGGCTTCATTTTTAATGTATTCAACACCAAAATATGAATTCAGAATTGATTTAGGTACTTTGCCTTTTCTAAAACCGTCGATTTTTGCTTGCTGTCCTATTTTTTGATAAGCTCTATCCATAAATGGATCTAAGTCATCATCTATTAGTTCAACTGTTAATTCAATTTCCCTTTCAGGTAATTCATTTCTGGTTACTTTCAAAATACTCCCCACATAAATAAGTTATTACTATAAACAGTCTATGATATATCACCGAAACATAAGTATACCATTTTAATTAAAAGTTTTTAATAGTTAATCTTCCTTGGATATAATTAAATGTAATTCTTCCAATTGCTCTTGTGGGATCAGTGAAGGTGTGCCAAATAATGGATCACTACCACTTTGTGTTTTTGGAAATGCTATTACATCCCTAATTGATTCAGCATTGTCGGTTAATAAAGTAATCAAACGATCTATTCCAGGAGCAATTCCACCGTGTGGAGGAGCCCCATATTCAAGAGCTTCTAAAAGTTGACCAAATCTTTCAATTTTACTTTCATTATCATATCCTAAAAAGTCTAGTATTTTTTCAAGTTTAGCTCGCGAATGGATTCGAATACTGCCACTAGCTAATTCCATTCCATTACATACTAAATCATAATGACGTGCTCTCATTTCTCCCGGTGAAGTATCTAGCAAATCCCAGTCTTTTTCTAATGGAGAAGTAAATAAATGATGAGATGGCTGCCAATTGTTTGTTTCATCATCCCATTCAAAAACAGGAAAGTTCGTAATAAATGCAAAGGCCATATCAGTCTTATTAAATAGTTCTTCTCTTTCTGCAATTTCATTTCTTAATTGAGACATACATGTATTAACTACTTTGCTAGAATCCGCCATTATCAATATAAGGCTACCTGGACTAGCTTTAGTAAAATCAATTATTGATTTAATTTCATCTATAGTTAATATTTTTGAAACTGATGATCGTATATCTTCTATAGTTAAATCGTCGATAGAACTTAGTTCCTCTGAAACACCTATATACATCAAACCTTTACCGCCACGTGTTTTGACAAACGCAACAAGATCATCTAGTTGCCTGCGAGAGTATTTATTTAAATCAGGTATCATCAATGCTTTTGCTATACCGCCTTCATTTATGGGATTAGTAAGCACATGGGCAGATGAAGTTTTTGCAATTTCAGTAAGATTAATCAACTCTAGTCCAAATCTTAAATCGGGTTTATCTGTTCCATATTTATCCATGACATCGTCGTAGCTCAATTTTGGGAATGAACCAACAATAGTTCTATTATCAACCACATTTTCGATAATTTCCGTATAAAGATCTTTAATCAGAGTCATAACATCATCTTCGTTTACAAAACTCATTTCAATATCTAATTGAGTATGTTCTAATTGTCGATCTCCTCGTAAATCTTCATCTCTAAAACATCGTGCTATTTGAAAATATTTTTCAAAACCGGAAACCATAAGTAATTGTTTTAGTTGTTGAGGAGATTGAGGAAGTGCATAAAAAGTACCTGGGTTCATCCGACTAGGAACGACAAAATCTCTAGCTCCTTCTGGTGTACTCTTGATTAAAATAGGAGTTTCAATTTCCATAAACCCTTTTTGGCTTAAAAATTCTCTTATGTGCTTCACTACGTTATGACGAAGTATTATATTCTGATGCATCGCAGATTTTCTCAGATCTAAATATCGATAGCGAAGACGAATCTGTTCATCTGTATTATCACTATCGTCAGAGATTTCAAAAGGAGGTGTCTTTGACTCATTTAAAACTTCCAACTCGGAACAATGAACTTCACACATACCACTAGGAATTCTAGTATTCTCTGTACCAGCAGGCCTAGGCATAACTTTACCTTTTATAGATACAACCCATTCCGGTCGTAAAGTTTGGGCGTCTAAATAACTTTTCTCTGATATTCCTTGATCAAAAACTACTTGAACTATTCCTGAATTATCTCGTAAATCTATAAATACTAATCCTCCGTGATCGCGTCTTTTATGCACCCATCCAGCAAGATTAATTGTTTGCCCTTCTTTGTCTAATGTAACATCGCTACAATTAGTATCTTTAATCACGATACTCTCCATTAATCTATATATTTTAAATTAAACAGTAGATGAAATTATAATTGAAATTACTACGTAGTTCCAATTATTTTAAATTTTAATCTATGTTCAAAAACATACAACAGGCAATATATTGCGATTGACAATAAAAAATGGATATAATTACCGAACTAGAAATGTAGAACAAGAAGGTGTTTGATGGCGAATAAAAGAGTACTAATTGACAATAACCCAGGAAGAAATGCACAAACTTATGGTATAGCAAGAGAACTTGGCACAGAAATGGAGTTAATCCACGAGCCTTCTGTAGGAGTTATAGGAAACAAAGGAGACTCTCAGTGTTATCTGGGAGTGCAACAAAAAGTTGAAAAAATTCATTCTACACTTTTGAAAAATATTGGGCTTGGTGACAATAAAATTAAAATGCGATTAGTTCAACCTGAATATACTATTGCAACTTCTGACGGTATGAGGAACGGGACTAGAGAAATGAGATATTCACTCATTGGTAGAGAAGTTACTCATGATTCTATATGTGAACACTTGAGTGCTACAGGATTAGAAGGAATTATTGCCGTAGTTGCTTGTGACAAACCACCTGTCGGGACCCTGGCAGGAATTTTAGAACATAACAGACCATCTATAATGATGTCTGATGGAACCATACGTCCTGGAATAGATTCAAAAACTAATGAAAAAATCGATATTATTTCTGGATTCCAAGTAGCAGGAGACGAGAACGAAGAATTCAAAAAACGAATTGCATCTGAAGCTTGTCCAGGATACGGAAGTTGTGGTGGAATGTTTACCTATAATACTATGCAAACTTTTCTTGGGGTAGTCGGTATGGAACCTTTACATATGGTTTCTCCTGCTTCCCAAGATCCAAGAAGAATGAAAGAATTCCCAGACGAACTTGTTGGTTATTTACGCAATTTAATTGCCAATCAAATTACACCACGTGACATTGTCACTAGAGACTCAATTAGAAATGCTATGATTGTGGCTATGTCTGTAGGTGGATCAACAAATGTTTTATTACATGCACCAGAAATTGCGAGAGCAGCAGGATATACTAACTTTTTTGAACAAATCATGTCTGAAGAAGAATTTAATACACTTTCGCAATATGTTGTTCCTGTTCTTATTGATGCGAGACCTTTTGGACAATATTCGATGGTGGACATAGACGAAATGGGTGGTGTGCAAGTAATTGTAAAAGAATTACTCGATGTTGGGCTACTAAATGGAGATACTTTAACCTGTACAGGTGAAACACTTGCAGAACAAGTTGCAAGATTAAATCCCCCTGCTCCAGACGGGAAGGTTATATATCCGGTAGAAACTCCATATAAAGAAACTGGAGGTTTAAGAATTCTTGGTGGAAACGTTTCAACTGATTTTACTGCAATTTTGAAACTTGCAGGTGTTGAAGGCGGGCTAGAAAACAATATATTTAATGGTAAAGCAAGAGTATTTGATGGCGAAAGACAATTATTAGATGCTTTAGAAAATCGGCCAGAAATATTTGAAGATCGTGATATGGTAATCGTCAGATATGAAGGTCCTAGTGGTGCTCCAGGCATGCCTGAAATGTTAGATTCAACCTCACGAATTACGACTTTATGTAGGCAAAAAGACATAGTTGTTGCCTTAATGACTGATGCAAGATTTTCTGGTGGGTCTGTTGGTCTCGTTATAGGTCATGTTGGACCAGAAGCAGCGCTAGGAGGACCAATAGCACTCATAAAAGATGGAGATAGTATAGTTGTTGATCTTAATAATAATCAAATCAATTGTTTGGAATTATCTGATCCAAAAATTATGCAACAGAGGAAGAGTGCTTGGGAAAAAATAGTAGAATCTAATGGTGGAACTCATCCATCTATTGGAGATGCTAATACTAGACTACTAAACCGTATGAGGTTTTCATCTGTTTCAGCAAAATACGGGGCTGGTATGCATCCTAATAGAGAACTTTGGGTCAGTGAACCTAGATCTCCTGAAAAGTCTACATTTACACCTCGTAACAAATATCGTTAATGGAACAAAACCAAAACATTGACCGAATAACAAATCTCGATTTTATACGAGGAATTGCTGTATTAGGTATTCTTATTATGAATGCAATATCATTTGTCTTGCCTAAATCTGCCTATTATAACCCTTCCTCTGCAGGAACAGATAACATTCTTGATTGGATTTTTGTTGCTCTAAGTCAAATATTTGTTGCTGAAAAAATGATGGGGTTATTTTCTCTGCTATTTGGTGCAAGTATCGTATTATTTATAGAGTCACAAAAACGTCGTGATCGTAGGCATCCTCATATACTCAGTATTTGGAGAAATGTCATTTTATTAATAATTGGTTCAATACATGCATCTATCTGGTTCGGTGATGTTTTGATAATTTATGCATTATGTGCACCTGTTGTACTTCTATTATATCGAATGAATAGATATTTCAATTTAATACTTGGGGTGTTGTTTATTAACCTTTCAATAATATTTGCAATTATATTTCAACCAATTTTTGATGCCCAAGGTAACTTAATTATAACTGGCTGGGTAAAAGATTTTGTCTTATCATCTCAATCTGAAGCTTCCAAAATTGGATTAGGTGAATTATGGTTTGCCGATAAGACAATGACTGGGGAATTATTTGGTAGTTATATTGTGATCGACGCTTTTGGAAGAGCTTTAGGAATGATGTTAATAGGAGTTTTTCTATATCGTTCAAATATTCTTCAAGGAAGCTATAGCAACTCTTTTTATAAAAAAATGGCAATTGCTGGATTTACAATTGGTATTCCATTAGCAACATATTCACTGATCTGGGGAATTACAAAAGATTATAGCCCAAGTATTGCTCTTATTCACGCTAATCCTCATAGAATTGCCAATTTACCTTTAGTACTTGGGTACGTGGGACTTCTCACAATATTAAATACAAAATTACCTCTTCAATACCTTACGAGAATTAGGTCAGTTGGGAAAATGGCACTTACAAATTATTTAACCCAAACCTTAATAAGTACAGTAATTTTTACAATCATATTTTCTAATTTGATTCTTAGTCGATCAGAGTTAATACTTTATGTAATAGTAATTTGGACACTTCAAATTTACTGGTCAAAATACTGGTTAGACCATTTTCAATATGGTCCATTTGAATGGATTTGGAGAAAATTAACATACATAAATGCTAAGGAAAAAAATACTTAATTACTGACTACTAATTCTGACCAATGCCAGGACTCTGAATTACGTATATTAATTACACCAGAGTTATAATTTTGTGTTTTATTACTAATTAATATTCCTACATGATCTGTTATTGGTTCGAAAAGCAAAGCTTGCTCGAGAACATATTTTTGAATATCGATTATATGTTTTTCTCTTTCAATATTTGATGTATTTTGTAACTCAATAAGTTGATCCAAATAATCAATTTGATGATTACTAATAGAATATTCACCGTTACTGTGTAACATTCCATATAAAAAGGTATTTGGAATATCAATCGGTATCTTAGGTCCGAGGGATATATCATAATTTTTTTCAATCCAAACTTTCTGATAATATTCTTTGGGATTTAATACTTGGTATCGAACTTGGAAACCAGCTTCGGTGAGAATTCTGAGATATTTATCACCCAAATTTATATACTGATCACCATAGTCTCCAACATAAAAATCAATAGTATCATCTAGCCTCTCAAGATTTGCAGAATTTGTTTGATCATAATTCAAAGATTGAGTCAGTTCTGGAAGGTTAGTATAGGTTGTTTCTGATTTAGTAGAAAGTTCCCAACCACTAGAAGCTATAGGCAATCCAATACTTAATGAATCATAGGAATTTAAATCTAAATGCGAAAATATATATCTTCTAAAATGAACGTCATCAATTGGATAAACTGAAGCATTCAATGCAAACAAAACGCCTTTACTATAATTTGGATTTATATCTATACAAGGCAAAATATTTAAAGAACAATGAGAAAAATGATTACCAGTTTTATCATCAATCATAGATGCATTTATTTCGAGGTCTTTTATACCTAGCAATCGTTTCATTGACCAATAATCAACTATTGATACATTTACTTTTTCAGAAAGTACTAAAGCAATTCTAGTATTCTCATTACTAACTGGTGAGATAAAAAATTCTTGAGCTTTAGGGAAACCTTCTTCAAAATAATTTGGATTTGCTGTAAATTCAAACCTATCGACTGAATTCTCATTATATACCCAAGGGCCAGTTCCTATCGTAGGGCCAAAACGCAGACCTTCTTTAAGGTTTTGTAGTTCATATGGAATAATTTTAATATTCCCATGAGCTAATCGCATCAATAAATCCGCATCAGGATACTTGAGTAATATTCGAACTTTTGATTCTTCTATTTCTTCAACCATATCTAATGAATTTAATATACTCGAACTAGACCAATCGTTATTTTTTATTCTATTAAGGCTTTCAACAACATCCTTAGCTATCAATTTTCGACCTGAAGTTGGTATTTTGTCATGCCAAAATACATCTTGACGTAATGTAATATGATATTCAATATCACTGACTTGAATCCATTCAATACAAATATCACAAGTAATTTTAAATTCATTAAATCGTAATAATCTACTATAAGAAATACCAGGGCCCATAGATAGTAATGAATCTGAACTATCCTCATGTACATCAAAATGTTCTGGATTTTTAGGTGAAGCTAAACTAAGAGTTCCTTGAGGTATATGAGCAATTACATTTTTAGTTTGAACTCTTTCAAGTTCTTTTTCTAAAGCCAATGTTGGTGTAGGTATAATCACTGGAATTGTGACCAGCGGTGTAGAAGTAGGAGTAGTAACTGACAATTCATCATTTTCAGTATTGCAGGCAACTAATCCAATTGTAGTTAAAATAATGGATAATTTAATTAATAACTTTACATAAAACATAATTATATTTCTTTTATATACTTTCTTAATGATACCAAAAATTGTCTTAAATGATTATCGATATTAATATAGTGTGATTATTGGAGTTTATTTATGCTTATTGATTGCCATTCACATCTCGCAAATTATAATGAAAATGAAATCTCTGAAATAATTTCAAGAGCCAAAAAATCAGGCATATCTTATATATTTTCAGCAGGAACTGACATAAAGAACTCTGAAAAAACTATCCATTTAGCTAATAGTAATGATGAAATCTATTGTGGAGTAGGAATTCACCCCAATAGAGTAACAGATGATCTAAAAGATAATGACTTCTACAAATTGGAACAATTAGCTCAATCAAGTGATAAGGTTATTACAATGAGCGAAACAGGTATGGACTATATGCCTAATGCTCCTGAAAGAAAAAAACAAGAAGAAGTATTTGTGGTCCAAATCACTATAGCAAAAAAATTAAAATTACCTATCATTTGGCACTCACAAATTCCTGAAATTAATTCTTTTGGTAATCATAAAAATACTTTAGATATCCTCAATAATGAACATGCATATACAGTTGGAGGAATCATGCATTACTTTCAAGCAGATTATCCAACAGCTAAAAAAGCTATTGAAAATGGATTTTTAATATCTTTTGCCAAACCATTATTAAGGCAAAAACATCAAAAAGAAATTGTTGAAAAGATACCTCTAGAACATATTGTTTTAGAAACAGATTCCTCGCCGCAACCATGGAAAAAAAATCGTTCTCTTTGGACTGAACCAAAGGATATTTTACTTGTTGCTCAAAAAATTGCCCAAATCAAAAATATTTCTTTTGAAACAGTAATGAACACAACCAGTGATAATATAAACCAACTATTCGACAACAAATTCAAAAAAGCTAATTAATATATTGGCGCGATAACATAATATCTAACCACATAGCCAAAAACAATTAATATTGACGCGACACCAAATGATGACATAAAAGATGCACCAATTAAAACTTTACAACACATCATAAGGGTCAATAATACCCAAATTAATGACATCACCAAGATGAGATATACTGAAAATGAAAGCCCAACCAAAGCAAACATTAATGTAAGTAACCAAGGAGCGTGACAAAAACCAATTATTGATAATGAAGATATAAATTTTATCTGATTCCTATATAAAAAATTCCCAATAATATAATATCCAATAGTTATTAAAAACCATTGAATAAATATTGATACGGTTACAGGAATAATTACAGAAAATGAATGCATATCTCCAATAATCCTGCCAAATGATTCTGCTAACGAAATTAATATAATAATTAATAAAGATTGTTTAATTGAATTTGGTTCGTCAATTATTTCGCGAAAAGTCATTGGACGTAACTGTATTACTCTAAATATTCGACCCAATATACCTTCTATCAATTATAACCTCAATTATTCTTGTATGATTTTTTAGAACGCTTATCGATCGTTCTTTGCATTTCATCTTCTATAAGCTTAAAGTCATTTTTAGGTATTAAGTGTAAATCTCCCAAAAATGCTAAATGCCAATCTTCAGGACGCCAATTTTTTATAAATTGCATTCTAGGAGCAAGGATTTTTGCATCAATAAATTCTTCTTTGTTTAAGACACATTCAGGTTCCATATGAACTCTAAGAGAAAAATCCTCTTTCTCATGAATATATGTCCATTGTTTCGAATGGTCTTCAAAATATTCGGATGTAATATTTAAACTTGTAGTGAATGAAGATAGCTGTTGAACATAAATTAGCAATCTATCACCTACCAACATTCTCTTTATCTTTTTATGGTGTGGAACACGAAAACCTTGAACAGAGTAACCAAGGTTTTTCGTCACTAAAAAATTTTCTTCTGTTAGAGAAAGCATCCAATAATTTCTTGGCATCATTCTTTCCTTAATTTATATAGATATCGGATTAATTACTATCAAATATAATAATTAATATCTATTGTATAAGCAAATGGTATTATTTACTCATTAATGCTCTATTGATTTCATCTATCACAAATTGATCATTTTCATATTCTAGACTTATTTTTAAAGCCTTTTGGCATGCTTTTGTATTAATTTCACCCAAAGCCCAAGCTGAGTGACCTCGCACTAATTCTGATTCGTTATTATTAAGCGTATCAATTAATGCTGGTATTGCTTCTAAGATTTTAATATTGCCTATAGCAACACAAGCATTTCGTTGTAAACCACTTAGTTTAGTTCGTTTTATAGGTGATTTACTAAAACGACTAGAAAATTGTTCTTTTGACATATATAAAATTTCTACTAAATCTAAATAATTATTAGTTTTTTTTGTAAAAGTTATGTTCTGTGAAACATCAGATTTATCATTTACAGGGCAAATATCCTGACATATATCACATCCAAATATCCAGTCATCTATTAATGATCTCAATTCATATGGAATAGCTCCTTTATTTTCTATAGTCAAAAAAGAAATACACTTATTCGCATCTAATTGATAAGGGGATACTATTGCTTTTGTTGGACATTCAATAATACATAATTCACATTTCCCACAATTTTTTTTAACCGGTTCATTAGGGGTTAATTCTAAATCTGTAATTAGAGCTCCAAGAAAGATCCATGATCCATAAATGGGATTAATTATATTTGTATGTTTACCAAACCAACCTAAACCAGCTTTCTCAGCAAATCCTTTTTCTAATAAAGAACCATCATCTACAAATATTCTTCCATCCATATTTATGGATAATTTATCTTGGAGAATAGCTTTGTATTCTTTTAACATTTTTTTAATTACTAAATGGTAATCTTCCCATTGTGCATACATAGCAATTCTACCTTTAGTACTATTAATTGGGGAAGTTTGATTTTCGTTTTGTTTATAATTAACACCAACTACAATTACTGATTTAGGGTTAAGAAGTAATTGATCTGGAGAACCTGCTTTTATTAAACGTTCTTTATTTAGCCATGGCATACCATCAAGATAATTTAATTCATAAGCTGCCAATGAATTCTTTATATGATCTTTTAAAATATTTGCTTCTGATATACCAACTAAATCAAAGCCTACTGATTTTGCAATTTCTATGACTATTTGTTCACGTGTTTTCATAAAGTTACATAAAATAATAATTAAAGATATCTAATTATACCAACAGCTCTCTTGACTGAATATAAAACCCAATTTATATTAATACAATTCCGAATAATTTTCTAAAATAATTATGTAAAGGCAGGTTTTGAACTTATGGCTGAAGCAGGTAAAAGATATATAACACCAAGCGGCGCAGAATTAATTGTTACTAAGGGTGGAACAGGTACCTTATCTGATGGCCAAATACCACTTCAAATAAAAGATGCTGGAGATGGCTATGACGGTGCTACCTCTAATGGAACAGAAGCCTTAAGCCTTGGTAAAAGATTTCAGTCAAAAGATGGTTCTGTAACTGTCTTAGTCACAAAAGCTGGTGTATGTGACTTGCAATATGATGGAGAACCAATGGAAATCCAACAACCTAGAAAGTTACCTTCCTCTGATTAATTACTCACTACGAGTAGAATTTAACTGTTGAACTAATCGTGATTTTCTTCTGGACGCATTATTCTTATGAATAGCACCTTTTTTTGCTGCACGATCTAATACAGATATTGCCTTTGACACTAAAACGTCCGCGTTTTCGTCTTGTGCAACTATGGCTTTTCTAGCAGCTGTCACTGCAGTTCTTGCAGATACTTTTGCTAATCGATTGTATCCTTGTTTTCTTATAGAACTTCTTAAAGTTTTTTCACTTGGCATTTTGTCCCTTTCGAATAGAACATGATTATATCATGTTTACGTACTAAATTCTTTCTACGCTTATAATTCCTTGTACTTCTTCTATCTTAGCAAATATTTTACCTAATTGCTCTATAGTGGATATAAATATATCCAAATTCACAAATGCTGTTCCGTCGTTTTGATTTTTACTCACAACATCATTCACATTAATTTTCTCAGAGGCAACAGCAGAAGTTAAATCTCTCAGTAACCCTACTCTATCCCAGGAATGTATTGATATTCTCACAGGATAATAGCTCTTAGATTTACCCCAATTTACCTCCACAACCCTTTCACGATCCTGCTCTTTTTGAATGTTTTCACATCCGATCTGATGTACAGTAATCCCTTTTCCTCGAGTAATGTACCCTACTATATCATCTCCAGGCAATGGAGAACAACATTTTGCCAAATTTGTTAATAAATCACCCACTCCTAAAACCTCTACTGATGAAGTTAAGTCTCTGACAATTGAGCTAGATGTTGTATTAATTTTTAAAGGAAGCGGGTCGTTTAACTTAGACAATACTTGCTGAATTGTAATTGAACCTGATCCCAGAGCTGTAAAAAAGTCTTCAACACTTGAGAATTTTAACGTTTTTGCTACTTCTTGCTCAGTCTCTTCAATATTAAATTTCTTTAAATCTCTTTGAAACATTTCTCTACCCTTATTAAGGCTAGTGCTTCGTTCTTGTCTTCTAAACCATGATTTAATTCTTTCTTTTGCTGTTGCTGTCTGTATATAACCTGCATGAACATTTAACCAGTCTAAACTTGGACCACGAGTCACCTTACTGGTGAGAATTTCAGCAGAATCACCACTTGTCAATTTATAATCTAAAGAAACTAATTTACCATTAACTTTTGCCCCAATACACCTATGACCTACTTCTGTATGAATTCTATAAGCAAGATCAATAGGAGTGGATCCTACAGGTAACTCAAAAATATCGCCTTTTGGTGTATAAACATACACCTGATCTTGAAATATATCTGTTTTAATATTTTCAAGAAATTCTTCTGGACCGCTTGACCCTTTTTGTACATCAATTAATTGACGTAACCAATTTATTTTGGTTTCATATTTTTCATTTGATTGTTTTCCTTCTTTATACGTCCAATGTGAAGCAATACCAAATTCAGCTAATCTATGCATTTCATGAGTACGTATTTGTACTTCAAGAGGCATCCCATTTAATCCCAGTACTGTAGTATGTAAAGACTGATACATATTCTCTTTTGGATTTGCTATATAATCATCGAACTGCCCTGATAATGGATGCCATAATTCGTGAACTATTGACAATGTTGTATAACAATCAACTTTTGTATTAACCAATACCCTTAGCGCAAATAAATCATGGATATCATCAAAATCTTTTCCTTGTTCTTCATACGCCTCAATCTTTTTAAAAATACTATATAAATGTTTTGCTCTTCCCATAACTGTAGCTTCAATTTTTGCTTGTTTTAGAGAGGTTCCTAACATATCCTGAACTAAATTAATATATTTTTCTCTCTCAAGACGTTTACGAGAAATCAAAGAAGCAATTTCTTTATAACTATCTGGTTGAATATATCTAAATGCTAAATCTTCTAATCTCCATTTTACATCCCACATCCCTAATCTATGGGCTAATGGAGCGTATATATCTAATGTTTCTTGAGAGATAATGATTTGTCTATCTTCTGTGAGTGAAGCGAGTGTGGACATATTATGTAATCTGTCTGAAAGTTTAATAAGAATTACTCGTAAATCTTTAGACATAGCAATAAGCATTTTTCTTAAACTAGCAGCATTATTAGATCTAAGTTCATTTGTGGAATTATCATCCGAGAAACCAATATTTATATCGAGTCTATTTAATTTTGTCACACCATCAACTAATTCTGCGACATGCGTACCAAATTCTTTTTCTAATTGAGAAAAAGAAACATCACAATCTTCTATAACATCATGAAGCAAAGCCGCAACAAGTGTAGTAGTATCACAACTTAAATCAGCTAAATACCTAGCAGTCTCAACTGGATGGACAATAAATGGGTCGCCAGATTTGCGTAACTGCCCTTTATGGGCGTTTTCAGCAAAACCTAAAGCTTTAGAAATTTTTCCTATATCTTCTTTAGGTAAATACGTATTAGCTATTTCCAATAAAGAATTCACAAAATCACCTTAATTAATTATATCATTTGAAATAATTAAATGGAGATAAGTATACTTGATATATCGATTTTTCGAAATATAGACTTTATCGAATATAAAATATAATATCTTTGTATACAATATATGAAAGGGAATACATGTTACAAAGGCCACGAGGTACTGCCGATATTCTACCGGTTGAACAAAAGTATTGGAAATTTATACATGAATCTACAGCAAATGTCTGCGAAAAATTCGGTTACAAACGACTAGATACCCCTCAATTTGAATCTAAAGATTTATTTATAAGAGGAGTAGGAACTCAAACTGACATTGTACAAAAAGAAACCTATACCTTCCAAGATAAAGGGAATGAAGAATTAACTTTACGTGCTGAAGGAACAGCACCTGCATGTCGAGCATATATAGAGAATGGGATGAAAAATTTACAACAACCAGTTCGCCTTTATTACCATGCATCGATTTTTAGATATGAAAGACCTCAGTCCGGAAGATACAGAGAACACCACCAATTTGGAATTGAAGCTATCGGTGACAGTAGCCCATTAATTGATTGTGAAGTTATACAAATTGCAACTGATGTCATACAAGAATTGGGCATACCGAATACTTCACTGTATATTAATTCTATTGGAGGAGCTTCTTGCTGTAGGAAAGATTATCTCTTAGGTCTTAAAACATATTATAGTAACCATCTCGAATTATTATGCGATGATTGCAATAACAGAATAGAAAATAATCCATTAAGGTTATTAGATTGTAAACAAAAACAATGCCAACCGTTTCTACAAGATGCTCCTCATTCAATTGATTCTCTATGTCAAGAATGTAGAGAACATCATGAAAAACTTCTTGGTTATCTAGATTCATTAGATTTACCATACATAATCAACAGTAAACTAGTAAGAGGCTTAGATTATTACAATAAAACAGTGTTTGAAATTCAACCAGAAAGAGAAGGTAGTCAAAACACAATCATTGGTGGTGGAAGATATGACGGATTAATAGAACAAATAGGTGGACAATCAACTCCAGGTATTGGTTTTGGCTGCGGTATTGAAAGGCTTATACTAAATTTGAAGTCAAATAATATTGAACCACCAGAAATTTATGAAAAACCCGTTGTTATCTGCCATATGGGAGAAAATGCTTTAGATATTGCAGTACCATTATCAAAAAAAATGAGAAATAATAATATTCATACCATAATTGCTCCTTACGGTAGAAGTTTACGAAGTCAAATGAGATACGCATCATCAAACGATTCGGATTATGTTGTGATTATTGGAGAAGAAGAAATAAAACAAAAAACATATCGAGTAAAAGATATGAATAAGTCGACTGAATATGACCTAAATGAAAGTGATCTAATTAATTTACTATTAGAAATTTAAATTAATTTGAGTAATGCTCATATCACCTTCAAATTTAGCATCAATTGCTGTTTTTTGACCTTCGAAATAGAATTCAACAGTAGCGCCAATATATTGAGAGTCATTTAAACCTAACGTTACTGTATACAATCCATTCAATCCGACATCAAAATACAACCAAATATCAGAAAGATTATCTGTAGGCGCAACAACTCGAACATAATATTTCTTACCTAACTCAATGAATGTGCCATTTTTCTTTATTGTGCCTTGTACAAATGATGGCAACGGAGGAACTGCTGCTGAATTTAAATTTGCAGGTATTTTAAAATCAGTATTAAGTTTACCCTTATATAAATCAGGTACGTGTTTTCCAATAGTAGAAGTTCCAAGCATATAGACTATATCATCTTCACTTGAAACATTAATTCCTTTGGATTTTAAAGTGTCTTTTGATATTGTTATTCCTACTAACGAATAATTACTATCAAATATCCCTAGACCTTCTTCTATACCTTCAATGGTCTCATCATCCATTAAAATTAATTCTGCATACCTTATACCAGTAATACTATCTCGTTGAAATCTATTTACCAAAATCTCTGAATCCATCATAGTCCAACCGGGGTTATTCCCCTCACAATATAAACAAAATCCTATACCTTGATGAATATCATTAACTTTAGTATCAATAAGATTTGCACTTGGAATAGTTGGTTTACTATTATTGTAAATACTATCTAAAATATTAGTAGGCAAAGAGTTTGAGTCAATGATTTTGATTATTGCTAGGTCTATATTTTCATCTCTTCCAATAATCCATCCTCTAACACTATTTCCTTGAGACCATCCTGGAAAATAAAGTTCAACAAATGGGTTAGATGTAAAACCAGCTGCCGTGGTAAGAATATGATTAGGATATTCACTTAACAACCAGCCTGTTCTAAAAGTTTCTTGGTTCTGTCTACTTTCTGAGGTACTTTCTGTGTGTATCAAAGGCCATTTATCGAATTTCTCTATTTGTGATGAAAAATTTAATGATTCAGAATAGTTTGAGAATTGCCCAATCAAAACAGATGATTTACCAACAATAAAAGAATCCTTATCGGTATCCCAAATCCATGATGGAGTTGGAGTTGGAGTTGGTAGACTTTTTTTAGGTTCGTCTGTTGGAGAGACTTTTGGTACAGATTCAAGAGCCTTTGCAACAGCAGCATCAATCATTGCCTGAACATCTAAAGTAGGTTCAGCTGTTGGTAGTATTGGAGTTGGGGTTGGAGATTCAATAGTTGCAGTTTCTGCTAAACGTGCCGCAATTCCTGCATCTACAGTTGCTTGAAAATCAATGTCTTGAAGCTCCATAGTAACTTCATCTGAACTTCCACAATTTACAATAAATAAAAATGATACTGCAAAAATTATGTTCTTATATTTGTTCATATACTTATCTCAAATCATATATTTCAATTGAATTATATCACAGAATAAATTAGAGAAATGCGTTGAACATGAATATTGATGTAAACTATACTTCAGTATAAATATTCATAAATAACAGATTATTGAGGAAATGTTAGAAAAATTATCAAAATTTGAACAAAGATTTCGAGAAGTAGAATTATTGCTTGCCGATCCGGCTAATTCAGATAATCCAAAACTTCTGGCTGAATTAGGCAAAGAATACTCACAACTAGAATCAAAATCGAAAACTTATCATAAATATGACTCCCTATTAAAATCTATCTCAGGTTTGAAAAAAATAATTTCTTCCGAAGATGATAAAGAATTAATAGAGCTCGCTAAAGAAGAATTAAATGAAGAATTAATCAAGCAAACGAATCTAGAAGAAGAAATACAGGTATTATTATTACCAGAGGATCCAAATGATCAAAGAAATGTTTTTGTAGAAATACGAGCTGCTGCTGGAGGAGATGAAGCAGCATTATTTGCAGGTGATATATATCGTATGTATTCTCGATATTCCCAAATTGCCAATTGGAATATTGAAATAATGTCAATGAATGAAACCGGTATTGGTGGTTATAAAGAGATAGTTTTTTCTGTACAAGGTGAAAATGTATATAAAAGATTAAAATATGAAAGTGGTGCACACAGAGTGCAAAGGGTACCATCAACTGAGTCATCAGGTAGAATTCATACTTCAACTATAACTGTAGCTGTGTTACCTGAGGCTGATGATGTTGATGTAGATATTAGCGATAATGATTTGCGAATAGATATCTTTCATGCTGGTGGTCATGGGGGACAAAATGTAAATAAAGTGGCTACTGCAGTGAGAATAACCCACATTCCTAGTGGAATTGTAGCAGTCTGCCAAGATGAACGTTCCCAAATGAGAAATAAACAAAAAGCTATGGATGTAATCAAGGCCAGGCTTTTAGACAAGGCCACTAGAGAACAACAGCAAAGTATTAGTAGTGATAGAAAATCACAAGTTGGGACAGGTGAACGAGCAGAAAAAATACGTACTTATAATTTTCCTCAAGATCGTATTACAGATCATAGAATTAACCTGACCATCCATAATATGGAAAATGTCCTAAATGGAAATTTAGATATCTTGATAGATCCAATTCAAGAAAAAGAAAAAGAAATGTTATTAGAAAATCCAGTAGTTTGATCAATATAAAAGAAGTCTTACTATCAACAAGAAAGGTATTAAACGAAAACGCTATTATAGATAGCGATTTAGAAAGTGATCTTCTTGTAGCATTTGCTTTAAAAATAACTAGAGCGCAATTACACGCAAATATTAATTCTCCTATTTCAATATCTGAACAAAAAACAATACAGAATTTAGTTAATAGAAGAATAGGTCATGAACCGCTTGCATATATACTTGGGGTTAGAGAATTTTTTGGGAACTTATTTCGAGTTAATGAATCAGTATTAATTCCTCGCCAAGAAACAGAATGTTTAGTTGAATCTATTATAAATTACTTACGCCATAAATCTATTGAAAGTCCTAAAGTTTTAGATGTTGGATGTGGTAGTGGAGTTATTGGTGCAAGCATTTTAAAATATTTTCCTAATATAGACCTTATTTCAATCGATATATCTCCTAATGCGGCCCAAATTGCTTATGAAAATATACTTAAAATTACTAATAATAATAATTTCCACGTGCTAGTAGGTGATTTAATAGAAAGTATAAAAGTGCAGGTAGATTTAATAGTCGCTAATTTACCATATATACCTACAAAAAGAATTCCTACATTACAAAAAGAAATATTTCTTTATGAACCCAAAACTGCTTTGGATGGCGGAACTAAAGGTGTAGAAATAATTTCACGACTAATCGAGCAAAGTACTAAAATACTCAAACCTGATGGAGCCATATTTTTAGAAATTGATCCTGACCAGAAATATATACTTAAAAACAAAATACAGCACTTATTTCCAAAACATAAAATTAAAGTTTTACATGACTTAAGCGGTCAAGAAAGAGTTTTATCCATTACAATTTTATAGTTCCATAGTTATTTTTAAACTATTATCTAACTTGGAACTATATGTTTCATACGCTTTCTGCACTTCTTCAAATTTCATATTATGAGTTACTAAATATGATAAATCTAATCTATCTTGTTCTACTAATTCGATGCATTCATTAACGGCTTGAGGCATATCCCAAGTTCGTGCACTATTATGTACTTCTATAATTGGCAATTTTGAAGTCATTTCATCAAAATTGAATTCAAATACGTCTTCATCATGAGATAATCCAAAAAGTATTGCTTTCCCCTGTTTCTTTATTATTTTCCATATGCCATTAAGGGTTTCAGGTCTTCCCACAGCTTCAACAACAATATCAGCACCTTCACCATTAGTAAGTTCTGCAACAGCTTCTTCAAGGTTATCTCTGTTAGGATTAATAACATGGGTTGCACCATTATTTTTTGCCACATCCAAACGATAATCTAACAAATCTACTCCAATTACCTTTGTTGCTCCACCTTGGGCTAAAAAATTACTAAAACTCAAACCTATAGGTCCTTGACCTAGAACAACAATTTTTTTCCCAATAACACTTCCAGTCAATTTGCATGAATGCATAACCGTACCTACAGGCTGGCACATTAGTAAAGTAGACATATCCTTACCATCTGGTAAACGAACTAAACGCTCTGCTGGTTCTGCAAGATATTCTGCTAATCCATTACCACCATCAGGGAAAACTATAACTTTATCGCCAACATTATATTCTGAGCTTTTTGTCTCCACTACAACACCAGCACATTCATGGCAGGGTTTACCATGCTCTATCGGATACATTTCTTCTTCAAATGTGCGATCAAAAATTCGTAGGTCACTACCACATATCGATAATCGCTCCATTTTAACTAAAACTTCCCCTTCACTAATTTCAGGATCCGGTACGTCCACAAATTCAAATTGTTGCGGGCTTGTTATACGAGCAATTTTCATACATCCTCCAAATTCAACTACATCAAATGATTAATACTTATAAAACATAATTCTGCTCGATTTCGAACAATTGATCAACCCCCATAATGACAGCTAATTCTTGTCGATAGTTTGATACATCAAAATCGACTGTACCTGTTTTCTCAAATTCCTCCATACTATCCTTTACTGCTTTGTAAATAACACTTGGTAAGTAATTATTTGGAGATATGACATTAAAGCCTAAGGTTTCTGCAGTAGCTGCGTCTATACTTTGTCCATTATATGATTTTGGTATTCCTGATAATTCTTTGGCATATATCTCTGCATCTTCTAAGGTTTGAATACCTTCAATCCTAATCATATCTGCACCTGCTTCATAATAGGTCTTTACTCTTTTAATCGTATCTTCCCAACCCGATACACTGAGTGCATCAGATCGCCCTATAATCAAAAAATTATCACTCGATCTTGCTTTTACAGCAGCTTCAATTTTTTTTGCATGTTCTTCGATAGCCACAACCTGCTTACCTTCAAAGTATGCACATCTTTTAGGAAAATACTGATCTTCAAAACTAATTCCGCTTAATCCGGCAGCTTCAAATTCCTTAACAGTTCTCCAAACATTTAAAGCATTCCCATAACCAGTGTCACCGTCAGCAGTTACAGGTATATTAACTGATCGAGCAACATAACCAGCAACCTCTAATACTTCATTCATTGTCATTAATCCAGCATCAGGATAACCCTTAGACATTGAAACGCCACCCCCACTTATAGCGATTGCTTGAAAACCTAAATTTTCTGCAATTTTTGCTTGCAGGCAGTCGTAAACTATTGGTTCTTTTAATATCTTTTGATCCATAATTAGTTCTTTTAGATTTTTCGTACCCATAAATTCACCTCAAAAAGAATAATTCAAAAACTTGCTCGGACATTTATAATATTCTATATTTATTACTGATTACACATTCTACAACATGTTATTAAGCTAAATATACAAAATGAATGAATTATTAAACATATTAGTAGTTGCTCCAGAAATACCGCCAAATACAGGAAATATTATTCGATTATGCTCTAATTCAGGGTGTAATTTACATTTAATTAAGCCTATTGGTTTTAATTTTGATAATAAAAGTTTAAAAAGAGCACGTCTAGATTATGATCTTAATTGCAATATATCCATTTATGACACATATGAAGAATATGTTGAAAAAAATAATCCTATAAATATTTATGCAACAAGTACATCATCTAATAATATGTATAATGATATTAACTATAATTTAGGGGATACAGTTGTGTTTGGCTCAGAAAGTAAAGGATTATCCTCTGAAATTCTTACTCAAATACCTAGTGCAAATATTTTAAAAATACCAATGATCCCTCAGAATAGAAGTATTAATTTATCCAATGCAGTTTCTATTGTTGTATATGAAGCATGGAGACAATTAGAATTTATTGGAAGCTCTAAAATTAAACAAAACGAATATTATAATTAGAAAGGCTCACATGAGTGAAATAAAAGGATTAACAATCAAAAACCAGCAAGATTTAACTTCACTAGAAGCTTCTTCATCAAACCAACATGGTTTAATTTACATAACTCATGGTGCCCCCAAAAACTGGGTTGCAAAGCCTGATGAAATGGTATCACACACATTAGCTGGTTTTTTCAAAGCTCTTAATCAAATTGACGATCCTAGAATAGCAAGCCTTATGAATGACTATGGTCTAGTATATAGAGAGTTAGAAATAGACAATGAATAGCATATATCTTCAAAATGTTTACTTGAATTTATAGGTCAATTTGCTCCTGGTTTGGATCAAATGCATCTAACCCCATTTTTTCTAACATAACATTAAATGATTCAGGAATTACACCAGAAGTATTATAAAAATCATCTACGACACAAAGTACTAACTTATCTAATAAATTTACTATAGGTTCATTATTATCAGTCTGCCTAAATTTCACTATCATACTTTTTGCATGATCAGTTGGAATAAACATAGTACCTTTAATCCAATTCATAAGAAAAATAATATGATCATTATTATCTGCCAATGAAAGAAGGTATGTTTTAACTTCCTCAGAATCTTTTACTCCAAAAAGATCAAAGTAATTTGCAATTATGCTTTGTACCCTATAATTATCTTGCATAGCGAAACTTATATAATGACTACTTCTTCAAACATATCGTAATTCGATTTATTCATACCCAAATTTTTATAAACCTGTTGGGCTATTTTATTATTAACGTCTACATAAAGACGTATTGCGTATACATCTCGGTGTTCCTTAGCCGAATTACAAACAAATTCATATAGTGATTTATAAACACCATTTCTTCTATATTCAGGACTTACGTATACACTTTGTATCCACCAATAATATTTATTATGCCAATCACTCCATTCAGTTGTAAGCAATAGACCTCCAACTATTTTGTTGCTTATTGTTGCAACACAATATCTGCCCAAATGTGGATTATCAAATACCGCTTGAACTCCTTGTGTAATTTCGTTTTGGTTCAGAGTAATATTTTCAGTTTCTAAAGCCATAGATATATTGAAATTTACGATATGAAAAAGATCATCTTTTGATGCTAATCGTACCACAGGAATTTCGTATGAATTACTCATTGTTACTGACAGTAAAACCAACTGTATCTGCCGCTTCATGACGTATAGAAGCTACGGGAGCATATTCTGAAGAATTTCTAAATGCATCCATTTGTTCAATTGTTGGAAATTCTAATATCACAATACGGTTCAAACCCCAGTTAGTATTATCCGCAATTATTTCACCACCACGAACAAGATATCGACCGCCATATTGTTCGATAATAGCCGGTACAAGTTCCATATATTCTCGGTACTTATCCCAGTCTTTAACATTTATGCTACTAATTGAATAAACAGCCATATTTTCTCCTTAAATACTAGTTACTATATTTTAATTTCACACGTTAAATTATTGCATCTTTATCTCGGCTAAGCCTATACCAGATTCACCTGCGACAGCATAAAAAAGAAACAATCTACCTTGGTCTTCTAAAATAGCGGGATCTCTTAGTTGATTGACATAACCGTACGCAGTGCTTCTAACAGACTCTATAAGAGGAGCATCTGAACCCTCCCAAGGAAAGCTTGGTCTTATTAACTCTACAGGCTCACTCTCTTTCCATTGATGCCAATCCCCAGTTAGGTCTATAGTACTAAAAAGTATCTTCTCTGGTACTTCCCCTACCTGAGTCCAAAACACCCACAAGGTATCTCCACGCAAAAGAACTGCGGAATGTCTCATATCCGGATTAAATAAAACGGGCCCTACTTCAAATTCGTTAAAACCATCAGTAGATCTTGATATCTCGCCTGGCATTGTAAGGGCATAAGTATATCCTCGATATTTGAATATCCGCATATAACTTCTGCCTAATATTTGTGGTTCAGTTTCAAATGATAAACCATCTTCGGATATGGCAACCCTGGAAAGTTGAGTTCCTACAGACTCAAGACCATGGAAGTACATAATAATTCTCTTGCGGTCATTATCAATATGGACATCAGGAGATGCTATATGTGGAGTTGTCATTTCTGTTACCACATCGTGATGCATTTTGTTACCACCGATTCTTTTGGTTCTTTCTGCAATAAAATAATTTATCTGTTCTTCGGTAACTTTAGGTTTCTCCACAAGAAAACGCGATTGTTCTACTCGAAGGCTGCCTGCTGCATGCACTGTCCAAGGGCCCTCGATCTGATCAGCATAAGCTAATCTAATATATGTTCCTTTATGATCTGCAAAATAGAGATAAAAATTTCCCAGCCTATTGCAAACCCAATCAGGGACTCTTATAGCTGAAGGCCCTTGTATGTTTACACCTATTGTTGTACTCAGTCCTGGGTGAATTATAGGTCCTTCTGATAAGCGTTCTGCTATGATATGAACTTGTTTTTTGGGTTGACTCATAAACTTCCTGAATTAGAGTCTTCATATTTATATATATCGACAATATATAACCAAAGATCAAAATAATGTCAACGCGTAGATGAAAGCAGCGCCTTATAAAACCAATTTTTGTTAAGCCTAATTTTGAGAGATATAAGATCCCATACCTGAAGTTTGTTCGCTCACTAAGAAAGTTAACACGTCCTTACCTTTGTTAGTTTCAATTTCGGCATCAAATCTTTGGCCACCTAAAGCACCAATAAGTTCATATTTATTCTGAGTATATAATTTGCCTTCGTAAAACGATTCTTTGAGTTCTCTTTCTCTATCACCATCAAGATACATCTCAACCGCATCTCTCATAACATCGAAAATATCTTCTTTATCCAGATGAGTTGGAGATTTTAAAAAAACATATCCCCATCTCATTCCTTTGTGTTCTAACATCTTGTAAACCTTAAATTAATACCAAAATAAAAATATAAACCTGATTTATTAAACACGCAATGGTTTTTTAAAATCATACTGATTTACATTTGTCGATGATCTTTTCATAATAATCAAACCTACATAAACAAATACAATAGATCGAATGGAGAAAATTATGGATTTAGAATTAGATGGCAAACGAGCTTTGATAACTGGTGGAAGTAAGGGAATAGGAAAGTCCATAGCAATTCAGTTATGTCAAGAAGGTGTAAATGTAGCAATCGCTGCAAGGACTAAAGAAACTTTAGACCAAGCAGCACAAGAAATCGAAAAATTAACAGGAAAAAGAGTAGCTACAATAGTTGTAGATACCACTCAAAAATCTAGTGTTGATAGTATGGTAAAAAAGGTAGTTGATGAATTTGGGGGAATAGATATTCTCGTAAATAGTGCAGCAATGGTTGGAGGACAAGTTAGAGGATCAATCTCTGAAGCTGATGAAAAGGATCTAATAGAAGATTTAGATACAAAAGTTGTTGGATACTTTAGATGTATAAAAGCTGTTGTTCCATATATGCAACAACAAAAATGGGGACGAATAATTAGTATTGGAGGAGTGTCTGCAAGGCAATCTACTATATATGGATTAAGAAATGCTGCAGTTGTACATATGACCAAAACTTTATCTGATCAACTTGGAGCCGATGGCATCACATTAAATGTTTTGCATCCAGGTTTAACACAAACACCTGCAATTAGGAATAGAATGGCTGAAACTGCAAAACAACAAGGTAAGACATTAGAAGAGATTGAAGCAGAATCTGCAAGGAATGTAGCAATTAAACGAACTATCAAACCAGAAGAGTTAGCATTTGTCACCGCAGTATTATCTTCTCCAAAAGCAGAATGCATTACAGGGGAATCAATAGCAGGCGGTGGTGGAGCTATAGGAGCTGTTTTCCAATAATAAAAGGAGTATAGATATGATATATGAAGTACGAACTTACACGCTTAAACCAGGCAGTGTGCAGGCTTATGAAGAAAGTTTCGCAGAGGCATTGCCGGAGAGAGTAAAATTCTCACCGCTAGCAGCATTTTGGCATACAGAAATTGGACCATTAAACCAAGTAGTACATGTATGGCCTTATGAAGACCTAGCAGAAAGAAATAAAATAAGAGCGGAATCAGTAAAAAGTGGAAAGTGGCCACCAAAACATAATGACTTAATTGTGAATATGGAATCAGAAATTTGGTTTCCAGCTGATTTCATGACACCATTTAAAGGGGATGTGAAATTAGGGAATATATATGAAATGAGAATTTACACATATAAACCTGGGAGCATTGGAGAAGCATTAAAAAAATGGGGTGAAGCTATAGAACATAGAGAGAAATATTCAAAATTAGCATTTGGGATGTATACGGATATTGGGGGGTTGAATAAATGGATGCATATATGGCCCTATGAAGATCTACAAGACCGAAATGAAACTAGGGCTAAATCAATGCAAGATCCAAATTGGCCGCCACCAACAAGGGAGTTTATTGTGAAACAAGAAAACAAAATCTTGGTACCTGCATCATTTTCACCAATGCATTAAAAATCTATTAAAATGCATATTTATTTCCAAAATAAAGCATTTTCTGTTAAAATAATGCAATAGATAGACAATTTATATGCAAAAGTTTAAGGGACACTAGTATAGATAATAAAACAAATCTCTCTGCAAAAGAATTACACCTTTATATTTTTCCTTGGTTCTCTGAAGCCGAAACGATTAGACGCGTTAAAGACAAAATCTCTTACGTACAAAACAAACTTCTACAGTATGGAAAACCTCTTCAAACACGCCAAGTTAGTAATTTGTGGGCTTCGTATAAATCTCACAAAGCCAAGATAGATGAGTCCCATAATCTTTCAGGCCTGCCTTGGCCTGACTTATTTATTAATTGGAATGACTCTTCTTCATTGATGAAATTCCCCTTTATTAAAACAGAACATCTTCCTATGCTTAGACAAATGTCTGCATGGACCCAATCCACGTTTAGTAATGAATTTACAATAAATATTACATATAGAGAGGCTAATTGGTATTCATACCTACGCACAAACGCACCCACAATAGTCAGCGCTGTAGACATGTTTGCAATTGGAGGTTTGTTTGTAGAAAGAGATCGACAAAGCAACCTTTCTGGTATTTCTATAGATAACTCAGATTTACAAGATTTAATAACCTACCAACCTTGGCAAACTAAATATTGGGAAAATCAGTATTTAAATATGATAAAACAAAATATCGTAAAGCCATTAAAAAACCCTCTAGAAGAATTTCAACAGAAAGTACCTCGTTGGTTATCTAATTCAACTGAAGCATTAACATTCAAACATATGCTTATATTAGATTTAATATTCGAAATGTCGTGGCAACCAAAAAGAAATCAGCCATGGAACTTACCAACAAAAAAAACTGAATTCCCCAAAAAATATAAAATTACTGATGATAAAACGAAAAATGATCGTGAAATAATAGTTTTTTAATATAGGTGATATATGAAAATAGTAATAGCGCCTCAAGCATACAAAGGCTGTCTAAACTCGAAATCAGTAGCTTTAAACATTGAAATGGGTATTAGAGAAGCGAACCCTAAATTAGAAACTGTTTGCTTTCCTCTAGCGGACGGTGGTGACGGAACGCTAGATGTATTAGTGAAATTTAGAAATGGAAAAATATTTACTAAAGAAGTTATCGGCCCACTTGGTTATCCTGTTCGAGCAGAATGGGGAGTTATGGAAGATAATAGAACTGCGGTCATAGAAATGGCTTTAGCATCTGGCTTAGCCATTTGTAACCAGGAGAATTTTGATCTTAAAGACACTACTACCTATGGGACAGGACAATTAATACTAGAGGCTATAGATAATGGATACAAAAACATTTTAATTGGTCTAGGGGGTAGCGCCACTAATGATGGAGGAGTTGGTGCTATTCAGGCTTTAGGTGGTATCTTTTTAGATATAAATGATAAACAACTTCCATATGGCGGTGGTAATTTAATCAAACTATCTAGCATAAATACCGACAATATAAACCCCTACGTTAGGGAATGTGATATTACAATAGCAAGTGATGTAACTAACCCTTTATGTGGGCCATCAGGCGCTACATACATTTTTGGGCCCCAAAAGGGCGGAACAGTAATCATGTTGGATGAATTAGAAAATTCACTGCTACATTATAGTTCTGTTATAGCAAAACAAATTGGTAAAAATTATACAAATCACTCTGGTGCAGGTGCTGCAGGAGGATTGGCTTATGGCCTAATGTCATTTACTAACGCGAAAATTAAATCTGGATTTGAACTAATTTGTGAAATGTTAAATTTCAATGAAATAATCAAAGATGCAGATTTAATTATTACCGGCGAAGGCAAAACAGATTTATCTACTTTATTTAATAAAACTCCAATTGCTATTGCAAATAAAGCGAAGGAATTTAATATACCTGTTGTATGTATTTCAGGGTCAGTAGGTAAAGGTTATGAGAAAATTTTAGAAAACGGCATAAGTGAAATAATTACTTTAGAAGAACTGGCGAAATCTACTGAAGATAGCTTTTCAAATACAGCCTTTTACCTTAGAAGTGCCACAAAAAAGTTTATTAACAATACAATGAATTAATATTACTCTTCTATTTTATTTTTTATAGATTTAATTAGACCATTGAAAATTATAATATGTATAGGAAATAAACTATACCAATAAATTAATCCTAATAAACCTTTGGGTGCAAAAAAGGCTGTTTGTGTCAATGTGCAATTGTGCTCATTTTCTACAATATCATATTGTAACCAAGCTTTTCCGGGTACTTTCATTTCTGCTTTTAATCGAATTAATTTATTATCTATAACTTTTTCTATTCTCCAAAAATCCAAAGCATCACCCTGATAAAGTACTAATGAATCTCTTCTACCCCGCCGAAGCCCTACTCCACCAAAAAGTAGATCTATATAACCTCTTATTTTCCATAAAATATTTCCATATAACCAACCATTTTCCCCTCCAAGAGTAGATAAAAATTTAAATATATCTGAAGAAGATTTATCTATATTAATTAGTTTTTTATCATGAACCATGCCAGATATCTCGTTATAGTCAATCTGCTTATCATTTATCATTGAAATAGATTCAATTGGAACATCTTGACCATTACTAGAACTCAAAGAATCTGACCACGACGTTTCGACATCTTGATCATCTATATTTGATAAGGCTAGTTTTACTGCATCATCATAATTTATTAAAGAAATCTGAGGAAAATATTCTTGTGCTTTTGTATCATAAACGATACTCTCATTTTTCAAACCTTCTACTAAAGGTCTTGTGATTTTAGCAGAAACTGGGGTCGTCCAATGTATCCAATAGGATGAAAGTTTCGGTGTTAAAACGGGAACCGGAATTAATAAACGACGTAGTCTTCTTATTAATGCGTATCTCTTTATCATATCGCCATAACTTAATACATCTTCACCACCGATTTCAAACACATGATTTTTGGGAATTTTAGTGGAAATACTATGAATCAGGTATTCCAACACATTCTCTATTGAGATGGGTTGTGTTTTGGTATATACCCATTTCGGGCAGATCATAATAGGTAATCGTTCAGTTAAATTTCTAATAATTTCAAATGATAAACTTCCTGATCCAACAATCACACCTGATCTAAATTCAGTGACATCAATTTCTGAACTACGTAATATTTCACCTGTTTGTTGTCGAGATAATAAATGTTTTGAAAGATTATCAGATACTTCTCCCAAGCCACCAAGATAAATGATCTTATTGAGTTTTTCCAATTCAGCAATTTCTACAAAGTTATGAGCAGCATTCACATCAGCTTCATCAAAGTTTTTACCCTGAGACAAGCTATGAATCAAATAAAAAGCAATATCGATATTTTTGAACAAACCATGCAGTGAATCTTTATTCAACACATTTCCAGTAAATATTTCTACTTTAGAATACCAAGGTCTATTCTTAATTCGATCAGGGTTTCTAGCTAAAATTCGAACTTCAAATCCGAGTTCTAAAAGTTTTGGAATTAATCTACCGCCAACGTATCCAGTAGCACCTGTAACAAGTATCTTCATATATCTATTATAACTCAAAACAAGAAGTATGCCGAGGGCGAGACTCGAACTCGCACGTCTTTTAGGACAATGGATTTTAAGTCCACCGCGTCTACCATTCCGCCACCTCGGCTCGTACTACATTACAATGTAATGAATAGTATCAATTTGAATTAGAAAGTGCAATTATTTTAGAAATATTATCAACATTTTCTAAATTATTTAAACTTTCCCACAATTCCTCTGCATTTTGCTCACCCATTATTCTAGTAGCACAATAACAGAATTTTTCTTTTCGTTGTTCTTTAGACATAGGATTTTCAGTTGAACCTTGGAAGTCCAAACAACTATCAGATAGTTCAGTCCCATCTTCTAATGTTGCTGTAACCACGGCAGTAGTTCGTGTTGATTTACCATTGTTAGTATATGTAACATTAGATAAAAGATTTTCTACATCTTTGGAAAACCTTCTTTTATCACTAAAACTTTCAATATTAATTATACCATCTAATATTGCTACTGTTGCACAATACCATGCACTAAATTTTCCATCTAATCCTGAACGCGGGATTGGACCTGAATGGCCTGGGTTACTTGTTTCAATATGAATTTTCACAACTTTAGATGGGTCAAAATCATTATTTTTTCTAAGGTTTAATGCTGCTTCAATTGGACGTTGCATATTTATTTGAGCAGGAAATCTTTTTATGTCAAATCCTGGATCGATTAATGAAAATCTACTACCTAAATCATTTAAAAAAATATCCCAATTAACTTTTCCGTTAAATATGGCATCATTATAGCCATTTTCTGTTTCAAAAATATTTTTTGTACTAGTAAATCCAGATTCAACAAGTAATGCAGACTCTACTCCCATTCGAGCTGCATTTGCAGGATGTGTGGATTTAACCATAGTTCCCGTATTTGCAGTAAGGCCACCAGTTCTAGAAGCTGCAATCCCTAAACATAATTCTGTTTGATCACTATTAAAACTAAGCGCCTTAGCTGATGCAACTCCTGCTCCTAATGGTCCAAACAATCCTGGAGGATGATATGCACCATTAGTAACTCCTTCAGTCGCTAATCTCATTCTGGCTTGTATTTCCCATCCAAGAATGTATGAAAGTATTAATTGTTTACCATTAATACTACGATTTTCACCTAATGCCAAAGCAGATGGAAGACATGAAGAAGTTCCATGAGTTGCAGGATGACCTTGAATTTCATAATCAAGACAATGTCCCGATACACCATTTATAAATGCTGCTAATAAAGTACTTGTTTTATAATTATGACCTATAACTGTAGATTGATTATTACCACCCAAAGTTGTGACATACTGTGATACTAAACCTGAAACTTCTTGGGTTGATCCAGCCATCATATTAGCAAAACCATCTATGATAGGAATTTTAGCTATATCAACAAGATCTGAAGATAGGTCAGAAAATTGGATTTCTGAAACAAATTCTGAAAAAATAGTTGTAGGATTACTCATAACTTACTCCTAAAAACATATAGGCCTAAGGAATTCTTAGGCCTATATAAAAACTTTTCTTAATTTAGTTCAATTAAGCAGGAAGTGTTTGTATCATACCTAATTCAACCTTTTCTGGTGTATCAAGTATTCCTTGTGCTACCCTTGCTCGATGTTCAAATGTTGATCCCATTCTCATTGACCAAGAAGCAACACGTCGATACCACAAATGTATATCAAATTCCATCATAAAGCCCATACCACCATGAATCATTTGTGAATAAACTGTCACATGTTGTAATTTATCATTACAGAATGCTTTAGCTTGTGAAACTTCAACCTGATAAGGCTGTCCTTGGTCCATCTTCCATATAGCCTCTCGTGTGAGTAATTCTCCACCATCGATATACATAACTGCATCAGCCAACATATGAGCAACAGATTGAAATGCGCCAATTGGTCGGCCAAAAGCTACACGATTTTTTGAGTACTCAAGTCCCATTTCAAAATCTTTCCTTGCAGCACCACACATTTGGCTAGCATAAAAAACAGCTCCCAAATCTAACATATATTCTGCAGTAGTCCATCCTTTATCTATTTCCCCAATAACACTATCTGAGGAAACTTTTACATTATCAAAGATTACCGCAAACTGTTTATCTTTTGCTGTTGGGACCTCTTTTTCTGTAGTAATTCCTGCAGAGCCAGTGTCAACTAAAAATAGGGTTAATCCTTTGCCAGTATTGGCAGTAACAATTAACTTATCAGCTTGATTAAAATTATCGACAAACAATTTCTTGCCATTAATAACATAATCACTACCATCAGCAGTTGCAGTTGTTTTAACTGCTTCTTCTATTAGTCGAGGATCAGTTTCCTGGAAGGAATAAGTTAATATTAGGTCACCAGATGCAACTTGAGGAAGTATGTCACTTTTCATCGCCTCTGAACCATCTCTAGCAATAGTTAAAGCTGAAACCATAGTGCTTAGTAAAGGAACTGGAGCCATATGACGACCAACTTCTTCAAAAATCAAACCTAAAAACTGTAGTGGCTCACCTAGTCCACCGTATTGTTCAGGCAAAGACAAAGCTGTCCACCCCAATTCTGCGGCTACTTTTTTCCACATATCTTGAGAATAGCCCAATTCATCTTTTTCCATATCTCTGACTAGACTTGTAGGACATTCGCCCTCCAAGAATTCTCTAGCAAGATTACGTATCATTTCTTCATTTTCAGATAACAAGACATCCATTAGATCACCTTCTTGATGTATTTTTTATTTGTAATATTTGTTGCTTATAGATTCATTATCCTCTAGGTAGACCTAATCCACGTCTTGCAACTTGATCTCTCATTATTTGGACACTTCCATGGTTAATTCCAGATTGGAATGCTCCAAGTAGGTTATGAGCAAACAAACCACTTTCAACATTATTTGCTGAAGTATTTAAAAGTTGGCCATATGGTCCAAGCATTTGTGCATAAGCCTCTGTAGCTCGTAATCCATGTTCTGGAGCCCATACTTTTTCAGCTGAACCTTCATATGTGAAGTTTCCTCCAGATTCCACAATAGACATACTTCTCCAAGTCATCAATCGACATACTTGGGCCTCTATCCACATCTCTGCAACTTTATCACGCACAGTTGGGTTATTTCGAATATTGAGATATTGGCTTGAATCACTTTTAGCCAGATTTACAATATCTTCATCTCTTCTTACAGAAATCAGATACCTAGATGCTCCGACTCTATCTAAATTCAAACCCATTGCACCAACATACCAACCCATGTTGAGTTCACCTAGCAAACTACTCTTTGGGATTCGAACATTTTCATAAAAAGTTTCGTTAGTTCTAGGAGTTCCATAAGTGGTTCCTTCTGGAGCAGGAGGATCGTTTTGTATTGTCCATAAAGGTCGAACAGTAATACCAGGGGTATCCATTGGAAGCAAGAAAATTGATATTCCTCTATGCTTAGGAGCTTCTGGGTCGGTTCTTGCCATTAAATATAAATGAGTTGATACATGAGCTGAGGATGTATATATCTTTTGCCCATTAATTACAAATTCATCGCCGTCTTCAACTGCGCGGCACTGCAAAGATGCAAGGTCTGCACCTCCACTTGGCTCTGTAAAACCTTGAGCAAAACTAATTTCACCCTTGATAATTCGAGGAATATAATAGTCTTTTTGTTCTTGCGTGCCTGCTGCCATAATAGCTGGAGCTCCACTTCCTCCACCACCAACAGATAATCCAACTCTTGCAAATTCTTCTTCAACGAGATACTGAGTTAGGCGATCTCCACCTTGACCACCATATTCTTTTGGCCAAGATATACCTAACCAACCTCGCTCACCTATTTTCTTAAATAATTCATTCATCAAAGGGCCTCTACCGTCTTCACCACGGCCATGAACCTCTTCGATTACGTCTTGAGTCATGTTTTCTGCGATGAAATCTCGAACCTCTTGACGCAAAGCTTGTTGGGAACTAGCATACCCAAAATCCATATCGAACCTCCAAAAGTATTAAAGTACAATAAAATAAATTTTCTTTAGAACTTTGTTGTCAGCATATTTTGCACCCCAGATTATAGTATGTCAATAGAAAAGAGGTATTCACAATACGCTAGTGATATTGTACTACGAATTTAATTAATCTTAAAGCTATAAAATATGCCCTTTTTCTAAACTAATTAAATATTTCTTAGAATCTAAACCCCCGCCATAACCAACAAGTTTCCCTGACTTTCCAATTACTCTATGGCACGGAATAATTATGCTTATTGGGTTAAGGCTATTAGCATGTCCTATAGCTCTAACCGCTTTGCTATTTTCTATATTTTCAGCTTGTTGAGCATAACTAATTGTTGTTCCGTATGGTATCTGTAATAATGAATTCCAAGCGTTCATTTGAAAGGGTGTACCTTCGTAAAATAAAGGTAAATCAAATTTTTTTCTTTCTCCAGAGAAATATTGGCTAAGTTGTAATTCAGTAAGATTAATTAAACTATTATCTCGAGGTGATGCTATAGAAATTAATCGTTCAAAATAATTTCGTTTCGTTTCATAAATGACTGCCCTTAAATGGGTATCGTCAGTTATCAGATATAGATAACCTAAAGGTGAGATAATCTTTTTGTAGAAGTATTCATTCATTGATTGTTTCTAAATGCAGTTAAAACAATATAAGTTTAATATCTCAGGAAAGAAACTGATCAAATTCTTCAGGTATTACAATGTCTCCCCATTGTTTTTTTAATGCACTCCAAGCCCGAATTGTAGCATTTTGAGCCTGAGTTATTACTTCATCTTCATCCATAGTTAAAACTTTACCGTCTTTCATAACCCATTCTCCATCCACAATGACTGACTCAACGTCAGATGCTTGGCCATAATGAACTAATGAGGATAATGTATCAATAATTGGAGATAAGTGAGGCCTATCTAATCGGAGTATAGATATATCAGCCTTCATATTTTTACCAATATTACCCAAATCGTCACGTTCTAACGAATAAGCTGGGTTTAAAGTTGCCCAATTGAAGATATCTTTGGGTGTAGGAACCCCTGTGTCTTCACGCATACCTCTATTTAAAATTAAACCAACCCTCATTGCTTCAAACATATCTTCTGACATATTATCTGTACCAAGAGTTACATTTACACCCAAATCAACCAAACCAGGCATATTTGCTAACCCATGATATCCTCGTCTAGAACTTGAAGCTGGGCAATGCGCCATTGAAGTAGCTGTTTCAGACAAAAGCCCAATATCAGAAGTTGTACAGTATGAACAATGCGCTGCTAAAACATCTCTTCCTAGCCAGTCGTTTTCAAGTAAGTATTCAACAGGAGTTTTACCTTCTGCCATAGACTTAACTTGGGTAACTTCTTGTGATGATTGAGCTAAATGTATAGTGCGTCTTAAACCTTTTGAGTGAGCTATATCATTAAGTTCTCTCAATAACCATGGAGAACAAATATCAGTCGCATGAGCAGCAACCATACATTGAACTCTATTATTTTTTGTTGCATGATGATTATCAATTAACTGAAGTGTTCTCTCTAAAAAGGCATCTCCCCATGACTTATCATATCTATAACCTGAGGTTCGAATTTCTGTTGTAACTGCATCTGCTGCTGATTCTGCCAAATATAACCTAAGGCCGGTATTAGCCATAGTTTCGGCATAAGAATTAACAAATCTTAATGGATCAACAAGTGTGGTTGTTCCTGACTTTATAGCTTCCAAGCATCCAACTGCTGCTAAAGCTTTTCTATCTTCATCGGTCATAACAAAGGATATTGGTACCATATAACCATAAACTCGGTCGGCCGAACCTGCATTTTCAATAGCTCCTCTTAATACATTTAATACCGTGTGTGTATGATTATTTATCAATCCAGGTATAATTAATCGATTTTTCAGAACATATTTATCAAAATTCTGATAGTTGGCTTCTAATACCTCGGCGTCACCAACATCAATAATCTTATCCTTATCTATTGCAACAGCACCATTTGTTATAACTTTATCATTTTGTTCACCGGTAAGTATTGTTGCATGTGTAAGTAATATACCCATTTCCACACCCTCTATGTTAAGTCTTTTAATTCTACTGCTGCATCAGGATCTATGGGTCTCATTAAAAAATAATCCAACCTTCTTCTATAGAGATCTAAAATCCTACGTAACTCTTTAACAGCAGTACTATGTTCATCAACTCGTAAATCTACACGAGCAAAGGTATCACTTCCATAAACTAAAATTGCAGCAGAATGATAGGGTGTCATGTCTTCAATTTCACCGCCTGCATCCAATCCAGATTCTAAACTCAACATTAATCTTTGTTCTAAATCCTCAGATGAATTATTTTCAAAGGTTTGCGACATAGCTTTAATGACCTCTTCACCTACTAATCCATTTCCTAATGCAATAAAATTGTTTCCCTCTTGATGACCAGCCCATGGACCATTTAATTTACCCGTTCGAGCAGCAGTACGACCATCAACATCAATGATACCAATTTGTCTACGCTCTATATATTGATCAGATTTAGATAATTCATCCATAGTTGCTTTTGCGGAATAGCCAGTAGATAAAAGATTTAAAGCAAATTTACCCAAACGAGGATCAGTAGATGCTTGGGTTGTTATCGCACCCACATGAGGTTGTACATGAGGGCATCTTGAACCAACTGATAAATCTGATGTAGTTACAGCAACTCCAAACATACCTGTTCTGTTACATCTTCCCACAATTGAAAAAGTACTACTTTCTATACCTATCATAAAACACCTACTGTTCGAATTTAAGAAAATATAATGGAGGCGACGGCGGGATTCGAACCCGCGAATAGAGGTTTTGCAGACCCCGGCCTTAGACCACTTGGCTACGTCGCCTTAATATATTCTTTATAATGCCGAGGAGGAGACTTGAACTCCTACGAGCTTTCGCTCACGGCCCCCTCAAGACCGCGTGTCTACCGATTCCACCACCTCGGCCCATGGATTTTAAACTCTGGCAGGGGTGCGAGGGCTCGAACCCCGGACCTACGGTTTTGGAGACCGCCGCTCTTCCAGCTGAGCTACACCCCTAAGGTTAAAACATCGTTTATGCTCACCAGAAGCTACAGTATACAGAAATTTAGCATCGAAAATCAATTACGTCAATTTTTCCTTTTGTCCAACTAATTCTTCTAATGAATCAGAACTATTATTACGTTCAGATTCTGTATACCACTGAAAAAAAATTATCCCCATAAATAGAAAGAAAACAAAAGCCCCAGGAATCTTCATAATAAGACCACCAATTTGTTGATCTTCAATTCGGCTTAAACCCCACAGAACAGGTAGATCACTATACCAATGATAAATTTCTCCTCGAGAAAATGTAATAGCTGCCCCAACAAATCCCATAGGCAAAGTTTGGAAAAATAAATATATTATTCTTATTGGATATCCTAATCTTTGCACTTGTGCAGAAGCACCTAATAATGGCCACCATAATACTAATGCTCCAAACATAAAAACTAGATGTTCGACAATATGAAGCCAATGATTTGATAATGAAAGGTCATATACCCATGGAACATGGAATCCAAAAATTACAATATTTGATAAGAAAAAAGCAATTATCGGATTAGCAAAAATTCGAAAAATAACTCTTAGTATTTTTAATTGAAAAATCCAAGTCCACAGCCATGGAGGAACTCCTTTTATATATAACGGAATAGAAACTAATATCAGTAATAGATGTTGTGTCATATGAGCACTAAATAAAAATCTATCTGCTAGTTCATGAATAAAAGAAGTTAAGGCTATATATACAATTATATTAGCTAATGTAAAATAAAATAGTCTTCTATTATCTATCTCTGATGCTAAACTATATTTCTCTCTAAGTGGAATAATCGCATAAATATATAATGCTTGAAGTAATAAAACTCCAATAATTATTTCAAAATGTAAGTGCCACTCAGTCCAAGAAAATTGATCAGTCATATAACTATTATAAGTTAGTAGATATTTTTTGTCTTATTCGTTATCAATGACTTGCAAGCGTCTGAAAGTAAGTATTGTTCCAAGAATCATACTTCCACTTAGTAAAACTGCAGTAATTATGGCCATAAAATCAGCCATTTGATTCCAACCTGACTCTGTACCAGTAGCAGTGATTATTTGTATAAATAAATATATAGCTAAAATAATAATAAATAATGCAGTAGCAGCACCAATTATCTTTCTAAACAATATATTCTCAGAAGCTGCAACACCTGCAGCGCCAATAGCTATTAGAGTTAAAATTGTTGCGCCAATTACAGCATAGGGCTCTAAAATCCCAAATCGCTTATGCTCTAGGTGAGCGAGGTATGTAAATGCTTCTCCAATACCAAATATCAATCCTAGTGTAAAAAATACAACTATGAATGGAACCCAAAAAGCAGATAACAATCTGTCCATCAAACTAACCTTTCATTTATCAACATTTAATTAAAAAACACCAAACAATAACATAAGGGCACACAATACATAAATTGCAAGTATCAAACCACTACCAAATAGAATAGTAAATAATTTGTTATCAAATTTAAGATGCATGTAATACCCAACAACAACAACAAATTTGCCTATGGAAAGAATTAACAGTATAGGTATTAATACAGCAGAAAGAGCCTCTACATACACAACAGCTACCTCTATTGCTGTTACAACGCTTAATATTAGAGCAATAACAACATACTTCATGGAACTAGGATGTTCTGTATTGTGATGTTCAGTAGCCATATTTTCTCCCTATACTAAATTAATGAACAATGTTTGGAGCTTCGATTAGATAAACAACGGTAAATATTACAATCCATACAATATCAACAAAATGCCAATACAAACCGGCTAATTCAATATTCAAACTTTGATCCTGTGATAATCTACCTCTAAGTGACATGATATAAAAAGACATCAAGATTACTACTCCAAATGTAACGTGTAAACCATGAAAACTTGTAAGTGTGAAAAAGCTTGATCCAAATAAATTACCTTGTAAAGTAACTCCTTGTTCAACAAAGACTGTGAATTCGAAGTACTGACCACCAAGAAATATACATCCCAGAATAGATGTTGCAAGCAACCAAATTCTCAATCTGGCGTGGTCACCTCTTTGTATTGCACTTAGTGCCAAAACCATTGTTAAACTACTCATCAAAAGTACAAAAGCACTCACTGAAGTATATGGAATATTAAATACTTCATAAGGATATGGACCTACAACACTTTTACCCCTGTATAGTAAATAGGTGGAAACAAGTGAGGCAAAAAACAAACAATCTGAACCTATAAAAGCCCACATCATAACCTTACGATTATCTAATCCTGTTGTCGTAGTATGACCTGCTGTCTCATGTGTAGTCATATTTAAAATACTCCCATTCTTTAATGATGATCCTCAGGGTCGGCTGGTTCAAAACACCAACCGTATGCCCCGAAAAATGTAGCAAGTATACCAACTATTGCTATAGTTAAACCAACCACATTATATTGACTGTAAATTGCGAAACCAAAACCCGAAACTGATAACCCAATACCAGTTATAAATGGGAAATAGGACAAACCTGGCATATGTATATCTACTTCTTCATCCCCTTGATTATCATCTGAAGCACCTTGCGGAATAGGCGTCATATAACCTTGCTCATCTGTACTATATTTTGTATCCCAAAAAGAGTCTAAACCATTAACAATTGGGATTTCTTTAAAGTTGTATTCAGGAACTGGTGAAGGAATAGACCATTCTAGTGTCCTGCCGTCCCATGGATCTGCAAGATCAGTACGTCGTTCTTGTCTCATAGTGTAAAAAACATTGACTATGAATACGATAGTGCCTAATGCAATGATATATGAACCTAAAGTGGAAACAGTATTCCAAAACTCCCAGCCATATTCAGCACCGTAGGTATAAATTCTTCGTGGCATACCGTCCATACCAAGCCAGTGCATAGGACCAAAACTCATATTCATACCAATAAATAATAAAACGAAATGAATAACACCCAAGTTTTCATTTAATAGCTTTCCACTAAATTTAGGCCACCAATAGTAAATTCCTGAGAAGATACCAAATATTGCACCGCCAAACAGTACGTAATGAAGATGGGCAACAATATAGTATGTATCCTGTTGTTGATAGTCTGATGGAGGAGCAGCATGGCTAACACCACTAAGACCACCGATAATAAATAAGAATACAAACCCTATAGAGAACAACATAGGGGTTTTAAAGTCTATTGAACCACCCCACATTGTACCAATCCAATTGAATATTTTTACTCCTGTAGGAACTGCAATAAGCATTGTAGTAATAGCAAATGTAGCATTTGCTACAGGTCCCATTCCAACAGTAAACATGTGATGACTCCAAACAGCCCATCCCATAAATCCAATGAATATACCTGAAAATATAATAAATGGATATCCAAACAATGGTTTCTTAGAAAATGTTGGTAATACCTCTGATACTATACCCATTGCAGGTAAAATTAAAATATAAACCTCAGGGTGACCAAAAACCCAAAATAAATGTTGCCATAAGAGAGGATCTCCACCGGCTCCAGGGGCGAAAAATTGCGTACCTAATATTCTATCTAAAGCTAGCTCAATTAAAGCTATAGTAATAACAGGCATAGCAGTAACTAACAAAATTGATGTAATAAATGCCATCCAGGTAAATACAGGCATCCTCATCAGAGTCATACCGGGAGCCCTCATATTAATGATAGTTACAAGAAAATTCAAACCACCTGCAACCGAAGAAACTCCAAGTACTAACAATCCAAGTGAATAGAAATCCATTCCTCTACCGCCACTACCATATTGGTCTAGAGTTAATGGAGCATAAGCAAACCACCCTGAGTCTGCTGCTCCGCCTAGTATCCAACCTGCATTTAGTAACAATCCTCCCGAAAGATAAATCCAGTAACTTAATGCATTTAAACGTGGGAAAGCAACGTCTCGAGCTCCAATTTGCAAGGGTACTATTAGATTGAAAAAAGTAACAGCTAAAGGCATAATCGCTAAAAATATCATAGTCAGTGCATGCATAGTAAACAGCTGATTATAAATATCAGGTGAAACTATCTCATTATCTGCAAATGCAAGCTGACTTCTAATAATTACTGCTTCAAGTCCACCTAAAAGAAAAAAGAATATAGCCGTAAAGCCATACATTATTCCTATTTTTTTGTGGTCAACCGTAGTAATCCAACCCCAAACACCTGTTGTGTAAGAAGTGGGTCTCTGCAAAAACTTTGGCAGAGATCCTGAATTAGCTGCCATCAATTTACCTCCGTTATTTTTATTTATTAGTGTTATTTATTATCTTAATGTTTGCAAATATGCAACCAGAGCCTCAACATCTCCATCTTCAAAGTTTAGTGTTGGCATATAAACCCCAGGTTTCATATTTTTGGGATCAGTAATCCAAGAAGTTAAGTTTTCTTCGGTATTATCAAACATTCCTGAAGCCAGCGTGGTCCTACTAGCAACATGAGTCAATACAGGACCTGCATTACCTCTTATTTTCATACCTGCTACTGTATGACAAGCTGCGCACATTTGATTCTCAACCTGTTGACCTCTTATAACTCCGCTGAATTTTTTATTAGCAAATATATTCGCACCTTTTGCTGCAAGGCCAGAACAATTTGCATCAGCAGAGGCACATTCAATAAGGCTAGCATTAGCAGATTTCTGTTCATTTTCTACCCATTCATCAAATCCAGCTTGATCATGAACATATACTTTGAATTTCATGTTTGCATGAGATGTTCCACAATATTCAGCACATTGGGCATAATATTCGCCAGGTTCATCTGCAATAAACCACATAGAATTATTATTATTAGGAACCAAATCCATTTTACCTGCTAATTTTGGAATCCAAAAACTATGGATAACGTTTTCAGATTTTAAGGAAACATTAATAACAGTGTTAGTAGGAATATGCATTTCATTAGCTGTTACAATATTTATATTCTCATCAGTATATTCAAATCCCCACCACCATTGATACCCCTCAGCTGTTACTTCGATTTTAGGCATATTTGTAGGTATCTCGTCATGTTCGAAAATCATACTTACTGTTGGAATAGCAACAGCTGCCAAAACGAAAATAGGTGCTATTGTCCAAGCAATTTCGAGTTTATCATGACCATGGACTTGTTTTGGAAGTTCATTTTCAGACTTTCTGCGATATTTTATGATTGTATAAACTAAACCTGTTTGAACTACAATAAAAACTGCAGCCATTGCCCAAAAAAGGATCTCAAACAAATATCCCTGATCCCGGGCAATAGGACCTTTTGGATCAAATGTAGATTGCAAATGTTCAGGTGTACAAGCTAAAGAAAGCCCTAACAACATAGTTGCAAAAACAATCTTTAAAATCCTAGTGTGTTTCAAGTTATCACCATTCAAGCTTTATTATATATCAATACATTCTATCACAATCTGTGATAAATTTCACAGCGAAATATATCAAAGACATTAGGTTCAGTCAATACAAACTGTAATCATTTATAAGAAGGCATAAAACATCATTCTTAAAAAAGACATTGTAGTTACTTAAGACCTGTTTTACAATAAAATTAATGACTACTGAAAAAAATAACTATACAAACTTATTTGATCTTTCTGGGGTAGGTTCAGGATTTAAAACAATTCTGCTAATCACCTTATGTTTGCTTTTTGCACTTATAACTTTAGGTGGAATAGTTAGAGTTACTGATTCTGGTTTAGGGTGTCCTGATTGGCCGCTTTGTTACGGGCAATTCATTCCGCCTCTTGAGGACGTAAATTACGCGGGTGAACTTATTGAGGTACATAAAATATGGATTGAGTGGTCTCATAGGACATTAGCAGCTATAACTGGATTCCCTATTTTATTAGTGACAATACTTGCTTGGTGGAAATATCGTAAATTTTCACTAATAACGGTACCTGCTACAGTCGCTCTAATACTTTTAATCTTTCAAGTTGTACTAGGAGCGATTACAGTTCTAAGAGAATTACCACCAGAAATAGTTACAACTCATCTAAGCACTGCACAATTTATATTTGCCACCCTGCTCTTTATGTATGTTATTTTGACTAACAAAATTCAACCTTTGAAAGACAAATTAATAATTGATAAAATTCCAAACCTTTTACGATGGTCCATAATTGGTGCTGCAAGTTCATTTATAATACTTATATCGGGATCATATGTTGTTGGCGCAGGTGCAGGCACCAGTTGCCCCAATTGGCCTCTTTGTGATAACACTCTATTGCCGCAACTAAATATTCAATGGCTACATATGTTTCATAGAGTCGTAGTAGTAGTGGGCACTATCACAATAGCAATTCCTGTAATCTACGCATACAAAATAAATATTCCCAAAATTACTTTTCCAGGATTACTTGTAGGAACATTTTTACTCGCCCAAATTTTTATTGGAGCGTTAAATCCAGCTTCAGGATTTCATCCTGTATTCAGAGTCCTTCATTTGTCATTAGCGTCTGCATTATGGCTTGCATCTATGTACCTTTTAACTATTACCTGGATGTATCAAAAACAAACAAACTTAAAATCTGAATTCAATTTAATACAACTACTATCTGACTATTTTGAATTATCCAAACCTTTGATCATTTTATTATTACTACTTTCTGCTCTAACTGGAATGATTATTGCTGAGCAAGGTTTGCCACAAATACATCTTATAGCTACTGTATTAGTTGCAGGTGCTTTGGCTTCTGCCGGGGCTAATGCAATAAATAATTTTATGGATAGAGACATAGATACCGTCATGTCTCGAACCAAATCCAGACCTGTTGCTGGAAGTAGAGTTAGCCCTACAAATGCATTGATTTTTGGCATCGTATTAAACGTAATATCTTTCGTAGCCTTTTGGACAATAGTTAATTTACTTAGTGCTTTATTAACATTAGGTGCCACTTTATTTTATGTTTTTATTTACACGCTGTGGTTAAAAAGAACTTCTACTCAAAATATTGTTATTGGTGGAGCTGCAGGAGCACTTCCTCCTATCATTGGATGGGCTGCTGTACAAGGCAGTATTGGACTACCATCACTATACCTTTTTGCAATAATTTTCTTTTGGACACCTCCACATTTTTGGGCACTCTCCATCCTTTTGGAAAAAGATTATGCTAATGCAAATATTCCAATGCTAAATGTAGTTATGGGTATAGAAGAAACGCGTAAATTTATAATGATGCATTCAATAATTTTAGTTGCTTTAACTATACTTTTCTATACTGTTCCTCAACTAGGTTTATTTTACCTTGTTTCTGCATTAATCTTAGATGTATATTTTTTGTATCTTGGTATAAAACTCTGGCAGAGCCAAGACCATTTATCTGCGAGAAAATTATATTTATATTCCCTGTTATATCTTATGCTTTTATTAATAGCAGTTATGATTAGTAGTGGTTTCGGTATTTGATAAGTATACAAAAAATATACAAACCTTTTTCCTACAGTATTACCTTATTAGTAGTATTTTTACTTTGGACTATTTTGCTAACTAACTGCACACCTAATGAATTTAAAGGGACAACTATTACTAATGGTCAAGAAATCCCCTCATTTAAACTTACAGACCAATACAATAATTCTGTAATCACTGATGACTTTGATGGCCAAATTATTGTTTTAACTTTTTTATATTCAGAATGTAAAGAAGAATGCAAAATCATTGTCCCAATAATCTCTAAATTGCAATCTGAAATTTTGAACCAACATCCAGACATTGCCAAAGATATAACATTCCTTTCCATTTCTGTGGATCCAAACAATGATATCCCAGAAAATACATATAAATACATGAGATTAAATAACGAAAATCCTTACTGGCAATCGAAAGAAGTTCAAGCTAACTGGGTTTTTCTAAGTGGAGAACTCGAAAAACTTGAAGGTATTTGGAGTCATTATGGTATAGCAACAGATGCAGCAATTATGGATCAAGGCAATGTTATTGAAGTAATTTCGCAAAAAACTATGCGAGATTTATATAATAATGACAACTTTCCTTCTTATAAAATAGATCATTCTTTACCAATTTATATTATAGATAAGTCAGGCGTTACACGATCTGTTTATAATGATTTAAAA
>CEOQ01056745.1_pt1 | contig 50385 bp, 44 predicted proteins | sample 361351 | NCBI WGS metagenome assembly CEOQ01 (sample SAMEA2619907, study PRJEB7988) | marine metagenome | biome: marine biome (ENVO:00000447); feature: deep chlorophyll maximum layer (ENVO:xxxxxxxx); material: "saline water (ENVO:00002010), including plankton (ENVO:xxxxxxxx)" | depth 60 m | reverse complement strand
ACCGATGGTCATGTAAAGATAGTTAGAGTTGGTGGATTAAGTAATACTACCACTTTACACCACAATGATGATTATGGTTTACAAGTAATAAAAAAGGATTCAGATAACAATTATTCCAATATTATGTATATTGGTAAAAGTGAACAAAAGATATCAGGTTTCAGTATTACTCCAGTTGCTATTCATTCTACTGATAATAGTTTAATTCTTAGTGGTTCAGGAGAAATAACAGGTTCACAAGTATTATTTACTGGTGGTAAGATTGGTGGATGGACTTTAACTGATACTACATTAACTGGTGGAGTAGTAACATTAAATTCTGCAGGTTCAATAGAAGTTGGTGGATTATCCGATGCTACTACAGTCGCAACAACCAATAGTGGTTTCTTTGCAGATTCAAGTGGTAATGTTTTAATAAAAGGTAATGTTAGTAATAATGATTATCTTAAAGTTTCTGCTGGTGGTAGTATTGATATTAAGGCACAAAACTTTGATTTAGATGCAACTTCACTTATTATGGATAGTGGAACGAATGAGGGTAAAATTGCACTTGGTGGAACACCACCAACTGCTTATAATAGTGGAAATGGATTTTATGTAGATGGTACTGGTAAATTATTAATTGGTAGTGGAAGTGGAGATAGAATCCAATTTGATGGTAGTAACTTTACAGTCCAAGTTGGTTCATTAGAATTAGATGCAAGTAATGTAGAAATAAGTTCTACAAATGCATCAATGAGTCTTGGTGAGGGTAATATTATACTCGATGGTGATAATAGTAAAATTAAAGTTGGTGCAACTACAAGTAAACAAGTAGAGATAGTTGGTTCATCAACACAAGGATATATTGCAACAGGTAAAACATCTGCAACATCAACAACCGCAGGATTTTGGTTAGCAAATAATAATACAGACCCTGAATTTCATGTAGGTAACTCAACAGATTTTATAAAATTTGATGGTGGAAATTTAGATATACAATCACAAAAACTTGAAATAGATGCTTCAACATTTGAGGTATCTACTACCGAATCTTCTATGAGTTTAGGACATAGTGTAAGTTATCCACAAGGTAGAATTATATTACAAGGAAGTGGAACACCAAAAGTTGCAATAGGAACAGATGCATCATTTATCAGTATGACCACAGGTAGTGGTATTTATATGGATGGAGCTGGTAATTTTAAATTTGGTGATGATGATGGTAATGTTTCATTTAATAGTGGTAATTTTAGTATAACTGGTTCTGATGTTGATATACAAGTAACAGATTTAAACATTACTGCCGCAGGATTTAAATTATCATCTACTGATGCTTCAATGTCTTTAGGAACAAATGAACAATGGTATGCAAATGGTAATGGGGCAAGTCCATATTTGAGTATTGGACAATCTACAAAAGCATATTCAAATCCTGGAGTATTTCTTGGATATGTAAATGCACAATCAAGACCACGAGTTTCGTTTAGTGGTAGTGCTGGACATTTCCTATTTGATACTGGTGTAGATATTAAAACTTCTACTTTAGAAGTTCAAACTACAGGTATTGAAATTTCATCAGCACATACGAGTATGAGTATAGGTCCAGGTGGAAGTAATCCAATAGTAATTCAAAGTGCTGGTAATGATAGATTTATAAAATTTGGTAGTAAAACAGATTTTGCTCAAACTACAACGGCTGGTTTCATTATGGGTATGGATAATGGAGAAGCCAAATTTGATATGACAGTTGGTAGTGGTAATAATAATTACTTCAGAGCACAAAATAGTGGTATTGATATTAAAACACCTAATTTTAGATTAGATACTGATAGATTAGATATTGATTCATCCACAAGTAGAATACAAGTATATGATGGAGAGGGTGATGAAGTTATTAGATTTGGAGAAATATCAGATAGTGCTTCAGATTTATATGGATTAAAAGTTTACGATGGTGCAGGAACGGGTTCAAGTGATACATTATTAAAACTTGGTGGTGAAGGTAACGAGATAGCAGGTTGGACTATTGCAAATGAAACTTTAACTGGTGGTGCTATGGTTATTAGAAAAGATGGTACTATTGAATCAAGTGGATTTGCAAGTAATGTTGCTGGTAGTGGATTTAGATTAACTGCCGCACAAGGTGGTTTCTTAGAAGTAGAAAATGCTAAAATTCGTGGAACATTGGCAACTGCCGTATTTGAAAAAGAAAGTGTAAATGCCGTTGGTGGACAATTATATGTTGCCAATTCGACTGTCTTAACATCAAGTGCATTTAATCCAAGTGGAGTTCATGCTTCAACACAAAATACAATGTCAGTTGTTAATGTTACAGGATTTACTGCTAATGAAGTTTTATCTTTAAAGAAAGTAAGTACAACAGGATTTGGAACAGAGTATGTTTTAGTTCAAAGTGCTTCGAGAGATTATCCTGATAGTGAAACAAACTTTTCAGGTCAGTTATTTGTAACTCGTTCTTATGGAAGTGGAATAAGTGGTGATAGTGGTTCATTAGGAGAAACTCCAGGAACTGCACAAGCTTATAGTGGTTCACAAGTAATAGTTTCGACTGGTAAGATTAATACTGGTTACATTAGATTAAATGCTAATCCAAATGATGAAACAACACCTTATATGGATATTGTTGAAAGAACTGGTTCTGCAATTTATGATGTAAATTTAAAAGCAAGACTTGGTGATTTAAGTGGATTAAGTAGTGGATTACTTTATGGAAACACAAATCCTGGATTTGGTTTATTTACAGAAAATATATTTTTAACAGGAGCCATAACCGCAACGACAGGTTCGTTTACTGGTATCGTTCATATCAATACTTCCGATTCTGAACAGATAAAAATGGGTATTGATGTAAATGGAAGTAATGATGGTATCTATATAAATAACAACAATTATTGGTACACTAATGCCGCATTTAAAGTTGGTAGTTCAAATTATTATTTATCAAATGATTCAAGTGGAAATATTGCAATTCAACCAAAAACTTTTGAGTTAAAGGCTGGAACAGCATTAAATGGATATACAGATTTAAGAATATCATCTACACAAGCCTCGATGTCATTAAAAAATAATGATATTTTAATGCAAGCATCTGATGATAGTGCTTATTTAAGAGTTGGTAGAAATGTAAGTAAAGCTCTGATTTTGAGTGGTTCACAAACTTTTGGTTCATTATCAAGTGGTAAAACATCTTTTGCAGATACTACTACTGGTATTTGGATTGCAAATAGTAATTCAGTTCAACAAATGAACATTGGAACTTCTACACAATATATAAAATTTGATAGTACAAGTGGTAATTTACAAATAGCAAGTGATGATATTGAAGTAACGGCATCCAATGTTGATATTACAACAGGAACTATATCTGTAGATGCAACTGATTTTGAAATAGAATCTACAGTCCCATCAATGAGTTTGGGTTATGATACTAATTCAAATGCAGGAGTAACATTTACAGGTGGAAGCCCATCAAAGATACATTTCGGACCAAAAGGAAGTGCTAAGATGTTACTATCAAGTACTACAAGTGATAATTATTTACAAATTGGTTCACAAACATTTACGGGAACAGAAGGTGGAATTATAATTGGTAGTGATAGTGGAACTTCAAAATTAAAAGTTTATAATCATGCTTCTTCTTCCTTAGTATTTGATGGAACAGATTTTGATTTAAGGACAGTATCATTTAGAGTTGTAACAGAAGGTTTTGATATTAGTGGAACGAGTGGAACTGGCACATCTAACTTCTTAAAACTTGGAAGTGCAACTTCTGTAACGGCTGGTGAGGGTGCTTATCTTGATGGTGGTGGAAACTTTAGAGTTGGAACTGCAACAAGTGGTAATTCATTTGTAAGATATAATCCAACATCCGAAGAATTACAAGTAAAAACAAGTAACTTAAATATTGATACCACAACGATGGATATAGTTGCATCAGGTAGTGCAACAAGACTTTCTATGGGTGCATCACCACCAACGAATTTTTCTTCAAATGGAATTATCATAAGTGGTAGTGGATACTTTAATCTTCAAGCAGGAATAGGTAATTATATAAGGAATACATCAAGTGGTTTTGATTTAAAATCACAAAACTTTGGATTAGATGCAGGAACAATAATCGTTAGTAGTTCACTAAGTAGTGGTGCTATTAAATTAGGTTCATCTGCAAAAGATATTACCGAAACTGCTAATACAGGTGTGTATATGGATGGTACTGGTAAGTTCAGAGTTGGAACTGCAACAAGTGGTGATTCTTATTTACATTTTGATGGTAGTGATTTAGATATTAAAACAGGTGTGTTTAAACTTGATACAAGTAATCTTGATATAGATTCAGCCGCAGGTGGAAGTGGTAGTATTGCACTTGGTAGTACACCACCTACTGATTATACTGCTGGTAATGGTTTCTTTGTAGATGGTAGTGGTAAATTCCTATTAGGTAATTCAAGTGGTGACCATATTAAATGGAATGGAAGTACATTAGAAGTTGAGGGAACAATTAATATAACTGGTGGAACAGGAATACCAACGGATGCAGATATTAGTGGTAGTATTAGTGGTTCATATTTAAATCAATTTTCACAATCAATGCAAACACAAGTTGTATTATCTTCTGCTGGTATGGATTTGAAGAATGCCGCTGGTAATGCAACATTAGCAAGTTATGGTACTGATATGACGATTGGACAAACTACATCTACAAATCGTAATGTGTATGTTGATTCTGATGCTGGTATTCAACTTAGAAGAGGAACACAAATTTCAGCTTCATTTGCAGATAATTTAATTACACTTGGTCCAACTTCTGGTCAACATGTCCACATTGATACCGATTCAATTGATATAAAAAACGCAAGTTCAGTTTTATCAACCTTTGGTGCAAATTCTACAATTTATGGTGGGACTGTATCTTTTAATGATAATACAAGGGATAGAATTATTATTGATTCTACTTCAACTCGATATTATGATGAAGATGGAACTATAATAAGTGAACAAAAGAATGGTGTTTTAACATTAGGTGGTGCTGATAGTGATGATACAAATACAGTCGTTATTAGTTCAAGTGGTGTTAAATCTTATGGTAATACTAATACATTTTTTACAAATCAATCAAGTACTGGTTTTGCAATTCATGCTGGTGATGCAAGTAACACAGCCGTAAGTATTACTGCTACAACATCTTCATTTGGTCCAACTGCAACGGAACATATTCAGATAGATGCTTTAGGTATGAGATTGATGGATGGTACTACTGTCCGAGTTCGTATGAATTCAGATGGATTAACAATTCCAGATGGAACAGTCACTGCAGGTAGTAGTAAATTTGGTATTAATGTTAGTGGTAATAATGATGGATTATATGTTGATTCAAACAATTATGCTTATATAGATTCTACTTCGGCGTTTAAATGGGGTGGAAGTACTAATTATATTTCTGGAACACCATCAAGTATTAATATCGTAACAGATAATTTAGCTATAAATACAGCAACATTTACAGCATCATCTGCTGATAGTGGTTATATATCAGTAGGTCCAGGTGGTAATAGAACTTCAATGGCAGATATTGAGGGAGTATTCATTAGTGGTAGTGGTGAATTTTCTATGAGAAGTGGTTCGGAATATGTAAGATTTATGCAGAAGAAAAATATTGGTAGTACAGGTGATAATTTCCAACTTGGTATAGCTACACCAAAATTCTCACTACGAGATGGTGGTATTATGACGGCTGAAGATGCGGTTTTTGCAGGAGATATATCAGCAACTTCAGGTTTCTTTGGTCAAAGTACAGGTTCAGGTTGGAATATTGATGGTAGTAAAATAAGAGATGCAGATAGTTCAATTGTAATTGATGGTGGTGCAAGTCCAAATATCACATTAAAGGATGGAAACTATATAGCTGAAATTGTTCCATCATTCACAGCGGCAGCTTCTATATTGAAGGCTGGTGGTTTGGCATATAATAGTGTTACACAAGGATGGACTGGAACACAAACACAAACACAAACTCCAGATTTAGATAATGGTGATTCAAGTAGTAAATCTTGGATTGCAGGTGGATTTACAGGACATACTGGAGAAAGTAGTGTTTATGCCAATGTTGAAAGTTCGGTTGGAAATTCACCATCTACAACAAATTTTGGAACATACTCTGCAGATTTAACAGATGCAGTTTATAAGAGTGAGGCTGGTTGGGCATTATGGTGTCAAATAAAATCTATGAATGTATTAGATACCACTACTACAAACTGGATGAGTTTGGGTGATGTTAGTTATACTTGTAAAACTGCTTTATATAAATCAGTAAGTGGTGGTGCTTGGGCAGTTATTTCAGATTCGATTGAATCACATAGTGGTAATTTCTTTACAGATTTTATACCTGATGATTTTACAGGTAGTGGTGGAGGCCCGTATTATGCTAATACATTTAAAAGAACTATTACAAGAAGTTATAACCATACTGTCGCAAATGATTTAGATGATTATACTTGGGTAATTTATGATATTGTATTTACTAATAATAATTTGAGAGAAGAATATCAACATTCAAGTACTGGAAAAAATGCTTCTGCAGGTTTATCTGTTACAGAGCAATATTCTAAAATCGAAACAATGGCTCATTCACCAAGTAATAAAAAAGTAGAGGTTACACCAAAAGGAATACAGGCAGTATTCTTAACAAATGCTACTTTGGAAAATTCGGATAATAAATATTTCCGTATGACTCCTGATGAAGATAAGACGGTTGATATTATGGGAGCAGTTCATACAACTGGTTCTATTTCAATATCAGAACTTGGTTCGATGAGTAAGAAAACGGTCATTGGTAGTGATATAACATTGGATTACTCTGGTACTGGAAAAGTCAAAGCTTATACTGGAAATTTTGGTGCGGTAATGTTAGACCATACTGGTAATTATGGTACTGGTAATGATTCAATTCAATCTATAGGAACTGGAGCTGGTGGTATGAGATTCTATACTGCTGGAGCAGTTGATTTTGCAATGACAGATTCTGGAGATTTTCATGCAGATGGTGATATTATTGGATATTCATCGACAATATCAGATATAAAATTTAAAGAAAATGTTAGACCTATAGAAAATGCATTACTTAAAGTTCAAAAATTAAGAGGTGTTGAGTTTGATTGGAAAGACGATTTTAATGAAAGAGGTCATGATGTTGGGTTTATTGCACAAGAGGTAGAAAAAGTTGATGGATTGGAAGTGTTGGTCAAAGAGGGATATCTACTTAATGATGATGATGAGGAATTAACTGGTAAAAGAGTTTATTATGAAAAGGTTGTACCACTATTAGTAGAGGCCATTAAAGAACAACAAATTCAAATTAAGGAATTGCAATCTAAAGTGGAGAAGTTAGATGGCAATAACAAGTAGTGGTGAGATAAAATTTTCGGATTTATATAAGAACCAGAACGAAACATCATCAGTAACTTCTGGTTCTGATATGTCATTAGATAGTTTTTCAGATGCATTTGCAAATGCTGCCGTTTTAAGTAATTCACCAACAGCTTCATCAACTTTAAGAACATTATTAGGTGCGGATGAAGATAGGATATCACATTTTTATAGTGCGGATTATCCAGGTACATTTGAAAGTTTTGTATTATATCGAGGTAGTGTTGGTTCAAATCAATTAGATGGTAATGCGGCCAATGATGCTAACTCTACAATGGTAGAGGGTGAAACTCTTGTGATGTTAGCAATTGATAATTCAGGTATAGTAAATACAGCTGAATTTGAAGTTGTTACTGATGCGGGTTCTTCTGTTTCACCTGCTCATACTGATGCAGATGATACAGATGGTAGTGGAACGGCATATGTAGGTGTATCTTTAGGAATTACTCCAGGAACACAAGATGGTGCAACACTAAAATTTAAAGTTGCTGATGATGATTCGAGTTATAATTCAAATTTTGCAGATACTAAATTCAGATATCGTGATTCTATATCTGGACATGGAACTACTAATATTCAATCGGCGGGTGCTGGAGCAACATATCAAACATTTGTTTCAGAATCAGACCAATATATTGGGCCATCAGGTAATGGAACATTAAGTTATGCCACGGCCGTAACAACGGGTACACAATTTTCATCATCTGTTTCAAGGGCTATTAATGTGAACGGAGATGGTGGTAATATATATCATTTAAATTTGGTAGAGGGTGGAATACAAGTTTTAAATACTCCAGGTAAAATGACATTTACAACTACACATTATGGATATCCAGATAGTGGAGATGTTAATAATCCAAATACAAGAAATACAACAACGAGTACGGCAATTGTAGATGTTCCTTATACAAGGTCGTGGGATGATGTTGCTGCAATTGGTGATGGAACATTTAATGCTGGTGATTCAGTAACAATGAATGCAGTTTCTAAAGGTGCTGATAATAGTGGTGGTTCTGTCGCTCTAAGAGTTGGTTGGGGAACATCTAATTCTAATACAACCTTTACAGATTATACTGCAGGACTCGTTAATTCATTATATTCAGCATCTACTTGGAGTAATACATCTACATCATTAACTGCTACAGGTACAGGTCTTACTACATATTATCCAAAAGCGTATTATCTTACTGGTGGAGACCAAAATTTAACTGCAGGTTCTGGTATTTCAGTTGCACCAACTTTAACTTATTCAACTACAGGAAATACAACAATTGATATAAATAATACTCAAGCTTTTGTGGCATCAGTTTCGGCTGGAAATGGTGCAAGTGTTGCTATTACTTCAAGTCCAAATATTGGCAGTGGAACGAATAGTGCCACAATGACACCAGGTTCTGCAAATGGAGTTTATACAATTAGTTTTGCTGGAACATCGAATTATTCACAAACAAACAACCAAACAGATACATTAACAGTCAGACCGACTGTAAGTTTAGTTGAAGATAGTTCGTTAACATCGGCGGTAGGGTTTGCAAATACATATAGTACTGGACTTACACCAACAGGAATTAGTGCCACTTCATTATCATTTACTGCAACTGCCGCGGGTGATACAATTTCAACAAATGGATTTACATGGACAATACCATCTGGATTTTCAGATTCAAGTGAAACGGATAATACTTTGGCTGGAAATTTTTCAGGAACAACTGCTGGTTCAAAAACATTTGGTGTAACAGCAAGTGGAAATGGTACAACATCAACACAAGCCACAGTCGCAATTAATGTAACATTACTTGGGGCACAATCTTTTGGAGCACTATCAACATCGGTTGGTGGTGGTGGATGGGTAAGTAGTCGTGTTGTGAGAAGAGGTGCATCAAATACACTTAGAATAGATTGGCAATCTAAGAATGTAGCAAAGGGAGATATATGTTTAGGATTTGCATCTGTCGATGATGAAGATTTTTACGACCATAGTGATACAACAAAACTTGCGACTGTGGCAATGACTTCTGATAATACGGATACTGATAATAACTATGCAATCACCACACCTGCATTATCTGCAGCTAAGTGTGGTTTATATGATATTATGGTTTTTGATTTTGAAGGTTCGGCACCAAATAATCTACCACAAACAAGAACTTCCGCTTTACAAGATATTACAATAATTGATAAAGCTCCAACTACTACTGGTGCTTGGACTACGGCCGAGGGAAGTGGATATGTTGCTGGTAAATCTGTAAGTTTTAATGCAAGTACATATGCGGCATATTACCAACTACAAAGGTCTTCCGATGATGTCACTTGGGGAAATGTTAGTGGTAAAACAACTACAGGTACTTCTATTACACTTGATGGTCATTCTACAAACACTACAAATTATTATTATAGAATGGTGCCATATAATGATAATTCTTATGTTGATGATAATGGTGGTGCATCTACTTCGGATGAATCTGGAACTGCAAATGCATCAGCTCGATATCAACTTTATCCAGATGCAACTAATAGTAAAAATGTAATTAGTGCACCAGCCACAATATTTAGAACTACTTTAAATAATAGTACAGATACAACATTACATTTTAATTCACCAACAAATGCAACAGATAATGTTGTTACTTATGCTTATAGTGATAATACTGCCGTTTGGTCAATTAGTGATGCATCTACATCTACGGCATTATTAACGGCAACAGGAACTGCAGGAACTGGGACAGTAACACTTGATATTACTTGTGAGGGTGGTTCTGATTCTGATACAACATCTGCAACAGCAGTTGGAATTGCATTGTATCATTATCCTGCGATAAGTGCGATGAGTTTAAACAAAACAAGTTTAAAAGTTGGTGTAGAATCAGACCAATTAGTGGTCGAGGATTTTACATATCAAGGATTTAGACAACTTGGTGCTTCTGCCATGAATGTAGTGATAGATTTATCTGATGGTAGTAATACAGTCGGTTATTCTACTTCGACTGGTAATACAACATCAGTTACACTTTCTAATATAGATGATAGTCATACAACTGAGCGTGAAATTGTTGATGAGGTTATAAATTTAGGATATGTAGATGCCGCTGTAGGAACTGGAACAACAACAGCTAAAGTTCGTTTTACATTTCAAAATCATGATACAACTAATGACCCGACTGTTTCACCAGTTTTATTTACCACTTCTGTTAGTTTAAACCATCCAAACACATTGACTACTTATCAATCCTGTAATAGTTCTACAGGAAAATGGTCTGGTGGTTATTCTACACCAGAAGGTGCATTTAATGATACAACAGGAGGTGGTGCAGCTGGAAGTGATTGTAGAATTTATGGAGACCTTAATGACCCTGTTGGTGATGGAACTGAAGTTTATAAACTTATGGCAGATGGGTCAGTTGCTATTACAGATGGTGCTAATCAATATTATCATAACTATCAATGGAATAGTGGTTTGAGTGCATATAATAATGATGTGATGAAAATAGGTGCAGATGGTGGGATTGATGAATATTACGATGAACTGGCAATACCACCAGATGCAATATCAAGTTTAGCTTCTTCACAAACTACAACGGGTGCCTCGGTTAGTTCCATAGGTGATTTAGCTGATTATACATATGGTGCAAATAATGATAGGTCGGTTACAATAACCGGTAAAGCAACAACAAAGACTGTAGCATTTACTTGGACAAGAAATAGTTCTATTAATGATGCAGTTGGGTTTGAATGGAATAATGGTGGATATTCTGCATTAGCGGCAAATTCAACTGGAAAATCTGTAACTTCAGTAACAAATGGTAGTTATACTAATGGAGCGAATGTTAGGAATTCAAGAAATGGTGTAAATCAATTTGGTGGAGCTGTAAATAGTGGAACTATTACAGTCAATAATGATGCCACACTTTATTTTGGAGCTTATAATGGTTCAAGTTGGAAAAACTTAGGAACTACCACAGGAACAGGACCATTTACATTTAGTTCTGTATCATTAGAACCTGGTAGTTGGACAATTTATTGTAAATATGGTGGTTATCCAAGTTCAACAAGTGGAAATCTTGCAAATAATCATTCATTCACTGTCAGTGCAAATGATGCGTTGGTATGGAGAGTTCCTGGAACACCATTAACATATCCATATGATGTTAACATTTCAGGATATCAAGGACAAGGTGATGAAATTTGGTGGATAGGTGGAACGAGTGTGGAATCGGGTGAACTTTCTGGAACAGATGATGTCGAAGTATATTTTCACATTAATGATACAAGTAATAATAATTTCCCAGGAACTGCTGGTTCTGGTATGAAAATGCATTTGAATATTGGAAGAACAGGTTCGGCTGGTGCAGTTAGTACGGATGGTACAACAACTTTAAGAGTTAAATTACAAAATCAAACTGCAACTACAGAAGCATATAGTGGATTCTCAGGTGCCATTTCAAATGAAGTATCTGCATTAGATACAATTAAACTTTGGGTTGGTGGTGATATGACCGATGATAATTCAAAAGCTTTTGTTGCTTTGGGTATGGAGACAGGAATTACTGCTGAAGGTACTATTGAAGAGAATTATGTTATTAAAGCATTTTACAACTCTGAAACTGCTGGATTGAATAAGAAAGCAGTGAAAGTAAATGTTAATGTATTTGATGAATCAGGTGGTACTGGTACAACTTGTTTTGCATTAGGAACTAAAGTATGGATGAATGATGGAACTTGGAAAAATATTGAAGATGTAACATTAACAGATTCATTAAAATCTATGAATATTGATGGTTTACCAAATAGTGATAATTTTGGTGATTATGGTTTTTGGTCAACAGGTTCAATTGCGGGTGCATCAATAACAGATTCAGATGCAGTATTTAATGGACAAGATTATTATTATGACCATTATGAAATAATTGATGAAAATGATAATAGTATAAAATCAACATATGAACATCCATTCTTAGTGTATAGAGATTTATCATTAAATAATGATGGAAATATTACAGAAGCTACACCTAAATATTGTTGGGTAAGGGCTAAGTCGTTAGATAAATATACTGATAAATTAGTTAATTCAAATAAAGAACTTGTGAGTATTAAAACGATAAATTATACTGAATCTGAAGCGTTGTTTGTTAAGTTAGATGTTGAGGATAATAATACTTATTTTGTAAAACTTGGTGATAATGCTATTGCTGTTCATAATGCAGGAAAAGCACCTTAATAAATAATTAACATTAAGAGGATTTAATTTTATATTTATATTAAAGGAGTTATAATGTCAGAAGAATATGATGTTTATTATTCAACAGGTGGTGCTGGTATGGTTGGTGGTGGAGCTGATGTTTGGGTTAACCATTGGATAGAAGAAATTGCACCAAAGTTAGATGTAAAACCTAAGTTACTTATACATAGAAATAAACCGAGTAAACCACAAACAGAGGAACAAAAGAAAACTTTTGAGAATAGTGTAAAAGTTGGTAGAGGTGGAAATACTGGTAGACAAGTACAGAAAAAAATTGAAAAAACATTTAATAAAGTAGTTGAAAAAACAAAAGATAAACCTAAAAAAGATTATAGACAAATATTAAAAGATGATTTGGAACATCATTGGCAAGGTGATGATACAACAAAATTTAAAGAATTATTGGGTAATGCTCGAAGAATAAATATTTTACATGGTTATTATGCACCACATAAATATATTGTAGAAAATAAACATAAAATACATAGTAATGCAATTCATGTTTCAGTTGCCGATGTATTAAAATCAGGAATGATTCTTGATTTAAGAAATTCTTTTCATTTTTATATGGAACAGAAGTGGGAAGATGATTTATGTAAACTTGCTAAACATCCATTTTGGATTGGTGTTAACGAAAGAGAATTAAAACATCCTGTAGAACATATTCCAAATTTTTATGAGTTTAAAAATAATCTTGATGTAAATGATAGTAATCAAGTTGGATTTGCTTCAAGAATGGAAACAAGAAAATGTCCACATTTTATGCAAGGATTAGATTCTATATTACACACTAAGGGAAAAGATATTTTGTGGTGGCAAAGAAATTGTGATTTAAATCGAGATGGTTGGAAAGTTTATAATTTTAATTATGATAATCAAGATAAATTTATGAAAAGAGATTGGGGAATATCACATTCAGCACATATTTATGAACCATTTGGGTATAGTATATTTCAGGCATTAGATTATGGTAAAATACCAATATTAGCTCACGATTGGATACCAAGTTATGATTATCCATTTAGAGCAGGAACACTTGAAGAATTTCATGAACAACATAAAAAGATTTGTGATTTATCAATTGATGGTAGAAGAGATTATGTTTTTCCATTACGAGAGTATTTAGATAAACATTATGGAAATAAAGAAGAGTGGGTTGAAAAAATGTTAAGAATGTATAACGAGTGATATTTATAAGTGTAACATAGGAAATATTATGGCAACAACAGCAGCACAAATATTATCATTAGGAAAATTAGGAAGAGCCGTGAGTGGTTCTCGTTCTAATTATACCACACGAACTTCATTATCTGAAGCTGGTGGAAGTCCAACTACAACTAAAATGAGTGATTTTTCAATCACATCAGTTGATAGTTTGACTGGGTATAATTATGTTTGGGAAAGTACTACAGAAACTTATGTGTTAGGTTTTACTGGTAAAGGTTCTAAGTTTAATGATAAGATTGGAAAAGGAACAAGTAACTTTGAATGGAGTTTAAGTACTTCTGGTGCAACACTTACCAATCAAGGAGCTACAGGTTCGTTTGCAGCCGCTGCAATATCAAATGCAAATACTGGCACAGGTGATGATAGTGATTGGTTTCCCGCAGGAACAAATAATATTAGTATGAATGTTAGTGTTAAGTTTAAAGAAGATGGACAAACTGATGGGTATAATGACCATGCAACTAATTATAATACTTCAAGAACAAAGGCTGTAACTATTGTTGATAGTTATGGTGGTTCACCAAGTTGTTTATTAGAGGGAACAAAAATAGAAATGGCAGATGGTTCATATAAAAAGGTTGAAGAGTTGAATATTGGAGAGTGGATAAAATCAATGGAAATGCCAGGTCAGTTAGATGAAGATAATGATGATTGGAGAAGTTGTAGGTTTCCAGATGAAAAAACAGAATCATTTACAATACATTCGGCCAGTATTCAAGATATTAATTTTGATTTTGTTCAAAGTTATTGGAATATAAATAACGGAGAAGAGAGAATTACAGGTGAACATGAAATGTTATATAAACCAGTTGGTGAAAATACTTGGATGTGGAATTTAGTTCCAAATATGTTGACTGGTGGACATTTAATGGATAAGAATGGAAATGAAGTTTTAATTACAAGTTTAGAAAAGGTTCAAAGTGAAGATGGATTCGAAGTAGTTCAGATTGATGTAGAACCATTGGATGTATATTTTGGTAAAACATTCTTGGTACACAATAAGGGAAGTAACGATAATCCATTTGATTAATATTTAAAAAAGGTTTTATGAAAAATTCAATATTAAATTATGATTATATAATGAATTATATCACAACGAATGAAGGAGAAGAAGTTCCTTATCGTTGGAGTCATGGTGCAGATGATATGCATCTCGGTGATGGTTTAATTATTTACACCTTAGTTCAGTTCTTTAAATTTAAAACATTAGTTTGTTTAGGAAGTGGTGGTGGATTTATACCAAGAATAATGACACAAGCAAGATATGATTTATCTGAACAAGGATTTTATAAAGAAGTTTGTATGGAGTGGGGAGATAATGGAAGTACTTATGTTGTAGATGCTTGTAATGGTTTTAATGGTAATGTAGATTGGGTAGAAGAGGATAGTGTTTTTCGTAGACATTTTCATCCAAAGTTTATAAAAGAAACAACGGAAAAGGCATATTATGATTTCTTTGTGAAACAAGATATTAAAATAGATTTATTACATATAGATGCAGACCATACTTTTGAGGGTGTTAAAAAAGATTTTGAATTGTATTCACAGATAATGAATAAAGGTGGTTTAATTACAATACATGATACTGATAAAGAGTATGTAGAAAATTTTGTAGAATTAGAAGGTCATAAAGGTGATGATTTAACAGGTCCTTCTGAGTTTGTTAAAACAATAGATAAAAGAAAATTTGAAGTATTTAACTTCTTTAATCATAATAAAGTATCTTGGAAACCAAGTTCAACAGGATTAACAATAGTGAGGAAAAAATGAAACCAAAAGAAAATTTAGTGACAGTTTGTGGACATAACACAACAATGTTATACCATATGTTACAACATTATCAATACAATGTCAAGGAAATTTTTGTAGTTTTATATGCACATCATAAAGATGACCCTGTTATTGAACAAGGATTGGAAATATTAGATAAATTTAATTTAAAACCACATAAGATTGCAATAGAAGAACCATTCAATTGGAATCGTGTTACAGAACTTTATAATGAAACCACATCATTAAAACCAGATGAGTGGTGGATAGTAGCAGATGATGATGAATTACAATTATATTCTAAACCAACATATCAGATTATTGAGGAGTGTGAAGAATATGGTTATGAATTTGTAACAGGTGGATTTATTGATAGAATAGGAGAAGATGGTTGTTTTCCAAAGATAACATTGGAAAGTGATGTGTGGAAAGAAATGCCAAATGCAGGATTCTTTAGATATCCATTAAGTAGAGCAGAAGCAAATAAAGTTACATTATTAAAAGGAAAACATAATGTTGTACCTGGTCAACATTTTATACAATTTGAAGATGGAAAAACATCTTGGGGTAAATCACATCCATTAAGATATCCAGTAGAAAAGAATTTTACACAAGTTCACCATTTTAAATGGGATTATTCAGTATTAGAAAGGTTGAAACAAGTAAGTAATTCAACCGCAGTAGAGGCATTTGCACATGAATATAAGAAAATGTTATCTGCAATTGAATATTTGGACTATAAATTAGATTTAAATGAAAGAAATTATATGTTTGAAAGGGTAGATGTTCCAAACTATAATCATTATAGGAAATGGAATATATTAACTAAAAAAATATTGAATATTTCAAACTTATAATTATATTTATTATTGTTATAACACTTAAACTAAACTCATGAGGTTTTATATGGCTAATACAGCAAAAACAAACGAACAACTAATATTGGAAGAAAGAAAAGTAAAAGCATTAGAAAAGATTGCTAATGTTTTAGATGCACTTACAATATGGTTTGAAGATGTAGATAAAGCAGAATGGAGTGAGAGACTCCAATGGTATTTATTTGAATTCCACGATAAGTTTGTTGGTACTAAACCAGAAAAAGATAAGTAATGAAATTAGGAATTATTGTTCCTTATCGTGCTAGACCAACACATTTACGAAAATTTAAAGAATACATAGAAACATACTTTAATGATAAGGATATCTCGTATCATTTAATTATTGTTGAACAAAATGATAATTTACCATTTAATCGAGGTAAACTACTCAATATAGGATTTGAACAAGCACTAAAGAAAAGGTGTGAGTATGTAGTATTTCATGATATTGATATGTTACCAGTTGATGTAGATTATTCCGCCTCAGATGTTCCAATACATTTGGCTACAAATTTTGAAGGTGGTAAACAAGAAGTATGGGATACATATTTCGGTGGCGTTACAATCTTTCCAATTGATTCATTTAAAAAAGTAAATGGTTATTCCAATGAATATTGGGGTTGGGGATTTGAGGATGATGATTTACTTTTACGATTAACTGAACAACAAATAGGAACAGATTTTTCAGTTCATAAATCTGAAAAAGAATATAATTCAGGCTTGTATATACATGGTGATGAAAGTTATATTCAATGTTACAATACAATTGATATTGAAAATAGTTTCACTATACATTGTACTTTTAAACCTGATGAAATTATTCCAGAATACAATAAACCATTTGATGAATATTGTGTTTGGTCTTTACCAGGTTGGGATACAACAATCAGTTATAGTTCATTTAATCGTTATAAATTTGAATGTTGGGATACTGAAAAAGAATGTTACTCGATAACATCAGAGCATTCACCACCAAAACTTACAAGAATAACTGTCACTTATGATAGAAGTACACGAGTTTTGGTTATGTATCAAGATGGTGAAGAAGTTGGTAGAAAAGTTATTCCAAGAAAACTTCTAAATACAGATACTCAATTTTTCTATATTGGAACTGGTGTGCCAAGAAGAAAAGGTGATATTAAAGGTTATAGAGGACTCGTAAAAGATTTTGCATATTGGAATGTAGGGTTGAGTGGAAATGAAGTAATGGAATTACATGAAAATCATGGAGTAAATTATTTAACAAATACAGGACAATATAGTAGTTGTGAAAATTTAAAAATTTACTATGATTTTAAACATTTACTACTTGAAAGACAATGGGAGTATGAACATGGTAAAGTAATTGATTTGGTAAATCATCAAGAAGAAAGATTTTGGCCAAAAACTTTTAATTGTATCCCACGAACAGAAATGGAAAATGAAGATATAAAAGTAAATAAACCATTTAGAAGACCATCTACATTTAAGTTATTAAAACATGCTCCTACAGGATATAATGCAGGTAGATGGAAAACTGAATCAACAAGATTAAATCAAATTAAATTTTTTGACCAAATTCGTAATAATAAAAGTAATTTATTAGAAGATGGATTAACTACATTACATTATGAGATTATTGAAGAAAAAAATGTAAGAAATTATTTACATCTAAAGGTTACTTTATGAAATTAGGAATTTGTATTCCATACAGAGATACGGGTGATGGAGTAAGGAAAGGACATTTAGATTCATTAGTTCCACATTTAGAAAAATTTTTTAGTGAACGAGATATTGATTTTAGAATTTACATTGGACATCAAGTAGATGATAAACAATTTAACAGAAGTGGAACAAAGAATGTAGCATTTCTTGCAGCAAAAGAAGATGGTTGTGATTATGTAGCATTTCATGATGTAGATATGTTACCAACAGAGGATGTTGATTATTCGTATCCAGGTGAAACACCAAAACAGATTGCTACATATCTATCACAATGGGATTACACACTACGAGATGTAGAATACTTTGGTGGAGTGGTGTTGTTCACTATAGAACAATTTGAAAATGTAAATGGTTATCACACTAACTATTGGGGTTGGGGTATGGAAGATGATGATTTGTTTTGGAGATGTTATCAAAAAGGTTATTATAAACCAGATACAATTCCAGGACCTGGTAATAAAAGAATTTTGAAATTTGATGGATTTACTACATATATTGAAGTACCACCAAGTTATACTTTAAATGAAGTTCCACAAAAATCTTTTAAAGTAGAGGCATTAACAAGAGGTGTTGTAAAAAGTGATGAAGAAGAGTATTTAATTGGTAACGATAATTCAAGATATATAAAATATCCTTTATTATGTAAACAAGGATGGGATTTTGATATTTCATACAATAATGCAAGAGCTTGGTCAACATCATTATGGACTTGGAAAAATAGACATATGTATAGTTGGGTAAAACGATACTCTAATTTGTGGACTAAAGTTAATTTAGAAGTTGATGTTAGAAATAGGTTTAGAAAATTAACAATTAATGATGTTGAGTATGGTTCTCGGTTTGGAATACAAAAATCTAAATTAAAACTTGATGATAGATTAAAAAAATATCCACCAAAACCATTTTATATTGGTAGGAATGCACCAAACTCTTGGGGAAATATTAGAAATTTTTTCAAGGGTGATTTAGCTTATATAAAAATATGGAATCATCAAAATAAATTAATCTTACATTATGATTTTGATAAATCATATAAAGGAGCTAAAGTTATAGATTTAAGTGGATGTGATAATCATGGTAAATTATTTCTTTATGAGGGTAAAGTTACAAGAGAACATATAGGTGATTTGGTAAATACATTAGAACCAGATAGAAGATACGGAACTATGGAATGTATGCCACATGAAGATGAGGGTATTGTTGATGAAAAGTTTCAAGGGGATATAAAAGCAACAGCAAGAAATGAATTGATATATAGAAAACATATGCAAAAAGGTAAAATAGATATTGATAACGATGAATATGGTTTAAAAGAAATGAAATATGAAATAGATAGTAAAGATGATATTTATAATAGACATCAAATTATTAATGTGAGGTTTTAAATGGCAGGGTATAAAGACCAAGTAGCAGAAAATCCAATATTTCAAAAAACAAAGAATAAGTTGGATAAAACAGGTTGTGGATTTTGTTTAGCAAAATGGACACAAGTAACACTACAATTACAGTCAGGACATAATCATTCCTGTCACCATCCAAAAACACATAAAATTAATTTACAAGAGATTAAAAGAAATCCATCTGCTCTACATAATACACAATTTAAGAAAGAAAAACGAAAAGAAATGTTGACTGGTCAAAGACCAAAAGAATGTGATTATTGTTGGAATGTAGAGGATAATTCAGATAGATTTAGTGATAGAGTTTTTAAATCAGCTGAAAGTTGGTCTTGGCCACATGCAGATGAAATTGCCAATTTAGATTGGAGAGCAGATTATAATCCAAGATATGTAGAGGTTGCTTTCTCAAATGCTTGTAATTTCAAATGTAGTTATTGTGGACCGGCATATTCTACCACTTGGATGGAAGAAATAGATAAATATGGTGGTTACCCAACATCAACAGGATTTAATGACCCAAGAGGTTTAATTGCAGAGGATAAAATTCCAATCCCACAACGAGAACACAATCCATATACAGAAGCATTTTGGAAATGGTGGCCAGAACTATATAGGGATTTACATACATTTAGAATCACAGGTGGAGAACCATTGTTATCAAAAGATACTTGGGGAGTATTAGATTATATTATAGAACAACCAAATCCAAATAAAAATTTACAATTGGCGATTAATAGTAATTTGGGTGTTCCAGATAATTTGATTGATAAGTTAATTGAAAAGGTACAACGAATTGAAGATGAGGGCAGAGTTAGAGAAATGATTATATTTACTTCTGTAGAATCTTGGGGAGAACAAGCGGAGTATATTAGAAATGGTTTAGAGTTTAATCGTTTTTGGGATAATTGTAATAAAATTTTAACTAAATGTAATCGTGTTAATTTTACAATCATGTCAACATACAATGCATTATCAGTTCCAAATTATGATAAGTTGTTATATGGTATTTACGATATGAAAAGAATGTATGGTTCTGATGATAGATATTGGAATTCAGCAGTATTTTTAGATTCAAGTTATTTACGATATCCACTACATCAATCTGTTCAAATTTTACCAAAGAGTTTTGCACAAAATATTTACAAACAAACACAATTAAGTGAATATATGGCAACACCTAATTTTGAAACAAGGTTGATAGGATACTCAGATATTGAAGTTCAAAAAATAAAAAGAATTTATGATTGGATGTTGGTTGCAGATAAAAAAGAACGAATTCAAAATAGAAAAGATTTTTATAAATTCTTTAGTGAACATGATAAAAGAAGAGGAACAGACTTTTGTAAAACTTTTCCTGAACTTGAACATTTTTATAATAGATGTAGAGTTATGGTAGAAAGAAGTTATAGATAATGGTTAAAATTAATAAAGATAATTTATATTATGTGTTACCAACACAAAGATATGATTTAACAACACATCCACCAAGTCAAACTATGCAAGGTAATTTTACTTTTTGGGCAAAATTTAAAGTTAATAAAAAGATAAAAACAAAAGTTCCTTGTTCTGTAATGATGAGGCCAGGATTACATTATGGTTTATGTTATAATCAAGACCATGATTCGATAAATTGGGAATTTTGGTATAATCAAGATGGTGAATCTGATGAATTTGGTATGACAACATTATGTACAAATCACGAATTTAAAGGTAAAACACTTTTTGATACAGAATGGTTAGTTATCATTAGACATATTGAAGCAAATAAAGCATTTACAATGCATGTTTATGATGATGTTGGAAAATTAATTACAAGAGAAACTACTTATGAGGGAAAACTAAAAGACTTTAGTGGAACACCTTATAACTTTGGGTGTGGTAATTATTTCAAACAAGTAGGAGATGACCATTATTTCTTTGGTGATTATAATTTATACAATTGTGGTTTAATAGAAAATGTAGAATATGATGATGGTTTACTTTTAGAATTTATAGATAAAACAAAAAATGATAAAGATGAGTTAAAAGGACATTATCCTTTATTAGATTTAGTTTTTTATTTTAATTTTAATAATAGAACCTTGTATAAAGTTTGGGATTTATCTGGACATTGTAATTTCTTAGCCGTTAATACGGATTTGGGCACATGAAACATATAGTTTGTTGTGGGTGTTCTTTTACAAGAGACCATTATCGATATAATATCAATGGTACAGATTTAGATTATTTAAAAGATAATAAAAAGATTTGGAAATGGCCACATTTTTTAAAAGAAAATTTAAATGATAGTAAAATTTATAATTTAGGAAGTCCAACCAATGATAATTCAGTAGTTAGAAAATCTATTATTTATAAAGTTGATAAATTATTAAAAGAGGGAATATCACCTAAAGATATTATTGTTTTAGTTCAATGGAGTAGTTGGCAAAGAAATTCATTTTATATATCAAGAGACCGTGCCCGATTAAGTAAATCATTGTTGTATAAATTTAAGGGAGTTCATGGTGAATATTCACATATATCCGATTTTATTAATGGTAAAAGTCAAATTGGACAATATGGTTATTATCTGTTAACTGGTGGTTTTGCAATAGACCATGTTCCTTATCCAATAAAGAAATTAATTAATACATATGTAGATGAATTTTTTTCAGAAGAAGAATCTCAAATAAGATTTTTTGAAAATATTATATTTTTACAAAGTTATTTAAAATCTCACGATATAAAAAATTTATCTTTTAATTTACAAAATAATTTTTCTAACTATTATGTAAAACAAGGATTTCCAGGATTATTAAATGATGAAGAAGTACCATATAATTCTATTTATATAGATAAGTTTATACCAAAAACAATAGATGATGATACAGATTTAAATTATGATAATCCTTATATACAACATTTATTTGATATGATTGATTTTGATAAATTTTGGTTTTTAAAAAATGAAGATACTCTTTATGGTGGTTTAATGGAGTGGGCAGTTAAAAACTATGATATTGAAACAGATAAAAATGTAAATGGATTATGGTATGAATTTGCTGGTATAACTCCAGATGATTTAAAAAAGAAATTAAAAAGAAATGATTGGTGTTTTGGGCATCTATCTGCAATGATGAATGAAAAATTTGTAAAAGAGGAGTTGTTAGGAAATGAAATTTTATCACAAGAACGATAGTTTATATTCTTATGCACCAGATTTTTTATTTGGTAAAACATTAACTACACCCAGAGGAAGAGGAATGACAACCAATGATTTTGGTGAAGCAGATTTTATGTCATTCAATGCTCCATACAGAAGTGATTATCCAGAAGACCCAAAGGATTTTGCACAAGAAGTAAAACAAGTAAAATTAGAATATCCACATATAAAAATATTATTAGTATGGAAAGATGAGATTGTTCAAAACATTGGACATGATAAATTATATGAGGTAATGAAGTTATTAGTTGAAGATAATGTTTTTACAAAAAAAGAGATTATTGCATTTACACCAAATATAAATTCTGATGTAGAATATTCTTATTTCACACACGCACCAAATTATCTCGCACCAATACATTATTTTATACCACAAGTTTATTTTGGTAAAAAAGAATACTTTTTACAAGATGATTTATATCCAGATGATGATGGAAGATATTTTGGAACTAAACCAATATTTGAAAATAGAATAAACATAAAGAAAACTAAAAAAATTATAAGTAGTGCTCGTAAGTGGAATCATTATAGAGGTTCTTATTATGAAAAGTTATTAACAGATTATCCAGATTTAATTAATGATAATAATATAATTAGGTTTTATGATTATTGTGCCAATAGTACTTTACCATCTAAATTTGGTAAACGAACTTACTATGATTTATTTCCACACAATGAACCATCAGAAAATCTCGAAAATGAATTGATGCAAGACCGTGAAGAAATGTATTATGAACCTTTAGTAGAAGATTACTTAAAATCATATTTTGCAGTTATACATGAAACTTGTTTTCCAGATTTTCATAGAGGTAAAAACCAAGATAAAAAATATTTTAATCAATATCATATGACAGAAAAAACAATAATTCCACTGGCAGCTAAATGTGTAATTTTTACAAACTCACATAGTGATTTTGATAAATATTTGAATGAAGTTGGTATAGAAACTTTTAGTGATTTATTTGCTCAAGATACTACTTTAGAAATTATTAATGAAATTAATTCTTGGAGTTATATTCAAATTAAAAAGTTTTATAAAAGAAAAGATGTACAATCAAGGATAAATAAAAATTTTAAATTATGGAAAAATTGGTTAACATTAAGGTATAGAGATAACAAAGTATTAGAGGTGTTAAATGAATTTGTGCACTAATAATACAAATAGTATTCTTATTTCAGATTTGATATATCATAATTTAATTAAAGAATCTGATGTTAAAGATGGTCAATGTGATGGTGAGGGTGTTTTTATATATGATGTTTTGGGTAATTTAACAGATAATGACTTTGATTTTTTAAATAAAATAAAATGTAAAAAACTATTGATTGATACTTCATCCAATGATGGTATTGGTAAGGCTGTTTATAAATCATTAAATAAAAAATTAAAGCGTGATTTTAAAGTTATATCTAAATCACTTGATTTTAAAGAATTAAATTATTTATATTATGACCAACAAATGTTTAGAATGAAAGATTTTGTTGATATACTTGATTCTTATGATGATTTACAAAAGGATTTTAATAGAAATTATTTATTGCCACAGAAAAAGGGAATGTTTTTTGCAGGACATCCAAGATTTCATAAATTAAAAATTCTTAATTTTTTACATTTAAATAATTTATTGGATAGTTTATATTGGACAAGTTCAAAGATTGATTATGATTTACCAAAAGGAATCACATGGGTTCATGATGTTCAGGATAGAGATGATGAATATTTATCGTTTGATGTAATAAAACTTTTACCAAAAAAACTTGATTATAAATATGAAACTTCTAATCACCATTTAGTATCAATTGGTATAACAATCAATTGGGGATTTTATTTAAATAGTTGTTTTGATATTGTGGGAGAAACTTGTTTTTATGATGATAATTTTATACACCATGTTTCAGAAAAAACACTTAAACCTATATTGTGTGGTATGCCTTTTATAATGTTAAATTATCCACAAACTATAAAAAAATTAGAAGATAACTTTGGATTTAATTTTTCATATGATATTTGGACACATGATTATGATGATATAACTAATTCAGAAGAAAGATTAAATTCTATTGAAAAACAATTGAAAAAAATACTTACTTATAGTAGAGAGGATTTAAAGGAGTTTTCATATCAATACAAACTTCAAACTAAACAAAATAGGGATATATTGATAAATGAATTTTGGAAAGGTTCTTTAAAAAGAATAGTGGAGTATATTAATGAGTAAACTATGGGTATTTGGGTGTTCACATACTACACCAAGTGGAGTTTCACATGATGAGTGGTGGGCTACAATATTAGCAAAAAAATTGGGTATAAGATTACCAAAACAAATTAGAGTAGCTGATAGAGGTTTTTCTGTTCCAGTTGAAGGTGATGGTGGTTGTGGTATTGGTATCATATTCTTAAATGTTATGACAAAGGTTCATTTAGGTTTAATTAAACCTGATGATGTAGTTATCTTTAATGCTTCTTATTCAACACGAATACAATCTTCAGAACTTGTTAGTAAACCTACTAAAGATAAACGATGGGTTAATTGGCATACGAGTATAATGGAGCACTTTAAAGCTAATTATGGTAAGGATTATAAACGAGAAGATTTGATTGACATGAATTATAAAAGTGACCAAGTTTTATTTGCACATTGGTATCTTAAACAATCCCATGCTTATAAATTACTAAAAAGTACTGGTGCTGAAGTTTATCAATGGTTATTAGAACCAAAAGATTTACTTGAAGATGTTTTAAATAGTTTAGATGAAAACCATCTTAGAGAAGAATCAAAGAAAAAAAATATAGAGCAATCTGAAACTATTTATTATCTTCTAAAAGATAGGCATAATGGTTGGGAAAATTTATTAGAATGTCCTAAATTAACACCACCAATATATACACGCTTACCAAACAATGGTCGATTTTCAGATGGTAAAGTAATAGATTGTTGGAGTGATGTATTTGCTGAAGTTTTTCCTATAGAATACAGAAAAGATGGTCATATGAATATAGAAGGTAATCAATTTTTTGCAAACTCACTTTATAACTCAATACTAAAGATTAAAAATGAAAATAAATAAAGATTATTTAATTACAAGTGGTTGTTCTTTTACTGAGGGACACAAAATTCAACCTATAAGTTGGGCAACAAAACTTAGTGAGAAACTAAAATCAGAATTAATAAATTTAGGAAAAGGTGGTCGTTCTAATGATAGTATTATTCCAAATACTATTTTGTATGCAATGAAGTATCCAGAAATAGCAAAAAATAGTTTTTTTGTAATTCAATTAACGGAATGTTTAAGATATAATGTATCTTTAGATTTAGATTTAGATAGTAAAGGTGTTCCAATGGTTTTTACACCAAATCAGTTTATGTTTGATGTTTATGGTGATAGAAAATTTGATAATTGGGATATGAAAGATAGAATCAATAAATGGGTATTTGATAATCGATATGCTTTAGCACCAATATTTGTTAATATTACTGAAAGATTATATAATACACACAAACATATAATTAATTTTATAAATTTTTGTGAAGGTAAAGGTTATCCGTTTTTAATTTTTGATGGTATCAATCAACATATTCCAATAAAAATAGATGGTAAATGGTATCTTGAGGGTTCAAATCCAAATCATGAAAAATTTGAAGTTATGGTAAATGAAAATGAACCTGGTGCAGCTGATACACATTTTTATTCAAAATACGATTCAACATCAGGTATTTTAAAATCAGAAATTGATTATTTAAAAAATCACAAATATTATTATAATGATGAAGTATTATATAGAAAAATCAATAACCAATTAAGTGGTGTTGGTGATAAATATACAAAAGGAAATGATGGACATCCTAACGAAGAAGGTTCAGAAATGTGGAGTAAACATTTGATTGAGGTTATTAATGGATTGGAATAATTTACAGATATTAGATGAAAAATATTATCGTGATTTGTATGATGTAAATGGAGTATCATTAACTTGGGAAGATGTTCTCTTGTATGAAGATGATAATTATGCTATTATTAGAGAGTATTATAAGTGGGCAAACCCAGTAGAAGAAATTGATAACAAAGTTTCAAAACTTTTTGAAAATAAAAAAGTTATTGGATTAGCTCCATCAGAATTTTGGAATGATGATAGAGCACCATTTGTATATGGTAATGATAAATTTTATAGACAAACCTGTGGTTATTCTAATGGCCGTTGGGATGTTTATTTCCAAGTAAAATGTCATATTGAAAGTCTTACAATACTACATCCAGAAGTTTATGATATTGATGTTAAACCAGAATATCAATGTTCTTACTTGGGTAGAAGAGGAACAGAAAAGAGGTGGAATTTTTTTGTATTAACTTATGAACATAAAAATAATTTTTTTATAAATTATTGGAATTATCATTGGAAATGGCAGAATGTAGAAAAATGTTTTTTTGATGAATGGAATGGTATTGAGTTTCCATATTTTACAGAGAAACAAGAAATGGGAACATGGAAAAAACGAATAAATAATTATCATAAATATAATGCTAAATTACTATCAGATGCTGTAAAGTTACAAACTAAATCAAAATATAATTTAGTACTTGAAACTTATGATTCTGGACCAATTATAACTGAAAAAAGTATTTTACCATTTCTTGCAAAACGAATACCAGTATATGCTACTGATATGAGAAATAGAAAATGTTTAGAACAACTTGGGTTTTATACTTTTGATGAAATCTACGATGGATTTGATGTAGATAAAACTTTACTATATGAAAATAGAGGTGGTTATGTAATAGAACCTGAAGTTAGTTGGGAACTTAATAAAGAATATTATTTACAATGGAAAGAAATTTTAAAAAAAATAAATTCTGATTGGGGGGATAATTATTTTAATTCAAAACAAGATGAGATACAACACAATTTTGAGTTATGTAAAAAAATAGATGATAATACATTATATAAATCAATAGAGGAGTTGTTTGATGAAAAATAAAAAATATATAATTGCATCAGGATGTTCTTTCACACATAATTATAAAGTTAATGTTGATAAGGCTTCAAGAGAACATAGGTGGAAAAATGATTCTATAAAAGATTTTACTTGGTTTCATTGGTTATGGAATATTTTGGGTGAAGATGATTATGAGTTTTATAATTATGGAACTATAACAAATGATAATAAAACCATTTGTCGTAGTATTTTTTATAAAGTAAGTGATTTAATTTTTAATAAAAAAGTTAATCCAAAAGATATTATTGTTATTGCACAATGGACAACCTTAACAAGAAATTCTTGGTTTGTATCTCCAGACAAATATAATGAAATTAAGAAATTAGATATACAACAACAGGGGATAAATCAACAACCACCACCACACACTACAGATTATTTAAAATTTGGTGATAAACATCATTGTTATGAACATGGATATTTTTATATGACTGGTGGGTTTAATAAAACTGAACAATACCTTGATGATTATTCTGAAAAGTATTTTTTAGATGTTTTAACTAAAGAAGAACGATATATTGAATGGTTTGATTCATATATTGGATTAACAAGTTGGTTAGAAAATATTGGTATAGATAAATTTCATTGTTTTAATATGAATAATAATTTTTCAAAAACAGCTTTACAAGGAAAAACACCACCTGATGGCATTTGGGATGGAGATGTTTATCAACAATTAATTAAAGATAAAAGAGTTGCACAAACTTGGAACGATGATATAATTATTTATGACAATCCATATGTTAAAACATATGCTGATAGAATTGATTTTGATAAGTGGTGGTTTTTTGAAGAAGAAGATATACATCAATATGGTGGTATGATAGAATGGAGTATTAGAAACTTTGATGAAACACAACAAAGTGATTTACCAGTTGTATTATGGAGAGAGTTGAATGATATGGATGAAACACAACAGAGGAGATATTTAGAACAAAATTGGTATGGTCATACTTCATCTTTATTAACTAAAAAATTTGTTAATGAAGTTGTTTTAGATTTAATTGGATATGAAAAATGATTTTTATATAGTAGAAAATTATATTACGAAAGATAATTTCGATAAAATTTTTAATGAAAACTTAGGTGACCACGATAATTTTTCAGTTACATTTAATGCTAATCTCGTTGATAATGAATACTCAATGCAGTTCCGTAAAGAATTTGATACTATAAAATTTGATGATATATATCAATATCGTAATGATACAATTGAATCAATATCACAGGTTTGGTTTACTCGTCCTTTACATTTTTTTAATTCAGATTGGCCATTAAAAGAAAAAATAACCTCCTGGGTTTCAAAAAATTATAACATACCTAAAGATAAATTAGGTGTAACACATACTCAAATTCAAATTTATCCACCAGGTTCACATATAGAAGCTCATTCTGATAAAAGTTATGATGATGAAGACGATAAAATTTGTGCAATTTTAATACCATTAAATTCAATGCCAGAAAATGCTAGTGGTGGACTTTTGGTTGGTAGAAAAAAAACTAAAAAACGCACTATAAAATTTGAAGAAGATATGACTTATACTAAAACTCCAGTATATCAAACAATATTTGAATACAGACCAAAAAGGGGTGATATGGTAGTAGTAGATTTTAATTCAGAGGCAACACATGAAGTTACACCAGTAGTAAATTGGTTTAGGTTTATGCTCACTTGTTTTATTAAAAAACTTGATTAAAATTGAGATTATAGATATTTATATATGAAGAGTCATATAGTGATAACTCGGGTGAGATTCCTGAAAGTCCTAACCCACTATTAGACTATAAAAAATAACGGGAGGCATTTAAAGATGCCTTCGTCTATGGGAGGCAATAGTTATGGACATCAAGAAAGATGACTTGAAAAATATTCAAGTTGGTAATGCAAAATCAACCTATAAAGATAATTTAACTGATGCAATGACTTTTTTATCAAAAGATGAAAGAGTTATTTTTGTCGGTCAACAAATAGTTTTTCCAGGTAATCCTATGTCATCTACATTAAAAAATGTTACAGAGAAACAAATGATTGAAATGCCAGTCGCAGAGGAATTTCAACTTGGGTTTTGTAATGGATTGGCATTAGATGGTTATCGACCATTATCTTTTTATCCACGATGGGATTTCTTAATTTTAGCTGCAAATCAATTATGTACACATTTAGATAAACTTAAAGAATATTCACAAGGTGATTTTAATCCAGTAGTTGGTATTAGAGTTGCAGTTCCAACAAGTTCACCGATAGACCCTGGTATACAACATAAATCAAATTATACAGAAGCGTTTAAGTTAATGTTAAAGTATGTTGATGTTGTAGAATTAAAAACTCCTGAAGATATAATTCCTGCTTATAAAAAGTTTTTAGAACCAAATGCAAAACCAAGTATATTTGTTGAATATGTAGATAGGTACGGATACTAATGAAAGCGTTAATAATAGGTGGAAGAGGAATGGTTGGAAGACAACTTACAGAGTTGTGTTCCATAGTTTATGATGAAGTTTGTGTTGCAGATGTAGGTTATAGTATTCCACAAGATTTACCAGCTAATGTTGATTATGAACCTTGTGATATGACCTTTAAAACTAATGCAAGTATCGTTGCAGATTATAATCATGTTTATCACTTAGCAGGAATAAAGGGTTCACCATTAAGAGTAAAGGAATCACCAGCTGATTACTTACCGATGTTACAATTTGATACAAATGTTATACAGGCGGTTGGACAATGGAAACCAGATTGGTTTCTATATACAAGTTCGATTGGTGTTTATCCACCAAGTGAGTATTATAAAGAAGATGATGTATGGAATAAAGTTCCAAGTCCAAATGATAAAATTCCTGCATATATAAAACGAATGGGAGAGTTAAGTTGTGAAGCAATTAGTATTACAAACGATTATAAAAATATATCCATTGTTAGACCCGCAAATATTTACGGGCCTTATGATAATTTTGGTGATGAATCTACGGTCATAGCTTCATTAATTAAAAAAGCATATCACGACAACAATGATATATTAGAGGTATGGGGAGATGGTTCACCTATAAGAGATTTTATTTATTCAAAAGATGTTGCTCGTGGTATGTTATATATGGTTCAAAATAAAATTAATGATACAATAAATCTTGGTAGTGGTGAGGAAGTTAGAATATCAGATATTGCAGAAATAATTGCAAATCATTATAATCAAGAAATAGATTATGATACAACAAAACCAAATGGTGATATGAGAAGACAGATGGATACCACAAGGATGGAAGAATATGGATTCAGAAGAAGTCATTCATTGGAAGTTGGGATAAAGGAAACAATAGAATATTATGAATCAATTCAATAAAATATATTTTAATGGATGTTCATATACTGCTGGTGGTGGATTAGAAATACCAAGTGAAGAAGATTCATATGCAGTTTGGCCGATAAAGGGTTATAAAGAAATTATGGATGTTTATTGGAAACACCATAAAGAAGTGGCTTATCCACAAAGAGTATCAGATGAATTAGATGTAGAAGTTATTAATAAAGCACAACAAGGTGGTAGTTGGAATAGAATTGTTAGAATGTTTTGGGAGTATGTTTCTAATAATAGTGAATTAAATACTTTATTTGTTTTAGAATATCCAGGTGGATTACGAGATGAATTTTTTTCTACAAAATTAAATGATTATATAAAAGTAAATACAAACATGACTACAGAAATGATTTTAGAATCGTTTGAAAATACAGGAGGTCAAAGAAATTATAAAACTTTAAAATCTAATGAAGATAAGAATGTTGTTTATGAACCATTAAAAAATTATTATAAACACTTATTTAATCCTGATTGTGTTTTACATTTTAAAAAAGAAATAATTTCAATGTATGGTATAATGTTACATTGTGAAAATAATAAAATACCATTAATACTTACGGATGACAATCCTGATAAAACAGGTTGGATATTTGAATTTTGTAATGATAAAAAGTTTATTAAAAAGTTTAAAAGTTTATTTAAACAAGAATGGGAATATATTAAATTTATAAAACATCCAAAAACTTTTTGTAAGGAAAAAAACTTAATAATTAAAGAAGATTTAGATGGGCTTATAGCTGGATATTATGATAATGAAAGAACGAAACCTTATTCTTATTCAGATTCACATCCAAGTTATAATGGACATAAAGTTTATGGAAAATATTTAAGTGAAAAAATACAGGAGTGGTACTAATGAAAATTTTAATTACAGGTACTTCAGGTTTAATTGGATATAATCTTGCGGAAAGATTATTAAAAGATGGACATGAAGTATATGGAACAATACATAAAAATAAAAAAGAAGTAGATGGTGTAAAATACTTTTATGGTGATTTACGAGATATGGAATTTTGTAAGGAAATTACAGAGGGTATGGATGTAGTTATTAATTGTTCAGCTAATACATCTAATGCGGTTGACACAGTCAAATCACCATTAGTTCATGTTACACCAAATGTGATAGTGAACACACAATTAATTGAAGCTGCATATTTTAATAAAGTATTACGATATGTGTTCATTAGTAGTTCAACGGTCTATCCACCAAGTGATGAAAAATCAGTAGATGAAACTTGGAATATATTTGATGAACCATATCCAGTTTATCACGCAGTTGGTTGGATGAAAAGATATGGTGAGGTGTTGTGTGATTTATATGCAAACCATTTATCACCAAGTATGGATTGTTTAGTGATTCGTCCAGCAAATTGTTATGGGCCACATGATAAGTGGGAGTTTGATAGATGTCATGTTACACCTGCAACAATTAGAAAAGTGATTGATAAACATAATCCAATTCAAGTTTGGGGTGATGGTGAAGATATTAGAGATGTGATTTATATTGATGATTTTGTAGATGGTTTAGTAAATGTTATGGAAAATTGTAATGAGAAACATGAAGTAGTAAACATTGGTTCAGGTACAGATTATAGTGTAAATGAAATATTAGATATTTGTATGAGTGTTGAAAACTATGAAGCACCAATTGAACATATTAGTGGCAAACCATCTATGATTCCAATTAGAAAAATAAATTCTAATAAAATGTTACAAAAATACGGATGGAAGGCAAACACAACATTAGAAGAAGGTATACGAAAAACTATAAAATGGTATAATGATTTCTATGAGTAAAACTTTACATATAATTGGTGATAGTTTTTGTTGTGATTTTGATTGGTGGACTACTTTCAAAGATGATAAAAACACAATTGACCCAACAGAGGAATATAATAATTCACATCAATGGATTAATATTGTAAAGAACAATTTAGGTTTTGATGAAGTAAAAAATCATTCACAAGCTGGTTGTAGTATGTATTATCATTCAGTAAAATTGAATGAATTAATACGAAATAACGAAATAAAAAAAGATGATAAAGTTATAATTGGTTTATCAAGTATAGGTAGAATACAACATCCATATAAATTAAAAACTGGTAATGTTCTTAACTTACCAGATATTAAAGCTTTAATTGATTTCAAATCAGTTGATAATATAGAAACAATTCATTGGTGGGGAGTTGAAATGAATGCTTGGTTTCCTATTGTGTTATATCAGATATTAACATTTTATAAAATTAATTTTTGTTTTAGTGCTTTTTTATATACTAATCAAGATTCACATTTTAGTAAAACATTAAAAAATCATCCTATAAATGATTTAACATTTGGATTAACAAAAGAAACAGACTTAAGAAATTATATATCAAGTGTTGAGGAAAATTATTTTCCTACACATTTAGATAAGGAAGATAATAAAAAACTGGGAAAAGATTTAACAAAGTTTTTGGAGAAAATATGGTGAAAAATATAAAAGATTTAAAAAAACAAAGAGAAATCACACTTACAGAAGATTTCTTAAAAGAATTCGAACTTAAAATAAAAGACTCTTGGGAGAATGGGAAAATTACAGGTCCAGTTCATTTATCTGGTGGTAATGAAAAACAACTTATTGAAATATTTCAATATGTAAATCCAGAAGATTGGGTATTCTCTACTTGGAGAAGTCATTATCATGCATTATTACATGGTGTTAGTCCAGATAAATTAGAATCTGATATTTTAAGTGGAATGAGTATAACATTAACAAATTCTTCTCATAATTTTGTATCGAGTGCAATCGTTGGTGGTATTCTACCTATAGCGGTTGGAGTTGCACAATCTTTAAAGAACAAAAAGAGTGATAGGATGGTGTGGTGTTTTGTTGGAGATATGGCATTTGAAACAGGAGATTTTCATCTTGCTTACAAATATTCTAAAAACTTTGATTTACCAATAAAGTTTGTAGTAGAAGATAATGGTATATCTACAAATACACCTACATTAGAAACTTGGAAAAAAAGAAGTCCTATACCTGATGATGTTTTATATTATCAGTATGAGAGGGTCTATCCACATTATGGCACAGGTAAGTGGGTAGTATTTTAAGGAGATAAAATGGCGTTTTTAACAGATACGGAAAAACAACGAATCAAATCAGATTGGTTGTATAAAGGATTCACTCAAGTTGATATACTTGATGAGTATGTTTGTGATATCCTTAATGATGAACTTGATAAGTTAAGATTAAAAAGAAATGAAAATGGAGAATGGAGTGAATATGAACCATATGCTTATCCACATAAAGAATCAGAGTTATTGGAAAAGTATTTTGTACATCCAAAAATAATTGAGGTTGCAGAAGTATTATTAGAGTGTGATGAAATTATTGGATTACAAGATTGGGCGTATTTTAAAAAACCAGGAGAATTAGGAAGAGATATGCATCAGAATGTTTTTTATACTGGATGTAATTTTAATGAAGTTATAAATACTTCAATAGCATTGGAAGACCATGATGAAGAGAATGGTGCAGTATGGTGTTATCCTGGTTCACACTTTTTACCACTATTACCTATCGAGGTAGATAAAGAGAGAACAAAAACAAATCCTAAAAATTGGACTAATGAAAGAGGTAAACCTTGTGTTATGCCTGAAGGTCATAATTTTCAAAAGGAATATTGTAATGGAAAAAAAGGACAAATGACAATCATACATTCTCATTGTGTTCATGGTTCAGAACCTAATAAATCAAAAACTCGTTTTAGAAGAGCTTTACTTGGTGGGTACTTGAAAAAAGGTGCACACTTCAATAAAGGTAATCATATGAAACGAGAGGCAATTGATGTATATAAGTTAAAAGGAAAACATTGGTATGAATAGAATATTGATTACGGGTGGTGCTGGATATTTAGGTTCAGCACTTACACGAAGATTATTAAAAAATAATCAAGTAACAATAATCGATAACTTGATGTATAATCAAACATCATTAATAGATTTAAGTAATAATAAAAATTTTAATTTTATTTATGGTGATGTTCGTGATTACAAGTTATTGATAGAACAAGTTAATAAACATGATGTTATAATTCCACTTGCAGCTTTAGTGGGATTTCCCGCGTGTGAAAATGATAAACAATTAGCTACTGCGATAAATTATCATCATATAAAAGATATAGTAGATAATCTTGATAAAGACCAAAAGTTATTATTTCCAAATACTAATAGTGGATATGGAAGTAGAACTGGTGGAGAGGTTACAGAAAAAAATAAACTTACACCAATTTCACATTATGGTCAAACTAAATGTGATGCTGAAAATTATATTAAGTCATTTAGTAATGGTATAATATTTAGATTAGCTACTGTCTTTGGTGTATCAAGTAGAATGAGATTAGATTTATTAGTAAATGAGTTTGTATATAAATTACTAACTGATAAATATATCACTATTTTTGAAAAACAATTTGTTCGTAATTTTATTCATATACAAGATGTTGCTTCAGTTTTTGAGTGGATGATTACACATTATGATACACATAAAAATCAAATATTTAATGTAGGTTTATCTGATACTAATATTAATAAACAACAATTAGTTGAAAGGATACAGAATCATATCCCAAATATATCAGTAACTTATTCTGATTATTTTGAAGACCCTGATAAACGAGATTATATTGTTAGTAATGATAAAATAGAATCAACGGGTTGGAAACCATCTTATAGTTTAGATGATGGGATACAGGAATTAATTAAAGCATATAAAATGATAGTTCCACAAGAGAGTTCTCATTATAGAAATGCGTTTCCACTAAGTTATGGACATGAGGTATAAATGATTTTTGCTTATGATAGAATAATAAATGGTAAACCAGTACCAAATGGTTATCCAAGAAATTTTAAGTATATTGAATCTGTAGATGAATATACTAATTATTTTAAAAAAGAACCGACTGTTCATGAAATGTTTGAGTATAGCACACCAATTATAGAATCAGATAAAGTTGATACTGATTTTATATATCCTATACATCAATATGGTGCTGTAGAAAAATTAATTGGTAGGGATGAAAAATATGCAGAGTTTTGTTTTTTTCATCATATAAAACCTAAAACTTTAGATAAGATTCGTAAGAAACAGGGAATTATATCAATACTTGCTTTTGAAGAAAGTAGGGTAGATTTTAGAACTTTTACTTATTTACACGAGTTGTGTAATAAATTTGAAGTTCCAACGGATGTTGTTAATTATATTACAGGACATAATTATACAGAAATTAAAAAGTATAAAAGATGGTGTAGTTTAAAAAAAGAAAAACCAATTTTAATTGTAAATAGTTTTTCACAAATGTATATGAAAGGTGGAGATTTAGCATTTAGTAAAGGAACATTTGTAACAGGAACAGATGTTCTTAGGAGAGAAAAAAGAAAACATCAATTTTTATGTTTTAATAGAAGAATTAGACCACCACGATATGCAGTTATGGCTATGTTACATCATAATAATTTGATAAAAAATAATCTTATAAGTTTCTCAATAGAAAAAATACCTAATTTAAATTGTTTAGGACATAGTGGTTTTCCAGATTTACCAACGATGGTTAATACAATGGGAAGAGATAATGATTTGATTGAAACTTATATGAATTATTATAATGATTTAATGGAGATGTCGCCATTGACCGTTGATTTTCCTAATTTATTAGATGTTATGGGTCCTGGTTGTGAAAATAAAGAACCATATTTAAATACTTATTTTTCAATTGTAACGGAAACACCATTTAATGAAAAGATGGGAATGACTTCTGAAAAGGTTTGGAGACCTATGTTACATTTTCATCCATTTATAGTTCATGGTTCTAAAGGAACTTTAAAAGAAATAAGAAAATTAGGATTTAAAACTTTTGAACCTTATATAGATGAGAGTTATGATGATGAATCTGATAATGGAAAACGAATGCAAAAATTTACGGATGAAGTTATTCGTATTTGTAGTATGAGTGAGGAAGATATGCATGATTGGTATTATCAAATGATGGATATTCTAATTCATAATCAGAGACTTATATTAAAGTATGGAGAAGAGTATGTTGATTTTCATACTAAAGTTACCTTAAAAACATATAAACAAATGAGGGAGAATTTAAATGTTTAAATATAAAGAAAGTAGTTCAATAACTTTACCAGAAGTAAAAGTTTATGTTCCTGAACCACACCATGAGTTTAGAGGTGAAATGTGGACATTTTGGGAACAATCAATGGATACACCAACAGAAAAAATTTCTAAGTTTACTCGTTCAAGAAAAAATGTTCTTCGTGGTTTGCATGGAGATGATGTAACTTGGAAACATATTAGTTGTGTTTGGGGAGAAATATATTTAGTTGTAGTAGATTTTAGAGAAGAAAGTGAAAATTATTTAGAATATGATACTTTTTTAATATCTGATAGAAATCATAAAAGTGTTTTAGTTCCACCAGGATTTTTAAATGGACATTTATGTTTAAGTGATGAATGTTTATTTCATTATACACAATCTTATCCAGATGATTATGTAGATTGGAAAGACCAAATATCAGTTAAATGGAATGACCCAATGTTAAAAATAGATTGGCCAGTAACTAATCCAATATTAAGTAGGAGAGATTCATGAAGATAGGATTTTTTGGTTGTAGTTTTACTGAGGGTGGTGGATTGGATTCTTTTGAATGGAATACTTATGCATTAAAACACAACTTAATTGATGAGAAATGGAATATAAGAACAACCCATCCTAATTTAGAAATTGATTTAAAAGATTTATCTATGGAGAGAGGTATATTATATAAACAATATAGAGATGAACATAAATTTTCTACATTAATTGGTAAAAAATTAAAGTGTCAAGTGGATAATCTTGCTCTATCTTGTAATTCAAATGAAAATATTTTTGATGTTCTTTATGAAAATTTATATAACTATGATAAACTTGTAGTTCAACTTACATTAAAGACAAGAGTTCTTTGGTGGTTTGAATTGATGGAAAAATTTTATAATTTAAATTCATACGAATATCAGAATACACCTTTTAATAATGAACCAAAAATGGTAAAATTGGCTGATATGTATAAAGAATATTTAGAGTTAATTTATAATGAAGAACAGGCTCAGAAAAAAATTGCACAATATGTTGATTTATTTAGTAATATGAGAAAAGAAATATATTGGATTACTTGGGAACATTGTGAAACAATAGTTGATGTTCCTAATTTGATAAAATTTGAATCAAAAGCTTCACCACATTCACTTGGTAATTGGGCATCTCATAATAAACAAACTTTTGAACATTTAACTAATGGTGAATACATGGATTCACATTTAACACCAGAAGCACATGAGATTGTTGCTGATAGAATAATAGAGGTAATAAGTGAAAAATAGAAAAGAAAAAATAATAAATGATTTAAGACTTTGGTTATCTGATAAAGGTGTTGTGGATTTTATTAATGAAGAAAAGATGGTAGCAAATTCAGTTGATGGATTAGTATATCCAACACAAGCCATACAACAAAATGAAGAAGAAATTTTTGAGTTTATAAATTATATACATAATAATGTCAATGAACGAGATATAATTTTAGAAATAGGTTTGGGATACTTTGGAAGTACACATTTTATATTTAGATATTTTTTTGATATGGTTATTACTATAGAAAAAGATTTTAATAGAATTCGCACTTTTAATGATAATTTACATAAATTTTATAATAATAAAGTTGATATTTATAAAAGTAGATTTATACATAATAAATCATACGAACCATCATCAATATATAAACTTGCAAAACTTTTAGATGGTAAAAAAGTTGATATGTTATTTATTGATGGGTTTCATAGTTATGAAGCTATATTAACAGATTTTTTAATTTATAAAAATTTTTTAAAACCTGATGGTTATTTAGTATTTCATGATTATTTGTGGCCACATAAAGATTATGAGTTAAAAAAATTTATAGATAGTTTAGAAACAGAATATAACTTACATAAAATTTTACATAGTAAAGAACAAGGTATAGTTATAGCAAGGAGTAAAGAACATAATGTTTAAAACAATAAAAAAATGGTTTCAAGATTGGAAACAAAAAAGAAAGTTAAAGAAAAAACTTAAAGAACTTAGAAAACGAGACCCGTTTATTTACAAATGAGTGAAACAGATTTTTTTCTTAAATTGTTTCCACAAGAATTTGATTTATTAAATATTGAAGACTTTGTAAGTTTCAATGGCGGTAAACATAATTTTGTAAATGATATAGAAGAACTAAATACACCAAGAAAAAAATCAGAAGGACCAGTTTGTGAGTGTGTTGGTGAAAATACTAACAAATCTTTAGTATTATATTTTCAATCTATAATCAATCAAGGTATTGAATTACCTATATTTGTAAATAATAAGAATCAAATAATGGATGGACATCATAGGATTCAAGCATATTATTTACTTGGTAAAACCGAAATACCAATATATCGTAATAAAATGTATAGAAATCATGGCTTTTGTTGGAAAAAAGGTTTAGAAGGTCGTAGGAGATTGCGAACTAAAACTTGGTAGTTTTATATTTATAAGTGTATAAGACTTTAAATTAACTGGAGAATATTATGTCAGAATTAACAACATGGGAAAAAAACTTAGCTGATGATGATTTTTTCGAAGTCCATCCAGATGCTTGTAGTGAGGATTGTGGAGAAGGACATTGTGGTCAAAAAATAGAAACACATGATATGGTATGGTTTGAACCATGTGGTTCTGAAAACGAAGAAGCGGAAAAACGCCGTGAAATCCACGCTAAAAATCAGGCTATAGTAGATGCCCTACAAGCCGAAGAAATAGTAGAAGAAATAGTAGAAATAGAACCGATAGATGACTTACCAGAAGTAGAATAATGATAAGGTTGTCAGATTTATTACAAGAAGGTATAGCAGATGCTGGTATCTTCAAAGCCGTTTTTCTTGCAGGTGGTCCTGGAAGTGGTAAAACTTATGTGGCAAAAAATCTATTTGGTATACCTGAGAAGTTTAATATTTCTATGAGTGGTATGAAGATGGTTAACTCAGATAAAGAACTTAAATTCTTACTACACAAGTATGGATTCGGAACAGATTTAGATAAAATGCCAGATGAAGTTTTTGCTCAGTTAACAGGTACATCAAAAGATATGGTTAGTAAACCACAAGATGTAGATAGTGGATTGAGAACTTTTGCTAAATCTCTTACTAAACAGAGAATGAAATTATACCAACAAGGTAAGTTGGGTATGATTATTGATGGGACAGGACACGACTTCGGTAAAATACATACTATGAAAAAAATGTTAGAAGAAGACGGATACGATACATATATGGTAATGGTTAACACATCATTAGAAGTAGCACAAAAAAGAAATCAAGAAAGAGATAGAGTATTACCACCACAATTATTAAAGAAAAGTTGGACTGATGTTCAAAAGAACATTGGTGCTTTTCAGAATTTATTTAAAGGAAATTTCGTCATAATTGATAATTCAAAACATTTAGACGAAGATGAAGCGGAGGCAAAATTTGTACCATTGGTTACTAAGGTTGTTAGAAAATTTGCTAACATGCCTATCAAAAACCCACTTGGAAGAAAATGGGTTGAAAAACAAATCATACTTAGACATAAAGGGAGAAAATAAAATGTTAACTACTTTTGATGAAATTATAGAAGTAACACTACATCACGAAGGCGGATATGTTCACGACCCAAAAGATTTAGGTGGTGAAACTAATTACGGAATAGCAAAAAGATTCTATCCAGATGTAGATATTAAAAACCTTACTAAAGAGGGTGCAAAAGAAATTTATAAAAGAGATTATTGGGATAAAAATAAAGTAGACGATTTACCAGACAATTTAAAACATATCTTTTTTGATATGTGTGTTAATCAAGGTAGAGGAACAGCAGTAAGAATTTTACAACGAGCTTGTAATGGTAAAGGTGCGGATTTAGCAGTTGATGGTGGATTTGGACCAGGCACTAAAGGTGCATTAGAAACTTATAAACCATCTATAGATAGAGTTCGTTGTTATAGAATGAAACATTATTACGATTTAGTTAACAAGAAACCAGAACAAGAAAGATTTTTGTTCGGATGGTTTAAAAGAGCATTATCAGTTTAAGGAGATAAAATATGTCATGGTCAAGTGTAACACGATATCAAGCACCATTTGTAAGTAGAACAAAAGGTGATTTAAGAGGAGATAATACTTTCACAGCAATTCATGAAGTAGGGGCAAGTACAACTTATGAACCAACGGGTTCATTTAAAAACCAAGCTTTTATTTTACATGAAGGAAGTAATTATACCTTTACAGCATTAGAAGGTGGTACTATTACTAAAGGATTAATTGCAGGAGAAATCTATCCAATATCTATTAGTAAAATAGTAACAGGTGGAAGTACTGTCGTAAAATTATTAAAATAAAATGGCAAAAGGAGATTGTTACGCAGCAAATGGAAGATGGATGATTGGTAAGGATGGTTACCAATTAGTTCATGGTGTCGCAATCTTAGCAACAGATGGTAAACCTTTTGGACATTGTTGGATTGAAAAAGGAAATCAAGTATTAGATTTTAGTAATGGTAAAAAAGTTCTAATGAATAAGAAGAAGTATTATGAGTTAGGTGGGATACCAGTTAAACCATATAAACTTTATAAATACACTTATTTAGAAATGGCAAAAAAATTATTACAAACAGAACATTGGGGGCCCTGGGATTTAAGACCACCGAGATAAATTATGGCTGAAATTAAAAAAGATATTAAATTAAGTACAACACCTACAACACATAAATGTAAGAAGTGTGAGGAAAAGAAAAAACCAAAAGTAACTGATGTTGATGTTTATTATGGTGGAGATGGTTTACCAGATTGGATGCAATTTACAATTACTTGTGGTATGTTTGGATTATTGTGGTGGGTATTATATTTGTTATTTCATCCAACTTTAGAATTAGATGAAACACATAGAGATTTATTAAATATTATTTTAGGGACATTTATAGCAACATTTGGAAAAACCATAGATTTTTGGTTTAGACATTCAAAGAAAAAGGGTGATAAGTAATGGAATTTCACATAGATGAACCGAGAGAAATTGGAAAGAAAAGATTAAGAATGTCATCAGGAGATAAGATGAGACTTAAAAATGACTTACAAGAAAGACTCATCGCCGATAATATTACGAATGAAAATTTAAGAAAATGGTTTAAAGACAAATGGGTGAATATCGGAAAGAAAGATAAAAGTGGTAAACATCCTGAATGTGGAACAAGTGGTGAAAAACAAGCGTATGCTAAATGTGTTCCTGCATCAAAGGCTCGTAGTATGAGTAAAAAACAAAAAACAAGTGCAGTTCGTAGAAAAAGAGCAGCACAAAATAAAGCTAATCGTGGTGGTAAGAAATCTGCTGGACAAGGTAAAGCACCCATTAGAGTAAAAACGAAAGTGGAGAGTAAAATGAAGTTAGAAGAGTTAGTAGGTAAACCAATTACGGAAGCTCAATTTGATGAGGCAGCTGGTGAAAAAGATGCGTGTTATCATAAAGTAAAATCTCGTTATGATGTATGGCCTTCTGCTTACGCTAGTGGTGCATTGGTAAAATGTAGAAAAGTTGGTGCAAAAAATTGGGGTAATAAATCTAAAAAAGAATCTGTAAAAACTACAACAAACGAAGCTTGTTGGGTAGGATATAAACAATATGGAATGAAAGATAAAAATGGTAGAAAAGTTCCTAATTGTGTAAAGGAAGAAATGGAAATCTTTTATGAATCAGAAGGTAAAGGATATGGATATACCTTTGAATACCTTAGAACTAAAGAATTAAATGAAGCTGAATATCAAGGTCGTAAAGTAAAACTTGGTAAGCCAATGCAAGGTGATGTAAAAAAGTTTAAAGTATATGTAAAAAATCCCGCTGGTAATGTAGTTAAAGTTAATTTTGGGGCAGGTGGTAAAGATAAAACTATGAGAATTAGAAAATCTAATCCAAAGGCAAGAAAGTCTTTTAGAGCACGACACAATTGTGATAATCCAGGCCCGAGACATAAGGCTCGTTATTGGTCATGTAGGAAGTGGTAAAGTGACTCAATTAACAGAATGGTTAATCAAGCCACTTATCGATGAGAGTGTAGATTTACCAATTGAGATTGGTGATACAGTCAAGATGGGTAGATTTAAAAATAAAAAAGTTAAGATTAAATCTATCAAATGGAATGAAAAAGGTGATTTACTTATCAACGATAGGCCGGCATTAAAATTTAGAGTTGTTCCTAAAGAAGAACAAGTGGATGAGTGCGTTGCATTCTCAAAAAAATTCGGTGATGATGTTGTAATTGGAAAAAATCGTGATAGAAATTATAATCCAAATTTAAAAGTTGTTAGGGAATTAAATGGTTATGGTGTTGAAGTTTGTTATGTAATAGACCAAGATACAGACTGGTCAGAAGGTATGAATTCTTATGGAATAGGATTGGTTAATTCAGCATTATTTGTAAAAAGAGATGAAAAAGATTTTGATAAAGCAAAGAAAAAGAAAGCAATGTCTAAAGATGGAGAAAGAATTCGTGAGGCATTAGGAAAGAAAACATTAAAAAAAGTTGTAGATTCACTTGTAAAATTTAAAGGTGGTGTTAAAGGACATACAATTGTAAGTGATGGTAAAAAGGTAGTGGTTATTGAAAATACAAGTAGAACTAAACCATTAGTTAAAATTCATAATATAGATAAATCATCAATCGTTAGAACTAATCATGGAATAGAACACCCAGAACAAGGATATCAAAGAGGTCCTGATAAATTATCTTCACAGCTGAGAATGAAAAATGCAATGGATATTATAGATAAAACGGATGACTATAAAAAAGTATTTCCATCGTTTTATAATCATACTCAAAATAAAGGTGCTAAGTATGATTTAGTTAGGGCTCAAAATAAATTATGGACTTCAAGTCAAGTTATGATGAATTTAAATAAAAGAGAAATGACTTTATATTTGATACCAGGAGCAGTTAAGTTTTTAGGAATTGAAAATACATTACCAAAAGATTATAAATCTAAATTAAATTTAAAAATTAGACAATACGAACATTCACCAGCAGATAAATATGATACTTATGTTACTACAGATAAGAAAAAGAAAAAAAGTGCTATTAAAGATACGGATGTTGTTGCAGAATCAAATAATAGAATTATGTTAAAAGTTCCTGGTGATATTAAAGGGTTGTATAGATTATTTAGGAAAAATAAAAAACAATTATATATCGTGGGTGGAGCAGTTCGTGATGCAATTCTTGGTAAAGCACCAAAAGATTTCGATTTAGCCACAGATGCAAAACCAGATGAAGTATTGAAGATTGCAAAACAAGGTGGATTCAAAACATATGAAGTAGGTAAATCATTTGGAGTAGTGGTTGTGGGTGGACACGAGATTGCTACATTTAGAAAAGATATTGGTAGAGGTAGAAGACCAACCGCAGTAGATTTTTCAGATATAAAAGGTGATGTTAATCGTAGAGATTTAACAATCAATTCATTATTCTATGATATAGGAACTAATCAAGTTGTAGATTTAACTGGTGGATTAAAAGATTTAAAAGCAAAAATAATTAAAACAGTCGGTAGTCCTAAAAGAAGATTTGATGAAGACCCATTAAGAAAGTTACGAGCATTAAGATTTCAAGCAGTAGTTGGTGGTAAGATGGATAAAGAAACAGAAATAGCTTTATTAAAGAATCCAAGTTTACATGGTGTAAGTGGGGAAAGAATTAGGGAAGAGTTTATAAAGGCAATTCAGAAAGGGAAATCATCTAAATTATTTATGGAGGCTTGTGATAAGTTTGGATTTACAAAACAAATATTTCCAGGTTTAAAGTTACAAAAACCTTATCCAAATGTCAAGGATTATATTTTATTTTTATCATTTATTTTAAGAGGTAATAAAGTACAGAGATTAGGAAAGGTGTTGAACTTATTAAAGTATAGTGGTAAAGAAGTTAGTAACATTCAATTTTTAGTTTATCTAAATAGTTTTAAACCACGAGACATTTATATGGTAAAAAAGGCACAAGAGAAAACTTCTTTAACACCACTACAAATTCTACAATATGGTAAAATGATTGGAAAAGATTTTAAAAAATTATCAACATTTAAATTATCAGTTAAGGTTGGTGGTGATGAGTTTATTGGATTAAGAGGAAGACAGATTGGTGATAAGATAAAAGATTTAGAAACGAAAAAGTTTTTAGGTGAAGAGTTTGGTGCACCTGCTGGAGTAATTCCATCACCAAGTGCAAAAGGTAGAAAGAAGTGGAAGAAAAAATTAAGACAACAAAGAGCAGAAGCTTCATTACCAAATAAGGTAAAAGATAAAATTAAAAAGGGAAATAAAGTAAAAGATGAACCAGGTACAGATATAGAAAAATCTTTTTCAGGACATCACGCTGGTTCTCAAGGTTCAGGTACTATGGGCAAATTAGCAGAACCAGACACTTATGATGGAGATGATGATGGAACTACACATAATAAACCTGGACACCAAACAACGAAAAACAAAAAGAAAAGAGGTTATGAACCAGTAGAAAATCTTGAAAAAAAGCTTGACTTATATATGGAAAATGTTGTATATTCAAGTATAGAAAGTGGGGATAATGCAACCAATTTGAATGAAAAGAAATCAAAAATTAAAACAATAGTAGGTGTTTATGGTGGACGGTTTCAGCCGTTTGGGCCTCACCATTTTAAGACTTTTAAATGGTTACAATCTAAGGTTGATATAGCATATATAGCCACATCTAATATTAAATCGTTACCAAGACACCCAATGAACTTTGCGGAAAAAGCTCGTCATATGTCTATGATGGGTGTTCCTAAGAGTCGTATTGTCTTTGAAAAATCACCATTAGTAGCTGCCTCATTACTTAAAAAATTCGACCCAGAAACTACTGCAGTTGTTTATATTTTTGGTAAGAAAGATGCAGGTAGATTAAAAGGTGGTAGAAAGAAAACAGGTGGATTATCTTATTTCCAAGATTTTAATAAAAATAGAAATAATTTAAAAGGACATGAAGAGCATGGGTATTATATGGTTGCTCCGCATGTTAGTATGAAAATTGGTGGTAATGAAATATCAGGTACTACAATGAGAAATATTTTGGGTTCACCTAAAGTTAAAGAAGAAGATAGACCTAAAATATTTAAAAAATTATTTGGTTATTATAATCAAGGTGTTTACAATATGTTGACAAATAAGTTTAAAAAATTATTTGAATTTTATAATCAACCATCAGTAAAAAAATTAGTAAAAGAAGTAAGTGCACATGGGGCACATTTTAATGCAAGTGATTTAGATGATGAGGGTTTATATGATTTCTTTAATGATTTTAAAGATTATAAACGAGTATCACCAAGACATGCAGAAATTTTAGGATGGGATATGATTGATGATATTGTAAATTATGATAGAGCAACTGACCCTGGATATGATTTTACTTATGTACAAGATAGAGTAGATACAGTCACATTTGGTAAAACAATAAATCAGAAAACATCTAATGAAGATAGTGTAGATAAACCATTTCCAAAATACAGAGCACATATGACAAATATGGCAAAGAAATTGGGATGGGAAATTGTAAAATTCTTCGGTAAACCTACTGCTAAGATGAAAGATTCATTAACACATGATATGAAAACATCAACAAAGGGTGTAGAAAAAATTAAAAAAATACAAGAACAAATAGATATAACAAACGAAACAAAGGAGTTACTACTTATGGGTGGAGCTTATGGACATATGTCTCATCCTTTTGATGACAATAATCTTACATTTTCAGATTTGAAACAGATAATTATTAATGGGTTAGGTGGAACACTTGCCAGAGAAGATGGAGTTACAGAGAAACTTGACGGACAAAACTTAATGATAAGTTGGGTTGATGGGAAATTAAGAGCAGCTCGTAACAAAGGCCATTTAAAAAATTATGGTAAAACTGCACCTACCACGAGTGGTATAAAAAGTATGTTTGCTGGTAGAGGTAATATTAAGAAAGCTTTTGTTTTTGCGATGAGTGATTTAGAAAAAGCAATAGGTGGTTTAAGTGTTGCACAAAAAGAAAAAGTTTTTGGAAATGGTAAAAGATGGATGAATTTAGAGATTATGTATCCAGCAACAGCAAATGTTATTGATTATGATGTTTGTGAAATAGTATTTCATGGAACATTAGAGTATGATGTAAGTGGTAAACCGATTGGACAACCAAAGGATAGTGCTAGAATGTTAGCAGGTATGATTAGACAAATAAATGCACATATACAAGGTGTTTTTAAAATTGGTAAACCTAATTTTTTGACTGTACCAAAAGTTCAAAACTTTGGTAAGATGAAAAGTAAATTTTTAGGACAATTATTAAGATTACAAAAACAATATGCATTGAAAGATTCGGATACATTAGGTAGTTATCACGAAGCGTATTGGAGAGAATATGTGTTCAATGCATCTAAACAATTTAAGGTAAGTTTAAAACCAAATCAGTATGTTAGTTTGGTTAATCGTTGGGCATTCTTTGATAAGTCATATAAGATTGGAATGATTAAAAAAGATTTTAAAAATAATCCAAAATTTTTAGATTGGATATTAAGTACGGATAAAATAAATCATATAAAGTTGTTTAAACAAAATATAAAACCATTTGAGATATTATTCTTTTCAGTTGGTGCAGAAATATTAAAAAATATTTCAGGATTTATTGCAGTATCACCAGATTTGACTGTTCAAAAAATGAGAAAAGAAGTTATCAAAGCTTTAAATGATTTAAAGGGTGGTGGTAATGTTCAAAAATTAAAACAATTAAAAATACAAATAGAGAAATTACATGCAATTGGTGGAACAAATGCAATAGTTCCAAGTGAAGGTATAGTTTTCAAATATAAAGGAAAGATATATAAGTTCACAGGAGCATTCGCACCAATCAATCAGATATTGGGTAGTTTGAAATTTGGATAGGAGTTACAATGGCAGGATATAGTAAAGAATCAGAAAGACAGAATAAGGCACTCAAGGATTTAATGAGTGGTAAAGAACATGAAAAGGATTATATTCAAGTAGGATATGAAGGTAAACAAGAAAATCTTGGTGGTAAAACAAGAAAATCACATTTAACTGATACTATGGCATCAGTAAGAATGCCATGGTTTTGTCCATCATGTAAAAAGGCAATGAAGAAAAAACTTGATACAAAGTTTTGGAGAATAATGGGTCATTGTTTTGATTGTCAAATAGAATATGAAAATAAAATTCGAGTAAGTGGAGAGGGTGAATATGACAAATGGGCAAGAAATAAAATGTTAGAAAACAAAAAAGCTTACTTAAAGGATTTAAAACAAAGTATTGATGAGTTTGAAAAAACAGAAGGTAAGGCTGAATTTTTTAATCAAGTAGGAGTTAATAATCCAGAACTTGAAAAAGAGAAATGGGATATGGGTAAAGAACAATTTGATAAACAAATGAACGATGCTCGTGAATATATACAATCATTAGAGGAGGCCATTGAAGATGAACAACAGGAAATTGCTTCTACCTGAAGAATTAATAATTGAGATAATGGGAATGGTAGCACAACTTGGTAATGTTGCTGCTGAGTACCATTCAAAAATTCAAAGTAATGATACTTTAAGTGTAACAAAGGTTTATGAACGAATTATAAAAAAATTGATGGATTTGGAAGAATATAACGAATTTAACCAAACATCATTAGAAGAAATTTGTCATAATGTTGGAATAAAACTACCGAGTGAAGGAGATAAATAATGAGTGGAATCATTGATTTTATAATGAATCTATTTTTTGGTGGAAAGAAGAAAGAAGAAATCAAAAAGTTAGATAAGGCGATAGAAGTAAAGAATAAAGAAGTAAAAACTCTTGAAAAAGAGGTTGAAATTCTTGAAAAGAAGAAAAAAGTTAACAAAAAAGAAGTTGGTAATCTTAAACGAAAGGTAACCAATACTAAAAAACAAATAGAAAAGGCTAAAAAAGCATCCGATGTTCAAGATGTTGATGAGGCTTTAAAATATTTGAAGAAATTTAGTAAGTAGAGTATATTTATATATATGAGATATTTTATATACATATTATTGTTTGTTGGTGTTCTCTTTGGTCAAACTGAAGAAAAAACCATAACTCTACCTGAATCAGATGTAATTGAATGGGCAAATAAACTACAAGGGTTTGAAAAGGCTGATAGTTTATCCCAAGTGGTTATTTCTGATTTAGAAAAGGCTGTCTTTAAATTAGAAGAGAATGCATTTATGGATTCTTTAATAATACAAAAGAGAGAACTTCAAATTTCATTACTTAAAGAAACAAATGAACTGATGGAAAAGAAAGTACAACTTGTTAAACCTAAGTGGCATGAAAATAAATGGTTATGGTTTTGTTATGGTGTAGGTGCTACAGCAATTTCAGTTAACCTTGCAGGACAATTAGCAAACTAATGGCAACTCAGATAAAAGAAGTAATTAAAAAAGAGTACACAAAGTGTGCAAAAGACCCAGTCTACTTTTTAAAGAAGTATTGTATGATACAACATCCAATAAAAGGCAAGATACCTTTTGATTTGTATGACTTTCAAGAGAAGACTGTAGAGGAATTTACTAAAGAGAGATTTAATATTATTCTGAAAGCACGCCAGTTAGGAATATCAACATTAACTGCTGGATATTCTTTATGGATGATGACATTCTTTCAAGATAAAAATATCTTGGTTATTGCAACAAAACAAGATACTGCAAAAAACTTAGTTACAAAAGTAAGAGTAATGCATGCCAACTTACCGAGTTGGTTAAAACAACGATGTGTTGAAGATAATAAATTAAATCTTCGATATGTTAATGGTTCACAAATAAAAGCAAGTGCAAGTGGTCCAGAAGCGGCTCGTTCTGAAGCTCTATCATTATTGATATTAGATGAGGCGGCGTTCATTGATAAGATTGATGAGATATGGACTGCATCACAACAAACACTTACAACGGGTGGTAGTTGTATTGCACTCTCTACACCAAACGGAGTTGGTAATTGGTTTCACAGAACTTGGGTAGAGGCCGAAGAGGGACGAGGAATGTTTAATGATATTAAACTTCATTGGACTGTTCATCCTGAT
>CEOQ01044864.1_pt1 | contig 50487 bp, 48 predicted proteins | sample 361351 | NCBI WGS metagenome assembly CEOQ01 (sample SAMEA2619907, study PRJEB7988) | marine metagenome | biome: marine biome (ENVO:00000447); feature: deep chlorophyll maximum layer (ENVO:xxxxxxxx); material: "saline water (ENVO:00002010), including plankton (ENVO:xxxxxxxx)" | depth 60 m | reverse complement strand
AAAAATAGTGAATTTAGGTCTAATCGGATGTGGTGCCATGGGCTCAGAGTTGGCCAGATCTGTACAGCGAGGAGAAGCTGGACCCGCAAGTATTATCGCCCTATTCGACCAATCTGCCTCAGCTAGAAATCGCCTATCCCAAGAATTGAACCGATGCCAAGTCACACCATTGATTGAGGCGAATACGATCTCTGAATTAACCGAAATCGATAAGATCGACTTGATTGTTGAGTGTGCTTCCCAACAAGTTGTGACAGATCACGCTGTGAATATTGTAAGCGCCGGCAAATCAATGTTAATCATGAGCTCTGGGGCAATGATAGAACCTGGACTAATGCAGATGGTCATGGCATCCGCTGAAAAGTCAGGCGTTTCACTTTACATCCCATCCGGCGCTGTCGGTGGTATAGATGCACTCCGTGCCTCGAAACATCTGCTCGAAGAAGTTACTATCATTTCTAGTAAACCACCAGTCGCCCTTTCAGGTGCCCCGGGATTCGCTGGCTGGGAAGATGAGAAGATCGATGAACCTACAGTGATATTTCAGGGCTCGGCAGCAGAAGCTGTAGGTTTATTTCCTGCCAATGTCAACGTGGCCGCCACGGTAAGCTTAGCCGGTATTGGTCCCGATTCAACACAGGTAGTCGTCATCGCCGATCCGGACTCCCCGGGAAATGTCCATGAAATAAAAGCAACTAGTACCGCTGGGTTGTTTTCGTTCCGATTTGAAAACAAACCTCACGATAAAAATCCCAAAACTAGCTTCCTGGCGGTTCTCGCTGCAGTGGAAACCCTTAGATCTATTTGCCAACCTAGTTTGCGCGTCGGAACTTAAGAACCGCCAATTTGGGCAAGCTGCAGGTGTAATGGCGGAGGGTGCGGGATTCGAACCCGCGAGGGAGCTCAACACCCCCAAGCCGCTTAGCAGGCGGCCGCACTAGGCCACTATGCGAACCCTCCTAGGAAATCATCACAGTTGCACCCTGCTAAATATAGCTTCGCAAGAACCCTTCGCAAAGTGCTTGGAAGGGGATTGTTCATCATTAACGCACATTCAGAGGACTGGACGAAACATTTATTTGACGAGACGACGTTTTAACAAGTAAATCACTAAAGGCCACATCACAATAGTAAGTCCAATCATATAAACAGCGGCCCATAAGTGAGTTATATCCAAGTGCCCTAGGGCGAATCCTCGGGCGATATGAACTCCGGGTGTAAGCGGCATCAACCAAGCAATCGGCTCGACCCAATCTGGCAGAGTCGACAGCGGAAAAAATGACCCTGAAAAAAAATATAGTGGCGTGGCTATCAACGTAAATACGATAGTTAAAAAGGTTGTATGAGGAGCTATCGCCGAAAAAAGAAAGCCCATAGTTCCGAACAATACGCCCACCATTGCAGCTGGGATCAGTATTCCGAAAGCAAGCCAACCATCTAACCAACCAAACGCCACGGCCACTGACGCTACACCTATTGTAGTCATGATCGATCTTGTAACTGCCCACAGGACGTCTCCGAGAGTCACTTCAACCACCGTGATCGGAGCCGTAAGAGCAGTCTCATAAACGTCATTCTCTATACGGTTGTAAGCATTCCAGGAAGTCTCAAACAAAGCGTGGAACATTGCTGATCCCATAATCAAACCAGGAGTAACGAACTCAGCATAAGAGTCAGCTCCTTCAACTGAATTCACAAGTTTTCCTATTCCAAATCCGACAGCTACCAACACAATCACTGGCTCAACCAAGACCCAGGTGATAACAAATTTCCAGTAACGTATGAATGCAACGGCATGACGTAACCATATTCCCGTAATGCTACGGAGTCTGATTTTGAAAACCTCATTTGATGAAAACGTCATCCATCTCTCAGTTCTCGTCCAGTTAGCGTCAAAAATACGTCTTCAAGGTTGCCGGCGCGGTAGGAGGCCTTAACTCCTGTTATCCCATTTAACTCAGAAATATCAGGATTAGCTCCTCGATCTCCCGTCACGCTTAAAAGAGCGCCCACCTCGCGAAATGGAATCTCATGTTTGTTTAGATAATCTCGCACACGCCTCAGAGAGCCAGGTGCAACCCTGATCTGCGCAACTTCTTTAGGAGCATACCTTAGTATCATTTGATCCGGCGTACCTTCATCAAGAATCTTGCCTCGATCCATGATGGAAAGCCGGTCACACAATGTCGCGGCTTCTTCCATGTAATGTGTTGACAAGACTACGGTCACACCCGATTCCTTGAGAATCGCAAGCTCTTCCCAAACACGGTTGCGACTTTGTGGGTCAAGTCCTGTCGACGGTTCGTCCAACACAATCACTGTCGGACTACTCATCATTGAACGGGCAATTGCCAGGCGACGCTTCATACCACCTGAAAGCTCGTATACATTAGCCTTAGACCTATCACGCAAATTGAAAAACTCAAGAACTTCATGTGTGCGTTTTTGAGCAGATGATTTGGAGAGACCTATCAAAAATCCGTATAGAAAAAGATTTTGGTAAACGGTAAGACCAGCATCAAGCCCGTCATGCTGAGTGACAACGCCCATAATTTCTCTAACAGACCGGCTGTCTTGAACCACGTCGATACCTGCAACTCTGAGGGTTCCGGAGTCCACAGGGGTAAGACCACTCAGCATACGCATCGTTGTGGTTTTTCCTGCACCATTGGGACCTAACAGACCATAGGTTTCGCCTGTCTCAATACGAAAAGAGATTCCGTCGACTGCTGCAATGTTTCGGTAGCTTCTGTAAAGATTGTTCGCCTCGATAAGGCTGACGGCCAGGGCATTTTTATGTTGGTGCCGATCCGATTCCGATTGTTCGCTCACTTTACCTCTTATTACACGAAATACATGTAAAACTACATGTCAATCATTTATACCAATTCTGGACGACGGTGCCGTCACCTGGGGTCTCTCCAATCCATACTTCTCCACCTTCAAAGAATTCTTTTTTCCAGATTGGAACAATCTCCTTCAATCGGTCAACAAAATACAGGCAGGCTTCAAATGCTGGTCGCCGATGAGGAGAGGCAACAGCTATGACCATGCTCGTTTCGCCAATATTGACTCGTCCCGTACGATGAGCAACTGCGATCTTCCCAATTGACCATCTACTCCTCATTTCGTTGATGATTTCTCCAATCTTATTCTCAGCCATCGGTTGATAAGCCTCGTACTCCAAATATTTCACGATGCGCCCTTGGTTGCTATCTCTGGTCACTCCTAAAAAAGTCACTATAGCGCCATCGGCATCTGTCTTGACAAATTCGGTTAATACAGCAGCATCCAACTGGTCACCAGTCAAAAATACCCACTCAGAATCGTCAGGATTTTGACCTAAGCCCCCACTAACCGGCGGAATCACAGCAATTTCATCACCTGGTTTGACCGGATGATCATTCGCTACATATTCGCCATTCAGTGCAAGCATGACTGGAGTTTCGAGTTCAAAATGTGATGGAGCAGCCCTACAAGCAGTGTCAACGGCATCACTTACCGTCATACCATCAACTGCTACGACCTGCACGACACTAGCACCTGCCCGCTCACGGATGGCAGCAAAAAAGAGAACTGAAATCTCAGATATATGTTGGTTCAACGTAGAAAATACAAGTCGTAACTAATGGTTCCACTTAATATAGGTTACTGCCGCATGGCATCGAAATGGTCAATATCAATTAATCAATAATCTCTAATAGACTTCTCTAATTACCAATTTTAAGCGACTATGCAGCACAAACCCTTTGACTAATCACTATGAAGGTCAATACAATTTTACGTTGTAGTGAGTCGATCCACGGCTCGCAGCCAAGCTTTGTTCGAATAATTTTCGCTGGCAATAGCCCAGCACGGAGTATTTTCCCGCATGGTTCGCATTCGCCTTCGACGCGCTGGGGGTAAAAAGCACCCTTCCTACCGAATCGTTATCGCTGATCAACGAGCAGCTCGTGACGGCTCATTTATCGAACAGGTGGGAACTTACGATCCCTTCCCAGATCCTCCAGAGATCAACCTCAATGAAGATAAAGTCAAGGAATGGATCAAAAATGGGGCTCAGCCATCTGACTCTGTGACAACCTTATTACAGATCAAAGGAATCATCCCAAAGGCTCCAAGTAATGCCTGAACCATCCGAGCGCAACAAGGAAGACGACCAGGATCTAATTTACGCAGACGACGGATCGCCCGTGGATGCTATGCGTGAAATGATCGAATACATTGCCAGAGCCTTAGCCTCTAATCCAGACAACGTCTCGGTAACCGATGAAGGTGATGGTGATCACATATTTCTGCGCCTGTCGGTCGACGATGAAGATAAGGGCAAAGTTATCGGACGTAATGGCCGGGTAGCCCAGTCGATGCGATCTCTGTTGCGGGTTGCGGCTGTAAAAACTGACACCCGGGTCAGCTTAGAAATCGATTAACCACGTTTCCAATGACCGGTTCATTCAAACCATCGGATTATTTGAATGAAAATCTGATCGCGGTCGGACGCATCCGACGACCGACTGGAATTAGCGGAACCGTTTTGGTAGAGGTTTATTCAAATGCCAAAAATAGATTCCGTGTTGGCGATGTTGTATCAATCAACGGAGCGGAACATACAATCACAGAAACAGGGGTATCCGGCAAAGCTACAAAATTGACTTTCGAAAGCGTAGATTCGATTGAAAAAGCCAATTTACTGCGTGGGTTGGAATTATCAGTCCCTGCTGAATCGCTTCCAAAAAATCCACCAGGGATTTATTACCATTATGAAATCTTGGGAATAGATGTCACTACGTTGGACGGTAAACATCTTGGGTGTATAACCGAGATTATCGAAACCGGTAGCAATGACGTGTTCGTAATTACACCTGGTCACGATGAGCAGCAGCTTGGGCGTCCAGATATACTCATCCCCGTAATCGATGGTGTAATCATCGAGGTAAATAAAGCGAGTGGGGTAATGGTCATCGATCCACCAAGTGGTTTACTCTGAAGCCCATAAACCTAGTAACATTCTTCGTCGAGATCTCAACAATACTTCGAATGATGGGAGCCTGAATGTCTGGCCACTCTAAATGGAGCACAATCAAACACAAGAAGGGTGCGGCCGACGCTAAGCGTGGTCAACTTTTCACAAAACTGTCGCGAGAAATAATGGTTGCTGCACGTGAAGGAGATTCTAACCCTGAGATGAATTTCCGACTTCGACTGGCTATCGACAACGCCAAGTCACTAAACATGCCCAAAGACAATATAGACCGAGCAGTAGCCCGGGGGGCTGGGACCGGCGTAGACGCGGTTATCCTGGAACAAATCAGCTATGAGGCTTACGGTCCGGGAGGCGCTGGGATCATTGTCGAAGCTCTCACAGACAACAAAAACCGAACTGCTGCTGAAGTCCGAGCACAAATCACGCGCGCAGGCGGAAATTTAGCTGGAGCTGGTGCTGTCTCATGGAATTTTGAAAACAAAGGGTTGATAACCGTCGAAGTTACAAATGGTGATCCAGACGACGTCGCTCTTGACATTGTAGACGCCGGTGCTGAAGACGTAGAAGTAGAAGGAACCATTGTCCAAGTCACCGCGCCCTACGAAAGTTTTGCCGACGTGAAATCGAGCGTGGAAGCTCTATCTGGAATCAACGTCGAGAGTGGAGAACTGGCGCTCGTGCCGACGACATTGGTTCCCTTAGACGACAAAGGTGCAATGCAAACACTACGTCTACTTGATGCTTTGGAAGAACTAGATGACGTGTCCAAAGTCTATTCAAACGGTGATTTCCCTAGCAATGTCCTAGAAAAGTACGCAAACGACGAATAACAGGTCACCATCTTTTGAGTAATACCGCAGTAATTAGCGCAAAAAATCTCAGCAAATTTTACGGAAAACATCGTGGAATATCCGATGTAAATCTTGACATCGACAAAGGTGAAATTTTCGGACTTCTTGGTCCCAATGGGGCAGGCAAGACAACCTGTATAAGGATTTTATTAGACTTCATACGCGCCACTTCTGGGTCAGCAACAATCCTAGGTATGGATTCGCGATCCAAGTCGGTAGAAATACGCCGAAATGTAGGCTACTTACCAGGGGATTTTATTACCTATGAAAAGTTAACCGCAGAAGAGTTACTGCAATATTTTGCCAATCTGAGAGGGGGTCACCTGGAGAAAGCGAAAGTACTTGCCGAACGATTCGATTTGGACCTGTCAAGGAAAATTGGTGAACTTTCCCGTGGCAACCGCCAGAAAGTCGGAATAATTCAGGCATTCATGAGCGATCCAAAACTACTAATTTTGGATGAACCAACAACCGGGCTAGATCCGTTATTGCAACAGGAATTTCACGCACTCGTGTTAGAGGAAGCAGAATCTGGTAAAACTCTTTTTATTTCCTCTCATGTTTTGCCGGAAGTCGAGATAGTTTGCGATCGAGTCGGAATTATCCGTGCAGGATCCATTATCGCAGTAGAAGAAGTTGCAACCTTACGAAAACAAACGCTAACCAAAATCGCAATCGAATTCGGTGAGGTTGTTTCCAAGGCTGATTTCGAGAGCGTTACCGGCGTGAGAGAAGTAACAATAAAAGGTCACCACCTCTCATGCAGTGTCACAGGAAGCCTCGATTCACTAATCAAACTGGCAGCAGAGTACACCGTCGTGAATATACAGGCCGGACATCCCGCGTTGGAAGAAGTGTTCTTGAATTTTTACAACCAGCAAGACACAACAACAGAATAAATGTTACTTAACGTATACCTGAAATCCCTGAGAGATTCCAAGAAGTCAATTATTTATTACTCAATCGGAACTATGGTCCTGGGACTATACGTAACGCTGTTTTATCCGACGATACGAGACTCGACAGGATTAACAGACTTTTTGGAGCAGCTTCCCGAAGCTATGTTGGCATTCATAGGAGACGCCGATACATATACAACAGCCGAAGGATTTTTGAACGCAGAAGTATTCGGATTCATGGGACCAATGATATTTGGCGTATTCGCTATTATCGCTGGGGCAGGGGCAATAGCAGGAGAAGAAGAATCACATTCTCTGGACCAACTCCTAGCTAACCCTATATCTCGCAAAAACGTTTTACTACAAAAGGCCGCTGCCTTGATCACCGGTCTATTTCTGCTGTCAATATCTCTATGGATTGGGATCATCGTTGGAGCAAGAATCGCTGGGTTTAGTCTATCGCTGACCGGGACGCTTCAAGCAATATTCAGTCTCTGGCTGCTAGGTGGAACATTGGGTTTGATAGCGTTGGCAATTGGAGCCTCAACTGGCAAGAAAAGCCTTGCAGGCGGATTAACCGCAGCTGTCGGAATAATTGGGTTTTTGCTAGATACTTTCCTGTCTGTCGTAGATGCACTGGATCCATTTAAATTCATCTCAGTGTTTTACTATTTCAACGGTAACGACGTGATAATAAACGGCATTAACCCGCTACACAGTTTGGCTATGGTAGCCATATTAGTCATCGCTATGGCCATAGCTGTTTGGCGGTTTGAATCAAGAGATCTAAAAAACTAATTACTTCCTGATATAAAGCGGTAATTCAACCATCAACTAATATCACTTTTTGTAGCGTATATAACGGAATTAAAACTTCAATGTGCAGATAATGAACCGGCCACATGTTGACAATGGTCTGCAAAAGGAAAGACTGAACAGGAAGAACAAAAAGAGTTCAATAAGACCGTAATCTAACCAATCAGTGACGATGATCAATCAAGTTGATCGGCGAGTTCAGATGCGGTATTCACTGGTAATTTGCAAACATAGTCTGCGCAAACAAAAGCCGTCGGTTTACCGTTTAACATTTTCTTGCCGCGCAATAACGGTGATTGTTCTTCATCCGGGACATCGCATCTGCTACCTGCTAGCACTAAGTTCGGCAAATATCTAGAGCGTATTTCAGTGATTATTTCAGCGAAAGCTGGACTCTCCGGATTCCCGATTAATACAATTTGGTTAGAGTCGGTGTTATGAAAATCAGCTGCACTAATCCAAGAAGTGACAGACAAAGGTGCCCGTCGCATTTGGGGCACTATCGTCCTAACCGAAGATTCAGCTTTTAATCTATAGTCAGAGTTACCGGTTAACGAACTTAATCGAAGTAGTGATAAAGCAGCGATAGAACCGCCTGACGGAACAGCATTATCGAGTATGTCTCGAGGACGGACGATCAACTTCGGATGTTCTGGCGAAGTATCATAAAAAACCTCCGACTCCCCATCCCAAAATCGACGAACCATACTATCAGCCAAATCTTGCGCTGCTTCAACATAAAAATCATCAAACGTGGCTTCGTACAATGTAATCAGGCCATCGATAAAATACGCATGATCATCGAGATAACCCAGAATACGCGACCCGCCCTCGTAATCAGATGATGAGTTATCTATAGCCTTCCAACTATGCAGTAGCCGACCATCATGGTCTTTCATTGCGAATAAAAGAAATCGAGCGTTCTTTACTGCGATGTTGATCCAGTTGAGATTATTGAATAATGCCCCTGCCTCTGCAAAGGCCTTGAACATTAGAGCGTTCCAAGACGTCAATATTTTGTCATCTATTCCTGGAGGGACACGTCTTGATCGTTCCTTGAACAAGATCGCGCCAATTCTAGAGATATCCTGTTTTAATTCTTCGATTTCGTAATCTTGTTCTTGAGCGAAACTTTCTAAATCCACAGGAACGTTGAGAATATTAGCCCCATCAAAGTTTCCTTCATCAGTCACCTGCCAATACGCCTTAGCCAAAGAAGCATCTCGATCGTTCAGGGTTAAATCTAGCTCATCTGAAGTCCAAACAAAAAACTTACCTTCAACGCCTTCAGAATCAGCATCTGAGGATGAATAGAAGCCACCCATTGAATGGGTCATCTCACGAACTACATATCCCAGTGTTTGTTCTATTACTTTCTTAAATAACGGTTTTCTGGTCATCTGATATGCATGCGCATATAGCGTCACCAGCTGAGCATTATCGTAGAGCATCTTCTCAAAATGAGGCACCAGCCATTTGTCGTCTACCGAGTAACGGGCGAATCCACCTCCAATTTGATCATAAATACCCCCTTGAGCCATCTTTTCAAGCGTGAGGTTAACCACATGTGAAGCTTGAGAATTGCCGGTTTTTTCTGCGTAACGTAATAAGAGCTCATAGAGCATCGGCTGGGGAAATTTCGGAGCGCCCAAAGATCCGCCATGTTCTAGATCAGCATTGTCCAAAAGCTGATCGCAAGCTTTAAACATCAATGACTCATCAAATTCACCTTCGTATTGTTGGGGTGCGGAGTTTCCTCTTATAACCTCGAGCAATTGCTCACAACTGGATAGTAGCTCTCCCCTGTTGTTTTTATAGGCATCAGTGATGGCATTTAATACTCGCGGGAATCCCGGTCGATTGTGATGATCTGTAGGAGGGAAATATGTCCCTCCAAAAAATGGCTTACCATCCGGCGTGATAAATACCGTCAAAGGCCAACCGCCTGATCCCGTCATCGCTTGAACAGCCGTCATATAGATTGAATCGACATCAGGCAGTTCCTCCCGATCTACTTTGATATTTACGAATCCGTTGTTCATCGTTTGGGCTATAAGTTCGTCCTCAAAGCATTCGTGCGCCATGACATGACACCAGTGGCATGCGGAATATCCAATAGAAAGGAGAATAGGCCTGTCCAGACGCCGAGCAGTCTCAAACGCCTCATCGCACCAGGGATACCAATCAACTGGGTTGTCTCTGTGCTGAAGTAAATATGGGCTTGTTTCCTTAGTAAGTCGATTGAACATTTTCAATTCTTTCTAAAGGTTCGATCAAACAACGACTCAGAGTAAATTATGGCAAGCAGGTTGCCGCAACAAACCACAGCTCTAAGAACCAATAAAAACTGGTTGTGTCCAAGCCCTTGTACCACGGGATGAATAAACCGTTGCGCGTACATAACCATCAAGCCGAGTCGGTTTATAAGTCGGAGAATTTGTAGTGGATTCATATAACAGTCGACCATTCGACCCAGTAAATAGCGTCGTGTATTTAGCTTGAATCCCATCAGGTTCTGTTTCTGGGTCGATCTCTAGTTTAACCTCACGGGTATTCGAAACCATGTCACCAATTGTCACGCCGGTAGACGCGTAAAAATCACCGTCCGACATCGCTGTCAAAATACCATGCTCAGTAAGCTTATCGGATCTCACTTGCACCCACCCTCTGCCAGGATTGGACCGGGCAGGAGCGAATTCACCCGTGTAGTGATGGGAATCATCAACAGCTATACCCCATACCTTACGACCGTTACTTAGCAACCGATCCCAGATTCCAGCTGTACTAGTTTTTCCGCCCCCACCATCGTTATGAGTATTTGGATGCCCGTTGAATACTTCCATAAATTTATAACCTTCAACCTGCATCATCGCCCCATCATCAAATGCCCATCGGAAATTAGGATGGTTAATTGAAGCCATTCCGCCTGCAGCGATTATCCGTTGGACGTTTTCACGCATTGCTATGACTATGTCAGTAGAATTGGAAGCCTCGACCATTTCGGTGATACCGTATCCATTCACATGAACCGGTCCAACTGATTGACGTGAGGTAACCTCCTCACCATGCACCAGTAACGGCCATTTTGCTTTTTCCGCTTTACTGCCTTCAAGTATCGTCAGGTGATTATGATCGGACAAGCAAAGCCAATCATATCCATGTTCGTGGTACCACTCAGAAACATGTTCTGGTGATGCGTCTCCGTCGCTATTTGTCGTGTGAGTATGTAAATTACCCTTGAACCAAGTTTTTAAAGTCATAACCAGATAGTACAGACGATTTTGAGAAACGGACATCTTAACAGGCACTAAACATGGCAAGAGACTCACACAATGTCTCAATCTAACCTCACAGGCAACCCGCAATTGCGCACTATGTTTCCGGATTATTGGCGTCTTGACAGCCTAGTGCGAGCAGAAGTCACCGAATTGGATAATTCGATTTTAGATTGGACTTCAGATCGCTGGAGTTGGTCTGGTTGGTCAATTAGACAACAAACTAGCCACATGGCGTCTATCCCGATCCGATGGTTAATAGGTAAATGGGCTGACCAGCTATTCCCATACAGCATACCCATGACACCAGAACGTTATGCAATCTTCGATTCACAACAACATGATCGCAGACTCGACGATCAAGCGTTCTGGTGCATAGACGAAATATTGAGCGCATTAGACGAGGCACTATCGATATCAAAGCGCGTGTTGATCGACACAACCATTAAAAAAGCACGCACAATGGTCGTCTACCGTGTCCCTAGCGACGAGTGGGAGCTAATGCGAACAGTCCACCCAGATGGAATCTCTCTAGACCCCGCAACCGGAACGATGACGTGCAAGGATTTAGTCGCTACATTCAGGCATATTCAAAACGAGTTCTACACACATATATTTAACATACAACGCGCAAAAATCGCTCTGGGTATAGAACCGATTGTCAAGCTACCGGATGCCGGATATCACAAAGCCACTGGCTGGGATTCGAAAATTCCAGGATGGAATGAAGCACATTGAGATAAATTGGGGGCTCTGGAATCACTTCCTCGGCCGAATGTATACGTCACTGACATTAGAAATAACAAATTAGGAGCATTCGAAAATGTCAAAACGCAAAGTACTGATAACTGGGGCTAGCGGATATATTGCATCCTTGATGCTTCCCACCCTGCGAGATCATTTCGACCTAACTCTTGCGGACATTTCCGAAAGAGACAGAGACGGAAATAACGTCGAAGGTGTTGTCATCGCTGACTTTATCGATCCCGACAGATCCAAATATCAACATCTGTTCGAGAATATGAGCGCAGTGATTCATCTAGCGTTTAAACCCCATACCCCTAGGGGAGCTAAGACAGAAAACGCCTTAATTGATCGCTTCGACAATGAACACAAGAACATACAAATGGCGAATAACATATATCGATGCGCCTACGATGCCGGTGTTAATAGAATTGCAGTCGCCAGCTCAAACCATGCGGCTGACTGGTATGAACACTCTTTAATTCACCAACGCAAAATGGATATGGTTCGACCAGGTGATTTTCCTGTATCAGACAATTTTTACGGGTGGGCAAAAGCTGCCTACGAACTACTGGCGTGGCCATACGCATGTGGAATATTTGGTAGAAAACTAGAAACTGTCATGCTGAGAATCGGATTCACCAGACCCATCAAACTCACCGATTACCTTTCGGATTCACCTATGACAGAACAAACCAGTAGCGGAATCGCTGAATTCAAACGTAATCTTGGTGCCTACATAAGTCCTAGGGATATCACCCAATTGTTCAGCCAAGCAATTGAAGCACCAAACATCGAGAATGAACATGGTATTCCGTTTGTGATTGCTTACGGATGCAGCGATAACACGCGAAGATTTTGGTCGTTGGAAACTGGGAGAAAATATCTTGACTACCAGCCACAAGACGACACTGAGATACTCTACGCGAACGAGATTAGAGAGCTTCTGACTGGACCTGGAACTAAAATACGTGGAGGAAAAGTAGGCATCTAAACACAAGCAGATGAACTGTGACCAAACTAATCCTCAGGTCGAACACAGATGTGATTAGTAGAAGGAAAACTTACGCTTGATCATCTTATCTTCACCTATCTTGGCGATGATCTGCTCGTATAATTCGAAATCCCACTCGCCAATAAAACTTACTGCAGTACCGCGTTTTCCCATTCGTGCAGTGCGTCCAATTCGGTGAACATACTCTTCTATATTCTCTGGCATGTCGTAGTTAACGACGTGAGATATAGTAGGAATGTCTAATCCACGCGCTGCAAGATTAGTGGCTACAAGCATTTTCAACCTACCATCGCGAAAAGCAGCCATTACTCGGTTTCGTTCGGACTGAGACATACCGCCGTGAATTCCCTTAACTGCGAATCCTTCGCCAGCCAAGCCTTTGGATAAACGGTCCACACCGATTTGCATTTTGCGAAATATTAATATCTGTGAGCCTTCTTCAAGATCATCAAGGATCTCCAGGATGCCATCCGCTTTATCCTGAGATGCCACGTCATAGAAAATCTGATCGACTTCATCAACGGTCTCAAGTCCTTTGGTATCCGAAACCAGTTGTATCCAACGTGGGTTATCAAGATAACGACGAATCAATCCTCTTATAAAATTCGGAATGGTTGCAGAGAAAAGAGCGGTCTGTCGCGCGCTCGGAGTTCTGTTTAGTATGTACTCCATATCGTCAGCAAAACCAATGTCCAACATCTCGTCAGCTTCGTCTAGGACCGCCATACCCACAGATCCCAAATCAAGCGTCCTGCGGTTCATATGGTCCTTCACACGCCCAGGTGTTCCGACAACAATCGCCATGCCCTGTTCAAGTAATTTAATCTGACGGGCAATCGGTTCTCCACCATAAACTGCTACAACACCTACCCCTCTTTCCCTACCTATTAGGGACAATTCTCGTTGAACTTGCTGGGCCAATTCACGGGTCGGCACAAGTACAAGTCCTTGGACTTCACGAGAGTGAGGATCAACAAAATTACACATCGGGATTCCAAAAGCGGCAGTCTTACCAGATCCCGTTACCGCCTGAGCAACAACATCTCGGCCTTGCAGAACCCACGGCATGGAAGCTTTTTGTATATCTGACGGGTATTCATATCCCATTTTCAAAATGGAATTAACAATCGTCTTCTTTAGCTCAAGACCACCCCATAAGGCAAAGCTCTGAGATTCAGAATGTGTATCTGCTAATTGCTTGCTGTCAGAGCGGCGGGAGTTCACTCTGCGCCTGGGAGTACGAGTGCGATTATCCCTACCTGAACCAGTACGGTCAGAAAGGGATTTATCATTTGACCGTGGATGCGATTCAATTTGCTTCTTGCTAGTAGCGTTATGCTTAGATCGAATTGAGCGACCTCTGTTTGCCCCAGCATCCTCTTTGGCATGATCGGATGCCCAAGAGGATGAATCGGGTCGTTTCAAGTCACGAGCGGTACGGCTGCTTGCTGCAGCGCGAGAACCAGGTTCTGCAGACGTTGTTTGATTATTACGGTCACCTCGCCCGATGAGACCTTTCAGTCTGCCTAGATTACCCAGTGTTGTGTTGTCCTTGTGAAGTTCAATAAAGTTTAGATTAGTGATTTAGGTGTATTACTACTACCTAAGTGTACGACGGGCGTGAAGGTTTACGAAATCTAGCAAGCATTGAACAGTATTCGTTAAAGCCTGTTCAACCGTAAACAGGTAACAACAATAATAATTTGGGTAGGGTTTTAAACATGAACAGCATCCAAATAACAAAACAACTCAATTCATCATTATCAATCACTACCGCTCTATCCCAGGCATTGAGTTATCTAGCTAAAAAATGGGTCGCAACCGTCGGGTCTCTATTAGTCGGTGTATCACTTGCGTTGGCAGGGTTGCTAATTACTGAACATTTCTTCTTACTCGCTTCAATACATCTGATCACACTTTTAGGTTGTGTCTTTATTTACCTCGTCCTCTTGAAGAGAAATATAGATAACGCTAAACACATCCGAGTACTTAGGCATCGTATTGCAGGAGAAGCTAGTGCAACTAGAATTCTTCAAGGTGTTAAATTATTGAACAAGGAGGATCCGGGCAGTGCAGAATCCCGATTAGCAATATCCGCAAGAATAGCAACGAATTACGATGCAGTTATTATTTTCAACCTGCAACACACACATGGTGCGCTGATTCCCTCATATTGGAGTTGCGACAGCCAACCGAACAATATCGAAGCAGAATTTGAGCCGTTGACGGAAAGTTCACCGGGAGCATCAGCTGTCAGGCAAGGCGCAGCAATCGTAATGTCAACCAACCACCCCGAAGCGGCTCCAATACCAGGATGGGCCAAGCAATCAGGATTCCAGCAGGGTATAGTTTCTCCCATTTTTAATGGCTTAGACACTGTCGGTGTACTATATGCATTAACCAAGAAAGCCACATTGCCAACCATAGCTGAAATCGAACAACTTGAATTGATCCTAAGCTTCAGGTCCATCATTTCACCGAACAATGTATCCAACATGTTTAAAGAAGGGTTTCGGACTTCCGACATCAGAAACACTCCGGAGATCGAGAACAGGAATCGGGAAAATATAATGAAAAACCTGACAATTGGCAGTTTTTCGCTGAATGAAGAATTGGTTCAAATGAAATTATCAGGTACGGCAATTTCACTGTCACCAACCGAATTCCAGCTGATGCACACATTGGCCTCTTCACCTGGCGTGCCAGTTTCACCAGCAAGATTGTTGAGCGCCTGTTGGGGAGAAGGGACACAGCCGTCTGAACGTGCTTTGGATGTAGCAATATTCCGACTTCGCAAGAAACTGAAAACCATCCAGAAACATACAGGGTTAATCAAAACTGTGAGAGGCAGTGGTTACATGTTTGATGATACGACGATAAACCCAGATTCTGCTGAAGTAGGGATGTAACTACTGGTCGATTTTATCGACCGTCACCACGACGTTCGTAATTTGAAAATACACCCCACACCAAGACATATGATGCGGTTTTATGGCGTCCAACGTCTAGGGAAACAAGTCAATCAGAACATTTTCAAGCGCTTCTAGTTAAACCTGTTGGCAGCAATACTGGAGCACGTTTTCGAACAGGAGTAGGATTTTCAAAAATCAGTAATGATTTCTCACTTGATAAATCTCTGAATCTACTAATCTTCGTTGGTTCTCCGACGGGTTCCAAGTCATTCCCAATCAACATAGCAGTAACTCTAACGTCAAGGCCGTATAGCATTTCACGCTGAGTGGACGTGTTTATCTCAGCATAGGGTCCGACAATTTTCCGCACAGCACCAAAAGCTTCAGCCGCCTGCCCTGCTGAAAGCCCTATCCCTCCCTGAATGTGTAGATGCACATTCTTTATTGCATTAGGCATGACTGACAGATCCGATAACGCATTTAATGCTGCTGATCGGCCTGCATGCAAACCCGTTGCAGTTGCTGAGACTACAGTTGATTGATCGCTACCAACAAGATTACATTTCACCCGTTCGATACAACTTTCGGAAGCGGATAATAGGTTCAAAATATCTTGCACGATATTGGCCATATTGCGGCCTGCGTTTTGTAATGCCTCACGAACGGGAAGTTTATCGCCGTAAGGGTTACATAGTTCATCGTTTTTCATAACCAATACGGAATCTGAGATGATACGCAGACGCTTAAGAGCTTTTTTCGCGGCGTCTATCCTGATTTTACCTTCAAATTCAAAAGGCATATTGATCGACGATATGGTCAGCGCACCTGATTCACGAGCCGTCTCTGCTACTAAAGGAGCAACAACAGATCCCATCCCACGACCTAAGCCAGCAAGGATCAATATGACATCAGCTCCATGCATAAAACTACCGACCCGATCTGCCATTTCTGAATATTGTGATTGCAAATGATCTGTCTCAGCCCACCCTCCATCCCCTATCGGAAGGTACAACAATTGCCCGTCTCCAAGACGCTCCAGAGGTTTAATATTCCTGTCCAAATTCAGCACGTCTACGGAATTTAGGAAAAGTGCACTGAGGCGTTCTGAGGAATAGCAACCAGCGCCCCCAACGCCGATGACTTTAAGAGTTATTTTCTTTTGTGCTGAAGTTGAATTTAGGTTCGCAAGCATTTCCATTGTTCCATATCTAAGAGTCAAAAATATTGTCGAGCTACATGCCAAATTAGCACAAACGTTCTGCTGCCTGAAACGGTTTTTTTGCACCAGTTACGAACATTTGTGCTGATTCACACGATCACAGGTAAGGTGGAGTTACCGCAGGTCGATTTGGAAATCGCCTGATAAGCAATAACTGAAAAAATTAAACCGATCTATGATCTATATTGAGCGCAATGTAGAGGTGGCAATCAAGTTACTAACATGCTTGAGGAGATATATTTCAGAACACGCGATGTAAATTGCATATCAGCGTGTACGAAATTACAAAATCTGTCGCAACCGTTCGATTGCTTCTCGCAAATTCTTCTGAGAGTTCGCAAAAGAAATACGAACGTAGCCGTCCCCGTATCGCCCAAATGCCGTACCTGCTAATAAGGCCACTCCAGCATCATACATTGCCTTTTCTGCAAACTCCTCAGAGCTCAATCCTGTCGATCGAATATTTGGGAACGCGTAGAACGCACCCTTTGGTTCTGGGCAAGTTATGTCTGGAAGTGAATTCAGCCCTTGGACAACAAGATCACGTCGTTTGGTAAATTCCTCCATCATCATCCGCACAGAATCCTGAGGTCCTTCCAACGCGGCTACCGCTGCCATTTGACTAAATACCGAAGTACAGGACACGCTATTAGTCATCAGACGTACGACAGGTTCAACTAGGAAATCAGGAAAAACTCCATAGCCCAATCGCCATCCCGTCATCGCATAGCTCTTTGAGAATCCATCTAGGATTACCGTTCGGTCACGCATACCAGGGAATTTGGTTATCGAGACATGCTCTTGATCACCGTAATACATGTCTTTGTAAATTTCATCAGCCATAACGATGATGTCATTCTCGATGGCAATTTCGGCAATTTGTTGAAGATCTGTTTCAGGAATAACACTTCCGCAGGGATTGTTAGGTGAATTAACTATGATGAGTTTGGTGCGCGGCGTCACAAGAGATTTGAAATCGTCAATATCCGTGTTATAACCGGACTCCTCATTCAATTGCATTGGTACGGGTGTGCCACCCATATACCGAATCATCGATTCATAAATGGGAAATCCTGGATTAGGGTAGATAACCTCATCACCCTTTTCAATCATAGCCATGATCGTAAAGAACATAACCGGCTTACCGCCTGGTGTCACGATGACATTATCTGGTCGAACGTCATAGCCTTGGCGTTCTGTCTGATGTTTAGCGATAGACTCGCGAAGTTCAAGTTGACCTGCCGAAGGACCATAGTGAGTGAATCCATCATCAAGAGCTTTTTTCGCAGCATCTCGGATATGCAAAGGAGTATCGAAATCGGGCTCGCCAATCTCAAGGTGAATAATCGATTTGCCTTGACGTTCGAGTTCTTTGGCTTTAGCAAGAGTCTCGAACGCTGTTTCAGTACCCAGTTTTGCTTGTCGAGATGCGAGCTGTGCCAAGAGTGAGCAGCCTATTCAGGTTGATATGTAGTGTGAAACCGATTTGAATTCATTGACTGATAACTACCCAATAAGTTGTAATGTGGATAATTAACGAAATCGTAACGAAACAAAAATTCTCTTCCAGTGGCAGAGTCATGTCAATATGCGATTAGACAATCTTATCTGTGCCTAATGATAATCATCGGATTTATTTTTGATAAAACATGAGTAATCACAGGCCTATTATTGCCAAAGTTATGTTTTCAACTGGAGCGTGTTAGTTTATGAGCCAAATTCGCCATAATCGGATGAAGCAGATCATCAAATCGGGTAAACCTGCATATGGAGTGTCCGTTCAGTTCCCATCACCGGATGTAGTCGAAATGATTGGGGAGTTGAACTTTGATTGGGTCATGCTTGATGCAGAACACGGGTCAATCACAGCAGACAACATAGGACCTATGATCATGGCTGCCGAAATTCGTGGAATTACACCAATAGTACGCCCGGAAAATAACGACCCATCGGTAATTAACAAATACTTGGACCGCGGTGCCATGGGCGTACAAGTACCCCACATAAATACAGCCGATGAAGCCCGCGCAGTAGCCGATGCGTGCCTATATCACCCGCAAGGAACGCGGGGTCTCGGTGGTGGAAGAATGGCTGATTTTGGATGGGGATCACCGGTATCAGAATATGTCAAAAGCGCGAATAATGAGATGCTGGTATGTGTTCAAATTGAAGACGTGGTTGCAGTCGAAAATCTTGATGAAATATTGAACGTGCAAAATATTGATGTCTTTTTCGTTGGCCCGACCGATCTCGCACAATCAATGGGACATCCGGGGAACAATGGTCACCCAGACGTTGTACGAACTATCAAGGACATATTCGACAAAATCCATGCCTCAGGCCATGCGTCGGGTACGCCAGGCTCAGCTGAGCAAGCACAACAACATACCGAAAACGGCGTCATGTACCACTACACGCATATCCCGACATTCATGAGTTCTTACGGTCGTCATTTCATGGAAACAGTTGGGAGAATTTAAGGCCATGCCGAAATCGTGGCGATGAACTACGCTGCCTGGGCGGATTGGTACGATATTTTTTACTCTGGATCCGATCCAACTGAGCTCAATTTCTACCATGACATATGTAATTCTTTACAAGGACCCATCCTAGAAATAGGTGTGGGCACCGGGCGAGTTTCTTTACCACTCGCCCAAGCTGGTATGGAAGTAGTTGGCATTGATCTGTTTGAGCCCATGCTCAGAGTGGCTAAGCGAAAAGCTTTGGCGGTTGCACCTTTAAATGGCAGTCTCAATTTAATACAGGCTGATATGCGAAATTTCGACTTGAAGCGTCAATTTCCAGTTGTAATAATGCCAGCCCGCACGCTGCTGTTGGCAACTACCGAAGAAGATCAGTTAAGTACTTTGTGTTGTGCTGCAACTCACCTCACTTCCAAAGGAACAATGGCGTTCAATATTTTCTACCCCGACCCACAGATGCTTGCAGAAGATCCTGAAGAAGAATTTCTACTTGAAGTGGTGGAAAGGCCAGATGGAGGCAGATACGTTTTAACGGCCAAGAATCATTTCGATACAGTCGAGCAATTAAACCACGGAACCCAAATAGTCGAAGAACTTGACCAAAATGGGAATTCATTGCGTCGGCAAGAATTAGATGTGCTGGTTCGCTATCTTCATCCTGAACAAGTTATTAAATTATGTGATCTAGTTGGTCTGGAAATTCTCGAAATGTGGGGAAATTTCGAAGGTGAGGAATTGAGAGAAGAAAGTGAAGAAATAGTGGTGCTGGCGAAACGTTCCGAATACCAAATATCAAGAACATAACCGATAGTGTAAAAGCTCTAACAGTTCCAACGAATAACGCTAGAAGCCTGCAGTTTTATCGCAAACGTTTTCTAGCGGATCACCAACTGAAAATTTTCGAAGGTTTGCCTTAAAAGCCTGGCGCCGCATCTCATATAATTCGGGAGTTAAAGCAGAGGAATGAGGAGTCAGAATCACATTCTCAAGACTCCAAAGTCTGGAAGTTTGAGCAAGTGGCTCTACCGCTGTTGCGTCCAAAGCTGCTCCAGCGAGATGACCAGATTCCAATGCATCACACATGGCATCTTCATCCACGATCTCTCCTCGAGAAATAACGATGATATAACTTCCTTTAGGCATCAATGCTATTCGACGAGCGTCAATCGAGTTTCGAGTGTTTTCTAGAACTGGTGCTGCGATCACGAGAAAGTTAGATATCCGGCACAAATCATCTATTCGATCTAGGTTCCAACACTCACGTACGCTAGTAGGAACGTTAGCCGGGCCTGGATCGATTGCGAAGGTAGTCGTTCCGAAAGCAGCGACGCGGTCTGCAACAGACCTACCGATCGCTCCAAGACCGAATATACCAACTGTTGTCCCCGTTAATTCAGTTATGCGCGAGGCATATTTTTGCGTGTCCCATATTTTCTTTTTGCGATCTTCAAAGGCCTCTTGAAACCGATGTGTCAAACCAATCATGGCTCCTATGACGTGGTCACCCATCGATGTGACATGGGTCCCCGGAGCATTGGTGATAGGCACGTCCGAGTCAACTATATTTTGATACGCGACAATCTTGTCGATTCCCATACCAGGACAGGCGATCCATTTTAATTGTCGAGCTGCGGAGAAAGCCTGACCATCTGGCCACCCAAAAAAGACATCGGCATCACGAATGGCCTCTTGATGGTTCTTGGGATCATATGCAGCTATGAAATCAATTTCAGGAAAGGTGTCAATTAAATCGTCAATGTACTGCCTTCCGACATGATCAGTTCCAATAACTACCTTCAATTTGGCCATCGATGTTCTCCAGTTCCTTTTTAGGCAAGTTCAAATAATCTCACACTAAGCAGAATGCGCAAATATCCAACAGTCATAACTTAGATATTAATTCATTAACCGGCGAAGTAACAAACTCCCACGAACTCGTCTACTTTCCCTAGATGAACGCTTTATAAAACTCATGCCAAGGATCACTACAGAGTAAAATTCCCATATGCCAAATAGCACTGGACAATTTGTAATAGAGGCCAGCTTCCAACCAACTGGAGATCAACCGACTGCCATCAGTGCACTTGCCGATGGATTGAAAAGAAAACTCCGTCACCAAACACTACTGGGCGTGACTGGATCGGGTAAAACTTTCACAATGGCCAAAATCATCGAGGAAGTACAGCGCCCAACTCTGGTTATTGCCCACAACAAAACACTAGCTGCCCAACTTTCCGCTGAATTCCAAGACTTTTTCCCAAACAACTCAGTTCAGTATTTCGTCAGTTACTACGACTATTACCAACCAGAAGCATACATCCCACAATCGGACACGTTCATCGAAAAGGAATCCGATGTCAACGAAGAAATCGACCGACTCCGCCATGCAGCAACCAGAGCAGTATTAACTCGGCGGGACACGTTAATCGTCGCAAGCGTGTCATGCATTTACGGTTTAGGTTCCCCCGAGGAATATCGATCCGTAGTTCTCAGTCTAAAAAAAGGAGAAGAACCTGGGTTACGCAGCGTCGTCCGAAAATTGATCGACATGTATTACGAACGAAACGACATGGAAATGATTCGAGGACGATTCCGACTTCGCGGTGACACACTGGAAATCATGCCTGCATACGAGGAATTAGCCGTAAGGGTGCAGTTCTTTGGTGATGAGATTGAACGAATCATTGAGCTAGACCCATTAACCGGTGAAGTGCTTGCAGAACTTGAACAAATCGATATTTTCCCTGGCAAACATTTCGTTACGCCCGAGGATGAGTTGAAAGAAGCTTTAAAAGATATCGAGGAGGAACTCGTACAACGTCTCGATCAGCTCAGATCAGCCGGTAAATTACTTGAAGCACAACGACTTGAACAGCGAACTCATTTTGATCTGGAAATGCTTCGAGAGACCGGGTCTTGCCCTGGGGTAGAGAATTACTCTCGACCGTTAGGTCGGCGCCCTCCCGGTTCTGCGCCGTGGACACTACTGGACTACTTCCCAGATGACTTCCTCATCTTCATTGATGAATCTCATATAACACTGCCGCAGATCCGTGGCATGTATAAGGGTGATATCTCTCGCAAAACAAATCTTGTCGACTATGGTTTCAGATTACCTTCAGCGATTGACAATCGACCTCTTGCCTTTGAAGAGTTCGAAGATCGGGTAAATCAGATCGTCTACGTATCTGCTACACCTGGCCCATACGAAAGTACACATGAGGAGCAACGAGTTGAACAGGTTATCCGTCCGACAGGGCTGGTTGATCCTGAAATCATCATCGCACCCACCGAGGGTCAAATCGATAATCTACTGGAAAGAATTCAGGCAACCACCGAGAAAAACGAGCGTGTTCTTGTGACCACTCTCACAAAACGTATGGCTGAAGAGCTATCTGAATATCTAAGAGAATTAGGGGTTAGAGTCCAGTACCTACACTCTGAAATCCAAACTATGGAACGTTCTGAAATTCTACGAGATCTGAGACTTGGCGTATACGATGTGGTCGTTGGCATAAATCTATTACGAGAGGGATTGGACCTTCCGGAGGTATCGTTAGTGGCAATCCTTGATGCAGATAAAGAAGGATATCTACGGTCCAGTACATCTCTCGTCCAAACTATTGGTCGAGCAGCAAGGCATGTGGAAGGCACAGTGGTTATGTACGCTGACAAGATCACAGAATCGATGCGATATGCAATCGACGAAACAAATAGGCGACGTGAAATCCAATCTGCACACAACGATGCTAACGCGATAATCCCAATCTCCATCGTAAAATCTGTCAAGGAAATCACTTCACATGCCCGTCAACTAGCGGATACCAAAACGCCACACGTCAAACCCGGAACTTTGCCAAAGAACGATCTTGCTCGCCTAGTGAGAGACCTCGAAAAACAGATGAAAAAAGCTGCTCGTGAGCTGGAATTCGAAAAAGCCGCATTGCTACGAGACCAGGTGGTTGACCTTCGCAAGGTGCTGGTCGACATGGGTGACTCACTAGATCCCGAACCAGACAAGGAAGTCGACCTTGCCCCACTCGAACAGGATGGTATCCCTGAAGAGCTTATTAACGCCGATTGACCACTCAGATCCGATGAACAATTGCCTGTCGCTTTGATAGGCTTAACATCAGTAAAAATTACCTGATTAGATCAATCTAATACATAAACCTTCACTGACTATGGAGATGCCGATGCCTGAAACTGAAACTTTAGAGCAGGGAACCGTCCTAGAAGCTCTTCGGGACGTTTACGATCCAGAAATTCCAGTTAATGTCGTAGACTTGGGCCTGATTTATACAGTAGAAGTTGCAGATGGTGACGTCCATGTTGAAATGACTCTTACAGCACCGGGTTGCGGGATGGGACCCTACATCGCCCAGCAGGCTGAATGGCGAATTGCTGAGATCGATGATGTTGAAGACGTACAAGTTGATGTTGTTTTCGATCCTCCATGGACCCCGGATATGATTACAGAAGACGGGAAGCGTCTTCTTGGAATCGACTAATCGTCCAATTACACCGGGCACAATTTGAAACAAAACTCGATCGTCAAACATAAGATGCAATGTCGTCACCCAGAAAATTAACCCCCCAAGAAGAAGCCCGTCTAGCGCAAGTTCGTAAGAATTTTGAAGAACGACGGCGTGTGACCCAATCACTTGAAGGGATCGGAACCAGAATCGGTGTTTACTCGGGCAAGGGAGGAGTTGGTAAAACCACAGTCGCAACCAACTTAGCCGTAACTTTAGCGAACCAGGACAAGGATGTTGCCTTATTTGATTGCGACATTGACTGCCCAAATGTAACTCGAGTCCTGAGGATAACTGAGGGTCCGGCCCAAAACGGTCAAAAACTCATCCCGCCTACGCGATTCGGTGTCAAAGTGATGTCAATGGCGTTCTTTCAGGAAAACGAAGATGAAGCAATAGTCTGGCGCGGCCCGATGATACACAACGCAATTAATCAATTCCTGCAATCAACGGAGTGGGGTAACCCTGATTACATGATCGTTGACTTACCTCCAGGAACATCAGACGCACCATTAACGGTCATGCAAACACTTAATCTCGATGGCTTCATCATTGTTACCACACCTCACGAACTAGCTGTATTAGATGCAAAACGATCAATCAATATGATCAAAAAAATGAATTTAAACGTCTTCGGTGTGATCGAAAATCTTTCAGGTGGTGTGTTCGGAACGGGCGGGGGGCAGGCGCTTGCAGAAGAAATGAATCTTCCATTTCTAGGTTCGATAAAGATGCGATCCGAATATACAAATTCAAAACATCCTGCATCACTCGAATCCAAATCGATTGACGCTGAATTCACAGCAATAACAGAGGAATTAAAGAGTCAGATCATAGCCTCAAAGCCTTAGAGGCTTAACCTCTTATCTCCACCTCAAAGAATGCATCACAGGCGCTGCATTTGAAAATATCAGAATCGTAATCAGCGATCCACTTCTGGCCACAAACAAGGCATATGGTTGGTAGATTTTCCATGAAAACACGAGTTGGATCGCGAGATAAAACCGCTGTGGTCCTCCGCACATCTTCTTTAGTTCTAGTCAATCTGTGAAGAACTGGTATAGAAACCGTTGCAGCCGCAATAAGAATCGAAAGCACACCCAAAATCCTTGGGAATATTTCTCCGACTGGCTCACTCCATATAGCTCCAACAATCAGAACTGAGAGAAGGCCCACTAGACAGTAAGCGATTTTTGAGACATTGAAATATCGCGGCTGTAAAACAAATAGCGAAATCAGACAAGAGTGTCCGGCGGCAATAGCAAATATTAAAACCGACGCGGTAACCTTCCAGAGTAGTTCCTCCCCAGATTCAAACCAAATTACGATAATCAACAGTGCAAAACCAGTAATCGATAATCCAATACCGATATTTGGTATGCCAGCGAGATGACCACGTACTCGCGCCGGAAACATTGCAAGAGACAGTACGCTAGCTGCAGATACGCTCAAGGATGTAAGAAGCACCTTGCCTTGCGTATCACCAAAATCTCCTACAACAAGAGCAATAATTCCTAAGAATGCATTAATCGTCACCGAACCGAAAAACACAAATACCACAAATTTACGAGTTGTCATATTTCGTGTTTTAATTCGGAGGCAGGAGCATAGCCGCTATGGAATCCTCGAGAATCCGAGATTTATCCAAGGTGTCAACTCTTTCGTGACCTATTGAAGAATCAGCAATCATTTGAAACGTTTTCGCAGCTCCGGTATGTATTTCAGATGGAAGTCCAACAGAGGCAAACGTTTCAGCAATTTCATGCATTTCTCCAATCCATCTAAAAGCCTTTGTAGAGATTGAATTCACACTATTCATAGCCTGCAAAGTTTCGGTTTGCGTATCCTGTAATTCTCCTAATAACTCACCAAGCAGTCCAAATTTTTCAGCTGACATCAAAGTAGCGGAGTACAAGGCGGCCGTACCTTTGGTAAGGGCAGCGTAAAACATTTTGATCGCAGAAGCATGGCCTACCGGCCCATTCATTACTGGAACTGCAATACCTTTACCGTCAAGTTCTGCCAAGATCATTGCATATTCACCCGAAGCATAAAAACGAGGTGTAGCGCCAGTTCTCGGGGATCCTCCAATAATTCCAGCATCAATAAACGTTCCACCTGCATCAGTAACAATCTCGCCGATCTTAATCCCAGTGGATGGAGATACTGCGTTACAGTCAGCGAAGGCTACTTGACTACCTGTACGAACAATGGATTCCCCAACGCTCTCAGCAAACGCAAGAGCCTCAGACGGCACCAGGATCGAAAGTATTAGATCAGAAGCTGTCACTAGATCGTCCAGGGACCCAACATCAACAATACCCTGTTCTGCGGCACGATTACTTGAGGCTTCGCTACGACCCTGCAGGCTGGTAATCACGCGCAGACCATTGTGCGCTAAAACTCCTCCAACTCCACTTCCCATATCACCTGGACTCATTACCCCCACTGTTTCAACTGTCACAAAAAACTCCCTCATTAAAAAATAAAACGCAACCAAAAAATTCCATGGCCAGCAGCACCCTATTATGGATGTGCTTCACTAGCCATAGATCAAAGCCCTTAGCGTTTACTAACCACACTTAAGACTTAGACGAAATTACCCGGTAACCGCGTCCGCAATCGCGTTGCCCACAAGTTCAGCCTGCCCGTCGCCCAAACCGAAAACATGGATTTCTAAGACAGGAGCATCCAAAGAAACCCGAGTCCAGATAGATGGATCACCGTCACGCAATTTTGCGACCAGATCATCATTTGTAAACCCCACCACATCTGGGTCCACGCTTACCAAGACACCAAAAGGCTGGTGCCCTTTAATATTGGTATTTAGCTCAGCGGTAACCCCAGGCAAACCCATAAGAGGTTTAAGAATGGACCGGGACTGTGCCTCAGCACTTGAAAGACGGTCCTCGTGGTTCAGAGTCATCCAGCGCCTGACAGCCGCAACAACTCCCATGATCTCCTGTCGATCAATCTTATGCGGACGCCCGACACCTCGTATGCGTCGACCTTCATAACCTACAAAGGAATGCCGTCCGATAGCGTCTATTACCTCTTTAGTGCCCAGCGCGAATCCCGTTGAATGGGGTGCTCCCATATATTTTGCAGCGATGCATTGGAAGTCAGCACCCATTCTTACATATTTGCCAAAATTTTCTAGTGGGTAAATCTGTCCAGCTGCGTCAACAGAAACTGGCTTACCAGCTGCATGGGTTATTTCAATAACCTGCTCAAGAGTCAGAACATTTGGATCAGTCGGTTTTTGTTCGTAGATGACCTGGTGCACAGCAGCAGTTTTATCTGATATAGCATTCCGTAAATCGTCTTCGGTAGTGCCATTTTCATCACCGTATTCTACAAGTTTAGCCCCAGCCAACTCGAGACAACGGTCATACCAATATCGCTGTCGCTTTTGAATTAAAATTTCGTTGGGCATCCCTGTCGTATCTGGCAATTGTTGAATTTTGTCGTCATCGGCACCCGCCATAAAAGCGGCTGTTGCTAGTGTTAAAGCGGAACCCGCACCAGAGGTTATGTACGCAGCCGGAACATCAAGCATCTCTGCAATTTGATCTCCCGCTACTTGTTCTAATTCAATCAAAGGGATGTATGCAGAGTCAGCAGCATCCATTGCAGCTTTTACCTCAGGCACCGGTGTAGAGCCGCCCAAAAGCGTCACGCTACCAGTCGCGTTAATGACAGGCTTCGCTCCCATTTCTTTGTAGATAGATCCCCAATCTGCAGTTGTCACTTCGGTACTCCTCTTTTATCCAATCGAGTCAACTATGTGAAATATCGGGTGGAATATTAATCTTGATAATCATATCCCTTGATAGCGCTCGCAAATATACCGCTGATTATGACTATATGCACCTATTGAAACGGTGAGCACAAGCTTAATCCTGCGCCCTAGTATGCGAAAATGATATTCTCAGCCCAAGGTATCAGATCGGTCGAATGGCAAGACAGGCGGAAACGGATAAGTGAATAGAGTAGAAAAGATCAGGGTGAGGTTACAATCTGGTTCCGCATTACAAATACACGCTTGGCCTGGCTCGGAATCAGCACAACCAGCAATAATAGTTGCACCAGACAGTTCTCCAGCATATTGGTCAGATTTTGTCTCTAACCTAAATAAATCGCATGCGGTTATTTTCGTTGAAGTTTCCTCAGCGTATGAACTGTTGATGTTGATTTGGGAAATTGGCGAACCAACACTCGTCTTAGGTGAAGGTTTAATGGCAGCAGATTGGATCAGTCAGGTGCTGGATATCGCGCCTGGCGCCATTAACGCAACAATAATCTGCGATGGAGATGTCCCTACTCATAGGATTAATACAATGCATGCCGTACCTTTTTTAATATTGCGAGGAAGACAAAGCACAATTCAAAGCCATGAACGTGCTGTTCAAATGCACGAACAACTCAGAAATTCTACTCTCGCCGAACCAGAAGGTTGCGGGAATTCTTTAACAAGATATAACCCCGAAATAGCTGCGGCAGCCATCAACTGGTTCTTAACAGGAACTCAAGTTATCTCAAACGATTTTCCGCATTCAAGTTCGACCCATACCGATACTTAAACCACGAATTTCTATGCTCAAAGATTTCCAGAGTGCAACGGCAGGCCCATGATGCCAATCTGATAGCGCTCAAGTGTACCCGCATCCTTAACTGTCACATAAAGATCTCCGCTATCTCTAGAGCCGAACGCAACATTGGTTGGTTGTTGACCACCAACGCTCATACGGTTCACTAGCAAACCATCTCTATCTACGACAGCGACATTACCTTGACCTAATACCGCACAGTATAAAAATCCATTTGAACCTACAGCCAATCCATCACCACCAGCAAAGCCTGTTTTGCGATTTCTATCAACCAGATCAGTGAATACTTCTCTAGGCCCCAGGATGCCATTGCCCTTCCACTCATAGCGATAAACCAAACCAGTTATGGTTGCAGTTACGTACAAAGCATCATCCAATCCAAACGCTAAACCATTGGCAAATTGCAATCCATCATCTAGGATCGTTGCGGTTCGAGTTGGCAGATCAATTCTGAACACTTTCCCATCAATATTTGGATACAAAAAACCTTTTTCACGCGCCTCCTGAAATTTAGGTCGAGAAACCCCCGAATCGGTCATATAGAGTGCACCATCTGGACCAAAAGCCACATCGTTCGGGAACAAGAAATTCGTACCATCACCACCAGTGATAATCACCTCTGACGAACCATCGAGTTCAACTTTTTTGAGTGATGGCGGATTCATTGATTCAGCCACCCATAAAACGCCTTGAGAGTCGATCAGCATCCCATTAGGACGACCCGTACGAGCCACAACATTTTTGATCATTCCATCTCTGGAAATAATTGACACACAGCCTTTTTCTGGACTCATTTCAACAACTGCCCATCTGCCATCAGAAAGAAGAACAGGAGCTTCCGGTTCGCCGAGATTTTTGTGGAAAACTGACGTGGCCTGCATAAACAAGATCCTAGCCTTAGGTCATAGCTTGGTTAAATAACCGAAATTACGAAATACTACTCAACTTTTATTGCTATAACCACTTAGATCCAATGAGAGACTGGATGATCATCAGGCATTGTTGTACCTTTAATTAAGTTGGTAAACAAGCAGACCGGCTTTTGTCGATGCTCCCTGTTTGCAAAATCAACATATAGCACAGTGAGTGTGATGGCAGTCACCAAATTGGGACTGGGTCGGCATGCTGACCCGCTGTATTTCAGTGTAAAACCTACCATCGGACGCACAAGGTGATAAGAAATTGAAAGTTCTATTTTTACAGGATGTCCGGCCGACCGCGCGTGCCGGCGATGTCAAGGAAGTAAAAGACGGTTTTGGACGGAATTACCTAATTCCACAAGGCTACGCAGTAATTGCAACGGAACATGAACTACGCCGGGCAGCTGGTCTACGCCAGCAAGCAGAAGACAGACGTCTATTAGAAGCCAAAGAGTGGCAGGAAGTCGCCGATGGCCTGAAGGAACAAAAAATTCGGATAGAAGTTCGAACCGGCCCAACAGGACGCCTGTACGGTTCTGTCACCAATACGATGATCGCTGAAAAACTTGGAGAAATGACCAACCGAGAAATTGATCGGAAGGGCATACAGATACCCGCACCTATACGTGCTATCGGTGATTACAAGATTCCAGCCAGGTTCGTAGATGGTGTTTCTACGACTCTCCTTGTAGAGGTCATAGCCGACGAGGCATCCATCGAATTGAACAAGCAAATGGAAGAAGCGACGGCATTACTCACAGAAGAAGAAACTAACGTTCTAGACCCGTCTTTTGAAGACGTATTAGCCGCAGCCGAAGCAAAAATCGACGAAGAAGCATCCGAATCTCCAGAGCAATCTGATGAGGTCGACGACGAGTCGGAATCAGAGGACGATCCGACAGCCGATTCCAACGAAAAATCCGAAAAGTAATTCCTGATTAAAGGTGAATATGATTCGCCTTTACACTGATCACTTTAGATTAACGGTTGTGGATTTATTGACGTTATAAATCCTGATAAGTTCGAACGAAATTTCCGATGGCTATAAAAAGGTCAGGGAAATTCAGCAATGCTACGTCGTTTGGGTCTTAAATTTAGCGTTCCATGCAAGGTATAGTGCTTGGTATCCATGCAAGCCAACAGACTACCACCACATGACTTACAAGCTGAAGAAGCCGTTCTGGGTTCTATATTAATCGACGGGATGACGATCACCCAGATCGCAGGCTTTCTTTCTGCGGACGATTTCTATCGCGAAATCAATCGCCAATGCTTTGAGGTTTGCTACGACCTATTCGAACGGGACGAGGCGATTAACCAGATCACGGTCACGCATGAGATGGAAAATCGAGGATTATTAAAAGACGAGGGGCCAGGGTACCTGTCGCACCTTGTAACTGTTACACCAACCTCTGTTCATATTAAACACTATGCTAATTTAGTGCACCGCACAGCTACTATGCGCAGGTTGATCGACACTGCTATAGAAATCGCTGATATCGGCTATCAAGACAACCCGGATGTAGATGACGCACTTTCTACCGCTGAAGATGCGTTATTCGGAATCCGCCAAGGGTCACAAAACCGAGATTTTGTTCCAATTGCAGATTCTCTAGTGCCTTATCTGGAAGAATCCTCTCCTCTCGATCAGATGGATGAACAACAGGATACTTCACCAATAGTCACTGGGTACAAACGCTTAGACAATCTACTTGTCGGTGGGCTACAGAGATCCGACATGATAGTCCTTGCCGCACGCCCGTCAGTTGGAAAATCGATGATGGGATTAAACTTCACCCTCAGTGCAGCCAAAGCTGGATACAAGGTAGGAATTTTTTCTCTTGAAATGGGTCGAGAACAGATTGCAATGCGACTGCTCGCAGCTCAGTCGAGAGTAAACCATCAAAAAATTAGAAGTCGAATTCAATCGCCTAGCGAAGAAGACCAGGTAATCAACTCCATCGGACTATTATCAGACTTAACTATTTATGTAGACGACACACCCTTCCAAACAGTTGCTGAAATGCGTGGTAAAGCCCGTAGACTGCAAATGACACACGGTTTGGATTTTTTGATCGTCGATTACATGCAATTAATCAATGGAGGTTCGAGCGGACGACGTGATGGCAATCGCGCTCAGGAAGTTTCTGAAATTTCCCGACAAATGAAAGGCATGGCGAGAGATCTCAAGATTCCTGTTTTAGCTATTTCACAACTAAGCCGAGCGGTAGAGCATCGAACGTCGCATCGGCCGATGCTTTCAGACCTAAGGGAATCCGGTTCGATTGAGCAGGATGCCGACGTAGTAATGTTCATCCACAGAGAGGAGAAATTCACTACCGAAGAAGAATGGAATAAATCACATCCAACGGAGCCATATCCACGAGATAGAGCAACTCTGATCATAGCCAAACACCGTAACGGACCAACCGACGAAGTAGAAATGAAAGTTCGGGATGCTGTAGGAATTTTTGAAGAGTTGTCGTATCAAACACAAGATACACCTTCATATGTGTCTGGGCTCGGAGTCGGACGGTGAAAGAAGGTTTCCCGCGAGGGGTTAATTTCACGCCAGTTCCTGATCCACTCCTAGCTTCTTTATTGGAAGAATTCGATTCCCTAGACGAGCTCAAGGTGATATTACGCACAATTCACGCGTTGCACCGACAACGAAAAGTTCCCGCATCGATATCAATTTCGGATCTTTATTCTGACCGAACGGTAGCGGCTATGCTTCATACATCAGGTCGGGAACTTGAAGAAGTAGTCCAGTCTGCAGTTAAATCTGCATCCAAACGCGGAATATTACTAATCTTAGAAACAGATGGTATAAAGAGTCAGATTTTTCTAAATACCGAACCGGTCAGGCGAGCTCTTGTGAGGCACGGATTGGATATTGCACAGAAGCATGACGAGCCAGTAGAGACGTGGGCAATCACCGAGGCAGCATCAGACAGGTTAGATGCAATAACGTTTTACGAACATAACGTGGGGCATATGACCCCACTGATCGCAGAAAACATTCGAACGGCATTGGAACAACACCCAGAAGACGAAGTGCTTTTGGCCATACGAAAGGCAACGGAAGCAAACGCAAGAAACTGGAATTATATAGCTGCAATACTTCGCCGATGGGCGATCGAAGGCAGGCCTGAGGAGCTTGAGCATGGAAGGAATGGAACCACTGAACGAGATCTTGAAGAGGATCGATCAGACCAGTTCTACGGTGAATACCTCAAACGACAGCGAGCTCGAGGAGCTAACTAACCCAGAGATTCGTTGCGACATTTGCGATGACAAACGGTGGTTTGTTGTCGCACCGAAAGAAAATTCTCCAGCATCAGCCCGGACGGTCATCCCATGCAAGTGTCAGGAAAGGGTCTGGGGGGTAAAGTCCTCCGATCGCATCAGGCAGTATTCAGACCTAGGACCGCTAGAACGACTCACTTTTGATGCCGTAGAACTCGGCTCCAAGGACACCTTCTCCGAGCCTTCCAGCTTTCGAGAAGCCTATCATGCAGCACAAAGGTTTGTTTCTGATCCACAGGGGTGGCTAGTCCTGTCCGGACCATCAGGCACCGGTAAGACACTCCTAGCAGCCGCCGTTGGCAATGCTCTAGTAGAAACCAACCAACCGGTGCGATTTGTATCCGTACCCGATCTCTTAGATCATCTACGATCAGCTTTCGACCCTGCAATAGGTGCACAATTTGACGATATATTCCTACAGGCGATAGAAGCACCGATACTCATACTTGATGATCTAGGAGTCCAATCAGGCACAGCCTGGGCAGATGAAAAACTAGATCAAATTCTTACTCATCGCTACAATCGTCGCCTACCGACGATGGTTACCACCGGACAGCGCTTCGACGAGTTAAACGATCGCCTACGCACTAGATTAGGGGATCCGTATTTTTCGAAACTGGTACACATAAAGTCGGGAAGTGGGACTCCAGACATAAAACACTCGGGCCTGGATATCCATTTGGCCGAATCAATGACGTTCAACAGTTTCACATCCAAAGGTGCCAGTGGAGCATCATCAGCCCAGAAACGATCTTTATCCGAAGCTGAGGACGCAGCAAGAGTATTTGCGGACCATCCAGCGGGCTGGCTGTACCTAGCGGGCCCAACTGGAGTAGGGAAAACACATCTCGCCGCGGCTATCGTCGGGGAAAGTATCCAGCAGGGCCGCAATGTACTCTTCAAATTCATTCCCAACCTACTTGACGATCTCAGAAGGTCATACAGTCCAGGTGGAGAACAATCATTTGACAGCATATTCGCTCAAGTGCGCGATGTGGACGTACTAATACTCGACGATCTTGGAGCAGAAGTATCAACGGCATGGGCTGAAGAAAAGCTTTACCAGTTGATCGTACACAGACATGACGCCATTATGCCCACCGTGTTCACCAGTCGCATAGCACTCGAAACTATAGGCGATTCAGCATCTCAAATCACGTCTCGGTACTCAGAAGCAATAGTTTCCCGGCTTACCGATGCCAAAGTAGTGGCAGAACGGTACTTATCAGCCCCTGATTTCAGACACAGAGGTGCTTCCCCTCGACCTCGGACAACGAAAAAAAAATCACGCCGAACATGAGATCTGATTTACCAGCGGAAAATTCTTGCGTGTTTTGCCAGATCATAAATGGAGACAGCTTCGCCAGATGGGAAAAACATGCGACCAATCAAACAGATGCGGTATGTTTTCATAATCGTTTGAAATGGGCAAAAGTGATGCTTTTGGTAGTTCCAGCCAAGCACATGACACAAGGAGAACTATGGTCTTCGAGCACACTGATGGAATGTGCCAAACTCGCCGTGGAAATGGGGGATAAACACTGTAGTCAGTACGGTTACCGCGTGATCGCAAACTTTGGTCGTAAAGCACATCAAAGCCAAATCCACGCCCACCTACATGTAGTCTCAGGTATCTCCCGTCAGATAAAAGAATCGACTTTCAAATCAAACATCAACAAAAGAAATGATTTGGTTACCGAAGAATACTCAATTACAGAGACGCCATTCACAGCAAGAATTTCGTCCAGCACTGGTACCAAACAAAGAGAAATGTGGAGTACGGAACTAATAAATACAGCAGCTCAGGAAGCGCTAAAACTTAGCAGACAACGTTCACCCGACGGGTATCGGCTGATGGCCAGTTTTGATCCGTCCAATAATTATGTTTGTGCGGGAAGCAACCCTTCTGAATTATTTTTTATGGGGGGTGGTCAATTGGGATTGTACATTTAGATTGCCCGTGAGATTAGTTGGCCTACATCACCTAGGGATCTAGTTCGGTTGCATCTAAATATGCTGTGCAATTGCCATGGTCACAACAGAAAGCACCACGAACAAAGCGGACATTTTAGAAGACAATACCGCTCTATTTTGCAAGTCCCGCAGTCCAGACCCATCTGAAGTTACAGCGCTGAAACCAATTATTTTCTTGCTATACCGCACGGATATGACTCCCAACCCATACCCAGCCAAGGCTGTAACAAAACCCGAGACGATGGCAATGCCCCAATTAGTCGACCAAAGGAAATCGAATAAAGGATCTCGCACCCGAAATGCCATAGCAAGACCGAAAATTATTGTCATCCAAGCGCTTGTATGGATCAGTGCCAGCATTGGTTTAAGCAAGCTCTCCATAACAGGTCCAAAATGTTTTGGTCCCGTTTTTATAAGTGATGGCTGCAGAACAAAAGCAAAGAATATTGTGCCGCCAACCCAGACGACCCCAGGCACTATATGTAGAAGTCTTAAAAATATAATCTCGGCGTTCACTGCGGTCTCATTTGGAATGTCACACAAATTTTTCGTTTACTTAATCGAACGTAACTCCAATTTTAACCACTCCGTCAACCCGTTCACTTGCAAGCTGAAATGCCCAATCTATATCAGCAATATTGACTCGATGAGAGATTATTGGTTTAACATCAATTTGACCTTGACTAATAAGGCGCACAGACTCTGCATAACTTTTCAGACCAACTTCATCTTGTGAGCCTAATACAGTAAAGGCATTTGCGCGACTCTTAAACATCTGAGAATAATCGAAAGGCACCGGGTTTTCGGATTCCGGAAGCCCGAATAGCACAACCCTGCCCTGATCACGAACGACATGAAATGCCTGAGATAATGTTTCAGTTGATCCAACCGCTTCAACTACAAGATCTACGCCAATACCGCCTGTCATATCATTGACCGCATCGATTGCATCATCTCCCGTTACATCAATTGCTTGGTCGACGCCGTACCTAAGGCCCAAGTCCCGTCGCCAGGACAACGGCTCGATTGAAAAAACTTTCTCGGCGCCAAGTAACTTCAATTGAAAATCCCAAAATAGTCCGGCACTGCCCTGCCCAATGACGACGCAGGATTGACCTTGCAGGCTTGCTGGTAGCCGTTTCGCTGCATAAACAACAGTGCCCAATTGCTGGGACAGCGTGATTGTGTCGACATCAACATCTGATGAAAGTTTTAGCACATGAGCATCATCTACGGCCTGATATTCAGCGAAACAGCGTGAGTGCCATATATGCGGGGTAGTAAGAACGATATCGCCTACTGAAAATTTCTCAGATTTCGATTCAATTACCTCTCCAACCGCTTCGTGGCCAGGGTGACCTGGCATCGCCGGAAAGGCGTGCATAGACCATCCAGTGTTGACCATATGCAGATCACTGCCACAAATTGAAGCCGCCATAGTACGAACGAGAACGTGATCGTCTGCCGGAACAGGAATAGATACTTCCTCACAGCGGACAACACCTTTTTCTATCGCAATTGCAGCGCGCATCATGTTCCTAGCATCAAATATCACGAATATGCAGCGAGTTCGTCGCCATGCGCTTCCCACATCTCATCGAACATCATCCTGATGTCACCCAGAGATAGGACTGCAGAGGTGAGTGGATCCAGAGCAATAGCGTGAAAAGCGGCCTCTTTGTCACCATCGATAATCGCTTTTACAGCCATTTGTTGCACAGCCTGATTAGATCGACTCAGAGCAGCAAGCTGCCCAGGTAGTTCACCAACCGCCATAGGGTGGGAGCCAAGTTTATCGATTAGAATCGGCACCTCGACACTACTCGAATATAGTAGATTATCGATGAATCCTTCGTTCGGAACATTCCCGTTGATCACTGTTGGACGGTCAGATTCCATCGCCTCAATAATCCGACAAGCATATTCCTCTGAACGTTCAGCTGTAAGCCGCCGGTCGGTATTTGCATCCTCAAGAAGGTCTTTGTAGTGGTCATCTACTCGTGCTGATCGCCTCTTGAGATCCTGACGAATTTGGTTCAATCTGAAATCTTCGATCGTTTGCTGATCAGTTCGAAAGTATGGCGTGTATTCAGACATATGACGGGTGGACTCCGTTACGAAATAACCGAACTGCTTCATTACTTCAAAACGAACAGTATCTTGAGAGAATATTTCAGGATCTTGCATAGCTTCAAAGAGTTGAGGATAGGCATCCCTGCCGTCAACTTCAAATCTGAGGAACCAAGCAAGATGATTAATACCTGCGACCCAGGCCTTAACTCGGTCTTTGGAAACTCCAACATAATTAGCAAGATCAGCCGTCGTATGCTGAACACTATGGCATAGACCGATCGTTGGAACGTCGGTCACTTCAGCGATCGCCCAGCATGTTATCGCCATCGGATTGGTGTAGTTCAGCAAAGTGGCAGTCGGTGCAACATCCGCTATGTCCTCACAAATATCAATAAGCACGGGGGCTGTGCGAAGAGCCTTGAAGACACCACCCGGTCCAACAGTATCGCCAACTGACTGATCCACACCGTATTTCAACGGTACTGCGATATCACGTTCATAACTGTCGCCGACTCTGATGGTGGTTAGAACATAGTCTGAGTCGCGGAGCGCTGATCGCCTATCAGAAGTGGTTTCAATTTTGATACTTGTGTCCGTGTCACGAGCAAGTTTATTAGCAAACTTGCTCATAAGCGCAAGTCTCTCTAGATCAGTGTCCATCAAGGAAATCGTTGCATCGGACAGTTCTGGGACACATACGATGTCCTGCAAAAGTCGCCGAGCAAACACGACGCTACCGGCGCCTATTAATGAAATTTTCGCCAAGGTATATATCCTTCTTAGGATTTATTTTATTCGATCAATTATCATCCAGATCAGGCAAATTAGCACATGAAATCAAGCTCCACCACCACAGAAACGATTAGGTAGCACCAAGCTCTTCGAGCAAAGTGACACTACGCTTTATCCCTCGCGGATCAAACGTCGCCTTAGCATCGAATGAACCACCGTATAAATTTGCCGCAACAATGGTTTTAGAATGTGGAAAATGTCGGCGCAGTCTTCTTGCAAATTTATTTGGTTGGGGTTTGTTTGTAGAGATAAAAAAAGCATCTCCTACACGCAGTACTTGTACACCAGTAGTCTCATCAGATCGAACTGCTATTTCAACATTTCTTCGCTGGACGGTTTCAGCGGCTGCGTTGTTTGCTTGAGTCGCAAGTAATAGGCCGAAGGCATGCACATCCTGAGAATTTCTATCGGCATGAGTTGGATCAGTGTTTTCAGCCCACCAGTCAAACGGGCGAATATCGTGTGACGGTGCTTGCGAAAATAGTGATAATCCACCACCATTTTGTTCAAGTGCCCAACAGGCGTAACCAGGATAATCTGCGGTCCACAAGGTAGATGGTCCAATTATGGTCGCGGGACACGCGAAATTAATTATCCGCGCTATCCCAGTTCTATCTGCACGATTTATCGCAACCACAAATAACGCAGGATTTCCAGGTAAACCGGGACCATCAATAAATGTCGAGACATCAGGAAGAAGAGTTCCACTCGATCCCATTGAGGCTGGCTCCATTGAATCCAAAGCGGCCAGCACGGCTCCACTCACCAGTTCAGGCAAGTAAGCGATGTAATTAGCGTATTGAGGCTCATCCCTCCAAAGTGGAGGAGACGTTCCATTGCCAGTATTTGTAAGCCAGATCGATTTTTTGTCTATAGCTGCAGAGATACTAACCGCATCTTTTATGGCTTCAGCTAATGACTCAGCTAGCCCCCATACGTCGAGACTAATTAATAAGACCCGGCTTCCTTGAGATTCGAGCACTATCACTCGTACCAGAAGGTCATCAGCGATACCAGTAGATAAACGTTCCGGATGTTCAGGACCGTGAATTACAAAGCCGATGGGAGGTGTAATTACAACCTTCCCGGTCCCTGCTTGGAACAAAGTTGGCTCAATTTTGCCTGGCATTTCCAAAACCACTCGAATACACACCTTTTTGTAAAAACTAATACTAATATTGACCAATGATATTAGCGTACAAGAGGTAGAAGTATCGTCAATCCTACTCGCGGATGATACGCTCGCAGTGTTGATAAATGACCATAATCGGTTCAGGAGAAATTCGCCGATGACAGCAGTAGAACAGTTTGAAATTTTCGATGATGAGTTTCAGAGAGCCATCGGACCGAATCCCAAGCTGAATCTACTTGTCGACGGACTGGCATTCGCTGAAGGTGTCTGCTGGATACCGGATCAAAATAAAATTATTGTCAGTGATATCCCAAATAACCGAATCGTTAGTTGGAACGAGCTCGAGGGCTTTGATATTTACCGTGAACCATCAGGATGCGCAAATGGAAATACGGTTGATAACGAAGGACGTGTTCTGTCCTGCTTAACACGTGGAAGAGCGGTAGTCCGTGAAGAGCATGACGGAACAATGATAACTATTGCTGATTCTTTCAACGGTGGAAAACTAACATCACCAAACGACGTAGCGGTTAAATCGGATGGTTCAATTTGGTTCACAGATCCAGATTATGGATTCTTACACCCCGAACTTGGACATGGAGAGATGCCCGAACAAGACCGCAACCGGGTCTTCAGGGTAGATCCCGAGACACTTGACATCTCAGTAGTAAGCGAAGATTTCGATAAACCCAACGGGATTACATTTTCGACCGACGAATCGATTCTTTACGTCGGCGATACTGGCCGTACCCATGGCGAGTTCAGGCCGCATCAGTTGATGGCCTTCGATGTAAGAGGTAATCGCTTGGAAAACCCCAGACTATTTGCTGAAGTTAACCCGTACGTCCCCGACGGGTTTAGATCCGACACGGACGGCAATATTTGGGTGGCTGTAGGAGATGGTGTGCAAGTCTTTAGCCCCGCAGGCACACTTATGGGTAAAATCCATACTCCCGAAGTAGCTGCGAATCTATCATTTGGCATGTCGGACAACCAAACACTATTTATCGGCGCTACAAGTTCAATATGGAGCATCGAACTTAACATTGCAGGAGCGTCTCGACCCCAAAGTTAATTGACCTACAATTTTCTAATGTGATCATTTTTCTAATCTAGTAAGTTCAACGAGAAATAACCATGACTGCGGAACCTAAGACATTTTCAAATCACCGGTCTACAAGAGCAGCCCAAGATTTACTGCAGGGTATAGAAGTGATCGATGATTTTTTCCATGAATTAATCGATGTAAACGCCCAAATTGAAAAGCATTGGGAAGGTTGTGAATGGGCTGAAGGGCCTGCCTATTTCCCGGAAGGCGATTACGTATTATGGTCTGATATTCCTAATAACCGCATACTAAAATTTGATGCAGGGTCAGGGGTCACTTCGGTATTTCGAGAACCCTGCAACAACACAAACGGTCACTTCCGTGACCAGCAGGGCCGACTTGTTTCATGCGAACATGCCGCAAACAGAATTTCGCGGACTGAACCAGACGGCTCAGTGACATGCCTTATAGATAACTGGCAGGGTAAGCGCCTTAACTCGCCAAACGATCTCGTCGTGAAATCAGATGGAACAATATGGTTCACTGATCCTCCTTACGGAATTCTTTCCAATCGTGAGGGTAATCAGCGTGAATCGGAGTTGGAAGGTAACTTCACTTACAGATTTGACCCTCAATCGAAAGAACTTTCCATCGTCGATGATGTCGCAGACCGCCCCAATGGCCTTGCATTTTCCCCAGATGAAACGATGCTCTACCTCGCCGACACCGGGGAACCAAAAAATATTGCGGTATTCGATGTGACCAAAGATGCGACCGCATTGTCAAACCGCAGATTATTCGCAGAAGTTCGACCAGGCGCCGCAGACGGTTTACGAGTTGATGAGCAGGGGAACATCTGGACCAGCGCCATGGATGGCGTGCAGTGCTACTCAGCCAGTGGGACATTATTGGGAAAAATTCTAATCCCAGAACAGGCAACAGCTAATCTCGTATTCGGCGATAAAGACGGAAAGCGTATATATATTTGTGGTGACACATCACTTTATTCCGTCCGGGTCAAGGTCGCAGGTGCCGGTCGTTATTGGTAGATGAAAGGGCAACAAAACCCAAATAATGAAGGCTTCGGGTAGCAAAATATGAAATTTACGACGAAAATGATTTACTCAATTAGGTCTTAAAATACCCGAACAGGCTGGACTGTAATGAAAGTGGCAATCGGCGCCGATCACGGTGGATACGAACTCAAGTCTGACTTAGTGAAACTTCTTGAAAGTCTGGGTCATGAGGTCATAGACCAAGGAGCGCACGAATTTGACCCGGAGGATGATTTTCCTGATTTTGCTGCTCCGGTAGCAGCTGCGGTGCAAGCAGGCAACGCAAAACGAGGAATCATCATATGTGGAAGTGGAGTCGGAGCGACAATAACAGCGAATAAATTCCCAGGTGTAAGAGCTGGATTGTGCCACGACACCTACTCAGCAGGTCAGGGCGTTCAGCATGATGATATGAACGTTTTATGCTTGGGGGCTCGTGTGGTCGGTGTGGCGCTAGCAGAGGATCTCGTGAAATCGTTTATCAATGCGCAATTAGAGGTCAACGAACCTCGATTCCAAAGGCGATTAGACAAAGTATCAGCTATCGAGAAAAGTCAGATTCCAAGTCAATAACAATCGCCTCTGCCATAAAACACTGCAACAGATCAACTAATAACGGTGAAACGCAAAAAAATATGAATAACATTCAATTAGCAAAAGAGAATGGCCAATCGATATGGCTCGACTCAATCAGCCGCCAAATGATCAATTCAGGGGAACTCGAAAAATTCGTCCGTCTCGGGGTAACCGGTGTCACTTCGAATCCTTCAATATTCGATAACGCCCTAGCGGAAAGCGATATTTACGATGAGTCACTAATCGAATATGCAAAAGACGGGGCTAGTCGAGAGATCATATTTGAACGCCTTGCAGTAGAAGACATTGGCGACGCTGCCGACGTGCTACGACCCGTATATAACCGTAGCCATACTAGAGACGGTTTTGTGAGCATTGAAGTTTCACCAGTTCTTGCGCATGACACTGAAGGCACAATCAATGAAGCTCGCCGATTGTGGGCAGCAATAAATCGCCCCAATGTGATGATCAAAGTACCCGGAACGCCATCGGGCATCCCTGCTATAAAAACGTTGATTTCCGAGGGCATCAACGTAAATGTTACTTTGCTGTTTTCAATCGATGCATACACCGCTGCAGCTCAAGCCTATATCGAAGGTTTAACTCAGTTTGCTCAATCTGGAAAAGGCCAGTCATCGACAGTAGCATCTGTTGCCTCGTTCTTCGTAAGCAGAGTCGATACGTCTGTCGATAACGCCCTCCCCCATGGACACGAGCTAAAAGGGAAAATAGGTACCGCCAACGCTAAACTTGCATACGCTAGGTTCAATGAATTGTTTGATCGAAATCTAGGCGGGGGAGGAACATTCTTCCCTCTGCACACAACGGGTGCGCAGGTCCAACGACCTTTGTGGGCATCTACTGGCGTAAAGAACCCCGCATATCCCGATACGATGTACGTAGATGAACTAATGGGTCCGGATACAGTCAACACTGTTCCTGAGACCACCATGACGGCTTTTCAGGATCATGGTAAACCAGGATCTAACCTAACTACTGGACACGATAAAGCCCGGTCTGAAATGAAAGCCCTTGCTGAAGCAGGAGTTTCTATTGATTCGATTACTAACGAACTTCTGATAGCCGGAGTTCAGGCATTCGCCGATTCATATGAGTCTCTGCTTAATAGAATCGATGGAAAATTGCAGGCCATAGGTTAGGAAAAAAGACCACTTCATTCAGCCAGCTGGAGATAGTCGATTTGGTTGACGAACAGAACTCGGCGAGTGTTGCGCTTGGATGTCTTGTGGACTCCTCATTTGCGTCTAAACTATGGAATCGGGATTCCAATCTTTGGCCCGAACCATCAGCAAGATCAGAACCGACCGAAAAAACATTAGGGTGGTTAGACTTACCAAATAAATTATCGGTTTTAGCTGATCATTTCCAAAGTCTGAATAGCCAGATTTTGGAGGACGGATTCTCGGATGTCGTCCTGCTCGGTATGGGCGGCAGTAGTATGACGTCGCTCGTCCTAAATGAGCTGTTCAAAGAGTCCGCACGGGGAAAAACTCCAAATTTAACATTCCACATTATAGACACCGTGATCCCCGCAACCATTAACGAGGTCAGCAAAAAGCTTGAGCCAAATAAAAGTCTGTTCTTTGTATCGAGCAAATCCGGCTCAACAATAGAAACCCTGTCACTGGAATCACACTTCCGCTCTTTAGATAACCCTAAGACAAACTATTCAAGTAACAGTTCCAATTTCATCGCTCTTTCAGATCCGCATACTCCGCTATCTGAAAGGGCACGGGAAGGTGAATTTGGCACATGGGTTCAAACTCCAGAAGACGTGGGAGGCAGGTTTTCAGCACTAAGTGCATTTGGAATGGTGCCAGCGGCGGCGGCAGGATTAGACATCCGGAAATTCGCTGAGTTTTCCAGGTCAATGGCCCTAAGATGTCGATCAGATTCCATAGATAATCCTGGATTGGAACTCGGAGCGTTTATGGCGTCTAATGCACTGATGGGGCGCGATAAGGTCACCTTGATCACTCCTAAAAAATACTCTGCCTTCGCGATGTGGGTCGAACAACTCCTTGCAGAGTCAACCGGCAAGAATCGAAAGGGACTTATCCCGATAGCAAACGAACCTTTCCTGAACCCAATTAGTTACGGAAATGACCGTCAATTCATTATTTTCGACCCCAATGGTTACGGGCCAAAATATACAGACTTTCTGGCTGAGATAAATAGTGCAGGACATCCCGTTTTTGTGGTCAAAACTTTTACTCCAGATATCCACGAAATTGCGGGTGAGTTTTTTAGGTGGCAGTTCGCAACAGCAACGGCATCTGCCCTTATGGGAATTTATCCATTTGATCAACCAGACGTCGAATCATCGAAGGTCAGAACACGAAAACTGTTGTCGCAAGATAGGTCAAATTTTGTGAAAAGTGATTTAACGCAAGCATTACAAGTGATCAGCGCGAATACTCCTCCACAATACGTCGGATTAACTGCTTTCATGCCAGAGTCGGACGCATTAACCGAAACCTTTATGGAATTACGCGCAGCCATCTCAGAAAAAACAGGAGTTGCAACGACCTTCGGTTACGGGCCTCGTTACCTGCACTCAATCGGACAGCTTTACAAAGGAGGTCCAAATAACTTGTCGGTTCTGTGCTTCGTGTCAGGGAAATACGATGATTTGCCTGTGCCTAACACAAATTACACCTTTGGTGATTTAACTAGGGCACTTGCAGAAGGTGATTTTAGTGCGATGGCTCACCAGGGACAAAACGTTAATCAGATTCTATTGGGGCACAAAGCAATCGAAGAACTCAGGTGTGGGATACGCGAAAGCTTTTAATGGAATTTACAACAAACAACGGCTGAACTTTTGACTAGCTCAATGAAAGAAACTCTCCCTTTTTTTGTCCTCACACTGGATGAACGAGTTGACTTATATGCAGATGTCCTAGCTATCACAGGCAAGCCCTCATCGGCAGACCGTGTGGAGGCGGCCAATTTGAAACGCGTCGTATTCGAAGGGGTCAAGGCCGCTATCAAGCAGGGAATTCCTCCATCCAATATTGCCATATGGGCAGACCGGGATCTTGGCGAGTCCGTTTTACTCCGGGCGAAAGCAATGTCAATAGCGACTTCCGCATCACCCGGAAGCGGGTTGGGAACCGTACAAGATCTATTCGTAGACTATATCGGTATACATCTTAGCTTCAATCCTGACAGCCCTCCGAATACTCGCCAACAGTTCTTGAAACAATTAAAGGTCTTATCGAGCAATAATGAAAAGGGCTCAATCCCTTTGATCATCGAGCTCGATAACACTCCAACCGCCGCCCAAATTGATACGTTTGGCAACTCGATGAAAGCTCGTGCAAACTTGCTTGTGAAATCAATACAGCAATTTCAGGATGTTGGAGTTGATTCTGCATTTTGGGCATTTGATCCACAGGGCATTGAATCCTCCACAGCAACACTCGCCGCTCAGGCACATATAGATGGTCGACCGACTAGGGTGCTACTGTCAGCATCAGATGATTTCCAAAATAGAAACTCTAATCAACTGACGGCAAACGAAAAACACATCACACAACTTGCCGCACGAACACATGGAATCGACGGTCTGCTAATAGGCCCAGGTGCCTACTACCATCAATTGGTCGAATTTACCCAAAAAACGATCGGGCGAGATGAAGCCATCGGTTCCATAGCAAACCATTTGATAAGTATGAGTAAGCTGTTTGAAGAGTCCCGAGCAACTTCCGCAGTTTTCTAAGAAAGCGCTCTGACGCCGTCGCAAAATAAAAAGGGCACCAACTACACTAAATAAGTAAATTATAATCGACCGAGTACCCAAAGATTAAAAGCAAACAGCACAAGTCTTTTGGGCAGACTAAAATATGTACTAGCGCAGAGGTCTTAAGGCGCTTAGGAGTAATTTTCGTATGGGTAAAAAGGCTAAGTGGATCCTGGGTTTAGCAGGGTTAATTATTGTGATACTGATAGTCCGTTCTGTGACATCAGGCAGTGAAGAAGAAGTAGTTGTCAAAGAAGAGTTTCCCATAGTCGAAATTTCATCTCCTAAACAAGATTCCTCAGATTCCGAAGCCGATAACGGATTAAACATCGAATCATACAGTGGTTCTGGTGACACAACGCTCAACGATGTAATGCTCAACAGCGGTGTACTGATAATACGTACTAAGCACGAAGGCTCTGGCGATTTCGGAGTGAGTTTAGTTGGAGCAGATGCTACCCAGGTCAGTTTCAAGGAGACAGGAAATTTTACTGGTTCTGTAGCGCATTCTGTATATAAAGCTTCTGATTTCAGCGGCGATCCCGGTGAAGGAGAACAGGGTCTATCTGAAGAGAGCATATTTGAGCTACTCGAACCCGGCGCAGTTTCAATGGAGGTCACAGCCGATGGGCCCTGGACCATCGATGTAATACAGGGCATTCCACCCGGGGGTAAGCAACCACCCATAGACTGGCAGGGTTCGGGGCAAGCCGTAATTAAATGGATCGACTTCGATAAAGGAAACTTCAAAATTAGTATGGAACATACGGGCTCAACAATTTTCCAAGCTTACTTGCTGAAGTCCGACGGAAGTCATACTGAAATGATGGTAGACATAAACATGGAGTCCAACCCGTCAGTTGTTGATGGAAAATGGTCTGGGGCTGAATTGATCAACTTCTCTCCGGATTATGTATTTGGGGTAGAGCCAGGATTATATGCCTTGGCGATTGTTGCCGACGGTGAGTGGAAAGTCACAATTCCCGCCACATCAACTCGAAGGTAGTACCGTCTCAAAAGGATCTCGAGCGTAACTGAATGCGGAGATTTGGTGGCATCTTCCGAGTATTGGCATTTTAGATCAGAAATAATAGCCGGAGATTCTAGATGAAACTTGGAATGATTGGGCTCGGTAGGATGGGCGGCAACATGGTGGAGCGACTGATCCGTGGCGGCCATCAAGTAGTCGTATATGATTCAGACGAATCATCGGTCGCCGCATTAACGAAAAATGGAGCCCTAGGCGCACGATCACTTTCAGATATTATCAGTCAACTAGTTCGGCCAAGAACTATATGGGTGATGGTTCCCGCTGGCGAAATTACGGAGAACATTTTAAACAGCCTAATAGAAATTCTAGACAACGGCGACACACTGATTGATGGAGGAAACTCCAACTACAAAGAATCAATTCGACGTGCCGAATTTGCAAGTCAAAATGGTATCGATTTCCTAGATGCGGGAACCAGCGGTGGGGTATGGGGATTAAGTAACGGTTACTGCCTAACTATCGGGGGGAGTCGACAAGCGTACGAACGTAACCGAACCATTTTTCAGACACTGGCGCCCGATAATTCGGAAGGTAATCTATACGTAGGGCCAAGTGGATCTGGACATTATGTCAAAATGATTCACAATGGTATCGAATATGGATTAATGCAAGCGTATGCCGAGGGCTTTGAATTATTAACAGCAAAAAAAGAATTCGATCTTGATATAGCTGCCATAGCCGAAAACTGGACCCGTGGGAGCGTGATACGGTCATGGCTACTTGACCTGACAGCCATAGAATTGGGAAAAGACCCGAGTTTGGAGTCACTAAGTTCATGGGTGGATGATTCCGGAGAAGGGCGCTGGACCGTGGAAACCTCAGTGGAACTCGCCGTCCCAGCACCCGTTATTTCAGCAGCATTACAGATGAGGTTCAGGTCCAGACAAGATGAGCCGCTGGGAGGTAAGATGCTCGCTGCAATGAGAAATGGATTTGGCGGACATGCTGTGAAAAAATCAGAAAATCAACATGACACATAACCAATATCCAGCCCCTCCTCATTACCCATTAGTCAACACACAGTTGATGACAGCGAAAGAATTACGGGTAACCTTGGAAGACCTATGGGAGTGGGTACACGAGGCAGAAATGGCACCAGAGGACATCGCTCCACCTGATGAGTTGATCTTTGAAGTGAGACAGCAGATGGGATCAATTATCTCAGAAAGAGTGGAGCGTCATTCTGATGAGCCAGGTCGTTCGGCTGAGTGAATCTCACCCGAGCAACCGCTTATATAACGCTGCCTGCCGCCCGCGGGCGTTTGCATAAGCATCTACATGTTCAGGCCTAGGCTGATAAGTTTCAGCAATTTTGGCTGGGAAGGCATCTAGCGTATCCCAAATTCCCAGAGCGTATAAAGAAAGGATAGCCGTCCCGCGACTAGTGTCCTGTTGTTCAGCAGAAACTCCAACAGGTACACCTAGAACATCGGACATCGTTTGCAACCACCACGGAGAATTCTGAATCGCTCCTCCGCTGGCAATGAGCTGATAATCAGATTTCACACCAGGCAACAAAAGATCAGCTACAAGCGCAAAGCGATATGCAACAGACTCTAACAATGCCTGCAGCATCTCTATCGGTTTAGTAGAAACCCGTATGCCCTCGAAAACTCCAGACGCTGATGTCGACCATCCAGTTGCTCGTTCACCGGCTATAAACGGTAAAACGTTTATTCCGTGACCAGCAGGTTGAAGTTTAAGCAAATCTTGATTCAAATCAGTTATAGGAGGCAAATTCAAATTATCAAGTGCCCATTGAACTACATTTCCACCTTCAGAAAATGAGCCACCTAAAAGAGTTCGATTTGCGCCTAAGCGGTACGCCCAAAGGCCTGTCGGAACTTCCGGAGCCGGGTTTTCGCTCAGGACTCGCATTGCACCCGTCGTCCCCACGGTTAATGCCACCTTCGTTTCATCAATGCATCCGGTTCCAACATTCACAGCAGCACCGTCGCCCACCGCAAGGAAAAATGGAATCTGAGCTAAAAATGGCCACCGTACCGCGTATTCCCCAACTAAGCCTACCTCGTATTCATGCCATGGTGCCAGTTGTGGCAAGCTAGTTGCATCTAAACCTAGTCGCCCTAGTAAACGGTGATCCCAATCGAGATCGTGTCGATTAAGCAATCCGCTCCAGGATGAGACGCAATAACTGGCCTTAACGTTTTGCCTTCCAAACCAACGCGAATACATATACGTTGAAACATCTACATACTTGTAGACGTTAGCAGCAAGCTCCTTATTGGTTCTTCGCAACCAGCGAATTCGACCTGGCAGATATGAAGTATGCTGATTAACACCCGTACGGTCATAAATGATCGGAACGTTAAGTTCTTCTTTAAGTCTTTCAACGTCGTACGCAGATCTGGTATCTGCATATGTATAAACCGGAGTCACGGGATTGCCTTGAGGGTCCACCCCCAGGACAGTACTTGCCATACAGTCGAATCCTACTCCAATAATTTCACCGGCAAGTTTGCCTGATTTTTCCAATACCAGGTCGATCGCGTTTTCAGTTGCTCTCAGAATCTGCGCAGCAGCTTCTTCAGATGTTCCGTCAGATGCTACGCGCTGTTTATGTGCAACTGACACCTCTGTGTCTCCGACACTACGCGCCTGCGAATCAAAAAGTCCTGCCTTAACTGCTGAACTGCCGACATCTATCGCCAAAACATAAGGTGGTTCAAAACCAGCCACGTTGCCTCCTGCTCTTGTCGAAACCCTGTGCTACCCGACCAGATATTTCTCAACTAACGACTGATCAATCTCTATACCTAATCCTGGTTTGTCAGTCGCTTCAAAGAACCCGTTTTTAGGTGCATAAGGCGCAGATGTAATCGCATTCTTATATTCGTTAGCGTGATGACCGTGCTCCATTATCATGAAGTTGTTGCATGAAACTGAGTATTCAACTGTAGAAGCTACCGATAAAATTCCCCCGCCGCCGACATGAGGTGCCACGGGAATGTTGTAAGTGTCGGCAATCGTACCAATACGATGACCTTCGGTAATCCCAGTGCGAGCTATATCGTGCATCACGATGTCATATGCGCGCCTTTCGAAACCCTCACGCATTTCATATCGGGTACGACTCCATTCCCCTATTGCGACAGCCATATCAAGTGCCTCACAAAGCGCGACGGCCCCAGGTATATCGTCCGGGACCAACGGTGACTCTAGCCAGGTGAAATCCAGTTTCTCAAGATCTCTGCCAAGCTTAATAGCACTTGTAACAGACTGCCGCATGTGAACATCACACATGAGCATAATGCTGGGACCTACACGTTTACGGACGGCACAGGCAATTTCAGCAACACCCTCCGCATCCAAAAGCAGGTGTAACTTGAGTGCTTTGTATCCATAGCCAACATGCTCCTCAGCCATATCGGCAACTTTTTCAGGATCGGTACCTCCAATACCTGCGTAAAGCAAGACTTTGTCTCTATAACGGCCTCCAGTCAATTTATGAACTGGCTTGCCAGTCACTTTACCCACTATGTCCCAAAGTGCTATATCCGTGCCAGCTATAGCATCAACGTAGAAACCGGTCGGATGGCCACGTTCACGCATCGCTCCATGATTACGTGTCCAGATTGCTTCGATATCGAACGGATCTCGTCCTAGTACCAAAGGACGCACGAGATCCTCGACAATAACTTGGGTTGTACGAGGAGACACAGGAGACTGTGCCTCGCCCCAACCGACAACTCCTGTATCGGTCTCAATTTTGATTACAGTTGTTTCATGGTGCTTAGAATAGATTGACGTAAAAGCCTTTTCATCAACAAAATAATCGCCAAAATCAATTACTGGAGGACGCTCTTTCCCTTCTTCTACATCATGCCCATGAGGGATTCGTATTGGAAAAGCGTTTATCTCTTTAATCTTCAAATTACACACGCTACTTTCTAATCGGAATTGCTGACAATAGCTATTTATTCCTCCTGCATCTTAGCTGGAATCATCATCTCAAAGAATTCTATGTACTGATCTTCAATAAGTTCACGAACAGCTGCTCCAATTTCTAGAGCTTCTTTTGGGAGCGCCAAACCTTCCCGCATAGGGGATTCAATTGTTTCATCAGTCCACTCCATATATACGCGATTGTTTTGACCAGGAACTGTGCCACCATTGAAATACACGAGCACTTTAGAGCGTTGCCCAGCCGCTGTATAAACATCACCTTGACGCTGCACAAGGGTCGCTACCTTGCGGGCCAATCCCGGCTTAACGTCATAAACACGTCTAATCAGATACATCACTTTTTCCTTTTCGAATCTGTCGCAAACCTAATAATTGACCACAAAACAGGATACGCTCCATGAATTACGCGATATCCAACCGCACCAAAGTACAACGTAAAACTTTACTTAGTCGTTAATCTCACATCAATTTCACGTATTTTCAATTCCACTAGAATATATTGCTTATATCATTAGCGAATG